>Ga0172372_10009235_pt1 | contig 12855 bp, 17 predicted proteins | sample LakKiv5m_2_FD_114544 | JGI IMG/M metagenome (GOLD analysis project Ga0172372, IMG submission 114544) | Freshwater microbial communities from Kabuno Bay, South-Kivu, Congo - kab_092012_9.5m | ecosystem: Environmental > Aquatic > Freshwater > Lake | place: Democratic Republic of the Congo...
AATATTATTAATGAATAATAATATTATAGATGAAGAGAATGATAATATGAATATACAACAAAGTATAATAAATAAGCAATTGAAACAAGCACGATTTAAAGAATTTTGTTTAAGAAATCCTGATTATTTTAAAAGATATTACGAAAATAATCTTAAAGAACAATATTTTTATTGTATAGCGTGCAAACACGAATACCTTACAACACATAAAGCACGACATATCAAGACTAATAAACATAAAAAGAATTGTCCTACTGATGAACTTGATTATATGATAAAATTACCTCATAGTGCAAATTAATTTTATACTTGTACTACTAATGGTTTATCATCACTATCATCAATTAATACAACTGTTTTTTTTGTCCTCGGTTTTCGGGGTTTTTTTGGTTTCAATACTTCCTTCGCGTCATCATTTGATTCATAATCTTTTTTTTTTAAATCTGATGTATTTATATCAGATGTATTTTTTTTTTGGTCCTCGAGTTGAAATATTAATTGTTGTGCACTTGCGACTATGTCATTTAAAATAATAATAGTATTATCAATGTTTTCCATTTATAATTTTTATTATATAAATTATCTATATAATAAAAAAATTTTTTAAACTCAATTAATATTAATAGATATATTACTACTATTATTAATCGTTATATTTTGTACTTTTTCGGCTTTTTTACGTGCATAGTATTCTTTCATATATTCATTTAATTTTTCACGGTTTGCTTCTTGATATTGTTTCATATATTCTTTCCTACTCCCAGCATCTAAAAATGCACCAGGCTTCCGCTTATTACATTTACAATTATATTGTTCTATATATTTATTTTCAATCGCTAAAGATTCGTTTTTATTATCACATTCTACTTCCTCAATAATTTCAAATTCGAAATTATCAATTCCTCCTTGCTCTCTTATATATTTATATAATGGTTTATTATATGCATCATCGTTTTCATTTTTACATCTTCCCATATGTTCACTAATACGTCGTTTATAATTTGTAGTTGATCCAATATATACAATTTCATCATCTATTTTTGATTTAATACTATAAAAAAAATATTTCATTATTATAATATATTATAATTTTATTTCTTTAAACCTATTTAATAATAAATATAAATTAATTTAAAAATATATAAATTAAATAATATAATGACTGATACATTATTAATACAAGGAACAAAATTAATTTGGATCACACCGAATGCTGAAGAAATGATTTTGAAATGTGCCCGTGTATCATCCGATCATCCGGATTCTACAGATACAAAGTTAATAAATTATTGTATTAAAAATAATCATTGGTCAATTTTTGAAATGAGTAATATGTGTGTAGAAATTACAGCTCCATTATTTGTAATCAATCAGATCATAAGACATAAATCATTTAGTTTTCAACAATTCAGTATGAGGTATCAAAATAAAAGTAAACTTTGTAATAATATTTACGTTCCTGAATTTAGATTAAAAGGTTCAACAAATCGACAATCATCATCAGATGTTCACCCACAAAATAAGGAATTTATTAATGAATTCATTGATATATACTCTCATGCGAGTGAACTATACGACAACATGATTTTTGCAGGTGTAGCATATGAATGTGCACGTGAAATACTCCCAGTTTGCACATTAAGTAGAATTTATATGAATGGAAATATTCGTTCGTGGATTCATTATTTACAAGCTCGATTATCAAATCATACACAGTCAGAACATAGATATATAGCAAATTTAATTTTAGATATTATAAGACATCAATTACCGACTATATATAAAGCTATTTTATCTTCTCTTTTGGTTGATCAGTGATATATTTCGTATCGAAATTTTTATAATACAATTGAGGATTTTTATTCAATACTGAATATAAAAATGAATGATTTTCACCTGTTGCATCATGATAAATTTTTATAAATGTTTCATAGTCAATATCAATAATTCCACGGTACATCGCATCAAGTTCTAAATTTGATTTAGTTCTAAATAATATTATATGTGTAAGGTTATTTCTTATTATAGCAGGTAATAAATTATATTTATGAGATACAATAATAATACTACAATTTAAATGTCTTGATTTTAAAATAAATTTAATCAAGTCTTTATTCCTTTTATTAGCCACTTCACTTATTAAATCATCAATAATTAATAACGCTTTAAAATTTGGTTTGTCATTTATAAACTCTTCATCATTTTCAATATCTAATTTTATATAATTAGCTACATCGTTATCTATTGTTTGAAACATTCGAGTTTCATCAAAAATTATACTACTATATGCATTATCATATATTTTATTATCATCTGATATATTGGAAGAACAAAAATATATTTTATCAAATATATTTTTATAATATATTCGTATTAAATTACTAATTAACACACTTTTACCGCTTCCAGTGCATGCTATAATACTCATTATGAAATTTGATCTAGATTTAAAATTGGGTAATGGTTCAGGAATAGTATCTTTATTAACAACATCTTTATGTAGAGGTATAATTTTAATATTATTAATCTTTTCAGTTTGTAACTCCATATATAATAACTATATATTTTATATATTTTATAATTTTCTAGCTTTGAAGATTGGGTAGAATTTATCATTTAAATTATTTTGTTTAATTGCAATCTTTCGAAGCTCTCGTAATTCATCCATGTGGAAACCTCCAAGAGATGCCCACTTGTCAGCGAGTTTATAATTTTTAGCTATATATGTTTCATTATGTTGATTACATTTATAAAATCCTGATTTAACATCAAATTTAATATTAATATCTGGAATTTTTTGTATAAATTTATATGTTTTTGATAATGGTATACCTTTAGGTGTTTTATCGCCTTCTTTAGTGAACATATCAAAAGTTGCTCTTTCAAAATCTTTTTGAATATACGGAGGATTATTCATTTTGTATTGTGCTAAAGCTTTAGATTGTTCTTCAATTTTTTTAATAAAATTCAATCTTTCACCTAATTCATCTTTTGTTGATTCATTTAAATTATCATAATATAACATTCCTATTTTTTCATATTCCTTAATTATTTCTTCTTGAGTTTTATTTCTATATGGATTAACATAATCATTTAATTGATTTGATACTTGTTGAACAGCACCGGCTACATTTTGTATATCTGCAGATGTAGCATATTCTTGATTAAATTCTTCTTCTTCTGGTTCGTCATAATCTGCTTCTTCATCTATATCATTTTGTATATTTGATTGTTGTGATAGCTTTATAGCTTCGGCTAACTGTTGGACAAAGTCAGGTGGTAATTGTATCATTCCACCTTGTGTTTGACCACCTTGTGTTTGTATTGTTTGCTTTGTTTTTGGTAAATTAGATTCCTCTTCTTCCTCTTCTTCTTCTTCATCTTCTGATAATTTAAATTCTAAATCTTTTTGTAATAAACTAGAATTTTTTTCAAATATTTTATCATAATAATCTGATTTTTGATTTGATTTAATTTGGGTTATATCTTTACCTTTAATTCCTTTTAATGTTTTATTTATTGTAATAGCTTCCTTTAAATATTGAGTTTTTTCTTCTATACCTTTTATATTCCAATCTTCTAAAGTAATTTTGTTAATAATTCCTTCTCCTTGAGACATTTATATATTATATTTATATATTATTTTTTATTTTTATTTTCATCATTAATATCTTGTATTTTTTTATTATTATAGATGAATTTTAAAAACTTGTCATCACTATTTAATAACATATCTTTCTTCTTTTTCTTCTTTTCAGGATTAATAGGTTTTATATTTTTTTTATTCATATATATTATATATAGATGAAATTTTTTAAAAGTGTAAAAGGATTTACTAAAGGATTAGCTAAAGGATTACGTAAAGGAATGGAAATTGGCGAAAAAGTAGTTAATACTGTCGATAAGATGACTGGTGGTCAGTTACGATCTTATGCAGCACAAGCAACAGGTGGAAAATCTGAAGCTTTAATATTAGGTTATAATAAATTTAAAAATCCATTAAAAAAAAGTCTTGATGTTGTAGAAGGAAAAGGAAATGTAAAACAAGTATTAGAAGGAACAAAATATGAAGGAAAATTTAATAAAGCTATAGATAAATTAAATAAATATGAAAATATAGCAAAAGATAATAAAATGATTGATAAAGCAAGATCAACTGAATTAGGTAGAAATGTATTAAATACATATACTAAAATAAAACCATCATTAGGAGTTTAAATATATAAATTTAAATTAAAAAATTATTTTATATATATATATTATATATATAATGGCAGAAAACGATATGAACATACCAACCGAATTACAATTTAGAGATGTAAGAAAACAAAATAAAGTTATTATAAACAAACAACAACGACAAGTATTACCACAAAATGGAACCAGTTTTACGATGACATCAACGGGACAAAATCAAATTATTATAAGATTTCCAAATGATGAAAATTCGAGTATTGATTTCAATAGTATGTGGATCACTTGCAATTTAGAAATACAAAATATTCCAGGAGGTGCTGCCAATATTACACAAGCCAGTATTACTGAATTAAATAAAACTTGCTTATTAGGTGCTGCTGTTGGTGCTGATGGTGCTATAGCTGTAGCTCCAACAGCTATTTGCTACACTGGTGATAGTGCTGAATCATTATTATCAAGGGTAGCGGTATATTGTAATGGGTCAGAATTGGAAAGATTAGATATGTATTCAATGTGGGAATCTGCAAGTAATGCACATCAAAATAATGCTAACTTTGCAAATAGTATTGGTGCTGGTGGAATGTTAATGAATATGGGAGTTGTTGAAAAAAGTAGATTATTTTTAACAGGAACAACGTCAGCTACTACATTTAATAGTAATAAAGTACAAGTATCATTTCCTTTAAGATATTTAGGGTTAGCAAATTGTAGAAGTTTAATACCTACATATTTAATGGGAGGAGGTCAATCATCTATTGAAATTAGATTATATTTATCAACTGTATTAGACTTCTTATCAATTGGAACTGTTGAAAGTATCGCTGCTGCTGCTCCTGCAGCTCAAGCAGTTTCAACATTACAACCTATATGTAAATGGAAACCATTAACAACTATTCCAAATATTGTACTTTCAGATGTTAGAGTAAATGTTGATTATGTTCAAACTAGTGAAGATTATTCATCAGCATTACGTGAATATTTAACAGCTAATGCTTTAACAATTCCAATTAATACATATTATCATACTACATTTGGTATAAAAGGATCAGTTGGAGGATGGCAAAATTTTACAGTTTCAACACAATTTTCAGATATACAAAGTGTATTTTTAGCTTTTTTTAAATCGTCAGAATTAAATAATATAGCATATGCAGGAAATGATAGATTACAACGTCCTAAATTAATACAAGCAAGATTATCAATAAACGGAGCTATATATCCAAATGTTCCAATCGTATTTAATGACAAAGGTCCATGCTCTGAAGCATACCAATATTTATTAAAAGCATTTTCACAAAATGCTAGTTTAGAAATATTAGGAAATACTAATCAAAAATGGGTATCTAATAATCAAGTAACACTTATTAATGGAAATGCTAGTTTTACAAGTGCTGGTGCTGTAAATTGGGCGAATGCTGAAGCTGCAGATTTGAATGGTATTTATTCATATCCATTACAAATTGGAGAAGGTTTTTATTATGGAGTTGATAAACGATATAATCATGCAGGAGCCGCAACATCTACATATATTAGCGCTGATAATGCAACAAGTACAATTATTGGAATTCCAGGTAATCCTATAACTGGTTATAGAAGTATAGTAGCTGAACAAGAATGGTTTTGGACTTCACCAACTAACTTTGTTTTAGGTTTTGATGTTTCGAAATCTTCATATAATGATGAATATACATTATCAGGTGCTGACTTATCAAAAACATCAGGATTAATTCAAGTTCAATTACAAATTGACGCAGCTGATGCTAATGATTATACTTGTTTGGTTGCTGTGCAACATAAAAGATTATTAGAAATTGGAATGGATAATTCAACAATAGTATATTAAATATAAAACATATTATTTATTAAAAATACCTTTTAACATATTACTTCTATAATTATAATATTGATCGTCATTATTATAATAGTTTAAATTTTCATTAATTTTTTTATTTTCTTCTTCTAATTCTTTTAATTTTTGTAATTTTTTTAATTTTTTATTATCAATGTATTCAACAACTTTATTTAATTTTTCATCATTATCTTTTTTTGGTTTATTTTTTTTATCTTCAATATATAAATGTATATCATTTATTTTTTTAATAATGTCGTTGTCATACTTCATTTCATCGCTATTTTTAACAATAGGATTATTTTGATTTGGTAAATTTTCTTTATTTTGTTGTATATTATCTAATTTATCTATAGTATTTTCTTTATTTTTCTTTTTATATCCCAGCGTCTCACCGTTAGGTAATGGCATATTATTATTAACCATAAACTTTTTAACTTCGGATTTCATTTTTTTTTGTTCTCTCATTTTTGCTAAGTTTTTAATTTGTGCTTCACTTAATGATTTTTTAACTTTTTCAGGTTTTATTGGTGTTGTATCAATTTCTTCCATTATAAATATAATATATAAAAAAATAATATATAACAATTATATATTATGATTAGAAATTTAAAAGCTTCAAGACTTGATAAAGCTAATTATCTATTTGTTAATAGTGAATCTAAGGACTTGGTATCAGGAAATACTAATGATTTTGTATTAGATATTACAAATCTTCCTATTGATAAAAATAAATCATACAACATATATATTAAAAATATTTACTTTCCTAATATGTCACCACAAATAACAAATAATTATAATTATAATAAAATAGGATTAAGAGTTATGAGAACTTCTGATAATTTTATTATGGCATCAACTACAATAACTATATCTGAAGGAACTTATAATGCTTCACAATTAGCATATTATGTAGTAAGAGCAATAAATAATTATTCATCATCTGTAGCTGGAACATATGGAGGAGATAGTTATAATATAGGATATGATGATATAACAAATAGATTATATATTATTAGGTCTACAGTTACAGCTGTTGGAGGACAAACATATTATTTTACATTATTGGCAAATGATACAAACACTTTATATAATGGAGAACATGGATTCGGATTAGCTTATATATTAGGTTTAAATTATGATTCAACATTTAATTTACCTTCAACATCTGGGACAACATTAATATTTCCTTTACCTCCTCAATTATATCCGTATTTATATTTTTATATTACAATTGATGGGGTGAATAATGTTAATTTATGTAGTGATATACCAAATCTTAATAATATTGTTTTTAGGTGTCCATTGGCATTAGATCAACCAAAATATACATATACATATATAGAGGAAGCAATACCAGAATTTGGTCAAATGGTTATGTCAACATTACCAACAAAAATAAGAATATCAGTTATTGATCAATACGGAAACTTATTTCCATTAAGTGATAATACAGCTATAGATATGACATTAAAACTTGTACCAATTGAATAAATTTAAAATATAAAAATAATATATAAAACATATTATATATGTCAGTTTTAAATAATATAAATAGTAATTCACTTTATGATGTATCAATTTTAACAGATGGAAATAATAATATTCAGTTTACTGATCCGGTAGAATCTGCTAATATTTTACCACCTTTTACAACTACAAACGCTAATAATATATTAGGTGTTAATACAAATGGTACACAATTAGAATATAAACAAAATGAATTATTACCAACTATTAATGGTTTAGTAAGTGGTCGTATTTTAAGTAATAATGGTACTAATGCTTTATGGGTTTTAAATCCTGCGCCTGATCTAACACAATTTCATAATTTAATTGATGGCTCAGTAAGTGCTCCTACATTATCACAGGCTAGTGATTCAACCACTGGAATTTACTTTAACACTCAAGAAGTAGATGTATCTATCGCTGGAACTAAACAATTAGGTATAACATCAACTGGTATAAATTCATCACTTATGACTTCTTCAAATGGATATGTACATACTGGCGCTCCTGCATTTAATAACTTATCTATTAAAAATGGATCTACTGGAACAACTGGTGTTTTTTGTCGTGAATCAACAAGTAATGTTGGAATAATATGTAATGGTGCGTCTGCTGTGAATTGCTTAACATCAGGAACAACAATAGCAACACAAACAACTACTCCTAAAATTATATTAAGTGGTACATCATCGCTTACATCACCACAAATTCAATCTAATACAGATGGCGTACCACTAGGAGGTATTAATATTGCCGAAAATCAAGTACAAATATGTAATGAAGGAGCACAAACTGCAAATTTTACACATACATTAATAACATTTGATAAATTTGTATCTATTAAAAATGAATGTAATGTTTTAGCAAGTAGAACTGGAACTATTAATGCTAATAATACTGATAATAGAGTCCAAAAATTAAATTACACAAGCGCAGATTGTATATACGTTTTAGTTTATGGATTAAGAGACGGTGTAAGATATGAATTAATACCCTTCAAAACATCAGGTAGTAATAACTGTTATTTACAAGTCGGTAATGGTATAACAATAAGCGTTTTAATCGGCGGGGTTAAAACTAATTATGGTGTTGTAGGAACTAATATTGCGTTAACTGAAGGCTATGTATATTTTGTAACATATCAAGACTCTATTGCTACATGGATTGTTTGGAGATCGTCATAATTATAATATAAATATTTATGTTATAATCATTTTTTAATTGTTGTATATTCTGATATTTTTGTTAAATCTGGGGCTGATGCATTCGTGTCAAATTCAACACTATAACCACAACATTTAGATTTTTTAAAATGTTTTAAAATCCTTTCACATATTAATCCTGAAATTAAAATAATTGAAATAATTGAGAATACTTCCATATGGTATATAATACAAGTATAAATTATTTAAATCTTTTTTCAACATCTTTTATTGATTCATTAATAGTTTTTTTATTCCATAATATCCAATAGCTCCAAAATCCTGCATAATTAGGATTATTAATGTAATCATTTTTATGTCTTGATTTATATGATTCTTTTCTTAAATCATCTTTATGTTGTGTATAATCATCATAACGAGAATCACCGAATGAACAAATATATCGTTTTACAAATTCATTATCTTTTAAAACACCTATTCCCATTTCTTTATTATTAAATACTAAATGCACATCATATTTTTTATTTTCTCTTTTTGATGGTTCTATTAAATACTTATTTCCTTTTACAAATATTATCTTTTTAAATGACATATATATTATGTTTATATTATTTTTACATACTATAACCTAAATTTAATGTCATTACATCATTTAATATTTGTTTACTACAATCATATAATCCATTATATTTTTCCTTTTGTTTTACATCGTAATATTTTTTATTACAATATAATAAAAAATCACGATGTTTAATATATCTATCTCTCATTTTATTTAATATATCATCTCTATTTTCATAATAATATTTTGTTTTTTCATCTTGTGTTTTATTATTATATTTAATTTTAGCTTTTTCAAGTCTTTCAACTTTACTTTGTTCATAATATTTTTTATATAAGTCTTTATAATCATCTGTTTTTTTATATTTATCATAACATAATTTCATTTTATTAAAATAATGTTCCATTCTATTAATTTCATCATCTGATACCTGTTCATTATTTTCATATCTATTTTTTATATCTTTCATTTTTGACATGTATTTTTTACTATATTCCTTATTAGCTTCCTTTCGTTTATCTCTATTAATTTTAACATTATTAAAAAAATGTTTCATTTTATTAATTTCATCATCTAATACATGTTCATTATTTTCATATCGATTTTTTATATCTTTCATTTTTTGGTAATAAGTTTGTTTTTTTGTTTCCATAAATAATATATTATTATATTATTTATATTAAATTAAAATTAATCTACAGTTTCATATATGTATATTTTAAAATCTGTTATATTTCCAATATCTTCGCCTCCATAATCATATTCCCATTGTGAAGGGTCGTATAATTGCCAATCATCTAATATTGATCTAAATTTTCCTCCGCTTCTCCATCCTTGATATTCAAATCTTGCAGCAATTGATATTTTAACATCATCTCTCATTAAACCTCTTATCCATGATGTCTTAAAAAATGAATTCGGTTTATTCATTATATGATTTAAAAAAGTTCTTGATAATCCACCATCTGTAATATGAAATGCATATTGTGATAATAATTCACGTCTTCCACCTGGTGCATCTCTGTATATATTAGTTGGTCCTGTTTCATTTACAACTCTTCTTATTCTTGGCATTATATATTTATACTATTATAATATTTTATAAAATTAAAACTTTAAACCGTTTAATATTTAATTAATTTTTTTTTATAAAATAATTATAGCGGAAAATTTCGAAGTAGTGATATAAGATGGGATCCAAAAATTAAAAAAATAACAAATATTATAATAAAGCCAAATGCTCCATTGATGTATATTGTAAATAATGATGTACAAACACCATATACTAATAATAAATTACAAATTATTAGCAAAAAGGAAAAAATACCAAAATTAAAGGATGTTAAAAAATAATTATTCATACGGGACATCTAAAAAGTCCTCAAGTTCGCAATTTTCAAAACCAGGATATATTTTTTTAATTTTATTTTTTTTTACTTTTATAGGATTCAACTCTTTATCTATTTTTACATTGGAACTAACAATAATTTCATCACTAAATGATGATTCAAATGTATCTGTTGAATCAAATGTATTTATTGATTCCGTTGTTTCCATTGAATCAATACCATAATCTAAAGGACTAATACAATTTTTTAATACATCATTATTTAAATTTTTATTTTTTTTAAATTTCTTCTTTAATTTTTTTAATTTCTTTTCTAAATCACATATTATATTATCTTTTTTATTTATCATTATCTTTTGATCATATAATTTTAAATCAAACATATTTTTAACTTGTAATATTTCATTTTGTAATTTAATATACACATTATCAATAATATCATTTTTATTAAAATATTGTTCTATTATATTATTATACTTAGTTTCAATATCTTTTTTTTCAGACATTAAAATATCATATTCTTTTTTTAATTCATTATAATTATTTTTAAGTTCTTCATTCTCTTTTATTAGATCATTATTATTATTATTATTATTATTACTTATTCCGTCATCTAATGGCGATTCATCAATTGTAAATGTTTTAAATTTATAATTTTCAATACATCCTCTTACTTTATCCTTTTTCTTATCACAATTATATTTAATATGTCGAGATTGTAAATTTTGCAATAATGTTTGCCATTGTGTCTCTATTCTATGTGAATAGATACGATAAGAATCTAATAAAACATCCTTATTAATATATTCACCTTCTGTATATTCTAAACATTCATTAATAAAATTTTGATATATATCATTATCTTCAACATTATTTAATACATTTTTTTTAACGCTTGAATGTAATTTAATTTCTTTATTATTTTTATAATATTCAATCGCATAAGGTAATAACATATGAAAATATGCCAATTTTACAGAATCATTTTTTATCATTTGTTCATATTCTAAATTTGCTATGTAAATATTTTTATTATTTGGATATTTATTTTTCATATGTTTAAATTCTTCTTCACCCTTACAAAATATATTATTTAAATTTGTTTGATATGCACGTCTTATAATTCCTTTATCATTTGGATTAACATAGAAATCATTATTAGCATAATTAGCAATTTTAAATAATATAGGTATTGTTGTATTTGTTCCGTACATCACTTCTGTTTTAAATTGCCCATCATCTACTAATGATTTTATTAATGAATCATCTTTTTTATTTTTTGAAAATTCTTCAATCCATGCCATCCTTTTATTTTTTAAATCAATTAAATATTTATGAGCTTTTGAAAATCCTTCATCAAATATTTTTGACGGTAATTCTTCACTATAAACATCAAATGCATAATGATTTAATTTTCTAATAAAAGATTTACCATTTGAAGCTGTATAACCTGTATAACACATAAAAATTTGATTACATGTCTCACCTGTTATTGAATATCCTCTATATGATAGTTCTCCTTTTAATTCTTCCTCATTATTATTAAATATTTGTTTTAAAATTGTATATAATATTTCATATTGTTTTTTATCATATTTTTCACTATAATCATAATTTAAATATATTGATACTAAATCTTGATCTGTTGACTTTTTAAATGATCCGTCACGAAGTGATACAATACCATTTTTAAAAGCTATTATATCACGTCTTTGATCCATAAACATATTAATTTTTTCATCATAGACTTTATTACATAAATTTTTAACAATTGTTAATTGTTTTTGATGTTGTCCAATCGCTTTACTTAATGTTTTAATTTTTTCAATAGCTGATTTTATTTCACGATCAAAATCTGTAATTTTTATATTATCAAATGTTTTATCATTATTAATATAATTTTTTATTTCATTACAAATAATTTGTGATAATTCATTTGATGTTATAACTCTATAATAATTAATCGATGGATCAAAATAAAAACAATTACAATCTTTATTATCAAAACATATAATTTTATTTTTATTAATAGATCGGAATAAATCAGCTATTGAGTCATCATTGCATAAATCATAAGCTTTAATAAATAATTCTTTGGTTGACATTATAATTTATTATAAAATTAAAACTTTAAACCATTTATAATTTAATTAAATATTTTCTTAAATCATTTTACAAATTATATTTAAAATGTATATGCCGTTACAAAAAAAAGAAATTAAAA
>Ga0172372_10009236_pt1 | contig 12855 bp, 11 predicted proteins | sample LakKiv5m_2_FD_114544 | JGI IMG/M metagenome (GOLD analysis project Ga0172372, IMG submission 114544) | Freshwater microbial communities from Kabuno Bay, South-Kivu, Congo - kab_092012_9.5m | ecosystem: Environmental > Aquatic > Freshwater > Lake | place: Democratic Republic of the Congo...
CTGCGACTGCTCGATGGTCGAGATCAACCCGCTCGTCCTGACCAAAGGCGGCGAGGTGCTGGCGCTCGACGCCAAGTTTTCGTTCGACGACAACGCGCTCTTCCGTCACCCGGACCTCGTCGCCCTGCGCGATGTGGCCGAGGAGGATCCGCGCGAGGTGGCGGCGTCGAAGCATCACCTGAGTTACATCGGGCTGGACGGCAACATCGGCTGCATGGTCAACGGTGCGGGCTTGGCCATGGCCACGATGGACATCATCAAGCACCACGGCGGCGAGCCGGCCAACTTCCTCGACGTGGGGGGCGGCGCCAGCGAGGAGCAGGTGACGGAGGCGTTCAAGATCCTGTTGTCGGACCCGAAGGTGAAAGCCATCCTCGTGAATATTTTCGGCGGCATCATGAAATGCGATGTCATCGCCCAGGGCATCATGAACGCGGTGAAATCGGTGAAGCTCGGGATCCCGCTGGTTGTCCGCCTTGAGGGCACCAATGTCGAGCAGGGGCGCAAGCTGCTGGCCGACTCCGGCCTGCCCATCGTCACCGCGACCGACCTCGACACCGCCGCCAGCGAAATCGTCAAACTCGCCAAATCCTGACCATGTCCGTTCTCGTCGACAAAAACACCCGCCTCGTCGTGCAGGGCATCACCGGAAAGTCCGGTGCTTTCCACACGCGCAACTGCATGGAATACGGCACGAACGTCGTGGCCGGCGTCACCCCCGCCCGCGGCGGCGAGATGTTCGAGGACAAAGTGCCGGTCTTCGACACGGTGCACGAGGCGCGCCAGGAAACGGGCTGCAATGCCACGATGATTTTTGTCCCTCCCGAGTTCGCGGCCGACGCCATCCTCGAGGCGGCCGACGCGGGGGTCGAGTTGATCGTCTGCATCACCGAAGGCATTCCGGTCATGGACATGATGCGGGTGAAGGAGCTGCTCAAAGGCAGCGGTTCGCGCCTGATCGGACCGAATTGCCCCGGCATCATCACGCCCGGCCAGTGCAAGATCGGCATCATGCCAGGCTACATCCACAAGCCGGGCCATATCGGCGTGGTCTCGCGTTCAGGCACGCTGACTTATGAAGCCGTCTGGCAACTGACCAGCCGCGGGGTGGGGCAATCGACGTGCATCGGCATCGGCGGCGATCCGATCATCGGCACGACGACGCTCGACGCGGTGAAACTTTTCGCCGGCGACCCGGAAACGCACGGAATTATTTTGATCGGCGAAATCGGCGGCAGTGCCGAAGAGGAAGCCGCCGCATGGCTGAAAGAGAACTGCGACAAACCGGTGGCCGGATTCATCGCCGGCGCCACCGCCCCGCCCGGACGCCGCATGGGGCACGCCGGCGCCATCATTTCCGGCGGCAAAGGCACGGCTTCGGCGAAGAAAGAGGCCCTGCGCGAGGCCGGTATCGCGGTGGCCGAGACCCCGAGCACCATCGCCGACACTTTGCTGGCGGTCATGAAATAGGCCGCGGCCGGCGGCCGTTTTACTCGGCGCAGTAGTGCAGGCTGATGCGGCGCATTTTTTCCTCACCCTTTTGCGCGGTGTAGTGAACGAGGCGCAGGGAGACGAAATTCTGCAGCCAGAGCCATCCGCGCAGCGTGTGCTGCACGCCTTCGGAGTCGCCGCGTTCGTCGGCGTAGAGGCGTCCGGGCCCGTATTTGCGGTCGGCCTGGGTTTTGATCGTGCTGACCCAGGAGTTGACGCGGGTTTCGTCCCAGCCCTCGCGGTCGTATTGCAGTTCGACTTCGCTGAGGCCGCCCTGCTCGAAATAGAACAGCGTGCGCTTGAGCCCCTCCTGGACGATGCCTTCCACCGCCATGACCTCGCGGTTGCCCGCGGTGCGTTCCTCGACGACTTTGGCTTTGGCATTGGTCACGACGGTGCGGATGCGGTCCGGCGACTCGCCCCACTGCATGCCGAAGGGGGCCTTGATTTCCTGCTGCGCCCGGAGCGGGTCCGCGGGCAATGCGACAGCCAGCGCAAGCAGCAGGAAGGGGCGGAGTGGCATGGCGGGTCTTTTCCCTATGTAACGCCGGACCGCGCGTCAGGCAAACCCTGCGCCGCGCGGCGCCGGCTTTCCCGGGTTGACGGGGGACAAATATTACCGGATAGTGATATTTGATGAAAACGCTGCTGCTGCTCGTGGTGCTGGTGATGGTTTTGTTCGTGGTCAAGCGGGTCATGGCCGGTCCTTCGATCGGCCCGGCCGAGGCCGACGCCCGGGTCAAGGCGGGCACGGCGGTGCTGATCGACGTGCGCGAGCCGGACGAGTGGTCCGGCGGCGTGGCCGGACCGGCGCTGCTCTGTTCGTTCAGCGACCTGCGGGGCGACCGCGCGCAATGGAAGGCCGTGCTGGAGCAAAACCGCGGCAAAGAGTTCATCGTTTATTGCGCGAGCGGGGCGCGGTCGGGAATCGTGGCGGGACAGCTGCGCAAGGAAGGATTCAACGCGGTCAATGCCGGCGGTTACGGCGGATGGCGTGCGGCCGGACTGCCGGTGCGGACGCCCTGACCGCGGGCCGGCGGCGGGAGGTGGCCCCTACATGGCCAACCGGGGCGGCGGTTCCACTTTGCGGTAGAAGCGCAGGGCCTCGATGGGACTGCCGAATTCGGAGAGGCGGTAGAGTCCGTCTTTGTGCCGGTGGCCGGGGTCGCGGATGAGGTATTCGTAGCCTTGTTTGCCGACGATGACGACGAAGTGGGTGATGCCGTCGGGGTAGCGGAGACGGACGATGACCGGATTGCCGCGCAGCAGGTTCCAGTCGACGAGGAAGTGGGAGGCGTCGTCCTCGTAGACGTGCTCGGCGACGACCGGCGGGTATTCCGAGGCTTTCTCCCAGTAAAGCCAGCCGCGCTCGGTGAACCCCTCGTTTTGCTGCAGGAATCTGTTGAGCCGTCCCGGGTCGAGGTCGGAGCCATACGAAGCGAGGACCATGGCGGCCGAGGCGACGGCACATCCTTCGGCACCGAGAGTTCCAGGAGTTGGTCCGAGCCGGTCATTGGCCCAACGCTTGTCCGCCTGGGCGAAATGCGGGACATCGTTGAGCACGGTGCGGGGAAAATAGAGTCCGCCGGAGGGCGGCAGCGGCGACGCGGTGGTGCGCCATTCCTCGACCCAGCGCCAGCCGTAGAAACCGCCGGCGGCGAGGGCGGCCACGAGGAGAAGGGCAGTGACGGTTACGACGGCGCGCACGAGGGGCAAGAAACGGAAAACGGCGGCGGGGTCAATGGATTTCGCGGCGCGCGAGCGGAAAAACGCCGTGGACGCGGGGGTCGCGGGGGGGGGAAGAAACGCGCCTTGCGGCGGCCGGCAGCGATGGCGATGGTAGCCGCCTGACGATGAGGAAAGGAATGTTCGTCCTGCTGCTGCACGCGCATCTGCCTTACGTGCGGCATCCGGAGCATGACGACTTCCTCGAGGAGGACTGGTTTTACGAGGCGATCGCGGAGACTTACGTGCCGCTCCTGCGGATTTTCGAGCGGTTGGTCGCGGAGTGCGCGCCGGTGCGGCTGACCATGTCGGTCACGCCGACCCTGGCATCCATGATGGAAGACCCGCTCCTGCAGGAGCGGGCCGCACGTCATCTCGAGCGCTGCGTGGCGCTGGCGGAGAGCGAGGTGCGGCGCACGGCGGGCGACGGGAAGACCCATGCGCTGGCGTGCTTTTACCGCGGGCGTTTCGGCGCGGCGCGCGACTACTTCGAGTCGCGGCAGCGCCGGTTGATCCCGGTTTTCCGCGAACTGCAGGACGCGGGGTTCCTCGAACTCATCACCTGCGCGGCGACACACGGATTCCTGCCGCTCATGGCCGAGCACCCCGGGGCGGTGCGCGCGCAGATTCTGGTGGCGCGCGATTCCCACACGCGATTCTTCGGGCGTCCGCCCGCGGGGATCTGGTTGCCGGAGTGCGCCTATTTCCCGGGCGTGGAAAAATATCTGCGCGAGGCGGACTTGAAATGGTTCGTGCTCGACGCGCACGGCCTGATGTTCGGGCGTCCGCAACCGCGCTTCGCCATTTACGCCCCGTGCTACACGCCGGAGGGTCCGGCGGTTTTCGCCCGCGACCGCGAGTCGAGCCGGCAGGTCTGGAGCCAGGAGGAAGGGTATCCGGGCGATCCGGCCTACCGGGATTTTTACCGCGATATCGGCTACGATCTGCCGCTCGATTATCTGCGGCCGTTCCTCGGGGCCGACGGCCAGCGCAAGTTCACCGGCCTGAAATACCACCGCATCACGGGACGCACGGAGCACAAGGAGACCTACCATCGCCCGTGGGCCGAGGGCGCGGCCGACGCGCACGCGGCGGACTTTCTGGCGGCCCGCGTGCGGCAGTTCGGGCCGCTCGGCGCGGAGATGCCGCTCGATCCGGTGATCGTGAGTCCTTATGACGCGGAACTGTTCGGACACTGGTGGTTCGAAGGTCCGGAGTTCCTCGATTTGTTCCTGCGCAAGGCGGCTTACGACCAGCAAGTCTTCGAGTTCGCCACGCCGTCGTCCTACCTCGCGGCCAACGAGGTCCTGCAGGTTGTGCAACCCTGCGCTTCGAGTTGGGGCAACAAGGGCTACTGGGAAGTCTGGCTCGACCAGTCCAACGCGTGGATCTATCCGCACCTGCACGCCGCGGCGCGCCGCATGACGGAGATGGCGCGGCGCCACGCGCGGACGCGGATCCGCTGGAAGCAGGATACTTTGCAACAGATGGCCCGCGAGTTGCTGCTGGCGCAGTCCAGCGACTGGGCCTTCCTCATGCGCACGGGGACGGCCAAGGACTACGCGGCGCGCCGGACGAGGGACCATCTGCTGCGGTTCAACCGGCTGCACGAAACGCTGGCGGCGGGCCGGGCGGACAAGGATTTTCTCGCCGCCTGCCGGGAACGTGACAACATTTTCCCCGACCTCGAATGGCGATATTACATCTAGCGCTGATCGCTTGGCTGGCCGCGGTGTCCGTTCGCGCGGAGGAAGCGGCCCCGGAGACGCCACCCGCGCGCGGCGCCGAAGTCCGTTTCGTGCCGCCGGGCGCGTCCGGCACGGTGAGCCTCGGTCTTTACGATGCGAGCGGGCGCCTGGTCCGCGTGCTGGCCGACGAGTGGACATTCGGGCGTTTCCGCATCGGTTTGAACGGGCTCTCGACGTTCTGGGACGGCCTGGATGACGGGGGACGGCCGGTGCCGTCGGGAACGTATGCGGCGCGCGGTTTCATGGTCGGCGACGTGCAGGTGGCCGGGGAGGCGTTCCATTTCAACGATTGGATCGAGAGCGCCGATTCGCCGCGCATCGTGGCGGTGGCGGCCCAGCATTTGTTGCCGGGCGGCGACATCCTGCTGGCCGCGCGCCTGGCCGGCGCGCAGGGGGCGATGATCCGCTACTCGCCGGAAAGCGAGGCGCGCTGGCGGACGATGAACAGCGAGGCGCGCCCGGCAGCGGCGCAGGGTGCGCAGTTGGCGGTCTCCGACGCGGCGGCATTCCTCCTTCTCGACGGGAAGTTGCGCGCCGCGGGGCTGGAAGACGGGAGCGAGACGGCGGTGCCGGTGGACACCGCCGGAGTCATCGCGGTGGCGGCGCGCGGCGACCGGCTCGCCTTGCTCGTGCCGGGAGCGGTGCGGTTTTACCGCCTGCCGGGTTACGCGTCGCAGGGTGAAGTGGCGGATTGGCCCGTGCCGCTGGCTTCGATCGCCCTGCTCGATCAGGGCGCGGTGGCGTGCGGCGCGGACGGATCGGTCTGGCGCTGGCAAGCCGGCTGGTCGCGGTTGGAAATGCCGGAGGGCGTGAAAGTGCGCGGGGTTTCGTCCGGCCCGCGCGACACGTTCTGGATCATGGAGGAACGCGCCGACGGTTCCCCGGGCGTGGCGCAATACAGTCCGGAAGAAGGCCGTCTCGCCGAATGGCTGCCGCGTCCGGAGGACGGACGCCTGCTGGCCGTGACCGGCACGCCGGAGAAGGATTATTTTTTGGCGCTGCTGGCCGGCGAAGACACGCGGCGTTCGGTCGCCATCCGGCGCAGGGACGCGGGCGGCTGGGAGTTTGTCTTCGACAAGAAGATCACGCGCTGCGCGGATTTCGGATGGACGGACGGGGCGCTGTCCGCCTCGTCGAACGGCTTGCCCGAGGAACTGACGGTCGAGGTCGCGGAGAATCCGCTCGATCCGGAGGCCCCGCGGAACCTCACGTTGCGCGCGGTGGCCGACGGCAGCGGCACGGGGTTGGCCACGACGGACGGTCTGCCCTTGCTGCGGATCTCCGGCGAGGCGGGCTACGGGCGCGTCATGCTGGTGGAGGGCGCGGTGCCGGGCACCGCGCGGTTTTTCCAGGGCGACGGGGCGTGTGTGGAGGAATATTCGATCACGCGTCTGGCGGACATCATGGCGTTCGATGCGGGGACGATCGAGATGGCGGGGGCGCAAGAAGTGGAAGCGCCGGCGGGAGATGATGTGGAATAAACTGTAGCGGCGCCGTCCCCGGCGCCGATAACTTGACCGTTCGTCGCCGGGGACGGCGACGCTACAGTGATTTGGCAGCGGCTCAGGCCTTCAGTTCCTCGCCGGTGTTCGCGCCGGTGATGACGAATTTTTCGCGGTGGAGCGTCGGGTCCGGTTTGAAGGACAGTCTTCCTCCGTAACGGCGTTCGATGTCGACCAGGAGTTCCTCGTCTTCGGTGCGCAGGCGCTGGAGGAGGTCGGGGTTCACGATGACTTTGATCTCGTGGATGGTGTCGATGTTTCTGCGCATGACGCCGTGGAGGGCCCGCTGCAACTCGACGCTCATCGTCATGGTGTTCTTGATGAGACCGCGGCCCTCGCAATACGGGCAGGGGTCGAATTGCGACATGCGCATGCTCTCGGCGGCGCGCTGGCGCGTCATTTCCATGAGTCCGAGCTGCGAGATGGGCAGCACGTGGGTGCGGGCCTTGTCGCGTTTGAGCCGCTGGCGCATGCGCTGGTAGACGGCCTGCTGGTCCTTGCGCGACTTCATGTCGATGAAGTCGGCCACGATGAGTCCGCCGATGTTGCGCAGGCGCATCTGGCGCGCGATCTCATCGGCCGCCTCGAGGTTGGTCTGCACGATGGTCTTTTCCACGTCCTTCCCGCCCTTGTTGCGGCCGGTGTTGACGTCGACCGAGATGAGCGCTTCGGTCTCGTCGATGACGATGTAGCCGCCGCAGGGCAGCCAGACCTGGCGGTGGAAGGCTTTCTCGACCTGTTTGTCGACCCCGTATTTTTCGAAGATGTGCTGCTCTTCGTTGTAGAACTGGATGCGTTTCTTGGAGCGCGGCGAGACCTGGGCGACGAGTTCCTGCATGCGCTCGACCGAGTGGAGGTCGTCGCAGATGACGGCATCCACTTCCTCGGTGAGGAAATCGCGCACGGTGCGCTCGACGAGGTCGGGTTCCTCGAAGAGTTGGTGAGGCGCGCGCTGCGATTCCATGTTTTTCTCGATGTCGTTCCACTGCTCGAGGAGGAGGTGCAGGTCGCGGACGAAAAAGCGGGAGCGCTGGCCGGCGCCGACGGTGCGGATGATGACGCCCATGCCGTCGGGGATTTCCAGTTCGTTGAGGACCTTGCGCAGGCGTTCGCGTTCCTTCGGATCGTCGATCTTGCGCGAGATGCCGCACTGCGGGCTGTAGGGCATGAGGACGAGGTAGCGTCCGGGCATGCTGATGTTCGTCGTGATGCGCGGGCCTTTGGTGCCGATGGGGCCCTTGCTGACCTGCACCATGATGTCCGAGCCGGGCGGGTAGATGGTGGGGATGTCCTTGGCGGTGATTTTTTTCGGCAGTTTCTTGTTGGTGTTGCGGCGGACTTCCTCGATGCCGCTGTCGAGGGCGGCGGGGATGGCGTCCCAGAAGTGGAGGAAGGCGTTTTTCTCGAAGCCGATGTCGACGAACATGGCCTTGAGGCCCTGCTCGATGTTTTTCACGCGGCCTTTGTAGATGGAGCCGACGATGTTGCGGTCCGAGACGCGCTCGACATTGTATTCCTCGAGCTGTCCGTCCTCGAGCACGGCCACGCGTTTCTCGAGCTTCTCGGCGTTGACGATGAGACGGGCGCCGCCGGATTTGGAAGGCAGGCCCAGGAGTTTTTTGACTTTTTCGATCATGGTGTAAGCGGGTTGGGTTGGATCAGCGGCGCGGCGGCGAAGGTTTCTTCTCCTTCTTTTTGCCGAGGCCTCCGAAAATTCGCTGGAAAATGTTGGGCTTCTTCTTTTCGACGCTGCCCTCGGCGTCCGCGGCCGGTCGCACGGTCGGCGGGGCGGTGCCGCGCGGCGGTCCCTCGGAAGCGGCGGCGGTCGATTCGCCGGGCGGGGCCGCGGCGAGGGCGGCGGGAACGGCGCGGCCGAAGTCCACGCTGGAAACGAACTGGAAGCTGCCCTTGGCCGGGGCGAGCGCAGCCACCTCGAGGTCGTCGCCTGCCTCCAGTTTGAAAGTGTCGGCGAGAATCTTGGCCGCGATGGGGGCGGCCACGCCTCCGCCGGATTGCGCGCCCTGCACGATGACGGCCACCGCGTAGCGGGGATCGTCATAAGGGGCGAAAGCGATGAACCAAGTGTGGTTGTCCTTGACGCGTCCGCGCCAGAACTGCGCGGTGCCGGTTTTGCCGGCGACTTCGTGGCCTTTGATGCGGGCGGAGGGGGCGGTGCCGCCGCCGCGGTTGACGACATCCCACATGCCGCGGCGGACGGATTCGATCTGTTCCGGAGCGAGGCCCTGGTCGCGCAGGTCGGCGCGGATGCGGACCGGTTCCCGGCGGATGACGTCTCCGTTACGGTCGAGGATCCGGTCGACGATGCGCGGGTAGTAGCTGACGCCGCCATTGGCCACGGTGGCCGCGACCATGGCCATCTGCAGCGGTGTGGTCAGCACGTAGCCTTGGCCGATGGAGACGTTGGCCGTCTGGCCGCCGGACCAGCGTTCGCGCGGGCGGTTGGCCTGCAGCCAGGCGGGCCCGGGCAGGATGCCGGCGGCCTCGCCGGAGAGCGGGAGGCCGCTTTTTTGTCCGAGCCCGAGCATGTCGCCGACAGCGACGATCTGGTCGATGCCCGCGGCGTTGCCGTATTGGTAGAAGAAGGCGTTGCAGGAGACGCGGAGGGCCGACGGCAGGTCGATCGTGCCGTGGGTGCCGCCCTGCGCGGCGATCCAGCACTGCATGAACTTGCTTCCGTATGACACACCGCCGCGGCAGGTGAAGCGGCGTTGGTCGAGTCCGGCGCGGAGTCCGGCCAGGGCGACCGGGACCTTGTAAATCGAGCCGGGGGCGTAGGCGCTGAGGGCGCGGTTGACGAGCGGGTCGGTGGCGTCGCCGGTCAGTTCGTTCCACGCGGCGGCGGGAATGGCGGGGATGAAGCTGTTCGGGTCGTAGGAAGGCACACTGGCCATGGCGAGGATGTCGCCGTTGCGCGGATCGACGACGACGGCGGCGCCGCGGCCGACGGCGCGGAGGGCCTGTTCGGTCAGATACTGGATGCGGGCGTCGATGGTGAGGCGGACGCTGTGGCCCGGCACGGGGTCCCGGTGGCTGACTTCACCTTCTATGACACCTTTGGCATTGCGCTGCAGGACGCGGGCGCCGGCGGTGCCGCGGAGTTCCCCGTCGAGGGCCAGTTCGAGTTGGGCTTTGCCCTCGGTGTCGGGTTGGTAGAAGTTGAAGCGGGCGGCGTCCTCCTTGTCGATTCGGGCGGGGGCCCCGACGTAGCCGAGGAAGTGCGCGCCGAGGGCACCGTAGGCGTAGCGTCGCACCGGGCGCACGGTGAAGTTGACGCCCGCCACATCGACGCCCTTTTCGGCCAGGCGCGCCATGGTCTGGAAATCGAGGTCCTCGAGGTAAAGGTAGGGGACTTCGGTGTTGTTGCGGAAGTGGAGGCGGAGTTGGTTGGCGTTGTAGTCGCGCGCGAGGCCGAGTTCGTCGAGGCGCGGCATGACGGTCTCGTTGACGATTTTGACGATGTCCGGTTCGGATTTTTCGGTGAGCATGCCCCCGACGGTGGTGCGGTAGTTGTGCTGCGGCACCGCGCCGTGGCGGTTGCGGTAGTCGCGCACCATGTCGGGGAGGTAGAACTCGATCGCGTTGCTGGCGCGGTTCTCCGCGAGCGGGAGGCCGTGGCGGTCGGTGATTTCGCCGCGCACGGCGGGGAGGCGGACATTGACCTGCGAGTTGCTGCGCAGGCGGGCCGTGTATTCCCCGCCGCGGGCGACCTGGACGTGCCAGAGCCGACCGGCGAGCAGGAGGAAGCAGGCGGCGAAGACGGCGGCGACGACCGCGAGGCGGAATTCGTTCGAGCGGCGGATCATGGCGTCAAGCGCCGGCCCCCGCGTGTTCCCGTCCCGAATCCGCCGGGCATGAGCCGGAAAAAGAAACAGAAGAGCGGAGCGAGGAGCAAGGCGGCCAGGGCCGGTCCGGCGATATGCCAGAAAATGGTGCTGTCGAAATGGAACGACTCGCGGCGCAGGCAGACCATGGCGTAGCGGCCGGCTTGGAGGAGGAGGGTGACGGCCCCGCTGGCGAGGGCATGGATTTCCCAGCGTCCGCCGGCGAAAGCGTCGCGCCAAGTTTGCAGGACCGTGCCGGCGAGAACATAAAACAACATAGTCCAGCCGAGTCCGATTTCAACGCGGTCGCCGGCGACGTGGAGGCCGGCCAGATCGGAGAGCAGGCCGCTCCACAGGGCGAATCCGAGCATGGCGGGGAAGGGCAGCCAGAGGGCGCCGTAGCAGAAGATGACCGGCACGAGGAGCAGCCGGGCGTTGGCGAAAAACGGCAGGCCGGGGAGAAATTCCTGCGCGATGATCGCGAGGTAGACGGCGGCGAACAGGACCAGCGCGCGGATCATTTGCTTTCCAGGACGACGAAGACGTCCTCCAGAGTGGAGAAGTCCGCCGCGGGCTCGACGATGGCTTGGGCGTCGAGTTCGCGTGTCCGGAATTCTTTGATGACCCCGAGCGGAATGCCCGCCGGGAAGACGCCGCCGCTGACCCCGGCGGTGAAGACCTTCATGCCGGGTTCGAGTTTGGCGTCGCGTCGCAGAAAATTCAGCACGAGTTCGGGCGCGGCGTTGCCGGCGGCGCGGCGTCCGCTGATGATCCCCTGTTCCTCGGTCCCTTCCACGCGGGCGGCCACGCGGCAGTTTTCGTCGGTGAGCAGGAGCACGATGGAAAGGTCCTTGGCCACGGTGGTGGTGCGTCCGACGAGGCCGCCGCCGCTGAGCACGGGTTGGGCGGTGTCGAGGCCGGCGGCGAAACCCCGGTTGATTTTCACGGAACTCCACCAGCTGTCGGTGTCCCGGCTGACGACTTCGGCCGGCAGGAGTTTGAAGGCGGCGCGTTCGCGGTATTCGAGGGCGGCGCGCAAGCGGCGGTTTTCGGCGTCGAGTTCGCTGCGCAGGTGGCCGGCGGCGCGCAGTTCCTCGTTTTCCGCGGCGAGAGCGGCGTTCTCGGCTTCGAGTTTGTCGAGGCTTTTGAGTCCTTTGTTGAGTTTGTCGATCCTCCCGGTCAGGGCCGAGCCGGCTTGCAGGGCGGGGGTGGACACGTCGAGGAAGCGGCTTTGCCAGGCCTGCATGCGTCCGGTGGAGAAGCCGAGGAAGACCAGTGCGACGAGGACGGCGACCGCGAGGAGGACGAGGTTCAGTTTCTTCATCGGGTCGGGACCATGCGTGTCCGGCTGGACCTCCGCGGGCGGCGCGTCAGGCGGCGGCGGCGGTGCTGCGGCCGAGGCTGTTCTGCGCGATGCTGCGGAGAACCTCGATCTCGCTCAGCACGCGCCCGGTGCCTTCCGCGACCGCGCTGAGCGGGTCGTCGGCGATGTGGACCGGCAGGCCTGTTTCGTCGCGCAACAACTGGTCGAGACCGCGCAGGAGGGCGCCGCCGCCGGCCAGCACCATGCCGCGATCGACGAGATCGGAGGCGAGTTCGGGCGGGCAGCGTTCGAGGGTGGTGCGGACGGCGTCGACGATGCTGTTGAGCGGTTCGGCGAGCGCCTCGCGCACTTCCTGCGAGGTCAGGGTGATGGTTTTGGGAAGTCCGGCCACGAGGTCGCGGCCCTTGACCTCCATGGAGGTTTCTTTGGGCAGCTTGATGGCGGATCCGAGTTTGATTTTGATGTCCTCGGCGGTGCGTTCGCCGATGGCCACGTTGAAGTTGCGTTTGAGGTATTGGACGATGGCCTCGTCGAGTTCGTCGCCGGCCACGCGGACGCTGCGGCTGAAGACGATGCCGGCCAGCGAGATGAGGGCGACCTCGGTCGTGCCGCCGCCGATGTCGATGATCATGTTGCCGGCGGCTTCCTGGATGGGGAGGCCGACGCCGATGGCCGCGGCCATGGGTTCCTCGATGAGATAAACCTCGCGGGCGCCGGCGTGGGTGGCGGAGTCTTTGACCGCGCGTTTTTCCACTTCCGTGATGCCGGAAGGCACGGCGATGACGACGCGGGGGCGGACCATGCGGCGTCCGCCGTGGGCCTTGCTGATCAGATGGGCCAGCATGGCCTCGGTGATTTCGAAGTCGGCGATGACGCCGTCTTTGAGCGGTCGGATGGCGACGATATTGCCCGGGGTGCGGCCGAGCATGCGTTTGGCTTCGTTGCCGACGGCGAGGACTTTGTTCGTGCCGGCTTGGACGGCGACCACCGAGGGTTCGCGCAGGACGATGCCCTGGTCGCGGACGAAGACGAGCGTGTTGGCGGTTCCCAAGTCGATCCCGATATCGCTGGAGAGCAGGCCGAAAAATTTTCTGAACATTGGTGCTGGAAATGCGAGGCCGCGGTCGGCTGATTGGTGTCGCCCGGATCTCTCCCGGCGAAGGAACGCGCATTTATTCAGTAAGCACTGCGGGGGTCAAGGATATTAGCGTGCCTGTTCGGGC
>Ga0172372_10009237_pt1 | contig 12854 bp, 12 predicted proteins | sample LakKiv5m_2_FD_114544 | JGI IMG/M metagenome (GOLD analysis project Ga0172372, IMG submission 114544) | Freshwater microbial communities from Kabuno Bay, South-Kivu, Congo - kab_092012_9.5m | ecosystem: Environmental > Aquatic > Freshwater > Lake | place: Democratic Republic of the Congo...
GGAGATGCTCGACGAGGCCGGCTACCCGCGCGGCGCCGACGGCACCCGCTTCTCGATCACGATGGCCTCGGCCTTCGCCGGACCGGGCAGCGTGCGCCTCCTGATCGGCCAGTACATGGTGCAGGCCCTCGAGGACGTCGGCATCGACGTCCAGTACGAGGCGCTGACGGACCCGACGCAGCAGAGCAACTACTTCTACAACCGTGAGCAGCGCCCGGACATCCTCCACTACGGCCTCTTCACCCGTCCGTTCCTGGATGCGGCCCGTGCGTACAACTACTTCACGGTCGGCAGCAACATGCAGCACATGGACAACCCGGAGTTCGACCAGCTGTACGTCGAGCAGGGTCTGGAGACCGACCCGGAGGCCCGCGACGGGATCCTCCAGGAGATGACGGCGATCCTGCACGACGAGGCGACGTTCCTCTTCGCCACGACCGACGTGTGGATCGACGCCGGTGCTCCGAAGCTGCGCGGCCTGACGCAGAACGACGTGCAGACCGAGCAGTACCTCGACCTGCTGTACTTCGTCGAGTGACCCGGTAGGACGCCACCATGACTGCCGCCCCCCGCACCCCCGTGCCGTTCCCTCCGGTCCCGCTCGACAGCGACGACCCGCAGGTGCAGGCCGCGTTCGCCAACTCCCACGAGCTGTTCGGGCACGTCTCGGACCTCTTCGCCCGGTTGGCGCACGCACCGGCCCTGCTGAACGGCTGGATCGACTTCCTGAGGCCGATCCGCCGGGACCTGCAGGTGGACCCCCACCTGTCGGAGCTGCTCACCCTCCGGGTGGCGCAGCTGCAGGGGGCGCAGCTCATGGTCGACTCGCACACGACGCTCGCCGAGAAGGCGGGCGTGCCGGGCGAGACGATCGCGGCCGTGGGCGACGGGTGGCGCGAGTCGCCCGTGCTCGGTGAGCTCGAGCGCCTCGTGCTCGAGCTCGCCGAGCGGCTCACGCTCGACAGCACCGCCGACGACGACCTGGTCTCCGCCCTGCAGCAGCGGATCGGGGTCCAGGCGACGCTCGAGCTCGTCCTGGTGGCGTCCTACTACTGCTGCACGACCCGGGTCGCGAACGTCCTGCGACCCCAGGCCTTCGTCTTCGAGCCTGACGAGGAGGACGACTCATGAGCCTCGTCATCCTCGTGCACGGCTGGATGTGCGACCGCCTCGACACCGCCGCGCTCGCCGACCTCCTCAGCCCCGACCACGACGTGCACAACGTCGACCTGCGCGGGCACGGCGACCACGCGGACCTGCCTGGTCCGTACACCCTCAGCACCTTCGCCGCCGACCTCGCCGCCCTGGTGCGCGACCTGGAGGCCGGCCCCGCCTTCGTCTGCGGGCACAGCATGGGCGCGGCCGTCGCGGTCGAGCTCGCACACACCCACCCCGATCTCGTCGCGGGCGTCGTGGCCGTCGACGGCCCCTGGGTCGTCACCGCCCCGGACCGCGACACCCTGCTGCCCTCGGGCACCCTGACCCCCGACGAGCACGTCTGGCGCGGCGACCGCATCGCTGCGGCGCGCCTGCGCCTGCACGGGAGCGAGGTCGACGTCCCGGCGCACGCCGTCGCCGCCGACTCCTTCGAGTCGCTCATGGCCTGGGACGGACCTGCCGCCGTCGCCGCCGTGACGTGCCCCGTCGTCGCCCTGACGACCGACGCCACGGCCGAGCCGACGCGACGCGGCGCTGCCGACCTCCCGCACGTGCGGGTCGTGCCGGTCTCCGACAGCGGCCACTGGATCCAGGTGGAGCACGCCGACGTCGTCGCCGACCACGTCCGCGCCCTGGTGCGCGACGTCAGCCGCGAGGTCGTGGCATGACCCGCCGCTCGCTGGTCCTGGTCCCCGGTGCGCAGCACGGCGCCTGGGCCTTCCGCCGCCTCCTCGCGCCCCTGCGCGAGTGGGACCTCGACGCCTACCCCGTCACGCCGACGGGCCTGGGCGACCGTGCCCACCTGCTGACCCCCGACGTCGACCTCGACACCCACGTGCAGGACGTCGTCGCGACGATCGAGGCCGAGAGCCTGCTCGAGACCGAGCTGACCCTCGTCGGCCACAGCTACGGCACCCTCGTGGTCGCCGGAGTGCTCGCACGGCTGGCCCGCGAGGATCGCGCCGATTCAGTCGTGCGTCTCGTCTACCTCGACGGCCCCGTGCCGGTCGACGGCGACACCGCGATCTCGGTGCACCCGCACGGCGAGGCCTTCGTGCAGCGCCGCACCGTCGTGGACGGCGTCGAGGTGCTGCCACGCGGCACCGGCGCCGCGCTCGGCCTGGACGCCGACGACCTCGCGTGGGTCGTGGACCGCCTGACCCCGCAGCCCTACCGCTGCCTCACGACGCCGTTGCACCTGCAGCCCGGGTGGGACGCCGGCGTCGAGCGCGTCTACATCCGCTGCGCGCAGGCGTTCGTCGGCGAGGAGCGCCCCTACCTGTCGCGTGTCCGTCCCGACGAGGGCTGGCGTCTCGAGGTCCTCGACGCCGGGCACGACGCCATGATCAGCGCTCCGGAGGTCCTCGGGGACCTCCTGGGCGACCTCTGCACCCCCAAGGTGGTGACGTCCCGATGACGACCCAGACCGCGCCCCCGGACCAGCGGGAGACGGCCGCGAAGCTCGAGCGGGCCGAGAAGCGGATGCGCAAGCGCACCGACGTCTCGAGCAACTGGGCCCTGCTCGGCCGCGCCCTGCTCCGGCTCGCGCTCGTCGTGTTCGGCGTGCTGACGCTGCTGTTCATCCTGCTGCAGTCCTCCGGCGACCCGTCCGCGGCGATCGCCGGCGACGACTCGACGGTCGAGGAGATCGAGCGCATCCGCACCGAGTACGGCTTCGACCGACCGGTCCTCGTGCAGTACGCCGACTACGTGTGGAGCGCCCTGCAGCTCGACTTCGGCCAGTCCTTCCAGCTCGACCTGCCCGCGATGGACCTCGTGCTCGAGCGGCTGCCCAGCACGCTCGGCCTGATCCTGGCGGCCTACGTCGTCGGCATCGGCATCGGCATGCCGCTCGGTCTGCTGAGCGGCCTGACCGACAACAAGGCCTTCGAGTGGGTCTGCAACATGATCGTGCTCGCCGGCCAGGCGATCCCGGTCTTCGTCTACGGCGTCCTGCTGGTGTGGTTGTTCTCGGCCCAGATGAGATGGCTCCCAGCGCTCGCGCCGGACGGCTTCGAGGCGCCACCCCTGGCGCTCATCATGCCGATCATGACGCTCGCGACGGGGCCGATGGCCTGGACGCTCGAGCTGACCCGCTCCGGCATCCGCGAGTCGATGCAGGAGGACTACATCCGCACGGCCGAGTCCAAGGGCGTCGCGCCCTGGCGGGTCGTGACCCGGCACGCGGTGCGTCCGGTGCTCACGTCGCTCGTGACGATCCTCGGCGTCGACCTGGCGGGACTGCTGTCCGGCGGCGTGCTCGTCGAGGTCATCTTCGCGTGGCCCGGCATGGGCCCGCTGCTCGTCGGTGCCGTCAACAACCGCGACTACAACCTCGTCATGGCGGCCACGCTGACGTTCGCCGTGATCGTCGTGCTCATCAACTTCGCGATGGACCTGCTGTACCGACGGCTCGATCCGCGCACCCGGAAGAACGGAGGCTGACATGGCGATCACTCCCGTGCCGCCCGTCGACATGAGCGGCGAGGGCCCCGACGACGACGCCGTCGCCCGGGCCTCCGGCCGCACCGCGATCGGCGCCTTCGTGCGCCGCCCCGCCGCGCTGCTGGCGCTCGCCGTGCTTGCGATCATCATCCTCGGCGCCGTGCTCGCGCCGTGGCTCGCACCGCACGACCCCAACACGCAGTCGCCCGCCGACCAGCTGCAGGGCCCGTTCTGGACCGAGGGCGGCTCGACCGAGTTCCTCCTCGGCACCGACGAGCTCGGCCGTGACCTGCTCTCGCGCGTCATGTTCGGTGCCCGTCCCGCGCTGGCGCTGGCGTTCATGGCGGCGACGATCAGCGCGGTCGTCGGCATCGTCGCCGGGCTCGTCGCGGGCATGTTCCCGCGTCGCGTCGGCGCCGCCGTGATGTGGGTCTGCGACGTGCAGATGGCGTTCCCGTTCGTCGTGCTCGCGCTCGTCGTGCTGACGATCCGCGGCAGCTCGTTCGGCTCGCTGCTGTTCGTGCTCGCGGCGTTCGGCTGGGTGCAGTTCGCCCGGGTCGTGCGGGCGGAGGTCATGCGCGTCAAGCAGATGGACTACGTGCTCGCCGCGCGATCGGCCGGCGGCACGACGTTCTCGGTCGTGGTGCGGCACGTGCTGCCCAACGTCATCACCCCCGTGCTGGTCGTCTGGACGTTCAACCTGGCGTCGGTCCTGCTGCTGGAGTCGGCCCTGAGCTTCCTGGGCCTGGGCATCCAGCCGCCGGACTCCGACTGGGGCCAGATGTTCGCGACCGGCCGCGCGTACCTGCTCCAGCACTTCTGGTACGCCCTCTTCCCCGGACTGGGGATCACCCTGACCGTGCTCTGCGTCAATGTCCTGGGCCGCACGGCCCGTGACGTCCTGAACCCGAGGTTGCGATGACTCACCCCGCGTATGCCCCCGAGACCACACCCGTCGACCTGCCGGGCGCCGGTCCCGCCGTGCCCGTGCTGCAGGCGCGCGACCTGCGCACCGTCATCGCCCGCGGGCAGGACCGTCATCCCGCGATCGACGGCATCACGTTCGACGTCAACCCCGGCGAGATCGTCGCGCTGGTCGGCGAGTCCGGCTCGGGCAAGTCGCTGACCGCGCTGTCGGTGCTGCGGCTGCTCAAGGGTGCCGTGCAGAACGACGGCGGCACCGTCACGGTCGGCGGGCGCGACCTGCTGGGCCTGTCGGCCAAGGAGATGCGCGCCGTCCGGGGCTCGGAGATCGGCATGATCTTCCAGGACCCGATGACGGCCCTGAACCCGTTCCAGACGATCGAGACGCAGGTCGCCGAGACCCTGCGCCTGCACGGCGAATGGTCCAAGGCCGCGCTGCGCGAGCGGATCCTGACCCTGCTGACGGAGGTCGGCATCGTCAACCCGCCGATGCGCATGAAGCAGTACCCGTACGAGCTGTCCGGCGGCACTCAGCAGCGCGTCATGATCGCGATGGCCCTGGCCAACGAGCCCAAGCTGCTGATCGCCGACGAGCCCACGACGGGCCTCGACGCCACGGTGCAGGCGCAGATCATGGTGCTGATCAAGCGCCTCGCGGCCGACCACGGCACGGGCGTCCTGATCATCACGCACGACCTGGGGCTGGTCTCGGGCATCAGCGACCGCACGATCGTGATGTACGCCGGCGAGGTCGTCGAGTCCGGCCCCACCGCGGCCGTGCTGTCGAGCTGCCGCCACCCGTACACGCGGGCCCTGATCGAGGCGACGCCCCGCGTCGAGGGCGGCGCCGAGCGCCTCACCGCGATCCCCGGGTCGCCGCCGGAGCTGCACCCGCGGCCCACGGGCTGTCGCTTCCACCCGCGGTGCGCGCTCGCGCAGGACGCCTGCCGCACCGACCACCCGCACCTGCAGTCGCGGGCCGAGGACGCGGTCGACGAGTTCCGCTGCTGGTTCCCCGTCGAGGACGCCCCCCTCGGAGGCCTGCGGATCGTGCAGGAGGACGAGACCAACACCGGCATCGACGAGGACGCCCCCGTCCTGGAGGAGCTCGCCGAGGTCGCGCGCCACCGCACGGGCACCGCCCTCAGGGCGACCGACCTGCGCCGGGACTTCAAGGTCGGGCGGCGCGCCGTGACGCACGCCGTCGCCGGGGTCAGTCTCGAGGTCCCGTTCGGCGAGACGCTCGGCATCGTCGGCGAGTCCGGGTGCGGCAAGTCGACGCTCGCGCGGCTCCTGGCCGGGCTCGACCAGCCGACGTCGGGCACGATCGAGCGCGACGAGAGCGAGTCGGCGACCTCGGGCCGCGAGGCCCGACTCGACTTCCACCGCTACGCGCAGTTCGTCTTCCAGGACACGTTCGGCTCGCTCGACCCGCGCCGCACCGTGCTGCAGTCGGTCAGCGAGCCGCTGCAGAACCTGACCGAGCTGTCGACGTCGGACCGCCGCCGCACCGCGCTGCAGTACATGAAGCTGTGCGGGCTGCCCGCGAGCATGGCCGGCCGCTACCCGCACGAGCTCTCCGGCGGTCAGCGCCAGCGCGTCGGCATCGCCCGGGCGCTCGTCGTCGAGCCGGCCGTCGTCGTGATGGACGAGCCGATGTCGGGCCTCGACGTCTCGGTGCAGGCGCAGATCGTCAACCTGCTGCAGGACCTGCGCGAGGAGGCCGGACTCACCGCGGTCCTCGTCTCGCACGACGTCGGCGTGGTGCGGCACCTCAGCGACCGGGTCGCGGTGATGTACCTCGGCCGCGTCGTCGAGGAGGGCCCCGCCGACGAGGTGCTGTCCGACCCGCAGCACCCGTACACCGCCGCGCTCGTCAGCGCCGTGCCGCTCCACGACCCCGAGGAGGAGGCCAAGCGCGTGCCGATCCTGCTCAAGGGCGACGTCGGCGACGTCAGCTCCGCGGGGACCGGGTGCGCGTTCGCCGCGCGCTGCCCCGTCGCGCAGGACGTCTGCACGACCGCCGAGCCCGCGCTCGTGCCGCTGGGCGAGACCGCGACGCGCGCCGCCTGCCACTTCCCCGGTTCCCTCACGACCGCCATCCAGGAGATCGCATGACCAGCCCCACCGCCGACCACCGCTGCGACACCCTCGTCCGGGGGCAGGTCATCACGATGGACGGCGCACGCCGCGTGCTGACCGACGGCTGGGTCGCCGTGACCGACGGCCTCATCGTCGCCGTCGGCCAGGGCGAGTGCCCGTGGACCGCCGCCGAGGAGCTCGGCGGGCCCGACGCGCTCGTCATGCCGGGCCTCGTCAACACGCACACGCACCTCGTGCAGGGCTGCATCCGCAGCATGGCCGAGGGCACGCTGTTCGAGGAGCGCCTGTTCGGCTTCTACTACCCGATGACGGGCGCCGCGAACGAGGAGGACTCGTACTGGTCGGCCATGACGCCGATCGTCGACCTGCTGCGTTCGGGCGTCACGACGACGACCGACGACCACTTCACGCACCAGGACAAGGACTCGATGTCGGGCGTCCTGCGCGCGCTGCGCGACTCCGGCATCCGGGCCCGGGCGGCCCGCCTGATGGTCAGCGACCCGAACGCCGTCCCCGAGCCGCTGCGGGAGACGATCGACGTCGCGATCGACGAGACCGAGCGCCTGGCTAAGGCCTTCGACAGCGAGACGCTGTCGGTCACGGCCTCCACGATCGGCATCACGTACGTGACGCAGGACGACCTGCACACGCTGTACGACTGGACGCTCGAGAACGGCAAGCAGTTCGACATCCACTCCCCGTCGATGATGGACGCGAAGTACCTCAGCGAGACGCGCGGCTGGACGGGCGGCTCGATCGAGTGGCTCGCGTCGGAGAAGCTGCTCGCCGAGCACGTCATCGCGATCCACGCCCAGCACCTGCGCCCCGGTGAGGCCGCGCTGCTCGGCGAGGCCGGTGCCTCGGTCTCGCTCGTGCCGGACATGGAGCTGATCCTCGGCATGGTCACGTTCGACTCGCGCCAGTACCTCGACGCGGGCGTGCAGATGAGCCTTGGCCTCGACGGTCCCGTCGTCGCGTACGGTCACAACCTCTGGATGGGCATGCGCGGCTACCTCATGGCGCAGCGCATCGGCGACAGCGCCCGCAAGCTCACGCAGGGCGACAAGGGCAAGTTCGGCGACGAGCTCCTGTTCGGCCTGCCCGAGACCGCGCTCGAGCTGGCCACGATCGGCGGCGCCAAGGCGCTGGGCCTGGACGACCGCATCGGCTCGCTCGAGACCGGCAAGGAGGCCGACCTGATCGTCGTCGACCTCGCCTCGGAGCCCACGCTCGCCCCGCGCGCCGCGCTGCTCGCCAACCTGGTGTGGAGCGGTGGCCCCGCGCCGTCGTCGATCTCCGAGGTCCTGGTGCGCGGCAACACGGTGATGCGCCGTGGCGTGCCGGTCGGCGTCGACATCGCCGAGGCGGTCGAGCGTGCCAACGAGGTGCAGGCGCGTCTGCTCGTCGAGACCGGCAGCGACCGCTTCGTGAACCGCGGCACGCGCTGGCAGTGGCAGTGACACGGGCTGTCACCTTCCTCTTCGCCGTCGCGACGGGCCTGTGCGCGGCCAACCTGTACTACGCGCAACCGCTGCTCGAACGCCTCTCGGAGGAGTTCACGGTCGGCAGCGGCACGGCGTCGGCCGTCGTCACGGTCTCGCAGATCGGGTTCGCGCTGACGCTGCTGCTCGTGGTCCCGCTGGGTGACGCGATCGACCGGTGGAGGCTCGTCGTGGGCCTGACGGCGACGACGGGTGCCGCCGCGGTCGTCATCGCGGTCGCGCCCGACGTGCGGGTCGTGATCGCCGCCGCCGCGCTGCTCGGCGCGGGGGCCGCAGCGGCGCAGGTGCTCGTGGGCGTCGCCGCTGCGGCGGCCGTCCCGGAGCGTCGCGGCGCGGTGGTCGGGACCGTCATGACGGGGCTCCTGGTCGGCATCCTGCTCGCGCGCACCGTCTCGGGCACCGTGGCCGAGGTGGCCGGGTGGCGGGCCGTGTTCTGGCTCGCGGCGGTCGTGCAGGTCGGGCTCGTGCTGGTCGCGCTGCGGCAGGCCGCGCGCTCGACGCTCGTGCCCGCGGGGCTGCGCTACGGCGAGCTGCTGCGCGGCATGGCGCGCCTGGTCGGCGCGAGCCCGCGTCTCCGCGTCACGATGCTGCTCGGGGCGCTCAACTTCGCGGCGTTCAGCATCATGTGGACGACGCTCGCGTTCCATCTCAGTGCCGATCCCTTCGGCTACGGCGAGGCCGTCATCGGGCTCTTCGGGCTGCTCGGCGTCCTGGGGGCGCTCGCCGCGGCGCCCGCGGGCCGGGCGGCCGACCGGGGGGCGCGCGGCCGGGTCGTCGTGCTGCTCACGCTCGGCACGGCCTCCTCGTTCGCGGTGCTGGGCCTGGGGTCGGAGCTCGTCGTGGCGCTCGCGCTCGGCGTGGTGCTGCTCGACGTCGCGGTGCAGGGCGTGCACGTGTCGAACCAGACCGTCGTCTTCGCGCTGCCCGACGCGCTCCACAGCCGTGCCAACGCGGCCTACATGTCGTCGTACTTCCTCGGCGGCGCCGCCGGCTCGATGGCCGCGGGGCTGCTGCACGAGGCGCAGGGCTGGGGCGCGGTGTGCGTGCTCGGCGCGGCCGTCGGCGTCACGTGCCTCCTGCTCGGCGCCCTCCGCGAGCGGGTCCCCGTCGGCCCGGTCTAGGACAGGCCGGGGCGTCGGTCGAGGCGCCAGGCGCCGAGCCCGGCGACGACCCAGACCGTCGCGATCGTCAGCAGCGCCGCACGGAAGCCGTCGGTGCCGCCGCCGTACGCCGCCGTCAGTGCCACGCTCACGGCGCTGCCGACCGTGAAGCCCAGCGCTCGCAGCACCTGGTTGAACGCGATCGCCGAGCTCGCCTCGCTCGCAGGCACCAGTGGGACGATCAGCACCGGCAGCGAGGCGAACGTGAAGCCGCTGCCGACCCCGCCGATCGCCATCACGACCAGCACGGTCGCGAGGTCGTCGTGGCGCAGGGCCAGGAGGATCGTCGCGGCCAGGTAGACGGTGCAGCCGACCGGGAGCAGCGACGACGTGCCCCAGTGCGCTGCGACGGAGCGCGCCAGCCGTGTGCCCGCGATGCTCGTCAGCGAGAACGGCACGAGCAGCAGGCCCGCGGCCAGGACCGATCGGCCGAGACCGAACCCCGGCTCGTCGGCCTGCACGACCAGCACGGCCGACGTGATCAGGGCGAACATGCCGACACCGGCCACGAGGGCGACGAGGTGCGGCCCGGCGACGCCCTGCTGCGTCGCGAGACGGAGGTCGACGAGGGGGGTCGAGTGGCGCAGGCTGCGGACCACCCAGGTCGTCAGGAACAGGAGACCCGTGACCGCACACGCCGCGGTGCGGGGTGTGGTCCAGCCCCAGACCTCGCCCTGCGTCAGGGCGACGAGCGTCAGTGCCAGCCCGCCGCCGAGCAGCACGCCGCCGGTCCAGTCGACGGTGGCCGGGGGCGTCGGTGCGGCTCGCGGCACGCCGCGCCAGCCGACGACGCAGGCGACCAGCGCCAGTGCCGTCCCTGTGCCGTACGCGGCGCCCAGGCCGCCGATCTCCGCCGCGACCGCGGTGACGGGATAGCCGATCCCCGCGCCGGCGACGACCGTGACCGACACCGCGGCGACCGCGCGCTGGAGCGGGTCACCCGTGAGCGCGTCGCGGGCCACCCCGACGGCCAGCGGCACGATGCCGAGTCCGAGCCCCTGTAGCACACGCCCGAGCACCAGCAGGGCGAAGCCGCCCGGTCCCCAGGCGACCGCCGCGACGCTCAGCAGCGTCCCGATCGCCACGGCGCCCGTCACGACCAGCACTGCCGGTCGGCGGCGGGCGCCGGTGCCGAGCCGGCCCAGCACGGGTACCGCGACGGCACCCGCCAGGAGGGTCGCGGTCAGCGTCCAGGACGCGCTCGTGACGGGGACGTCGAAGCGGGCGGCGATCGTCGGCACGAGCGGTGCGCCGAGGCTCGAGACGATCCCGGCGACGCCGGTCACCACGACGAGTGTCCGGACGAGGCGGCGGTCCGCCGGGGTGTGGTCCACCTGCCGATCTTAAGTGGAACGGCGTTCCACAAGTCTCGGTGCGGTGACGTTCCGGTGAAATCAGTCCTTCGGGGGAGGACTTCTGTCCGTGGGCTGTGCTTATGTCGGACGCATGAGTGATCTCGCGATCGAGACGTCGGGTCTCGTCAAGGTCTTCGGCGAGCACCGCGCGGTCGACGGCGTCGACCTCCAGGTGGCCTCCGGCGGCGTGTACGGCGTGCTGGGCCCCAACGGAGCCGGCAAGACCACCACGATCCGCATGCTCGCCACCCTGCTCAAGCCCGACGGCGGCTCGGCCCGCGTGCTCGGTCACGACGTCGTCGCCGAGGCCGGCGCGGTGCGCTCGCGCGTCGCGATGACGGGCCAGTTCGCCTCGCTCGACGAGGACCTCACGGGGCTCGAGAACCTCGTCATGCTCGCCAAGCTCTACGGGTACCGCGGTGCCGCGGCGCGCACGCGGGCCGACCAGCTGCTCGACGCGTTCGACCTCACCGAGGCCGGCACCAAGCAGGTCAAGAGCTACTCCGGCGGCATGCGACGCCGCATCGACATCGCCGGCAGCATCGTCGTGCGGCCCGACCTGATGTTCCTCGACGAGCCCACGACGGGCCTCGACCCGCGCAGCCGCAACCAGGTCTGGGACATCGTCCGGGCCCTGGTCGGCGCGGGCACCACGGTGCTCCTGACGACGCAGTACCTCGACGAGGCCGACCAGCTCGCCGACCGCATCGCGGTCATCGACCGGGGCAAGGTCATCGCGGAGGGCACGACGGGCGAGCTCAAGGCCTCGGTCGGCACGGGGGCCCTGCGGGTGCGCGTCGCCGACCCGGCCGACCGTGAGCAGGCCGCGACCCTCCTGACCGAGGCGCTCGGCGGCGAGGCCGTGCTCGAGCGCGACCCGTACGCGCTGAGCCTCAACGTCGCGAGCCCCGCCGAGGTGCCCACCGCGCTCGTACGCCTGCGCGACCACGGGGTCGACGTCGCGGAGTTCTCGCTCGGTCAGCCGAGTCTGGACGAAGTCTTCCTGGCGCTCACCGGCGAGCACGTGGCCGAGGTCGAGACCGACGAGTCGGAGGTACCGGCATGACCACCCAGTCCACCCCGTCCCCCCAGTCCACCGAGCGCGCGGCGATGGACGCCAAGGTCCGCGAGGCCGTCGGGTCGGCCGAGCAGCTGCAGCCAGTCGGGCCGCTGTCGTCGTCGCTGATCTTCACGCACCGCGCCCTGCTCAAGATCAAGCACGTGCCCGAGCAGCTGCTCGACGTCACGATGTTCCCGATCCTGTTCACGCTGATGTTCACGTACATCTTCGGCGGCGCGATCGCGGGCTCCACCTCGGCGTACATCGACTACCTGACGCCCGGCATCCTCGTGCAGACCGTCGTCATGATCACGATGTACACGGCCATGACGATCAACAACGACATCAAGAAGGGTGTCTTCGACCGCATCCGGTCGCTGCCCGTCTGGCGCCCCTCGCTCATGGTCGGCGCGCTGCTGGGGGACACGCTCCGCTACACGATGGCCTCGGTCGTGATCCTGGTCGTCACGATGCTGATCGGCTACCGTCCCCCGGGCGGTGCGGTCGGCGTGCTGCTCGCGGTCGCGCTGCTGCTCGTGTTCTGCTTCAGCGTCAGCTGGATCTGGACGCTGCTGGGCCTCAAGCTGCGCAGCCCGGAGTCGGTCATGGGCGTCTCGATGATGGTGCTGTTCCCGCTCACGTTCCTGTCGAACGTGTTCGTGCAGATCGAGACGATGCCGGGCTGGCTGCAGCCCGTCGTCGAGCGCAACCCGGTCTCGATCCTGGTCGACGCGGTCCGCAGCCTCATGGTGGGCGACCCGCACGGCGGCTCGATCCTGCAGGTCCTCATCATCTCCGGCATCCTCGTCGCGGTCTTCGGACCGCTCACGATGCGTGCCTACGCCCGCAAGAGCTAGGGGCGACAGCGTTCGTCCTACCCGAGTAGCATCAAGGTATGAAGCTCAGCATCAGCCTCCCGGAGGAGGACGTCCGGACTCTCGACGAGTTCGCACGGTCGACGGGGCTCCCGTCGCGTTCCGCGGCGCTCCGGCACGCCGTCGGGCTGCTGCGATTCCCGGGTCTGGAGCAGGACTACGCCGCCGCGTGGCAGGAGTGGGAGGACTCGGGCGAGCAGGCCGTGTGGAGCGGGGCGGCGGCTGACGGTCTCGACGATGCTCCGCGGTGAGATCTGCCTGGTCGACTTCGA
>Ga0172372_10009238_pt1 | contig 12852 bp, 8 predicted proteins | sample LakKiv5m_2_FD_114544 | JGI IMG/M metagenome (GOLD analysis project Ga0172372, IMG submission 114544) | Freshwater microbial communities from Kabuno Bay, South-Kivu, Congo - kab_092012_9.5m | ecosystem: Environmental > Aquatic > Freshwater > Lake | place: Democratic Republic of the Congo...
GATGTGGATACGTTATTGTTATTGTTTGTATTTGTGGAAGTTGAGTTATTGATGTTTGTATTCGTGTTATTTGAATTGATATTCGTATCGTTCTTATTGTTGTTATTATAAGTCACTTCACCCGACATATTGTTATTATTGTTATTCGTATTGGTTGAAGTGCTTACATTGTTATTGTTATTCGTATTTGTAGAAGTTGAAACATTATTATTGTTATTTGTATTCAAATTAGTAGAGGTGCTCACATTATTGTTATTATTCGTGTTTACACTCGTTGATGTATTCACATTAGTGTTATTGTTAGTTGCATTGGTTGTATTCACATTGTTGTTATTATTCGTCACTGTGCCGCTTTGAATGTTGTTATTTGTATTCACATTCGTGTTGTTGTTATTATTTGTATTTGTGCTTGTGGTTGTGTTCACATTATTATTGTTATTTGTGAGCGTACCACTTTGAATGTTATTGTTTGTGTTTACATTATTATTCGTACTATTCACCGTAGATGTATTCACATTTGTGTTTGTCGCAGTGCTGGTATTGGTATTATTGTTGTTATAATTTACCGTACCACTATTGATATTATTATTCGTGTTTACATTATTATTGTTATTCGTCGAAGTAGAAGTCGACGTATTCACATTGTTATTATTGTTCGTTGCAGTTGAAGTAGAGGTCGACGTGTTTGTATTTTGATTAATGTTCGTCGCCGTACCACTTTGAATATTGTTGTTTGTATTCACACTAGTTGTAGTGTTTACATTGTTATTGTTATTTGTGACTGTACCAGACTGAATGTTATTATTTGTATTCACATTCGTGTTGGTATTTGTAGAAGTTGATGTGGTATTCACATCAGAATTCGTGGTGACGGTAGAAACTGTTGTTGTTTGAGAAAATGCTGCTCCTGATGCGAGGAGCGCGAGAATCGCTAGTAATCTTTTCATTGTACCCTCTGATTGTTAACATTATGAAGCAATCAGCAAGGATAATAGTATAAAATACAGTATAACTAGTTTAATTGATCTTATTTATATTGATAAAACGTTTCTCTTCAAATGTTTTCATAAATGTATTTACACAGCGTAACGAATAATTACGATACCACTACCACCAGTACCACCATTGGTAAAATTTGATGTTCCTGTACCATAACCGCCACCGCCGCCATTACCACTATTTGTTGTACCATTACTTCCGTTAGTATAAGTAAATGCATTAGCACCTGCACCACCAGCAGAATATGTTACGCTTGATCCAGAAATAGAAGAAGATGATCCTGGTCCTGCAGCTCCTGCATTAACATAACTTCCTGATGAGCCACCAACTCCACCAGCGCCGCCTCCGCCACCAGAGCTACATGAATTAGAACCTACAGTTCCGCTACCAGTGCCTCCATTATTTCCTTGACTTGGACTAGTTGATGGTGTATTACCCGCAGAGGCTGAACCAGAACCTGTTCTGCCGCCGCCTGATCCGCCAGCAGCGCCGCCTATTGCAGGACCAACAGCAGCACCACCATAACCACCGCCTGCGGAAGTGATTGTACTAAAAATTGAACTTGATCCATTAGATCCGATAGAATCAAGACCAATACCATTAGTTCCACCAGCACCGACTGTTACTGCATATGATCCTGGTGTTACCGCTATTCCAGCTGCTGTTCTGAATCCACCAGCACCGCCACCGCCACCAGCAACACTATATCCTCCACCACCACCACCGCCACCGCCAGCAATCACAAGACACTCAACATTACCTGTACCGCTTATTACAAGAGATCCAGAACTCGTGAATGTATGTACACGATATCCAGCAATATTACTTACTGTTCCACCAGTTGCAAATGCAACTGTTGCATTGATACTAAATGCTTTGGATGATTTTTGTACTTCTAAGTCTGTTGCTGTCACTGTGAAGTTATAAGTTGTTTCCACTCCAGGTGGTGATGTAAGAGTTCCGCTGAGCAATCCATTTGCAGCCAATGTAATTCCACTTGGCAAAGAGCTTCCTGCGGCAAGAGCATAACTCACTGTTGAGTCGCTTGTTGCAGTCAGTGTTGTAGATAAAGCACTAGTTGAATCCCAAGATGACAATGGTGTTTCTGTCACCCAAACAGGTCCTGCAGACACCACCATTCCAGGAACAACAACTGCTGTTCCGCCGTCTGGATTGACAACGTATAGTGGATAAGTTGTTCCAGTAGAAAGTGCTGGTGTTGTAAATGAGAGTGAGGTTGAGTTTGTTCTTGACACGGAAGGAACAGCAGCACCGTTCACATAAATCTGCACACCAGCTTCGAATCCTGTTCCTGTAAGAACAATCGATTCGTTGCCCGTATTTACAGTTGCCGTTGCGCTGTTTGGATAGGTGATTGTTGTAACTTTTGGTCCACCACCAGCAGAAATCTGAGACACGACAGTTGTTGTCAACTGTGTTGTTGTAATCGTGTTTGATGTGATATAACTACCGTCTAATTTGCGTGCCATTTTTCTTTCCGATTATCAATTGAGTTTGAGAATGACGATGCCAGAACCGCCAGCAGCACCTGTTCCATAAGTGTATGATGGACCTGGTCCATATCCACCTGCTCCACCACCACCCCCTCTGTTTGTTGTGCCTGCTGTTCCATTTAGACTTAATGGAGTAAATGAACCACCAGTACCACCTCCACCTGTGCCTCCACTTGCAGCAGCTGCTGTACCGCCATTTCTTTGACCATTGGCTCCGCCTCCACCACCAGCATAAGTTACAGATGATCCTGATATAGATGATGCTGTTCCATTTCCGCCAACATTTACAGCAGTGCTTCCATTTGCATTTCCCCCAGTAGCACCTGCACCTCCACCACCACCACCAGAATATAATGCGTCACTACTTCCTGCGCCGCCGCTATTGCCTTGTGAAGGTGATGTTGTTGGTGTATTTCCTGCACCACCTGAACCATTTTGACCTGATCCACCACCTGCACCACCTCCACCGCTACCTCCTGCAAATCCTGCCCAAGGCGAAGTTGTGTCATTACCTCGTCCACCACCAGCAGAAGTAATTGTATCAAAAATAGAATTTCCGCCATTTGTGGAGGATGGATTTCCTCCTGTTCCACCAGCACCAATCGTAATTGTATAAGTGTTACCAGCAGTTACTGGATATGATGTTCCTGTTCTAAATCCACCCGCACCACCACCACCACCACCGTAACCGTAACCACCGCCGCCACCACCACCAACAACGAGATAATCAACAGATGTGACACCAGTTGGACAAATCCAATCTGTGGTTGATGTAAATGTTTGAATTCCAGTTACAGGAAAATTATATTTGAGAATGACGACACCAGAACCACCTGCACCACCTGCGTCACCACTGGCACTACCACCACCACCGCCACCACCAAGATTTGTTGATCCAGGTGATCCAGACACATTAAAACTTCCATTTCCACCACCACCTAATCCGCCAGTTCCAGCAGTGAAAGGTTCTTGACCAAATCCACCACCACCTCCACCAGCATAATAAATTGATGATCCAGTGATTGTAGAAACTAAACCAATAGCGCCATTTCCACCTTTTGCAGGTGATCCATTATCACCTGCTGCGCCTGCACCGCCACCACCACCAGCAGCTTTATAAGGACTTGTTGGTGTTCCATTTCCACCACTATTACCTTGCGATGGATTAGTTGAAGGAAAATTCCCTGTTCCACCACCACCGCCGCCACTGCCGCCGCCACCACCAGATCCACCATTTAAACCTGTAGCGATTGATGGTGAACCAGCACCACCACCTCCACCACCAGCAGATTCTATTGATGAAAAAATTGAAGCTGATCCATTAGCGCCACGACTCGTATTGGGACTACCAGTACCGCCTGAACCGCCAGCACCAACTGTAATTGTATAGGTATTACCAGCTGTCACTGCTAATCCAGTTCCTATTCTAAATCCTCCAGCACCACCGCCACCACCCGACCAATTTGGTCCAGCATTCCCAGCACCACCGCCACCTGCACCAGCGAGAACAACATATTCAACTTCTGATACACCTGTTGGGCAAAGCCATGTTCCAGATGATTTGAAAGTGACAACAACTGAACGACTAAAATTCCATAATGGATTGGACATTTGTCTTGTGCGTGACAGCACATGAGTTGGATTCAATCCACGATTGCCAATAGTTGTTAGTGATCCAAACTTGAAACCCATGTTAGGTGATCTCTGTTCCAAAGACACTAAATGATAGATTTGAATTTGCAGTGCGTACTGAAATTATATCCGTGTTTCCGAGCGTCACACCCAATGATAATGCAACAGTGTCCAATGCTGCAATCGGAGCATCAAAGGCGATGTAGTGTTGATTTGCGAGTGCTGCTCCTGCTTGCTGTGCTGCGACTCTATAAGTGCAATTATCAGAAGTATTTCGATTTACAATTACAATCGAAGAAACCACTGCTTGTGTCGCAGCAGGAACAGTGTAAACGTTGTGTGTGGTATTTGCATTTGCTGCAACTTGACCAAGGATTTTATATGTTTCTGGCATTTTAGAGTCCTACTAGAAATGATTTTGCAAAACCGCCAGATGCTCCAGCGGCTGCAGTGTTTGCGGTATTTGCTTGAGAATATGCTGCATTCGCTTGTGCATAGGCTGCATTCGCTTGTGCATAGGCTGCGGTTACTGTTGCACTCGATCCTGCTGAATTTGCAGCAGCGTAAGCACTGTTTGCAGTATCGCGTGCTGTGTTGGCTTGCGCATATGCATTATTTGCTTGATTGGTGATTGTTGATGCAATCTGATTTGCAGTCACTGTGTTCGCTTGAATTGCTGAACCAGGAAGTTTAAAGACTGGCATGATTATTTGTCCTTCAACGCAGAAGTTGGTGGAGTGAAGTTAGAGGTGTAGCGAGCATAACCTTTGGTGATGCGAAGATCGTCGATGTAGCCGTTGAACGTAAAGTTGCTAATAGATATTGCCGCCCAACCAATTCTCATAATGTCCGATGAGTTATACAGAGCACCGCTTAAAGTGCCTGAATCGTATTGGCTTCCGTTGACGTACAACTTAAAAGACGTGCCGTATCGAACAAGCGCGACGTGATACCAAGTGTTATTGCTCAAGGCTGAACCAGCTTCTAGCCGCAACCCCCACGCCGATCCGCTGGTGCTCATAAAACCAATAAGTTTTGTTCCATCAAACGCTAATCTGAATGGCGCATAGTAAGAGCTGTAATTGTGTTGCCCCACTAAAAACTGTTCGTTGGTGAGATTGTTCGCACGCAACCACATTTCTACCGTGAAGTCACCGCTCGACATATCAAAAAGGTCTGAGTCTCGGGCGTTAAGCCCGTCTCCGCTTGACGAACAGGAGATCGACGCCGTTCCATACTTGTACTGCGCAGTGCTCACCTTTGCATCACCGACTGTTTCTAAAACATTCTTCGCTGTTTGATCGAAGATGCCAGCGTTGGTGAAGTTGCAGAGTAGAGATGTGTTGGCGATGTTTGTGGGGGGGGCGGTGGGAACTGTGATGGTTGATTGTGTTGGGTCGTAAACAGCAGTGCCTTTTACAACCCTAAGACTAGAAATATATCCATTTAAAGGATATGAAGAAGAAGGACCTAATCCAACCCTTGTAATATTTCTTGTAGTAGGTAGTGTGTAACCAGACGAACTAGATCCAAATGATGTGCCATTTAGCCAACCCCTAGTTGTTGTTCCGTTGTAAGCAATAGCAATATGGTTCCAAGTATTTGTTGGCGGAGGTGTAATGCCTATATATGTTGGGCTTCCAGAAGTATTCCACATCCAATACAAAGAGCCTTCAATGAACAATAAATATTCGTGTCCATTACTTGTTGACCAGCTTCCAGCACCCCCGCCTCTAGTAAAAAGTGACATATTTCCAGTAGCAGCAAGATAAAACCAACATTCAACTGTGAATGTGGTATTCAGGTCAAAGGCAGTACTATCTGCAATACTCAAATAATCCCCACTCCCATCAAAATACCCACTCCCACCCACATTCGCTGTTGTATAAGCATCAGTTGGTGCAAATGGAGAGAATGCTTGAACAGACACATCACCGTTGCGAGTGATGGTGAATGCGTTTGTTGAGTTGTCAATAAATCGATTGCTTTGGCAAGTGAGAAGAGAGGTGTTTGAAATTGCAGTCAGAGCAGCTGTAGGTGGAGTGAATGTGGAAGTGTAGAGTGCTGTGCCTTTCAAAACACGAAGATTTGATATGTATCCATGGGAATAATCAGTGGATGGGTTATTTCCAATTATTACGCTTGTTGTCGCATAGTTAATGCTGTTTGATCCAGAAAAAACTTCTACTCCATTATAATATATTTTAGCTGTTGATCCAGATCTGACAAAGGCAATATGGTTCCAAGTGTTTAATGGGACTGTTTGAGAACTGTTATTTACAGAACCATTCCAGTAACCAAGAATGCCTGAAGTATTAATATACAAACTAAGGTTGTCTGATGCTAGGGCAAATATTGTATCGGTCGATGCACGACTGACATGATAATACCACAACTCAATCGTAAAGTTACCTGTTCCAAATCCAAACGCTGTGTTTGAAGGTGTGGTCAAATAATCCCCAGTTCCATCAAAATAATTACTCCACCCTGTTTGACTAAATGGACTGAAACTTCCTTGAGTCGCATTACCATTTCTTGTGATGGTAAAGTTATTATTACTTGAATCTAAAAAGTGATGATTGTTCTGATTGTTTGTTCCATCAGCATGAATCAATAGAACATTATTTGCGAACAGAACACCTTCACCAGTAACAGTGGTCACAGTGAATTGTCGAGTCGAATCTTGATTCTGTGCATCGGTTGCAACTACGCTGAATGTATAAGTTGTTGCATTACCAGATGGTGAGGTAATTGTTCCACTGATCAATCCATTTGCTGCCAAAGAAACTCCAGTCGGTAATGTATTTCCAGCAGCCAATGCATAAGTAATCGGAGTATCGCCACTTGCTGACAAACTATAACTCCATGCACTGGTTTCCTCTTGAGATTCGCTCAAACTTCCAGCAGCCGTGACCCATGCTGGCTCACCAGAAATTATAATTCCAGGAACAAGAATCGCAGTTCCGCCATCTTCGGGATTGATTACATAAACTGGATAAGTTGTCGAAGCAAGATTTGGAGTCGTGAAAGAAATGTTACTTGCACTGATAAAAGACTGCGAAGGCACAGCAGATCCGTTGATGTAGACTAATGCATTCGCTGCAAATCCAGAACCTGTGATATAAATGGTCTGTCCGCCAATGGTGTTTGCTGCCGTGTCGTTGCCTGGATAGATTAGAGATTTGACCTTTGGTCCACCACCTGAAGAAATTGAATTTGCAACTGATGATGACAATTGCGTTAAAGTAATTGTGCTAGATTGTATCAATGATCCATCTAATTTGCGTGTCATTGTTATGCGTCCTTCAACGCAGAAGTTGGTGGAGTGAAGTTAGAGGTGTAGCGAGCATAATCCTTGGTGATGCGAAGGTCGTCGATGTAGCCGTTAAAAAATTGACCACCATGACTTCTTCCTATCTGAAAACCTGGTGATGCACTATAATTATTTGTGTCGCTTACACTTCCGTCCACAGTACCATTTACAAACAATTTAACTGTTCCGCTTGCTCTTGTCACTGCGATATGATACCACTGACCTGTTACCAAACTAGTACTGCCTGTTAACAAATTAGCAGGAGTTAATGGATTTGTGGATCCCCATTGAAGTTTATTGGCTGGATAAATATAAAGTGTCCATCCAACCCCACTACCCCACATAACTGCAGATTCTGACCCTAAACTGTTCCAATAAATCCACGCCTCAATAGTAAAATCTCTAGTTCCAAAACTTGCTGATATATTTGGGGGGTGTATTAAATAATCCCCATTCCCATCAAAATTTATCGATCCTGTACCATACTTATAAACGCTGGTACTGACTTTTACATCACCAACACACTCAAGAACATTCTTCGCTGTTTGATCGAAGATGCCAGCGTTGGTGTAATTTGAAAGAAATGTAGTGTTCGCATCATTTGTAAGAGGTGATGTGGGGACCGTACTGCTTCGAACATTATTTGAAATTCTTATTTGCCCAATATATCCTGTCCAATAATATGTAGTCCAGTCTGAAGGTCCTAGCGATCCTATTCTCAAAAATGTATTTTGTGCATTAGTGCTTGTCGATGATGTACCTAAAGAAACTCCATTGACATAAAGAGTAAGAGTTGAGCCGTTAAATGTCATCACAACATAAGTCCATTGGTTGAGAACAGGAGTTCCTGTGTTGATAATATTGTTCCCAATTTGTCCCCACCAAAATCCACCATCAAAGCCAATAGAAACTCTAGCAGAATTTCCATTTGTACCCTGCGCAATAAAAGTAGAATTTGCCGAAGAAGATGGATAAACCCACGCTTCAATACTGAACGATCCTGATGGTATTACTTGTGTTGAAGAGGTGTTCAACCAATCCCCAGTCCCATCAAAATATGCACTTCCACCCACATTCGCTGTTGTATAAGCAGCAGTTGGTGCAAATGGAGAGAATACTTGGACAGAGGTGTCGCCGTTGCGAGTAATCGTAAATGCGTTTGTTGAGTTGTCGATGAAACGATTACTTTGGCAAGTCAATAATTGCGTATTTGCTATTGCAGTGAGTGCAGTTGTTGGTGGTGTGAATGCAGAGGTATAGACTGCGGTGCCTTTCACTATTCTTGCATTTGAAATGTATCCAAGAAAATACCCGCCACCAGTTGTTCCATAACCCAAATAAAATGGTTCAGCAGCAGCAGAAGTACCATTGCTGAACGTTGTACTTGCGTCTAATGCTCCATCTAAGAAAATTCTAACGGTATTGCCACTTCTTGTGACAGCAACATGTGTCCATTTATTAGACGTGATTGTTGTTGCACTTGTAAGCGAACTTCCTCCTGTAAAAAAGAATTGAAGTAAATTTGTTGCATTCTTTCTCAATTCCCAGCCCATGCTACTTGCTCTATTACTAAAGAGATATCTTTCTGCTCCAGAACCTTGATCATAAATCCATAATTCTACAGTAAAATCACCAGAAACGATATTGAATCCAGCATTTGCGGAGCAACTCAAGTAATCTCCCGTCCCATCAAAATAATTGCTCCATCCAGTTTGACTAAACGGACTAAAACTTCCTTGTGTTGCATTGCCATTTCTTGTGATCGTAAAGTTATTGTTACTTGAATCTAAGAAGTGATGATTGTTCTGATTGTTCGTTCCATCAGCATGAATCAATAGAACATTGTTCGCAAATAGAACACCTTCGCCAGTCGCAGTTGTCACAGTGAATTGTCTTGTAGAATCTTGATTCTGTGCATCGGTTGCGACAACACTAAAGGTATAAGTTGTTGTGTTACCAGATGGAGATGTGATTGTTCCACTGATCAATCCATTTGCTGCCAACGAAACTCCAGTTGGAAGTGTGTTTCCAGCAGCCAATGCATAAGTGATTGGAGTATCACCACTTGCTGACAAACTATAACTCCATGCAGAGAGTTCATCTTGAGATGCACTCAAACTTCCAGCAGCCGTGACCCATGTAGGTTCACCAGAAATTATAATTCCTGGAATTAAAATTGCCGTTGCACCGTCTTCGGGATTAATCAAATAGACTGGATAAGTTGAAGAAGCAAGATTCGGTGTTGTAAACGAGATATTACTTGCGCTGATAAATGATTGTGAAGGCACAGCTGAACCATTAATATAAATGGCAGCGTTTGCAGCAAATCCAGAACCTGTGATATAAATGGTCTGTCCGCCAATGGTGTTTGCTGCAGTATCGTTGCCTGGATAGATTAACGACCTAACCTTTGGACCACCGCCTGTGTTTGCAGCAGAATAGGCAGCATTCGCTTGCCCATAAGCATTTGTAATTTGATTGGAGAGAGTTGTTGTTAACTGCGTGCTTGTAATCGTATTAGATTCGACTGCAGTTCCCAAAATTTTTCTTACAGGCATGAATCTTCTCTCAGAGATTAAATCTTCTTACTATTTAGGGATAAATTTGTCCTACCTCTAATAAAGTAAGATTTTCTTCAGAACCAATTACACCTCTTGCAAAGGTGTTAAATGATAGACTAACACGAGTGTGATCGGTTTCGACTGTGTTCACAGAGTGGCGAAGTGAAGAAGGAAAGATTACCAGCCGACCTTGTGTCGCTTCGAGCCACCAAGTTTTTGAATTATGAAGATTAAATTTTTCACTTGGGAACGAGATCTGATCATAATGATTCTTTTCAAAATAGATCTTATCTTGTGCATCGGATTGAATATAAAATACGCCTGAAAGAATTGAGTTTGGATGCTCGTGAGCATGATGCCATTGACCTTTCTTTGTATAATTCACCCAAGACTGTGTGACATATAAACTCGCATCTTTCATAGGTGCAATCACTTCAGAAAAATAGGTATTGATTGATTCTTGAATAAACTTATGAAGATTCTTCATAGAGTTATGACGAAGAATGAATCGATCTTTACTCGTTGTGTTGCCCATGTTGGGAGCTTCTTCTAGATTAAGAAGATAATCCTTTTCTTTTTTTGTCAAATCACGACCGAGCGAAAACATTCCCACTGCGGTCGGAAATAAAGATACAATTTGCATAATAAAACTCCAAAAAGGGGAGAGAATCTCTCCCCATCAATCATTAGGTAGGAACAACTTCTTCCCAAGCAAGAGTTGATTCATTCCAAGAATAATTCTTGCCATCATCTGGTTTCGCAACTGGTGCTTCCCAATCTGCTGTGGTGTTATTAAGCGTCCAAGAAGCAAATGGTTTTGGTGGAACAAATGCATTGAGTGCAACATTATAGGTAAATCCAATACCTGCATAACGCATACGCATGTTGCCATTGTATGATGTCTGCTTCCATGTACCGCCCAAAAGACGTTCGCAGAATGCAGCACCAATGTGTTCCTTCTCAACACCATTTGCATCAGAGGTGTCAGCATTGCCGACAACAATGACTCTTGTCACAACGTTGTTTTCATCTAGTTCTGCAAAATGTGCCATATTTTATATCTCCTTCGATTGTTCTTCACTTACATTTTTGAAATCACCAGACTCGAAAATGCCAGTGATTTCTTGAATTTGTTTCTTTGTCCAGATTGTATTTATTGAATCTTCAAACTGTTTGATTTTTTCCATCGTGTCGTCAATTTCTTCCCAGGTTGGGCAAGGACGTTCATCTTCCCAAACAGTAATGTCGCGATTCGAAATTTCCCAGCGTGCACCTGGACGAAGCAAATGCATTGCTGTATTGATACCATAAAGTTGATAAATTTTTGTTTCTTCAGCCATAATTATACCTCATTTTAAAAAAATAGCAAGTTTCAATGTATTATATATTATCCGTTAAGTTTGAGAATGACGATGCCAGAGCCGCCAGCACCACCTGCAGTGCCAGGCTCTGCAGTATATCCGCCCCCACCACCGCCACCGCCAGTGCTTGCTGTTCCTGCACTACCGACTGTGTTTGCAGATCCATTGCCACCACCACCAGCACCACCAGAACCTGCTGCAATTACAGTTGGCACCACACCGCCACCTCCTCCACCACCTGCATAAGTTACAGAAGAACCAGAAATACTTGATGCAGTTCCACTACCACCAGCACCACTAACAGTCGAAGCTCCATTTGACCCTACTGCACTAGCACCTCCGCCGCCACCAGAACTAGGATTAGTACCTCCATTACTTCCGCCATTATTTCCTTGTGATGGAGAAGTTGATGGTGTGTTACCAGTACCACCTGTTTGTATGCTTGGTCCACGAATTCCAGCACCTCCGCCTGATCCACCATTGCCACCAGCAATTATTGATGCGGTGTCACTTGGTGCCGAATATGATCCACCACCACCGCCACCATTCGAAGTAATAGTATCAAATACTGAATTAGATCCAGATGATGCTCTGGCTTGAGTGCTTGCTGCAGCACCACCACTGCCAACAGTTATTGTGTAAGTATTACCTGCAGTCACAGGGTATGATGTTCCTATTCTGAAACCACCAGCACCTCCACCTCCGCCTGTAAGTCCACCTCCACCACCACCAGCAACAACGAGATAGTCAACAGATGTGACGCCAGCTGGACAAATCCAGTTTGCTGAGTTGGCAAAAGTTAGAACACTACCAGGCACTGTGAATTTGAGAATTACAATGCCAGAGCCACCAGAACCTGCAGCTGGACCAGAACCTCCACCTCCGCCACCAGTATTTGGTGTACCAGAAACAGCAGGTGTGCCTCTACCACCACCCCCAGCACCACCAGTTCCACCAGAAGGTCCAGATACTATCCCACCACCGCCACCACCTGCATAAGTCACAGATGTGCCAGTGATTGAAGATGATAATCCAGCACCACCATTTCCTGCAGCTTGTCCTAAACCAACATCGCCAGAATTTGCTCCATTTGCACTTGCGCCGCCACCACCGCCGCCGCCACCATATCCAGCACCTGAGTGGTAAGATGTTCCACCGTTGTTTCCTTCAGAAGGAGAATATCCACCCAAATTTCCAAGACCACCAGAAGCTGATCCATCAGCGCCACCACCACCTCCACTTCCACCTCTAGCGCCAGTGCTTGGTGTTCCGCCATAATATCCCGTGCCGCCACGTCCTCCAAATGTAGCATTTATAGTACTGAATACACTATTTGTTCCATTTGAATTGACCCCACCACCAGCACCAATTGTAATGGTATATGTATTACCAGCTGTCACTGCTAATCCAGTTCCTGTTCTAAATCCTCCAGCACCGCCACCACCACCTGCGCCACTATTACCTTGTCCACC
>Ga0172372_10009244_pt1 | contig 12846 bp, 9 predicted proteins | sample LakKiv5m_2_FD_114544 | JGI IMG/M metagenome (GOLD analysis project Ga0172372, IMG submission 114544) | Freshwater microbial communities from Kabuno Bay, South-Kivu, Congo - kab_092012_9.5m | ecosystem: Environmental > Aquatic > Freshwater > Lake | place: Democratic Republic of the Congo...
ACCAGTGTTTTTCCATGGTGAAGGTATGACCGACTGCCCAGGTTGTGGCGCAGAGTGGGTAAATGCAGAATTCGATCTAGCAGACGACTTAGATGGCCCGGCCGTAGACGAAACAGAATTTGACAACGATCCTGACACGCTCGAAAGTGATGAGCTCGAAGATTTTGACGAAGATAGTGATGAGTTCGGCTAACGATACTGGTTTCTTCAGAGCTAGTTTTTTCTACGGAAGAAAATGAATTGACCAATCGAAACCAAGTGGGTGACCAATTTATAACTTTGTAGGTTTTGGATCTTGATGTACCGTTAGAGGCATGTGGTTAGTTTCAATGCTCGTGGTGGTCCCAGTTCTTTATCTGGCAACTGGGCAGCCGATTACCCCTGAGATTGCTAACTGGCTGGGTAATTTTCTCCCCAATGACTCGACAATCTCAGACCAGTCAGTGGCTCTAGGTTGCATTTCGGGTATCGCTCTAGCAGGAAGTCCGCTCCATTTAATCGGTCGATACCTACCAACGGTTGTTCATGAACTTGGACACGCGTTTACTGCGGGTGTTCTAGGTGGGCGACCCCGACATATAACGATTTCACTCGATACATCTGGGTGGGCTTATTTTCATCCACCTGAGAGCTGGGGCAGGGTCCGAGCGACTTTAGTTTCCATCGCTGGATATTTGGCACCGCCCATTGCCGCCCTTGCGGCTGTGATGGCAGTTCAAGCAGGTTTTCCACAATCATGGTTTTTATTCTCTACTGGTGTTTTAGCGATTGCAATCGTTTTTCTCGTTAGAAATATCTGGGGATTTGTTTGGACTGCGGCTATTGTCGCAGGTTGTTATTTCAGTGTGCGTTATTTGCCGGCGAATCTCATCGCAAATTCTGTACCAGTAATTGCTGGCTATCTTTCAGTTGAGGGTTTTCGTGATGCACGAAATCAGCAAAAGATAATCAAATGGTCGACGGGCTCTGGATGCGACGCCGAATGCATCGCACGTTATTGGAGGCTCAAGCCAGTTTTGGTTGGACGCATCCATACTCTGCTGGTAGCAGTCATCGGGAGCATCGCCCTTAAATTAGCTATTGAACCATATTGGGCAGAGATTTACGAATGGGGTGAAGAAATCATTTCGAACCGCACAATAGATCGGTTACTTCCGTAGCTTAAAGGGAAAAGTCGCCGTCATTATTTTCCTCGCTGCTTTCGCTACGTAAATCAACTAGCGCATAACTCGCAAAGTACCCAAATACAGTAAGTAAAAATGATGAGAAAAGGCTTACACCGCCTTTAATTAGATTCTCAGCAGTATCTTGCACTGGCTGAAGAAGGTATAAAAGTCCTGCGAATACGCCTGAACCAAGCACTCCGTATTCGTTCTTGAGTCGATGATCAAATTTTCCGATGGCGATGGCAATTATCCCTGCCGCAACGATTGGTATTACGTACTTGAGGAAAGGACTTGAGATAAGTGAAACGCCGAAACCAGTCAAAGCGCCGAGTGCGCCCCGTCTGTGGTCTGAGTCGTAGAACCTAAACACTCGATCACCTCGGCTATTTAACCATTGTTCGAAGAATTACAAAGGCGAGAATCACAAAGAAGCCCCCAAGACCTACCAAAGAAATAATCGAGCCCGGGTGGGGCTTGCATTCACCCCCGCAAAGCGGGTCGGAACAGTACTCACAGACATCAGAAGTCATCAATGCCACTACCCAGACCCAAAAAAGGCATATTTGCAACTATAGGTTCGAATCCAAGACTTACAACGAAAATCTAATTTCTAAGGGTCAAAACTCCGTTATATGCTTTACACTGTTTTACGGTCGGGGGAAAATGCGTAAGTTTATAGTTGCGTTAATTTGTGCGGCTGTAGGGGCAACTTTGGGATTTGTCGATTTGGCGCGTTCTGATGCGGTGCAAAAAGACGACATTGACATTTACATCCTTGTCGATGAGTCTTCAAGTTTGAGTTTTTCAGATATCAAGAGAGAGCAAGAAGCAGTTGAAGGAATTATCAGCCTCAGTTTGTTGAAACAACGAGGCATTCGAGTGGGGGTAATTCCGTTTAGTAGTGGCGCAAACTCACCACGAAGGTTAGAAAATTGCGAGCTTGTACCAATTGACGATGGCAACGATCGAGTCTTGAAGGATTGTGCAAAATATATTCGGCGTCAATTCAATGAAGCAGGAAATACAGACTTTGCGGTTGCTTTTAAATTTGTTGCAAATTTGGTTAATTCGTCAAAAGTCCCAGATCGTACCTCATCAATAATTTTGTTGACGGATGGTAACTACGATCCTGATGGTGATGAAAAGATTTCAGTGGAAGAGCAAGAAAGTCTTGACACATCGCTCGCAGTCTTAAAAAAGTCTAATGTTTCAATCTGGTCGCTTGGATTTGGTTCGGCTAACCAATCCAAGCTTGACGAGTACAGCAATTTGGCATCGCCAAGAATCAATTCAAACTGTGATGATGTCAAGCCCAATGCTCGGATTGTGGAGCCGGAGGACTTGATTTTTCAACTTCAGGCGATAGCCGCTGAGGCAACTTGCACGATTATAACTGAACCGACATTCACGCCGTCAGAGAGATTTATTCACCCCTTAATAAGCACCGTGATAGTTAAAGTGAACACCGTTGACGGGAAAGAGCCTGTGCTTAAAACCAAAGACGGTGGTTTACCGTGTAGTAATGCATGGGTCAATCCATCAGATTCGGATTTAGTGTTTCAATGTCTTGTGAGTCCGAAGGCCAAGGACTCAGGCTTCTGGACAGTGTATGCCTCTCCGGGTTCAAAGGCGACATGGCAACTGGTAGGCGACTTGACTATCAAGTTTGATCAATGTCCTTCGTCGACAAGTTTGAGTTTGGCCCGCGCTGATGGTGACAAAATTAATTTTGCGGGTGCAACCTTGTGGCCAGAAATTGAGTTTGACCTTATCGATGAAGCAGGAGCTGTTGTGAGGTTGCTCGGCAGTAAGACTGCTGACGCTGATCCTATCGATATCAGTGAAGTAGCAAGCAAGTTGACAACTGGGGACAAAAAGTACACGCTTCGGGCTGCCGTGAAGACAACGGAGGGCATCCCAAGGTTAAATGCAGTTTCCGCAATCTGCGTGCTCGCTACGCCGCCAACGACAACGACGACAACGACGACAACGACGACAACGACGACGATCCCCCCACCGCCTCCTTGCTCTCCGGGCGTTGACTGCACATGCGAGGAGCGAGGCGACTGCCGGCCGCCTTGGGCACTGATTATTTTGACAACATTAGTTTTGATCGCTGCGGTGTTTGGCTTTAGGTTCTGGAAAAAGTCTCGAATTTTTCCAGACGGTACATTCCTGGAACAACAGTCGCCGCTAGTCGCAAATAGTTGGATTAACCATCAGGACATTAGTGGTTTACGTAAATTTTCTTTGATTATTGGTAGTGGTGATATGTTGTCGGTTGAGTCGTATGGCAGCGAGGCTCAATACTTAATCAGTCACGCTGGGGATCAGGTTCGAATTCAAATTGAAGGTGACGAAGGTGAAAGCGAAAAAGAAATCAAACTTGAGCCGTTTGGTTTACCGATACGCCTAGAGAAACCGACAAGGGATGGATTTATAACATTCCGAATCGTGGTACCAAGTAATGAAGACGAAAGTCAGGATGATTTTTAACAAAGGAGATAGAAATGATTAGGCAGCGAATTTTGTACGTCGGTATCGGCGGAAGTGGTCTTGACCTGGGTATTGAGCTTGACAAAGCGATGCGACGTGAAATCTGTGGACTAGATGGTAGATCGCTGGTAAAAAGAGGGGGAGCTTTTGCTGGTCTGAAGCCAAATCAGCTACCACAATTTATTCAATCTCTTTATATCGACTTTGCGGCGGAGGCACTCGCATCTGTGACTAAAGAGATTGAACTGGGCAATGCAAGAGCGGCTATGAATCTTGTCCCTATGGTTGATAACTATCCCTCTTTGGCGACAGACCTTAGGCTTAAAGTTAAGCCTGAATTATCTTGGATTCCGACTCGTGATGGCGAGCCTCAAACTAAGCCACTCAATGCAGGGGCTGGGCAGTTTCCGACCGTAGGTCGTGCCGCTTTTTTTGGATCGATTGAGAGTCAAGGTTACAAAAAATCAATTGGGGTAGACCTTCAGGCTGTGATTGGCGAACTTGATAAGTCACTTGGACAATTAGATGCTTACACAAATCAAAGCTCAATTTCTGACTTAGCCGTCTATGTCGGATTCTCGATGTCTGGTGGCACTGGCTGCGGTGTTTTTCTTGATGTTTTGCAGCTATTGATTCATGAGTTGCACGCCAAGATGCAGCGAGTAAATACAGTGATCTTGCCAGTGGTAATGATGCCGTCTACTTTCGATGGTTTGTTGCCCCAAGATAATGCGAGGCGCGCAAGCCTAAATGCTGCACGTGCATTGCTTGACTTGACAGAACTAATCGAACAATTGTCCGTCCCAAATTCAGACCGTGCTTCTGAATTCAAAATCAAGTATCCAGATCCCTCGTTAGGTACAAATGGTGAAGTCTCAATTGAATTTCTTGCGAAGGCGCCTGATATACCAGTTGCAACATTGGTTTCAAAACCAACAATTATGGCGCGTAGCGATGTTGCAAGATCGGTCGCCGCATCAATTATTGCTCAATCCAGCTCAATCAAGCGAGTGAAGAATGCATCAACAGCAGTTGGCGGTGAGGCGGTCAATAAAAACTCTTTCACTGAATGGATTATCAACTCTCGAATGGAGACAAGCAAGATACATCGCCTCGGTCTTGGAAGACATCCACTCATGCCAATGGTTTCTTCGTCACTGACGATGCCATCGAGAAAAATTGCCGACATTGTAGCGAAAAGAATAATCGCCGAAGGCATAAAAGAAATTCAAGAACAACTCGCGAGGAGTGCAGCACCTACTGAAAACGAGATTAATGATGCAATCATTTCTCTCGGGTTTTATTGCATGATAAAACCGGAAACTTTTGACACAGATACAACTTTGACTTTTGAACCGGCAAAGCTTCCACGCAATCAAGGCGAGCTTGACTCATTAATAGCAAGACTTCGTTCAAACATTGTAAAAGCTATGCCAATTATTGAAAATCAAATTGTGAAGACAATTAACCAGAAGTCTGTTTTTCAACTTCATGATGGCTTGATCGATTACTTAATTAAGAAAAGCTCTAATGGTGAAACCGACCTTCTTTCGGCACTACACGTATTTTCAAGTGCGATTTCAAAGTTAGAAGTAAATCAGGCTTCAGTTTTCGTCAAGAAAACGACTGATTCCAAAGGAGGCAAATCGAAGCGGTCACTATTCCCAAAGAGACTCAGCGCAGCAGCCGTGAAAGTTGCTTTTGATAAAGAGAGGAAGGATTTTGAGGCGCGAGTTGCTGAGAAGTGGTGGAGTACTTGGACGAATAATTCTCAGGCACATGCTCAAAGTATCGAAATGAGTAAGACGCGGATCAACGAATTAACGAAGTTGATGAAGGACTTTGCATCTGAAATTGATGGCGAAACCGCAGAGGGTTACGCAGACATAAGCAAAACCAGAGTTGGAGTTATAAATTTTATTCCAACTAATGGTCGGCCAGTTCCGGAGGCATTAAGTCAGCTTGTGATTGAAACTGCAGCCCAGATCAGGAAAAATTATCGAATTGAAGACCAATCAGCGATGGCCCTCCTACGTCGACTGGGGGGACAGTCAAATGAAAATGCTTGGGCTTTGTTGGTGGATAAGCTTTCGAAGCGCGCTACAAAGACACAAGTCATTGATGCGTTGCTAGAACCAGTTACGAACGCCGTCGATCAGGCGATGACTGGGTCAGAAGCAATTCCAGGCACTTTGCCAAAACTTGGCAAGCTTTTAGATGACGCCGCGCGGAGAGATGACTCGGACCACGCTAGAACGCTCAGGGCAATTTTAGGCTCTTTGATGCCTGATGAAATGGTGCCCAGCGGTGAGTATCGCTTTGCAAAAGTTTTGATCAGCTATCCAGGCGAAGAGAATGATGCCGTACAGAAATTGATTCAAGAGTGCTTGAACTTAAGTAAGTCTTTTGCAGCTTTGAGGATTCAAGAGACAGAGTTTTTAGCTTCGGGTGACACTGATGTAGTAACAGTAAACATAAACTTAATCGGTCAAGGTTTACTTGATAACCCTGAGACACGACAGACTTTGCACCGGTGGAAAGATGCGATCAATTCGACGACTGACGACAAGTTAAATTGGCGTCAGCGAAAGGGCTACAAAAACATTGATCGTATATTTCTGGGCAACAACCAAGTGATGGTACTAAACAGCCTCCTTCGCGGTCTCATTGGTGGGATAATAACTTTGGAAGTTGGCGAGGACAGTTCGCCATCCCGACTAAGCATCTTAAGTGCGAATGCAAGAGACGAAAAACCAATAATGCTGGAAATTCCACCGTTGCCAGGGTTTTCATCCTGGTCGAATCTTTGCATCGCTTACGAAAACGCTGTGCTTGAAGCCGATATTCGAGTGGATCACGCTGGAACCATAATTGAGTCAATGCTCAATTATGTGCCAGTTTGTTTAGAGGGTGACAGATGCGAGATACCGCAACTTTTCAAAACACTCTTGAACTTGAGAGAAAGTGAACTTGTCTCACTTGGGTTAGCACTACAAAGCAGCAAGTATGCTGAAAAAGGGAAAAGAGAATTGCAAAATGCAATTGAGTTTTGGAAAGTAAGCATCCCATCTGCAATGGTGCTTGAAACGACTCAAACTCGGCTCCGAAATCTTGTCGAGGCAGTTAAGAATGCTGAGCCAGACTTTAGATGGATGTGAACCGCGACTCGTCAGTAATCGTTGTTGATTTAGAGACGGTAGATAAATTTCCATCGTCGTTTGAAGATCTCCTTCATTTGGAGTCGGCGATATTTTTTGAAGAAGGCGTAATACGGCCCTGGAACATCGTCTTGTTTGATGATGCGGATAAGGTTGAAAGCCATAGGGGACTTTATGAATCAATTTTGGCCAATGTAAGTCAGCCGCGTCTTATCCTTATCCTTCGTAGCTCGAGTATCGGGGGTGACGAAAATAAGGGAAGACTTGAGCTTCCACAATTTTTTCGAGATAACCACACACGCCTAAGAGTTATATTACTTACAAGCCTGACTGGTATTGATTGGGCGCCAGGAAGTCATTTACCAGCCGGCTTGGCTTACTGGGAAAGTGATTTAGAAGGGTTGCACACAACTGAGGTGTTGAAGGACGCCCTCACGTCGGATGAAGTTTTGGATGAATTATTTCTCGCGACTTCTGCCGTTGGTCATCAACTGTGGTCAATCGGTACGAAGCAGGTGTGGTTCGGACGTCTCCCGTCCAAGGCAACTGCAGATGCCCTATTCGTCTGTGGCCATGGCCTTGTCGGGGATGACGGCAAAACATGTTTACTCCCTCAGCTCGAAGACTGGATTGTGCCCCCGGCGCTGAGTGGGCGTGACGTTGAGTCCGACATATTACTTTCGGGCGACGGTGCACTTGCGACTCGCTATGAGGAAATTCGCCAAAACGTCAATCGTCAAAAAAAGATATTCGGCCTATTTGGAGGAGCTGGTGCTGTTAGGAGGATTGCAAGTTTTCCAGAGCATCACGTTGCCGAGTTGAATAAAATTTGTGAGTCGTTGAGCGAGGTTAATGCAGATGTAAAACTTCTACTCGATAGCACAGACGCCTCAGATGGTTTTGATGTTGGGGAGAGAACAAAATTCCAAGATCTAGGTGTACAGCAACAAAGGCGCGACAATCTGAGACAGAAATATCTTGACAGTGATACAAAATTAACCGAAGGAATTGTTAATGGGTGTCGAAAATCAATTTCGACGGGTCACAGCATTTCACCACTGATTGTTCAAGTGGACAAAGTAATCAAGACCGTATCGCCAAAAAGCCAAGCTGAGATTTTGAAAGAGTTTGAAATAGTTGACCTCACAAAGCTGCAAGAAACGTTAACGAAGTCGACTTTGACAATTCCAAAGAACCCCCTTATGATAGTGGCGAAGACAGTTGCGAAGATAATTGAGCCGCTCTGGCTTCGATTTGTTCTTGCAATTTTTTACCTTTGGTTAGTCGCAATCTCTGCTTTTGAGGCATTCGATGATGGCAACTCATCAGGTTTTTATCCGTTGCCTGAGATTGCGCGCAAATCAATTGCGAGGCTAGTTGTGGTCGTCTGTCTTTTCGTGACCCTAGTTATAGTGCTGGTTGGTATTGCAATTGTAGTTGCGGATAATTTGATAAGAGCTTGGTCTCGAAAAAGTGGTCTCCTTAAAGTAGAAAAAGAAGTGGAGAACCAAAAATCATTTATCGAACGTATTGCTTTAAACGAGTGGGTATTGAGTAACACAAGACGTAAAGCAGTTGACAGCCTGACACAGTTGCGCAGAACTTTAGAGCTGATCGGGGCGAACCTAAGGAGTCATTTGATAGATAACCATGACAAACTAGCTTCAGCGATTCAAGATCGCTCAACGCCAAATCCGGCTGTTCGTAAAGACTTAAATGACGTCGCTGGCGCTGGTGCTTTTAGACAGTTGGATCGTGTTGTAGAGATTATCCGTACCGACGTGAGTACGGTGATTGAAAACGTCATGGCATTGAAGGTGTATGAGTTCAAGGGCAAAAGTACGAATGTTCCTGAGCAGATTGTCGCATCAATCGAAAAAGGTTTAGTTTCCTACATAAAAAGACTAATCGAACTAGGACCGCTTGATTTTAGACTTGCGTTAAGTGACCTCTCGTTGGAAAAGCGTAAGGAGCTTTCAGAAACTTATTGGACCAAAGTAGGGCAAGTCACTTCCGCGGTTGAGGATACTGTCTTGGTGGCGAAGGAAGAGCAATTCGTTCAATTTATCCATCCTGTTGACTTGTTGCAATTAGATCAGCAGGCTACTTCTGCGGTGTTTTTGCGTTTTGCCCCTGAGCCAAGCCGTCAAGATATAAAAAGTCAAATCGTCGAAATCGATAACTTGCTGTTTACGACTAAGACAGCCTGTGCTGGTATCTTTCGTCTCGTTGGCTTTCGCGATTCGCTTGTTCACTACGAAGAGGTTAAATAACGGTGGTCTCGTCGTCATTTTTGCCTGAGTCCCAATAGAGGTAAGCGGCGGTTGCGATAAACGGCAAAATCATTAGGGCATGGCGTAGGACAACAGACATAACTATAAAAAAGAGAATCGCCGCAAAGATGAGGACAACTTTCATCAAGCAAGTTACTGGAGAATTCCAGAACCCAATACAAATAAATAGGCGATTGTTGCAACAATCGATAGAGTCCACTTCTCTTTACGGACCAAATAGAAGATTGCTGCGACGGGTATAGCAGTTAGACCAAAGAAAAACCAAAGCAAACCAGCAACCACAATTGCCAAAATCAGGTTAGATCTCCATTGAATCTTCTGATGACTCATCATCGTCGTCTGTGTTTCTGCTCCAGTCGTGGGCGAGAAGACCCGAAACAAGTGCGCATGCTGTAAGGATTGTCGTTGAACGCCAACCTGACGAAACTTTTGGTCTGCCAAGACCACTAATCGTCTCGGAAACATTGGCGAGGATCCGACCGAGACCCTCAAGAATTGTGCCCTCAAAGAATCTCTCGGGTGCCCGGGCCTTTCGAGCGAGATCATCACCAATTTGATCCACTCTTATGGCAATGACGATGAGAACAACTATTGATATCAATGAAAAAGCTATTCCAATCCAGCTTGCAATATTTTTTAGACTGTTAGGGAACGAAGGAATAAAGTCCAATATTCCAACAACAATCAGCGCCACACCAGCTGCGAGAGTAAATTTACCGTACCAGTCGTCAGTTCCCTTGTAGTCCAACACGGCGACTTCTATCCAAGTTTGACGGCTTGAGCGAATAATCAAAAGACCAATGGGAATTAACGCAGCTGAAAAGACTTGTCGATAACCAAAAACCGGCAAAAAGCTAGTCAGTCCCTTTGATTGAGCTCCTTCATTTGGGCTTTGGTCGTTTTTCGACATATCCATACCTTACTTTAATTATTTCTCGGTTTATTAGCTTAAAAATTACTCGGAGTCCGTAATGGCACTAATTGAATTGCTTTACATAACCGTAAAAATAAGGTGTAAGTACTAAGGCTGGTACGGGACATTCCAGATGAGAAACGGTCTGGATCAAATTTTTCAAGGAGTTTAAGATGCTATGACGAACGAAATGATGTAGTGCTAACTTGGGATACAAATTTTGGATGCAAATATTCAGTGGAGTTTCAGACGTGCTCGAGCGCAAACATACACTTCGTGAGACTTTGCGAAAATTGCAGAATGTTGAGTTAACCCCGGAGAGCCGTTTTTGGTTTGGTTCGCCATGTCGTTTTGTCAGACTAATTGACATTTTCGTTCATATTGTCTTACCCGAGTTAGTTGAAGATTCAATGCCCCGATTTGCTTCATATTTGCGTCGAACTTCGCCGCGATGGGGTAGAAGTTGGCGTTCGTGGTGACTGGCCGATTTGTGGATCTTATTATTAGAACCATTTCTTTTTCTTGAAGTAGACAAACTGCACTAGCGCTATAGCGCCGAGCACTATCGCAGAGATTTCCCAAGATACTGAAGATTTCGCCCATGGATTGATTTCGAAGTTTTGACCAAAGAAACCAACTATTAGGGCCGGCAGCAGCAGAATACTGGCAACTGCAGCAAACCGCATCTGTGCAGCCGTTTGACGGCGGTTCTCAAGTGATTCGAGTCTTTCGTACAACAGGCGCACTTCTTGTTCGAGTCCAGATCTCTGCGACTTGAGACTGCGTGTGCGCATCAGAAGGTCATTAATCCAAATTCGTTGGTTAGACGAAAATGGAGCCGCATCCATATTGCCAGTCGCAAATGGTGCTTGAATCACAACTTTAAGATCTGAGATTGATTTAAATACATTTTGGGTTTCAATGATCGTTGGTGCGATTGACAAAATTTCGAACTTCAGACGGCGAATTTTCAGATAAGTTTCTGTGGTATCGCTAGAAAGTGATTGATAAGTTTCGTCAAAAAGCGCACTTTCTATTCTTACCATCTCTTTGTTTGCAGATTCACTTAGCCTGGACAAGATCACTTGAAGATCATCAACAATCACTCGCGAAATTTGAACAAAGACGTCTCCTGGTTCGGTCTGTGTTTCGGTACCGGGCTCGTCACTCCTCTTGGCCGTGTTTTTAATCTTGACAAGTAGGTCTTTTGACCTATCCAACACATCTTCTTCTGGACCCCGAAAAACTACGAGAGCCATTTTTTCGCTGATCAAATATTGGATATTGAAGAATTTGCTCTGACCGTCTTCGATATCGGTAGGGGTTGCAAGTACGCCATATAAGTACGCATCATGTGATTCAATTTTTGGAAAGGGCTCGATCAGTGCGAGTCTGTCATTGCCAAGCAATCCCTCCCGTGCGGTGATGTGGATCTTGCCGTTGACCAGTCCCTTTTCAAAGATGTCTAGAGCCTCGGCGATCTCACTTGAACTGGGGTGATCAAGAATTTTGATATCAAAGCTTGAAGACACTTAGACAAATTAGTGGCATAAATGCCCGCGTGCAAATAGTAGTTTTGCATACATCTTCAAAGATTTGCGAGGACGACCGTGAGATTTAGCAAAGTTGTAGTTGTAGTTGTAGTTGTCTTGGCAATAACGGGCTGTCGATCGGACGGCGGGTCAAACAGTGAAGTGCTACCAATCTCTACAGTTCCCCCGACGACTGAAGCACCCACTACGTCTGTCGCAACTACGACATCTGCTGTGGGTTTTTCAGATATTTTGGTTGAGATATTTCCGTTTGAAAACGCAGTCTTACAGGTTGGTGACTGCTACGACATTGATTTCGATGCTGAACCAGTCGAGTGTGAATCACCGCACGACGGTCAAGTCATAAGCACAAGTGCGGTACTGAGTAGTTCACTAATTCAAAGTATTGATGAAGACGCTTGGTTTGAGGCGATTGATATTGCGTGCGTCGACGAATTTGAGTCATTTCTTAAAACTGGTTATGACTATGGAAGTGGTCGATATGTTATTGATGCGATCATTAAATCTGCTGATCCTCTCACAATTTATTGCACCGTAGTATCTAGTGATGGTGAGAAGTGGATAGGAAGTGCAGAAGTAGTAATAGGTTTATACGACAATGTTAAGTTCGGAGACTGCTTTGACCCTCCAACAAAGACTGACGACGCTTTGGTAATTCCGTGTTCTAGACCCCACTACGCCGAAATGTTCTTAGTGGACGCAAAAATTGTATTCGACGATGTCTATGCCCGCTATCCAACTGAAGATGAATGGGATGAAATTACTGATCGTATTTGTCTCAGCCCATTTAAGAAATACACTGGCCAGAGCATCGACGATGTTGATTATTCGATAGCGCTTATCTTCCCGCTGGAATATGATTGGGAGCAAATTGAAAATCGTGTCGTTTCATGTGCCATTACGTCAGGCACAGGTGCAAAGTGGACGGGTAGTAAACGCAAGTGACTTAAGCGCTCTCGTTTTCGCGGTCATGGGGCTATACCCATCACGTGAGTCGTAGAGTAAGACTTTCGGTGTTTATCTTTGAGGCACTAATAATGCAAATAGCCAAATCTGGTATTGCACTTGCGGGAAAACTTGTGTAGAACTATTTCATGGCAAAAAGAAAAAAGAATCGAAGTCAGGGTGGTAATGACTATTCAAGTCAATCGTTCGTGGGAGCCGACTTTTCAAACACAGACCTAGACGGTGCCGACTTTTCAAGTTGCAGTTTGACTGGTGTCGACTTCTCAAATGCTGACCTTAATCAAAGTAATTTTCAAAGTG
>Ga0172372_10009245_pt1 | contig 12843 bp, 15 predicted proteins | sample LakKiv5m_2_FD_114544 | JGI IMG/M metagenome (GOLD analysis project Ga0172372, IMG submission 114544) | Freshwater microbial communities from Kabuno Bay, South-Kivu, Congo - kab_092012_9.5m | ecosystem: Environmental > Aquatic > Freshwater > Lake | place: Democratic Republic of the Congo...
ACGGTGCGGACGAGAATGTCGGCGATCGAGGTCGACGGTTCGACGGAGGTGACGCGCACCCTGCCGAGCAATTGGCCGCCGCGTTGCACGAGCATTTCGGCGTTGGGCACGACGCCCTGGCGGTCGCCGAGGCTGAGGACGACGAAATTCCAAGATTGGTTGACGGCGAGGACGGTGCCTTGCAATCCCTGGCGCATGACGGATCCGCGCCGGTCTTGTTCCTTGCGCTGGAGTTGCGCGATCTGCGCCTGGAGCGCGTTGGCGCGATCTTCGAGGCCGGCGACGACGGTGCGCAATTCGTCGCGCTCGGCGGTGATGGCCGTCACGTCCGCCGTCTCGGCCGCGGGAGCGGGGACGGGAGGAGCGGTGGCCTGCTGTTCGAGTTCGGCAATCTTGTCCTGCGCCGCTTGCAGGGTGACTTCCGCATCGGCTTTGGCCTGTTCGGCGGCGGCGATCTTGGCTTTCTCCTCCTCGAGGGCGGCGGTGATTTTCTCCAGTTCCGCTTTCGACTCGTTGAGGCTGGCCGAGAGCGTGTCCTTCTGGCTGCTCAGCTCCGCCATTTCCTGCTTGCGGACCTCCGCGTCTTTGTTGGCGGCGTCCAGTTCCTGTTGTTTGCCGGCCAGCTGCGTGGTCGAGGCTTCCACCTCTTGGCGTGCTTCCGCGAGTTTGCCGCGATTGAGGAATCCGAGAACAGCGGCCCCGAGGGAAAAAATCGTGGCGGCAATAAGGAGAATTTTGGTCATGGACGGGGGCGACGGGTTACAGCTTGGTGGGAAAGCAACTTAAGCAGCATGGGCCGCGGCGGACAAGCTGTTTGTCGGTGGCGGGGTTTTTGTTGTCCGCGCCGCCGGTTGCCATGGCGCCGCCTTGCGTCTAAGTTGCATTTGCTCCGGGGGCCGCGGAGGTGCGACCGACGAACCCCGCCAGGGCAGGAATGCAGCAACGGCAGTCTGCTCGACCCTGCCGCGGTTTCCCGGGGCACCTGCGCGGCCGAAGAAAAGCTTGCCCCTGCGCCGCCTTCCGGATGCTTTGGCCGCGCGAACCCATGCCCGCCTACCTCAAAATTCCCGTGTACCTCGCCGTCGTGGTCGCGGCCGGCGGACTGGTCGCGCCGTGGGTCTACTGGGCCGGACAAGGGCTGGCCGCGGCGGGTTATACGGATTGGCTGGCCCGGTTTCCTTTCCACCGCGTGCTCTCGCGTTGCGTCCAAGTCAGCGCTTTGGTCCTGCTCTGGCCGGCGCTCCGCTGGATCGGTTTGCGGCGGGTGGGCGGTCTGGGTTTGCAGCGCAATCCCTCCGGCGGCCGCGACTTGGCCGCCGGTCTGCTGCTGTCCGTCGGCGGCGTCGCCCTGCTGGCGGCCGGTTGCTGGCTGGCGGGTTTCTTCGCCGTGCGGCCCGATCCCGACTGGGGCAAACTCGGACGCATCGTGCTGACCGCGGCCGCGGTGGGCGGGATCGAGGAGTTCATTTTCCGCGGCGTCGTGCTCGGCCTGTGCCTCTGGTCGCTGCGGCCCGCGGCCGCCATCGCGGTTTCGTCCTTCTTTTTCGCGGCCGTGCACTTCCTGCGACCGGCCCGCTCCTCGCTGGCCGCGGGGGAGGTGCGGTGGTGGAGCGGTTGGGCCGAGTTGCTCGATTTCCCCGCCGCGTGGCCTCCGGCCGACCTCCTGCTTTTCGGCTTCGCCAGCCTCTTGGCGGCAGGCCTCATCCTCGGCGGGGCCGCCTGGCGCACGCGTTCGCTCTGGCTGCCCGTCGGACTCCACGCCGGCTGGGTTTTCGCCCAGCAGACCACGCAGGTCTTCCTGCGGCCGGCGCCCGCGGACGCCGCCGCGTCGCTCCCGTGGGTCGGTCCGCATCTCGTGAGCGGCGCGGTGCCGACCGGCCTGCTGCCGCTGGCTGCGCTCGGCCTCACCGCCGCGCTGGTGTCATATTATTTGCGCCATGTTTTCCGTCCGGTGGCGACGCGCGTGGGCTGAAGCTGCCTCCGGCCTGCTCTACCCGCCGCACTGCGCGGGTTGCGGCACGGCGCTGGAGGCCCGCTTTGCCGGGCTCTGCCGCGACTGCCGGCGCGGCCGCATCCGGCTGGATGGCCCGCGCTGCACGGTCTGCGGCCAGCCCTACGGCGGGGCCCTGACGTCCGCCTTCCGCTGCATGAACTGCGGCGACCGCGATCTGGCCTTCGAATTCGCCACCGCCGCCTACCGCAGCCGCGGCGTGGTGCGCGACCTGATCCACCGGTTCAAATACCACCGGAAACTGCACCTCCGGCACTTGCTGGCGCGCATGCTTTGCGAGGGCTTCCGCGACGCCCGGGTTGTCGCGGACCCGCCGGACGCGCTCGTCCCGGTGCCCTTGCATCCGGCCCGGCGGCGCGAACGCGAATTCAACCAGGCCGAGGTGCTGGCCGCGCTGGCCGGGGCCCGCCTCGGCTTGCCGGTCATCGAGGGTCTGCGCCGCACGCGCTACACGCTCACGCAGACGCATTTTCACCGCGAGGAAAGATTCGGAAACCTCGAGGGGGCTTTCGTGGCGCGGCGCGGCGCGGTGGCGGGTCGCCGGCTCGCGCTGGTCGATGACGTGCTGACCACGGGGTCGACGGCGGACGCCTGCGCCCGCGAGTTGCGGGAGGCCGGGGCCGCCGCGGTGGTTGTCATCACGGTGGCGCGGGGATAGAAAGGGCCCATGGGAATTTTCCAGAAACCGGTCCTCAAGATCCGGCCGAAGGCCAAAAGCAATGTGCCCGAGGGACTGTGGACCAAATGCCCCGAGAAGCAGGGCGGCTGCGGCGAGGTCGTGACCAAAACCGAACTCGAACAGAACCTGCAGGTCTGCCCCAAATGCCAGCACCACCACACGCTCGGCGCCAAGGAACGCATCCGCAGTTTGGTCGATCCCGATACTTTCAGGGAGCACGACGCGGACATGCTTTCCGTCGATTCGCTCAAGTTCCGCGGCGTCGCCACCTACCAAGAACGCCTCGAGACTTACCGTCAAAAGACCGGCCTCAAGGACGCCGTCATCACCGGCGACGCCAGGATCGGCGGACACAACCTCGGTCTGGCGGTCATGGATTTCAACTTCATCGCCGCGACCATGGGCTCGGTGGTCGGGGAAAAAATCACCCGCACGATCGAACGCGCCACGAAGAACAAAAGACCGGTCATCATCATTTCCGCATCCGGCGGCGCCCGCATGTATGAGGGTATGCTCAGCCTCATGCAAATGGCCAAAACGAGCGGCGCGCTCGCGCGCCACGCCGAGGCCAAGCTGCCCTACCTTTCCATCCTGACCAACCCGACGACGGCCGGCGTCATGGCCAGCTACGCGTCCCTCGGCGACCTCATCATCGCCGAGCCGAAATGCATGATCGGCTTCGCCGGCCCGCGCGTCATACGCGAGACGACGCACCAGGAATTGCCCAAAGGCTTCCAGACCGCCGAATTTCTCCAGGACCACGGCCTCGTCGACATGATCGTGGCGCGGCACCGCCTGCGGGACGTCCTCACGCAACTGCTCGATTTCCTCGACCGCAAGAAGTGAACTACCGCGACGCGCTCGCGTGGCTCTACGGGACGCAGACCTTCGGCATCAAGCTGGGGTTGGACAACACGCGGCGTCTGCTCGCCGCGGCGGGCGATCCGCACCCCCGGCTGCAGTTTCTCCACGTCGCCGGCACCAATGGCAAAGGGAGCACGTGCGCCATGATGGATTCCATCCTGCGCGCCGCCGGACACCGCACCGGCCTCTACACCTCGCCGCATTTGGTCGATTTCCGCGAACGCATCCGTCTCGATGGCGCGGTGATTTCCGAAGATGCCGTCGCGGAAGGCCTCACGTTGTTGCGCGAGGCTGCCGGGTCCTGGGATCATGCCCCGACCTTTTTCGAACTGGCCACCGTGCTGGCCGCGTGGTGGTTCGCGCGCGAAGCCGCGGAATTTGTCGTGTGGGAAACCGGTATGGGCGGGCGGCTCGACGCGACCAATGCGGTCACGCCGCTGGTGTCGGTCATCACGCCAATCGGCCTGGATCACCAAAAGTGGCTGGGCGACACGCTGGCGCGGATCGCCGGCGAAAAGGCCGGGATCATCAAGCCCGGCGTGCCTGTGGTTTCGGCTCCGCAGCCGGACGAAGTGCGTGCCGTGCTCGAGGCGAGAGCGCATGAGGCGGGGGCGCCGATGGCTTTTGTCGCGGAGCCATGGGGTGCCGGACCGGTTGGCTTGCCCGGAGCCCACCAGCGTTGGAATGCCGCGCTGGCCTGCGCCGCGTTGCGGGCGGCCGGTGTGGCGGCCGGGGCACAGGCCGAGGGAGAAGGTCTGCGTCATGTGGTCTGGCCCGGACGCTTCCAGCGTGTGACGGAGGACTTGGTCATCGATGGCGCTCACAATCCGGAAGCCGTCGGGACCTTGGTCGCCACCTGGCGCGAGGTCTTCGGGGATAGAAAGACCGCGCTGGTCTTCGGCGCCCTGCGCGACAAGGACGCGGGACAACTCCTCGGCGCGTTGCGCGCCATCGCGGACGAAGTCTGGCTCGTGCCGGTCAGCGGTGTTCGTGGCGCCTCGGCGGCCGAGTTGCATGCGTCCGCGCAAGCCGCGGGATTCGCCGCGATTCATGAAGGCGCGCTCGAAAGGTCTCTGGCCGCCGCCCGCGCCTCCGGATGTCCCGTCTTGGTCGCGGGGTCGCTCTTCCTCGCCGGAGAAGTGCTGGCCTTGCGGCAGGGAGCATCGAAGCCCGTGGCATCGACTCAATGATGTAGCGGCGGTCCATGACCGGCGCTACAGGGCGAAGGGATCATTCAGCGCAATGCCGCAATCTCCGCGGCCCGGTCCTTCGCGCGAAAGACCGACGTGCCCGCCACCATGACATCGGCGCCGGCCTCGCGGCATTGGCGCGCGGTTTGCACCTTGATCCCGCCGTCCACCGTGATGCGGAAATCAAGCCGGTGCTTTGCGCGCAGTTCCGTCGCGGAACGGATTTTCGGGAGCATGTCTTCCATGAACGGTTGACCGCCGAAACCGGGTTCGACGGTCATGACGAGCAGAATGTCGAATTGACCGAGGTAAGGCTCGATTGATCCGATCGGCGTATGCGGATTGACGGCCAGTCCGGCTTTCTTGCCGGCGGCGCGGATGCGGCGCAAAGTTTCCGGCACATCGGCGTCGGCTTCGAGGTGGATGTCGACCGAATGCGCGATCGGCAGGTAGCGATCGAGATAACGGTCCGGGTTGGTGATCATCAGATGGACATCCAGCGGCAAATCCGTGTGCCGCGACGCCGCCTCGACAAAGGCCGAACCGAACGAGATGTTGTCCACGAAATGTCCGTCCAACACATCGCAATGGATCCAATCGGCGCCGGCCCGCGTCACGTCCGCCACCTCCTCGCCGAGGCGGGCGAAATCGCAAGCGAGGATGGACGGCGCGACGAGCGTCTTCATGCGGGGAGGTTACGGTGAGCACGGGGGAAATCCAAGGCTTCGACTGGCAGCCGGACGTTTTCTACATGCAGTCGGCTTTGCGCTGCGCGCAGAAGGCGGCCAAGGCGGACGAGGTGCCGATCGGCGCGGTCATCGTTCGGCACGGCGAGATCATCGGACGGGCGTGGAACCAGGTCGAGATGCTCAAGGACGCCACCGCGCATGCCGAAATGCTGGCCATCACGCAGGCCGAAGCGGCGGTCGGCGATTGGCGGCTCAACGAATGCGACCTTTATGTGACCAAGGAGCCTTGCCCGATGTGCGCGGGCGCCATTGTGCTCTCGCGGCTGCGCCGCGTGGTCTTCGGTTGCGCAGACCCCAAGGGCGGGGCGGCCGGCGGCTGGATCAATCTGCTGCAGAGCGACGCGCTCAACCACCGCTGCGAGGTGACGGGCGGCGTGCTCGGTGACGAATGCGCGACGGTGTTGCGTCAGTTCTTCGGCATGAAGCGTTCGCCGATCGCCGACAACTGAGCGATACTGAGCGGTTGCGCGCCGCGGGCCAGCGCGCGGATCTGGCGCTGGTTGATGTCGTCGATCTGCGGACGCACGTAGGCGCCGAGGTCGCGGGCGGCTTGGGAGGGCGGGACGGCGCGGTTCTTGCGCCAGGCTTCGATCCACGCCCATTGGATGCGGCGCGAGGCCTCCATTTCGGCGGCGAAGAAACGGCGCACGGTGTCCGGGTTGAGTCCTTGTTGCTGCCCGGCGGCCATGACCGTCTGCAGCACGGCGGTTTCCCGCGCGGGGTCATAAACGGGCACGTTGCGCGCGTGTTTATACCACGCGATGTCGGGGGCGAGGGACAAGCGTTCCTCGGCGAGCGAGGTCAACTGGCCTTGCGGACCGGCACAACCGGCGAGGAACACAAGGACGGGAAGAAAGGCGGCGGGCAGTTTCATCGGAAATCGTTCTCCAGCACGATGCGGTAGCGCGCCTGGCCGGACTCGAGGTGCGCGAGCGCGTCGTTGACTTTGGACATCGGGAAAGTTTCCACCACCGGCGCGATGGCGTGGCGCGCGCAGAATTCGAGCATCTGCGCCGTGGTGGCCGGACTGCCGAGCGGCGAGGCGGACACGGCGCGCTGCCCGATCAGCAGCGGGAAAACGCCGATGTTGAGCGGTTCGAGGACCGCGCCGACGAAATGGAGGCGTCCGCGCGGCGCCAGCGTGTCGATGTAGGCGCCCCAGTCGAGCGGGACATTGACCGTGACCATGACGAAATCGAGCGAGCGGGCGAGGGGCTTGAGTTGCGCCGGGTCTTTGGAATTCACCACGTGGTGCGCGCCCAGCTTTTTGAGTTCGGCCGTTTTCGACTCCGATGAACTGAACGCGTAGACCTCGCAGCCCCATTTGTTGAGAAACTGCACGGCGAGGTGCCCGAGGCCGCCGACGCCGACCACGCCGACGCGGTCGGTCGGACGCACGCCGCATTGCACGATGGGGTTGAACACGGTGATGCCGCCGCAGAAAAGCGGGCCGGCTTTGGCCGCGTCCACACCGTCCGGAATCGGCACAGCCCATGCCCAATGCGCGCGCACGCGCTCGGCGAAGCCGCCCGGACGCCCGATGATCGTGTCCTCGCCGTTCGCGCAAAGGTTGTGGTCGCCGCGCAGGCAGTCCGGGCAACACATGCAACTCCCGGAAAACCACCCGAGGCCGACGCGGTCGCCGACTTTGACTTTCTTCACCTTGTCGCCCGCCGCCACGATGCGGCCGGACACTTCATGGCCCGGGACGAGCGGAAATTGCGCATTGCCCCAGTTGTTGTGGATGACCGAAAGGTCCGAGTGGCAGATGCCGCAGGAATCGACGGCGATTTCCACCTGCTCGTCGCCGAGTTCGGCGGGCGTGTATTCGAAAGGCTCGAGGGCGGCACCGCCGGATTTGGCGGCGTAGGCTTTGATCGGTTTCATGACGCGGATTCTATCCGCCGACCGCGGCGCGTCGAGTCTCCTCAGAGAATCAACATGCAGTCGCCGTAGCTGAAGAACCTGTATTTTTCAGCGATGGCCTCCGCGTAGGCGCGCCGCACCAGGTTGGTGCCCGCGAACGCGCAGACCAGCACAAACAGGGTCGACTTCGGCAGGTGGAAGTTGGTCAGCAGCGCGCCGGCGTGCGCGAAGGTGAAACCCGGACGGATGAAAAGTTCCGTGCGTCCTTCTCCGGGTGCCACCAGTCCCGGCGGCAGGGACTCGAGCACGCGCAGGCTTGTCGTGCCGACCGCGATGACGCGCTTGGCGGCATTGATCGCCTCCGCGGCATCCGCTCCCACTTCGTAATCCTCGCCGTGCATGCGGTGCTCCTCGAGGTTCTCGGTCCGCACGGGAAGAAATGTTCCGGGCCCGACATGCAGGGTGACGAAAGTGTGCGGCAAGGCCGCGAGGATTTCCGGCGTGAAATGCAAACCCGCCGTCGGCGCCGCGACCGAACCGGCCTCGCGCGCATAGACCGTCTGGTAACGCACGCGATCCTCCGCATCGTCCTCGCGTCCGAGATACGGCGGGATGGGCATGCGCCCGAGTCGTTCCAGATCCGGCGGCGCGTCGAAACGCACCACACGCGTGCCGTCCGCCTCGCCGATCGATTCGATGTGCGCGACCGTGCCGGCGATGGCAAAGCGATCGCCGGTCCGCGTGCGCTTGCCGGGCCGCGCGAAGGCGCGCCAGCGCGTTTCCCCCAAGCGCTCGAAAAGCAGCAACTCGATGCGTCCGTCGTCCGTGAGCAACCGTGCCGGGATGACCCGCGAGTTGTTCAGCACGAGCCGGTCGTCCGGCCGGACAAACTCCGGCAAATCGCGGAACCTGCGGTTCGTGATCGTGCCCGCCGCCCGGTCGACCACCATCATGCGCGAAGCGGCGCGGTCGGGCAGGGGGCGCGCGGCGATCAGTTTGCGCGGCAGTTCGAAATCGTAATCGGACAAGCGCGCGCTCACGCCCGGTCCTTCTCCCGCACGCGCGCGAGTCCCGCATGCCGGGCGGCCACGGCCAGCAGGTCGGCCACGCGGCGTTTGAGGCGGCGGGCCCGCACCGCGAGGAAGGCGAGGAACACGGCGTAGCCCGCGCCCGCCCACCACGGGATGCCGCCGCCGGGGAATTGCTGGTAGGCGAGGGCCAGGAGCGCGAGGACGTTGACCAGCACATTGGCTCCGCCCATGCGCAGGCGCAGCTCGACACGCGTCAGGCATTTCGGACCGCCGTGGTATTCGGTGACCGTGCGCAACCGCACCAACCACCAGAAACTCCCGTAGATCTGCACATCCCAGTCGTTCCAACCCGTGTCGAGCGAGTAGCTCCAGCCTTCGTCCTCGAGGAGTTTGGTCGTTTCGGCCAGCAGGCGTTCGCGCCCGTGGCCCTCCTCGTTCCAGAATTCGAAACGCCGCGTGCCGCCCTCGTGGCGCGCCTTGTCCAGCTCCTGCTCGGGCGTGCGGATGACCCGCTCCGGGGTGCGTTTGTATTTGAGCCAGGTGAAATAGCGGCTCCATCCGCGCACCAGCGGTTGGGTGAAGGCGAGGAAAGTGACCAGCAGGCGCGCGCGCACCGAGTCGAACTGGGGCTCGAGCCGCGCGTGCAGCATGTATGACAAAGCCACGAGGAAGGTCCCGCCGAACATCAGGTAGGGCACGATGCGCAGGAACGGGAAGCCGATCGAGAGCAGGAACACGAAGACGGTCAGCACGACCCACTCCAGACTCGCGAGGTAGTTGGCCACCTCCGAGCGCGGCGTCGGGTAAATGCTCTGGAACAATCCCTCGCCGAAGACGCCGTGGTAAATGAGCGGACGGTTGACCAGCCAAGTGAAACGCGGGGCGCCGTAGATCTGCCCCTTCCATTTCGCCGTGCCGGTCGGACCGAAAAACACGAGGTGCTTGAAGCGCAGCATCGATTCCGCCTCGCCATAGCCTTCCTGCTGCTTGCGGAACGCGCCGAGGGTGAAGCGCCGGTAGTGCCAGACGATGGCCGCCGGACTGAACGCGATGACCTGCCCGCTCTGCTGCAAGCGCCAGCAGAAATCCACGTCGTCGCCGGCCTTGCGGTAATCCGGATCAAACCCGCCGACCTAATCGAAGGCCCAGCGGTGGAAGGCCATGTTGCAACCCGGGATGTGCTCGGCCACCACGTCGGTCAGGAGCACGTGGCTCGGACCGCCGGGCGCCGCGGCCACGCAGGCCTGGATCCAATCCTGCGCCGGCGGCGAGATGTTCGGCCCGCCCACGCCCGCGTATTCCCCTGAGGTCAGCGTGCCCACGAGATAATAAAGCCAGTCCGGATCCGCCATGCAGTCGCTGTCGGTGTAAGCGAGGATCTCGCCGGTGGCGGCCGCCGCGCCCGCGTTGCGTGCGTAGCTCAGGCCCATGTTTTTCTGACGGATATTCTGGAAGTCCGGCAGCTTGGCTCCTTCCGCCCGCCGCTTCTCGCGCGCTTTTTCCCAGTCGGCCACCACGTCTTGCGTGTGGTCCTTCGAGCCGTCATCGACGAAGACGATTTCGTAGTCGGGGTAATCGACGCGATCGAGGGCCGCGAGGCAGTCGCCCAGCGTTTTCGCGCCGTTGTAGGAACAGACGATGACCGACACGCGCGGGTATTTTTCCAACGGCACGCGCTCGGCCAGCGGTTTGTCGCCCGCGAAGAGTTGCTTCACCGCGGCATAGGCCTTTTTCGGTTTGCGCTCGCGCGTGACCAGCCCGAACGCCCAATCGAGGATTTCCTGCCCGCCGCGGAACCATTCGTCGGTCCACGCGTAAATGATCGTCCCCGCCAGCCCGCCGCGCACCACGCTCTCGATGTGCCACGAGAGCATCTCGGCCTGCTCGTCCTCGCTGTGGCGGATGGTATCCATGCCGAACTCGCCGAGCACGAGCGGACGGTCTTCCGCGAGGTTCTGCAGCCGAGCGAGGTAGCGGTCGAAATCGTCCTGCCGGTGGAGGTAGACGTTGAACGTGAAAAAGTCCGCGTTCTGCGGCAGCAGGTATTCGGTCGGCGGGAAACTCGCGTAGGAATACAACACGTCTGGGTCGGCGCGCTTGGCGAGGTAGATGAGATGCTCGACGAATTCGGTGACGCGGCCCGGACCCAGCCAGCGCACCATGTGGCTGGGGATTTCGTTGCCGACGAGGTAGCCGAAGACCGCGGGGTGTCCGCGGTTGGCCTGGACCGCCTCGACGACGGCCTTCTCGACCTCGCGCCGCGTTTTGCGCTGGTTGAGGAACTCGATGTGCTCGGCCCACGGGATCGAGATGAGGCAACGGATCCCGTGCTCCGCGCAGGCGTCGAGGAACCACTTCGGCGGCACGTAGTAGACGCGCGCGAGATTCAGTCCGGCCTCGCGCATCATGGCCAGATCGGCACGCGCTTTGTCCGGCGCGCCGAAATGCTGGCCGTCCGCGTCCGGCGCGAACGGACCATAGGTCGCGCCCTTCACGAAAAATTTGCGTTCGCCTTCGCGGAAAAATTTGGCCTGGACCCGGACGGGTGCGGTGAAACTCACGCCGCTTCAGCTAGGCCAAGCCGCGCCGCTTGTCGAGCGGATCGCGGGATTGACCGCCCCCGCGGGGCGCGTCAGGGTGGCCGGGTTATGAACATTGCCATCGCGCTGGCCCAATTCATCATGCTCGCGCTCGCCGCCATGGCCTCGCACATCCTCGTCAATTCCGGGTCCGTGGCCGCCCCGCCGGTCACCTGGTCCGACCACATCGCCACCTTCGTGGCCAACCAAGGCTTGTGGCTGCTGGCCATCCCTGCCGTCTGGCTGCTCTTCGCCGGTTGGACGGGAAAAACCAAAAGCCCGCTGGCCAACCTCGCGCAACCGATTGGCGCCGGCATCACCGTGGCGATTCTCGCGGTGATCGTCCTGGTGCTGGTCTTCTAATGTGGCGGCGGCGTCCCCGCCGCCGGTCGTTTCTTGGAAAAGTTCCGGCGGTCATGAACCGCCGCCACAGGAACGAGGGTGGTCCTTGCTCAGCTCTTCAACCCCGCGCTGATCAAGACCGCCGGCGAAGTCGGCGCCGACGGCGCACCCCCTGCGAGTTCGATGGAAACCGCAAAACCCTGCATCGAATTGATGGCCTCACCCGGTTGGACGAAACGCCGGGCCATCCCGCCATGGCGCAGCGGCAACTCGCCGCAATCATGGACTTTGCCTTCGGCGCAAACCGCCCACACGCGGTAGCTGTGCGTCGCCGGCAACTCGGGCAAACCGGCCGCCTGCACATACCAGCCGCGCTGGCCGCTGTCCCACAACACGGAGCCCTTCGCCCCGGCGAATTCACCGTAGCCCTCGAGCGGGATGAACAAGTCATGCGGTTCGGGCCGCACATCACGGACGACCACGGACTCTTTTTGCCGCGTCGTCATCGAGGCGCCGGCCAAGGCGAGCAAAACGACCGCTGCGGCCGCCGTCCATGCGGCGAGGCCGAAGGCCCGGTGATCTGCCGCCGGCGAAGTCGCCGGGTTGCCTTGCGGATCATCTCCGAACACCGCTCCCATCACGCGGCCTCTCAAAGCGGCGGGCGCCTTGGGCCCTGCGCCGGTCCGGGCCAGTTGCGCCGCCGCCTCCGCCAGTTCGTCGCGAAGCTGCCTGGCGGAAGCATCGGCCGCGCACACCGCTTCCCAGGTCGTCACATCATCCCCGTCCAGCGCACCCAACGCATCCAGCGCGGCCAATTCCTCGATCTGTTCCCGGTTCATGGACGGTTCCCCAGAATCTCCTTCAGTTTCATCAATCCGCGCCGCGCCCTTGCTTTGACCGTCCCCAGCGGCTCGCCCAATTTCTCGGCGACTTCGCTCTGGGTGAGGCCGCGGAAGAAGGCCAACTCGATGACCCGCCGCTGCTGGGGGGACAACTGACCGACCGCGTCGCGCAAAATCTGGCTCTTTTCTCCGGCATCCACCCCAGATAACGCCTCCCTGATCCCCGCGGATTCATCCACCACCGTCTCCTTCTCGAAATCGTCGCGCAGGCGGCTGCGGCGCTGGATGGCCCGGATGCGGTCGATCGAGCGGTTGCGGGTCAGGGTGAGGGCCCAGGTGAGCGGCTTGCCCTTGGCCGGATCGTAGAGCTTCGCCTTGTCCCAGATCTGGATGAAAACGTCCTGCACCACGTCCTGCGCGTCGGCGTCTTCTTTGAGGAACTTCATTGCCGTGGCATAAAGGATGTTCGCATAGCGCGTATACAGTTCCTCGAAAGCGGCGCGTTCGCGCTTGGCGATGCGGGCGAGCAAGGCCAGTTCAACCCCGCGATCGTCGTCTGTGGCCGTCGGTTTGTTCATGTAGCGTGACGCAGCGCTTGGGCGACCGCCCCGACCGTCCGGGCTATGTCTTCGCCCGTGTGCGCCGTGCTGATGAATCCCGTCTCGAACTGCGAGGGGGGAAAATACACGC
>Ga0172372_10009251_pt1 | contig 12840 bp, 8 predicted proteins | sample LakKiv5m_2_FD_114544 | JGI IMG/M metagenome (GOLD analysis project Ga0172372, IMG submission 114544) | Freshwater microbial communities from Kabuno Bay, South-Kivu, Congo - kab_092012_9.5m | ecosystem: Environmental > Aquatic > Freshwater > Lake | place: Democratic Republic of the Congo...
TGGCAGTACGACGGTTGGAGCCAGAACAACGGCGGCGGCATCTACTTCTTCCAAGATTTCCGCGCGAACACGCCTTGGGGAAACACGCGCCCCGATTACGGCCGCGGTGAAGTGCGCCAGTACATCCGCGACAACGCGCTCTTTTGGCTTGACGAGTACCGCCTCGACGGCCATCGCATGGATGGCACCAAGTACATCCGAAAGGTGGATCAGGCCGGTCCAGAGATTCCAGAGGGCTGGTCGCTGCTCCAGTGGATCAACGATTCGGTGAATCAGCAGTTCCCAGCGAAGATCTCAATCTGCGAAGACCTCGACAACAACGCATGGCTGACGAAGACGACCGGCGCGGGCGGCGCGGGCTTCGATAGTCAGTGGGATGCGCAGTTCTACTGGCCCGTGCGCGGCAATCTGATCACCCAGAACGACGCAGACCGCGACATGTGGGCGATTCGCAATGCGATCACAGCAAACTACAACGCGGATGCGTTCCAACGCGTGGTCTACACCGAGAGTCACGATGAAGTCGCGAACGGTCAGTCGCGCATGCCCGAGGCTATCTGGCCGGGCAACGCGGGCAGTTGGTACTCGAAGAAGCGCTCAACTCTTGGCGCGGCCGTCGTGATGACTTCGCCGGGTATCCCGATGCTCTTCCAAGGCCAAGAGTTCCTTGAGGACGGGTGGTTCCAAGACACAGATCCGGTCGACTGGTCGAAGAAGACAACCTTCGCGGGCATCAATGCGTTGTACAAGGACCTCATCAAACTGCGCAAGAATGAGGTCGGCCTCACGCGCGGCCTTACAGGGCAGAACACCAATGTGCACCATGTCAACAACTCATGGAAGGTGCTTGGGTTCCATCGATGGACGAACGGCGGCGAGAAAGACGATGTGATCGTGGTGATGAACTTCTCTGCGACGCCGCGCTACGGCTACCGCGTCGGCTTCCCGCGTGATGGTCGTTGGAAGGTGCGCTTCAATAGCGACTGGAACGGCTACAGCTCAGACTTTGCCAACATGGGCACCTACGACCTCGACGCGTCGTACTCGACGCCGTGGGACGGGCTCGCAGCGAGTGGTATCTTCGATATCGGTGCGTACTCCTGCGTGATCTTCTCGCAGGGTGATCCGCCGCCAGCAACGAACCCAGCCGATGTCGATGGCGATGGTCGCGTCGACGCAGCCGACCTCTCGGCGCTGCTCAGCGCGTGGGGCACCTCGAATCCAGCTGCCGACATCAACGACAGCGGGACCGTGGACGCAGCCGACTTGGCATCTCTGCTCGCGCAGTGGGGATGGTCCGCGTAACGAATGATTTGAGTGGCGCGATCGCCTCAACCGGAAGAAACCGCAAGAGTTTGTTCGTTTCTCGGTGAAATCGAAGTAAGTTTGTCCGTGATTCGCGGGCTGAGAGTCTCTCCGCCGCGACGCGCCAGATTGTGCAGCGTGAGATTTTCACAGCCACTTCCCAACACTTTCTTTCTTATGGAGTAGATGAGACATGCGGAACACCATGATGTTTGTTGCAGCGATCGCGGTTGCCTCGGCTGCGCAAGCCCAAGTTGTGCTCGACGGAACTGCAGAGAAGGCATACGGCGCAGCCGTTGTCGTGCAGAACACCCAAACCCAATTCGGTGATTCGAACCTCGGCGTCATCGATTTCGCAAACGGCAGCGAACTCGACGCCGGGTACGCGAAGATCGAAGACGGCTTCCTCTTCCTCGTGCTTGCTGGCAACCTTGAGTCGAACTTCAACAAGTTGGAGATCTTCATCGACGCTGTCGAGGGTGGTCAGAACCAACTTCGCGGCGACAATATCGATGTCGACTTCAACGGTCTGAACCGTATGGGTGACGATCTTGGCACCGTGAAAGTCGTGGAAGGCCTCACCTTCGATGCAGATTTCTCTGCAGACATGTGGGTTGGCCTCACCTGTGGTGGCGATCCTTTCGGCGTCTATTTCAACTACGCAACCCTCCCAACTGAGGGCGCTGGCGTTGGCGGTTACCAAGGTAGCGGTGGCGCTGGTGCTGCCGGTGCAGCGATCTTCAAGTCGGGCTTCGGCTTCGGACTCGACAACTCGAACGCACTCGGCGTGGTTGGTGGAACCGAACTCGGCGACGGCACAGGCGTTCGTACGGGCGTTGAAGTGCGCATCCCACTGTCCGCAATCCCAGGCTACACCTCGGGTGACATCAAGGTTTGCACCTTCATCAACAGCGGCGGCCACGACTATGTGTCGAACCAAGTGCTTAGCGCGATTGGTGGCGGTGGCAACCTCGCTGAAGTTCGCGCTGTGAACTTCGAGTTCATCCCCGGCTCGCAGTACTTCGTGGTGCCGAACTCGGGCGGTTCAAGCTGCCCAGCCGACATCGACGGCAGCGGCACGGTTGACGCGGCAGATCTCTCGACGCTCCTCGGCAACTGGGGCGGTACGGGCGCGGGCGATGTCGACGGAAGCGGCAGCATCGACGCGGCCGATCTCTCTGCGCTTCTCGGAGCATGGGGCGAGTGCGCAGGCTAATTCGCTGCGCGGCTCTCACTCGCAACGACAGCAAGTCCAACCACCCCGCCCAGCGCGGGGTGGTTGTTTTTGGGTCGAAAGGTCAATGACGGTCGATCTTGCACAGTCCTCAGTCTTCCCGCCTCAAACCCGCCGACCTCAAACCCGCCGACCTCAAACCCGCCGACCTCAAGCCCGTCCATCTCGACCGCAGTCTGCGCGATTTCGAAACGAATCACACGGGCTGACGAACCCAATTTGCTCGGCTCGGTATCAGCCGCTCCGGCGATCAGGGCCGTTCTCGTACAGTAACGATCCGTTCGCCAACTCTTGTCCGAATGATTTTCCCAACAGAGACTTTCTGGAGTCTCGACCCGCGCCAACGCGGGCTCCCCACAACACACGGAGTGCGATCTCAGATGGCTTCATCTTTCCGAATTGGCCTTTCGCTTCTCCCGGCCCTTGCGACGGCAGTCGCGCATGCCGGCCCAGATCTCCCGCCCTTCCCAGATGTCTCGAAGGAGTACGAGAAGGTGACGAGTTCGCCAGACGGCGGCTCACTCTTCGGTCTGTACATCCATCGCAAGGATGATCAGTTGCTCGCGGAACTTCCGCGCGGTTGGGACAAAATGAAGTTCCTGATCGCCGCAACGCCGGCCGCGGGAACCATTTTCAGCGGACTGCAAGGACCAGAGCGCTATGTCTTCTGGCGTCAGTACGGAAATCGTCTGGCGCTCGTTCAGCCGCAACTCGATGTGCGCTCAACCGGCGAGCAAACCTCGCAGGACTCTGTGAAGCGCATCTTCACAGACAGCGTGCTGCTCGAAGTGCCCATCGTCTCGACTGGCCCGAACGGTCAGCCCGTCATTGATCTCGATGCCATGCTCGTCGGACAGGCGCAGCAACTCGCGGGGGTTGGCTTCAACCCACGGCTTGCTAAGATCGCGAAGGCCAAGAGCTTCCCGCAGAACCTTGAGATCGCGATCGAGGCGCCTGATCAAGGCGGCAACTTCAAGGTCGTGCACTACTCGATCTCGATGTTGCCAGACAACACGGGCTACAAGCCGCGCAAGGCGGATGATCGAGTTGGCTTCTTCCTCACTGGCTACCGCGATCTTGGTCTGTACGGCACAGACACCAACGCAACCCGTTACATCAACCGTTGGAACCTCGAGAAGCGCGATCCGAAGTTGTCGCTTTCTCCGCCGAAGGAACCGATCGTCTTCTATGTCGAGAACACCGTCCCCGTGCGGTACCGTCGCTATGTGCGTGACGGCATTTTGCAGTGGAACGAGGCGTTCCGAAAGATTGGGATCGACAGCGCGATTGAGGTCTATCAGCAAGACGAAGTCACTGGCGCTCACATGGACAAGGATCCAGAGGATGTGCGCTACAACTTCGTGCGTTGGCTCAACAATGATGTCGCAACGGCCATCGGGCCAAGCCGCGCGCATCCGCTGACTGGCGAGATCCTTGATGCCGACATCATCCTGACGGACGGCTGGATCCGCGCCTTCTACAACTGGTACGAAGATCGTCCGATCGAGCAAGCGACAAGCCTCACGCCTGAAGCCTTGGTGTGGCTCGAAGCGCACCCGCAATGGGATCCACGCATTCAGTTGCTCCCAAGTTCCGATCGTGCAGCAGCGTTGGCCGAGCGCGCCAAGCGCGTTGCTTCGGGTGATACAGATCCGGCGGACAGCCGCAAGGATCCAGCGATTGCTGCTTCGCCAGCACTGCGCGAACTCGTCGCGTCGACCGGCTCGACTGGTCACGACCACTCGAAGTGCGGCTCGATGTGCTTCGCAGCGCAGGGCATGGCAAGCGACATGGCGTTCGCGAACATGGCGTTCGAAACGCTCGGGCTCTTGGAAGCAGCGCAAAACGCAGATCCAAATGCGCCTAAGACGCCAGTCGAAACGCTCGACGGCGTTCCAGAGTCCTTCGCAGGGCCGCAACTTGCCCACCTCGTTGCGCACGAAGTTGGTCACACGCTTGGCCTTCGCCACAACTTCAAAGCGTCCGCGCTTTACACCCTCGATGAGATCAACTCTGACAAGGTGAAAGGCAAGCCGCTCGCCTCGTCTGTGATGGACTACATGGGCACGAACTTCAACTTGGATAAGGACAACATCCAAGGCGACTACACCATGATTGGCATCGGCCCATATGACATGTGGGCGATCGAATATGGCTACACCTTCGACGATCCAGCGAAGGTCGCAGCGCGCGTTGGTGAACCTGGCCACCAGTACCTCACCGATGAAGACACTGGCGGATCAGATCCGCTTGCGCGTCGCTACGACTTCTCAAAGGATCCGCTTGATTATGCGAAGGCTGAGATGGAACTCGTCAAGCAGCTTCGCGCAGCGATTCTTGAGAAGTATGTCAAGGACGGCGATAGTTGGGAGCGTGCGCGCAAGGGCTACTCGAAGACCCTCAGCAAGCAGCGCCGCACCATCGACATGATGGCACCATGGATTGGCGGTACCTATGTGACTCGCGCGAAAAAGGGCGATGCCAATGTGCCGGATCCGTTGGTTCCGGTCGAGGCAGCGAAGCAGCGCGCTGCATTGCAGTACATCATTGAAACTGCATTCCGCGACGATGCCTACGGCCTCACCCCAGAACTCGCATCGAAGATGACCGTTGAGAAGTGGATGGATGATCCGATGTCGATGATGGCGACGAGCGCGCCTGGAATCAATGATTTGATCTCCGGTACGCAATCGATGGCACTCACGATGATTCTGAATCCATCGACGCTCGGTCGTATCTACGACAATGAGAAGCGCGTTGCAACAGACGCAGACACGCTCACGCTTCCGGAAGTGATGAAGTCGCTGAGTGACGAGATCTTCGTTGAGATCTCGCCGTCGAAGTTGGGTTCGTCTGATGCGCGTAAGCCAGTGATCTCGACCTACCGTCGCAACCTGCAAGCCGATTATGCGGATCGTCTTGTCGCAGTTGCGACAGGAAAGGCTGGTCTGCCTCGCGTCGCGCGTCAACTTTCAGCGCAGGAACTTCGCGATCTCAGGGCGAAGCTCGACGCAACGGTTGCCAAGGCTTCGGCATCGAATTGCGATCCATACACGCGCGCACACCTTGCAGATCTCAAGAGCCGTGTGGATGCTGCGCTCGACGCATCGATTCAGATGCAGTGAGTTCGGCCACGCGAATCTTCTGAGTGTTTCCCGCCGCCCTGCGCAGAGCTTTCAAGCCTTGCGTGGGGCGGTGGTGCTTTTCAATTCTGTCGAAGTCAGAGGTTCGCCAACGAGAGGCATGGGTGTATCTTCACCGCGTGCGTCAGGCCACATGCAATTTCGCGCTCACGACGGTCGCGCTGCTCGCGATCGCGAGCGCATTCGGCAGGGAAGGCCGCCGATCTCTCCCAGAGCCTGTGGTCTTCGCAGATGATGTCTTGCCCATTTTTGCCACGACTTGCATGCGTTGCCACGGCGGGGTGCGCGAGATGGCGGGGCTCAATCTCTCGGATGAGTCGTCGGTCCGATCGCTCTTACGCTCGGGACACCACGCAGTGGTCGCTGGGAAGCCATCGCGGAGTGAGTTACTTGCGCGCATCTCGTCGCGAGACCCAAACACAAGAATGCCGCCTGAAGGCGCCGGACTCACAGTCGACGAAGTCGCAACAATTCGACGCTGGATTGCGCAAGGTGCTGCGTGGGGAACGCACTGGGCATTTGCGCCTCGCGTCGAGGAGGCGCAGCAAAGTGATGCAACCTACGCGAGTTCGCGCTGGCCACGAGCGGAACTCGATCGCTTCGTTCTTGCGCGGTTGGAGGGCGCCGGACTTGAACCGACTCGTGAGGCCGATCCAGCAACACTCGTGCGTCGTGTTGCGCTTGATCTCACTGGACTTCCTCCAAGTGACGAGGTTCGAGCAGAGTTCCTCAGTGATCCGACCGATGCTGCCTACACACGGTTGGTCGATCGGCTGCTTGCGAGCCCAGCCTACGGCGAGCGGTTTGCACGCATTTGGCTTGATCTCGCGCGGTATGCCGACACGCAAGGCTATGAAAAGGATGGTCGTCGAGAAATTTGGGCGTGGCGCGATTGGGTGATCGACGCACTCAATCGTGATATGCCCTACGACCAGTTCGCGGTGCGGCTTCTTGCTGGAGATCTCTTGCCAAACGCGACCGACGACGATCGCATCGCGACGGCGTTCCATCGCAACACGCTCACCAACACGGAGGGCGGCACGGACAACGAAGAGTTTCGCATGGCCGCTGTCTTCGACCGCGTGTCGACGACTTGGCAATCGTTCATGGGCGTGACATTCCAGTGTGTGCAATGTCATGGTCATCCGTACGACCCAATTTCACAGCGAGAGTACTACGCGTTTCTTGCGTATCTCAATCAAACCGCCGATGCAGATCATGACGACGATGCACCGCGCATGACGGTCGAACGCGCTGGCGTCAAGACGAGTCTCCCAGTGATGCAAGAAGTGTCGGCTGATGCGCGTCGCGCGACACGAAGGCTTGAGCGGGGTTCGCTCGCGGCGCCAGCGGAAGAGGTTGCTCTGGGCTTACCGCGATTTCTCTTCGGCGACGGCGCCGCACCCACGCATCGACTCGGTATGGCGGAGCGCGTGGCAAGTGCCAGCAATCCGCTGTTCGCGCGCGTTGCGGCAAACCGCGCGTGGGAGACGCTCTTCGGTCGCGGCATTGTCGAGACGAGCGAAGACTTTGGCGCCATGGGTTCAGGCGCAAGCGACCGCGCACTGCTCGATCACTTGGCAACGGTGTTGATTGATGGTGGTTTCTCGATGAAAGCGCTGCTTCGCGAGATTGTGACAAGCGCCACCTACAGACAGGCAAGCGAGACGACGGCAGAGACACTCGCGCGAGATCCGGACAATCGGCTTTGGTCGCGTGCACCGCGATTGCGGCTTGAAGCAGAACAACTGCGCGATACCGCGCTCGCTGTGTCTGGGCTTTTATCGCAGAAAATGGGTGGTCCGCCCGTCATGCCGCCGCAGCCGGATGGGGTCTGGCAGGTGGTGTACTCGGGCGATGTGTGGGCGACGAGCGCAGGCGAAGATCGCTACCGCCGCGCGATCTACACCTTTCTGCGTCGAAGTGCGCCGTATCCGTCGTTCATCGCCTTTGACGCAACGAGTCGTGAAACATGCACGGTGCGCCGTATCCGAACGAATACACCGCTTGCTGCGCTTGTCACACTGAATGACCCCGTCTATCTCGAGGCTGCGCAGGCGCTCGCGATTTCGGCGCGTGCGCATTCCGATGACAGTGCTGCGGTGCGGTTGATGCTTGAGCGAGCATTCGGACGCACTGCGCAGGATGGCGAAGTTGCGCGGCTTGTTGAACTTGTGACGAGTGAGCGCGCGCGTTACGCGGCGAGCACCGAACTCGCACGGACGCTTGCTGGCCGCGCGGCCGAAGGTTCAATGGACCTTGCACGGGATGCAGCGTTGGTGGCTGCTGCGAATGCGATTTTGAATGCGGACGATTTTCTCACGCGATCATGACCACGAACGACGCACAGAACCGCCAGACAAACGACCCAGCCGCGCATGCTGTGGCAGCGGTCGCACAGGCGACGCGTCGCACATTTCTTGGAAATCTCGCAGGTGGCGCTGCTGCGTTGAGTCTTGGTGGCATCGCACTGTCGGAGTTGCTTTCGCGTGATGCGCGCGCAAGCGGAAGCGGTCTTGATGGAACTGCTGGGTCAGACGAGCCGCTCGCCGTGCGCGCGCCGCACTTCAAAGCACGCGCGAAGAGCGTGATTTACATCCACCTCGCGGGCTCGCCGAGTCAACTAGAGTTGCTCGACTACAAGCCAAAACTTGCCGAGTTTCACGGCACACCGTGTCCGGACGAATACCTCAAGGGTGAGAAGTTCGCGTTCATCAAAGGGCATCCGACGCTGCTTGCACCGCAGCATAAGTTTGCGCGCGCGGGGCACGCTGGGCTTTGGACAAGCGACCTTCTGCCGAACTTCCGCTCGATTGAAGACGAGGTGTGCGTCATCAACACGATGACCACCGATCAGTTCAATCACGCACCCGCGCAGTTGTTGTTGCACACCGGAGAATCACGCTTCGGTGCAGCAAGTTTTGGCTCATGGGTTGGGTACGGGCTTGGCTGTGAAACGCGCGACTTACCTGCGTTTGTGGTGCTGGTATCAGGTGATAAAACGCCGGACGCAGGGAAGAGCGTGTGGGGCAGTGGGTTTCTGCCGAGCGTGTATCAAGGTGTGCAGTGTCGTGCGTCTGGTGATCCTGTGCTGTATGTGAAAGATCCGGAAGGCATGCTGCGCGAGACGCGGCGTGCCACCATCGACGCTATTGCGGCCCTTGGCAAGTTGAGTTACGCGCGGCACGGCGACAGAGAGACCGAGTCGCGCATTGCGCAATATGAACTTGCCTATCGCATGCAGATGGCTGTGCCGGACGCGATGGATCTCACGCGAGAAAGCACCGCCACGCTTGAGGAGTACGGCGCGTCGCCCGGAACGCCGAGCCTCGCAAACTCGTGCCTCCTTGCGCGTCGATTGGTCGAGCGTGGCGTGCGTTTCGTGCAACTCTATGACTGGGGTTGGGATGGGCACGGCACAAGTCCGAGTGATGATCTCTTGACGCAACTTCCCAAGAAGTGTCGCGAGATGGATCAGCCTGTTGCAGCGCTCATTCGGGACTTACGTCGGCGGGGCCTCTTGGATGAAACGCTCATCGTGTGGGGCGGTGAGTTTGGCCGTACGCCAGTCGCTGAGTTCCGCGGCGGAAACACAAGTTTCCTTGGTCGTGACCATCATCCGCACGCATTCACGATGTGGATGGCTGGTGGCGGCGTGAAGGGCGGCACGGCGTACGGCGAAACCGATGAACTTGGCTATCGGATTGCGCGCGATCCCGTGCGTGTGAAGGACTTACAGGCGACGATCCTGCATCTCCTTGGCCTCGATCACCTGCGGCTTGGCTACATGCACGCTGGTCTCAACCATCGGCTGACGGGCGTACAGGGCGATGCGAAGGTCGTGCGGGGGTTGCTCGCGTAAACGCGCGTATCGCGCCTAGCGCGAGCGTGCGTTCTGGAGGTCAATCGCATACACGCCACCAGTCGCGGTGACATACAGCGTCTTGCCATCTTTCCCGCCGAGTGTGCAGTTCGAAACGCGCTCTGGAAACCGAATCTGTCCAAGCGGCTGACCGTCCGGCGAAAGCACGAAGATTGCCGCGCGCGGAGGTACAGCAACATAGAGGTTGCCCTTCGCATCGACCGTGCAGCCATCGCCGCCAATGGTCTCGCGGGTGCCGCCGGGAATGGAATAGAACACGCGGCCCGTGCCGAGCTTTCCGGGTCCTTCGATTGGATAGGCCATGATGTCCATGGTCAGATAGGGCGCCACATACAGCGTCTTTCCATCGGGAGATAAAGCAATCCCGTTCGGTGCGCGCACCTTGTCGTCGCGCACAACTTCGATCGCCTCGCCACCCGATGTAGGAACGAAGTACACGGCGTCCGGCGGCATGCCAGCTCGCTTTCGCCCAATGACCGGCGCTGTGAACCAAATGCCGTGATCGCCAACCACCAAGTCATTGAGCCGTCCAAGTGCGCGGCCAGTTCCTTCTGCATCCGCGGCTCGCTTGTCGCAGAGGATGGTGATTTCGCCGGATGTCGGATCGATGCGTGTGATGGCGCCGGGCGATGCCTGCGCACCAAAGAGCGTGCCGTCTGCGCCGACAACAAGTCCGAATGTTGCATTCGCCTTTCGCGTCAGCGCCACAGCGCCGTTGGCATCCACGCGCAGGATTTCGTTCGCAGGAATATCTACAAACCACACGGTCCCGTCGGTCGCACAAGCGGGGCCTTCCGTGAAGTTGTGACCTTCAGACCACTTGAAGATTGGCGTGCCTTTGGCGACGACGCCCGCAATGTCTTCGCTTGCCTCTGCAACTTTGCGTGGCCATTTCGCAGCGAGCGACGGGGGCGGCGTCGCGGGTAAAGCCGGGGTCGCAGGTGGTGGCGTTGGCGTCGTTGCGGGGGCGGCTGTCGGCGCGTTCTGCATGGCGAACGCTACGGCGAAGAGTGCTGCAAGCATGGGAGGAACGGTACCCGATGGTCGAAGAGCGTGAAGTGAGAGGGAATGGCACAAAGTTGCTTCGCGCCTTTTCGATTCGGTCCCTTTGCGTCGGTCTTTTTACTTCAGATGTTCCTGAGGGGTCGCGTATGAGGATTCTGGCGACTGCGTCGCTTTCGCGGCTACAGCGACATCGACAAGCATTCCAGGCTGTAGAAACGCGGGTGGGTTTTCAAGCGCGTAGATCACTTGAAGAACTCGGGTATCAATGCGCTCTGCATTTTCGCCGGTCAAAGTCTTCTTTGGTGCGACATCTGGCACCACGCGAATAAACCGCAGGCGAACTTGTTCGCGACTCCCGCCTCGCACTGTTGCGACGGCACGACCCGATGGATCGAAGCGCCATGCGTCGAGTTCATCGATATCTGTGCGAACATGCAGCGTCGAAATGTCGCCAAGTCGGAGGAGCGAGCTCGCGTTCGGTCCGGCAGCTTTGTATTCGCCGGGTCGTGCGTCGAGTCGCAGCACGGTGCCTGCGATGGGCGCGCGCACCGTGAGCAACTCACGGGCGACTTCGGCCTGACGCAATTGCGCGTCCGCTGCCGCAACCTGCGCTCCAAGTGCATCCATTTCACGCGCTGCCGCTGCGACATCAGCCTCTGCAACAGCGAGATCTTCTGGATAGGTGCCTACTTTGGCGCGTACAAGTTTCGCTTCTGCTTCAGCAACTTGGGCTGTTGCAAACGCGACCGCAAACTCAAGTGTTGGTTGCTCATTGGCAGCGGTACCTCGATCGCTCACTTTCAAGAGACGCTCAAGACGACCAGACGCATCGTTGAGTGCTGCACGACGCGCAGCGACCAACGCTGCGGCTTCCGCGACATCTTCGGCCCGTGGACGAGCGCGCAACTCTGCAACGCGCAATCGCGCAGCATCGACGCGCGCCCGCGCTGTTTCCACCGTCGCAAGTGCCGCAGCACGCGATGCTTTCGCGACAGCAACACGCGCATCTGCCTCGCGTGCGTCGAGCTCGACAAGCGGCGCGCCCGCTGCAACTCGCGCGCCTTCTTCAACCAAGACGGCTGTGACAACGCCGCCAACATGCGCGCCGATCGCGAGCGTTTCGCTTGCCGGCTCTACAGCGCCAACACCAGCGACACGATCAGGAAACGGAATCGATGGCGGCGCAACGGGTGCGGGGCCTGTCTTGGGAGGCGTGTTGAAGCGCGCCACGGCAAGGCCAGTGAGTGCGAAGCCTCCGAGTGCGAGCGCGGGCAGAACAACGATGCGTAGTTTCATGCGTGGGCTCCGGTCGATGAGGTGACACTCGTGTGGCGTGTGAGTTGATCAATGCGTCCATCGTTGACATGCGCGATCGAATCGGCAAGGTTGAAGATGCGATCATCATGCGTCACTACAACAACAGCGCGATCTGGCCGCGTGGAACGGCCGCGAATGAGTTCCATGACGCGTCGTCCAAGTTCTGCATCGAGTGCGCTTGTCGGCTCGTCGCACACGAGGAGTCGCGGCTCGTGAATGAGCGCACGAGCAATGGCAACACGCTGCTGCTGACCGCCAGAAAGTTTGAGCGGCGCACTTTTTCCGCGACCATCAAGGCCCAGTGTCGCCAGCAGTTCATTTGCTTTGCGAACAGCCGCACCAACCGATTCGCCCTTCAACACCAACGGAACCGAAACATTCTCGGCAACGGTGAGTTGCGGGACAAGATTGAACTGTTGAAAGATGAAGCCAACATTGTCGCGGCGCCACGCTGCGAGTCGATCGCGTCGAAGTGTTGCAAGATCCGTACCAAACACGGCAAGTTCGCCGCCGTCGCGCGAGAGGAGTCCCGCAAGAATCGAGATGAGTGTTGTCTTGCCGCATCCAGACGGACCAACAAGCATGGTGAGTTCGCCTGCTGGAACATCAAGATCGATCCCTTGAAGCGCTTTCACAGCGCTCTCGCCGCGGCCGAAAGTTTTCGTGACGCCGCGCAAGCGAATCGCCGTCGCGTGCGCTGCGACGGGGGCGTGTGCGGGGTTGTTGGCGAAAGCACCCATCGTTGTTCATAGTGCGTTGCGCGTCATCAACCCGTCCAGCACGAAATCCGCAAACACGAACTTCTCCCTCACGAACTTTTGAACACATCCGCGGGATCGAGCCGCACCACTTTCCACATCGAAATCATGCTCGCGAGCACGCAAATCACCAGTACAGCGCCGGCCGCGAGAAGCGGAATCTGCCACAACATTTTGAACGCGAGTTTGCCGCCA
>Ga0172372_10009254_pt1 | contig 12839 bp, 7 predicted proteins | sample LakKiv5m_2_FD_114544 | JGI IMG/M metagenome (GOLD analysis project Ga0172372, IMG submission 114544) | Freshwater microbial communities from Kabuno Bay, South-Kivu, Congo - kab_092012_9.5m | ecosystem: Environmental > Aquatic > Freshwater > Lake | place: Democratic Republic of the Congo...
GGTAATACACTTAATTGATTATAATAACAATAAAGTGTTTGAAGTGAATTAGGAAGTTCAGGTAATACACTTAATTGATTATTATTACAATTAAGTATTTCAAGTGAATTAGGAAGTTCATATAATACATTAACATAATTAGATGAATAAGAAAGTGTTTGAAGTGAATTAGGAAGTTCTGGTAATACACTCAATTGATTCCATCCACAATAAAGTTGTGTAAGTGATTTAGGAAGTTCAGGTAATACACTTAAATAATTATTCCAACAATGAAGTTCTTTAAGTAAATTAGGAAGTTCAGGTAATACACTTAATTGATTATCATGACAATCTAAATAAACAACTTCATTATAATTTTTAATTTCTTCAAATGAATTAAATTGATATAATTTATCATCATTTTGATATTTAATTTTGATTACCATTCTAGAATTAATTTATTTTTAAAATGAGTATAGACAAAAAGAAAAAATCAATTTTTATCAAATATAATCATACCTGATTCTAGATAAAATAAATGATTTTATTTAAATATTTACATTTTTTTCTTTTTATAAATCTATTATTTTTACATGAAATCATTTGAATTTTATCATGAAGTTCAGGCAATGAAGATAAATAATTATCTGAACAATAAAGTTTTTTAAGCCCTTTGGGAAGTTTAGGCAATGAAAATATGTGATTATTTTCACAATAAAGTTCTTGAAGGTCATTTGGAAGTTCTGGTAATACAATTAATTGATTATTAGAACAATAAATATATTTAAGTGAATTCGGAAATTTAGGTAATGAAACTAATTGATTATTTGAACAATAAAGATGTTCAAGTGAATTCGGAAGTTCTGGTAATAAACTTAATTTATTAGAATGACATGAAAATAAACTAAGAGATAATGGTAAATTAGGTATTGATATTATCTGATTAAAATCACATAATAACTCATTCAAATTTAATGGAAGTTCAGGTAATACAGACAATTGATTATTATAACACATAAATTTATTAAGATTTTTTGGTAATTTAATTATATTTTCCATTTGATTATGATGGCATCTCAAATCAATAATTGAATCCATAATAATCGGTAAATTTTTTATAGTTACAAATTCACAACATAATGAAGATATATTATCATATAGTACAATTTCATTTAAATTATTTAATTTATTAACAACATCATTATGTGTTGTGTATATATAAATAGGCATTATTCATAATATATTATTTTATATAAAAAATACAATCAATTTTATTAATATGTTTAATTAATATGTTTTAGTTATCTTTTTGATATGTGTTTGAATGGTGATTCATAAAATAATTTATTTTCTTGATATTCCACATTTCGAAAAAAATCATTTCCAGACCAAACTTGATTATATGGTTGATTTAATATTAACTCAAAACCACCTACATTATCATTCATTTTAATTGCTCGTTTATAAGGATTTGTTTGTGCTGTAATAATATTATGTATATATTCTTTTTCATTTGTATCTTGTGATTTTTTAATATGACAATTACAATCGGATATCTTATTATTCATACTCTTTTACTATCATCAAAGATAATAATATTTTGTCTAGAAATTCCCTAAAAATGTATCAATTTTATTAATAATATTCTGAATATCAACTGTTTTTATAACATCTTTCATAACTTTTACAGTATCATCAAAACAATTATTACACTCAATTTCAATTTTCTTATTAAATTTATTATTTTTAATTTCATTAAATGATTCTTTAACAATTTTATCTGAAACTTTTTTATTAAAGCATTCTCTCACATTAAATAATGGTAAAACATCTTCCTCAACATCATCAGGTTCTTTAAAATACATTTTTGCGATTTTATTAATCTCGTCTTCTACATTTTTATCAAAATACTTATTATTAGAATCCTTATTATTAGAATCCTTATTATTAGAATCATTATTATATTTCATTTTTGAATGATTTCCATTAATATAAAAACTATAATATTTAATTATATATTGACTTATAAATTGTATTAATAATTCATATGATTGTTGAGTTTCACTATTTTGTCTATATGGATAGATAAATTCTTTAATTAATTTTTTATATATTGTTGTTAAACTATCATCTTCTAGAAATGTATCAATCCAATATCCAAATGAATCTATAATTCCAGATACTAATGTATCATTACCAAATTGGTTCTTGATTATATCAAAATATCCATTTTTACAAAAATTATTTAATAATAATAATATATTAAATTTTTCATTGACAATTTTATTCTTTTCATCTTCTGAATAAGTTATATATACATTATCTATCTCTTTAACTAAATCTTGAATATCAAAAAATAAAGCATCTTTTCGAAGATTTATTAATGTATTATCACTTAATAATTCCCAATCAATTTTATATCCAATAAGATATTCAACAATTATTTTAAAATATTGTACTGATTTGTCATAAAATATATTATTATTATTATTAAGTTGATTACTAATAAATGGTAGTTTTTCATTAATTAATTTTCTAGATAACATTAAATCACCATCAATAAAATTAATTTGTACAACACTGTCATTTTCATTTATATTTACATTTTCATTTGGAGATCCAATAGTATTAAGTATTTCATCATAATCAAAATTATAATATATTAAATCATCTTTAAAAGATTCAAAATCATTAATATGTTTTAACGAAATACTATATCCATTAATTAATTTTAAAATAATTTTAAATGTTTCAGGATCCCTATCATAAAAAAGCCTACCTTTAGAATCTCTTAAAGCATTTGAATATGTATACAAATCTTGATGAAATATTAATGATGGATACTTTTCTAATGAACGGCGAGAAATTGTAAATATAAAACCTCCAATATTTATATCAATAATATCCATTGATGTTATAGAAACATTGATTAAACTATCATTATCCGAATCATCGCATAAAATTTGATTTTGTTGAGTTGTCATTTGGGTTATTAATTATTGTTTTTGTATTGTTTTTTTGTATTGTTTTTTTTGTATTGTTTTTTGTATTATTAAATTATATCAAAGATAATTCATTTTTATTTTATACTCGAATAAATTTTTTAATAATATCTTTTTCTAGACGTTCAGTTCCCAAATTAAATATCATTACTTTTTTATAATCAAAAATATCTTTTGCTAAATTAATTATATCATTATGTGTTATTTCTTCAATCTTTTTAATTTGTTCATCAATTGTAATTATGTTTTTTTTCCCATATATAATCTGAAATCCATAATCTAAACCAATTAAATAACTATCATCAGATTGTATTTTCAAATTACTAATTGCTATATTTTTAACGGTATTCAATTCTTGATTTGAAATGTTGTCTAGAATCATTAATTTATCAATTTCTTCTCTAATAATATCAAATACTTTTATCAAATTATTATTGTTATTCCGTGTGCTAAAATTAATAACTAAAGCTCCCAATTTTTGATGTTCAATACTTGTTGATGATATATTATAAATTAACCCTTCTTGACTACGAAGTCGTTTAAATAATCTAGAACTCATTCCATTTGATAATATATTTTGTAATAAAATCATACATTCTGTATTATCATCATTCGAAGTAATTCCTTTAAAAACAATTTTAAAAAAACTATGTCCTAGTTTGGGATTATATTTAAAATAATATGGTTTCATCGTGATAACATTATTTGATAATGTTTTTTCTTTTTCTTTAGTTTTTGATTGTTCTTTAGATTTTGATTTAGTTTTTGATTGTTCTTTAGATTTTGATTTAGATTTTGATTTAGTTTTTGTTTTGGAGATATCTATTTTTTTAATTTTTTCCCATTCTTCCATTTTAAATTTATTTAATAGTAAATTTATATATTCAATACGACGTTGATACAATCTAAAAAAAGAACTATCATTAAAATATAATTCTTTCCAATGATTAATTGATTGTCCAAATGTATTTTCCAAAACATTTTTAAAATCTAGTGTATTTTCTAAATTTCCGGATGCTATAAATAACATATTTTTAGGTTGATAATAATAATTAACATAAGCCATTAATTTAATTCTATCAAATTTTCTTATTGTTCCACTTCTACCAATAACTGGTAATTCTAGATGTGTTCCTCTAAAAAAATTCTTATACATCAAATCTTGTAATTGTGTTAATGGATTAATTTTAGTTTGTTCAATTTCATTTAAAACAACACGTTTCTCATTATTAATACTATCATCTGTAAATAAAGAATTTTGAATTATTTCAGATAAAAATTCTAATGATTTCTTATAAGTATTCCCACCAATTTTTAAATAAAAAACAGTTATTTCATTACTTGTAAAAGCATTAATTACAATTCCAAGTGAATTAAATAATTCAATAATATTTTCTTGATTTGGATGTGTTTTTGTTCCCTGAAAAAACATATGTTCGATAAAATGTGAAATACCTTCTAAATCATATGGTTCGTTTGCCGACCCACATTTAACCATTAATATTATAGATAATGTTTGATGACATTTATTAGGAATTAATAAATATTTTAAACCATTTTTTAATTTATTTAATTCAATTTCCATTTTAAATTATTGTAATTTTTTATATATTTCAAACCTTATTATTATTTTAGAGAATAATTATCAATTTGTAATTCTTAGTGTTTTAGTCGGATGTGATTGTGAAATCCAAGAATTTGGATATAATTCAATCATATGATATAATCCATCTTTTGACTTTAAAAAATTATTATGTTTTGTATTTACGATATTTATTGTTATAATTTTAGTATTTGACCATTTCAAATTATTTTTATAAAGTGGTAAGTATTGAATTCTAGATGATGAATGAAATCCAATACTAAAAATTATAGATTTTACATCACTAGATTCATTTGTTAAATATTTAATTAATGATGGAATATGAAAAATTAAATCAAAATTTTCACGATGATTAAAAGCATCTCTCATATAAAAATTATGATTAATTATATTTTTTATTTGTCTAACTTTCTTAGGATTTGATAATAATATTAATTTATAAATATATTTATCATTATCAATAATATTATCAAAATTATCAAAAACGAAATTAATTAATTGTGTTTTTTCATCATTATTTTTTATTTCACAATCTTTAAATCCAATTGAAACATCAATTTTATATTTAATATATACATCCAATGAAGATGTTATATAATTTTTATAATAAACTATTCCATAAATTGACGGAATATATTTTAATATGTCATGATTTATGTCTTTGTATTTGTCTTTATTTAAATTATTCACAATATATTTATTGGCTTGTTCTTCTTCAATATGTGCTTCAATTTCATTTTCCAATTCATTTAAGAAATCACCTTTTGAAGAACAAAACGGACCATAATATAAATTTAAATTATTTAAATTATCATCAACTAATGTATTATAATCTGAATTACCATTTTTTAAACTTGTAAATATTAATAATGGATTATTTTTTATTTCTGAAATTGGCTGTATTTTATATTTGTCAAGAACATCATTAATATTATTAATTATCATAATTTCACATATTTCAATAGTTTTTTTATATGCCCTCAAATTTGAATTGTCCATATAAATATCTATATTTTTAAGATTATTAAAACTTTTTATAATTTTAATATTGTTTGATAATGATTCATCCGTTTTTTCCTCTTCAATATTTGTTTTTTCTAGATTATCTACTTCTAACGATATTTCTCCAGATAAATTTAAAAATATTTCATTTTCAAGAGTGATATTTGATAATAATTGATAATATGAATCAGACCCAACCTTATTAAAACAATTTTTATTAACTATTTGATTCACACGTTCAATTTCTTCAAGTGTTAAAGGATTAAATATTTTATCACGATTAAAATATACAACAATATGATAAACTAATTCTTCTAGAGTAATATTTTCGGATTTTTTATTAATAATATCATTTATAAATATTTGAAATAATGATGTCCATTTATTATTATATGTTGTGTTTGTTTCTTTAATATTTCCAAATTTAAATGGTAATTTGTCATTTGAAACAGATTTATTCCCATTTTTAAATTTTGAAGATGGATAATTTTTATGAATATATTTCAAATGACCCTTTAAGATTAATTTAATAAAATCAATTCTATTTGATGAAACATCGAATAATAATAATGTTATTTTGTTTTTCAAAAAATTAATAGTATTCCAATATAATATTTCTTGATTTTCAACAAATTCAGAATGTAATTTAATAAAAGTATTTTGATTATCTTTAAAAAATGTTTCAATACTTGTAGATTTAAGAAATTTACAATTTTTCAAAACATATTTAGTTATATATTTACAAAAATCGGTTTCATTTTCATAATCTATATTATTATTATTATTATTAATATTACTTTTTCCATTGATGACATCATCATTATTTTCATTAGAAATATCATAAATATAAATATTAATGATATCATGTACAATAGTTGTTTTTTTTGCCTGAATTATAATTTTTATCAATGACAACCATAGATTTTGAAGTAATGGATTATGAATATATTCATTAAAATATTTCATACTACATTTTGAAAAATCACGATTAGATTGAAGTTCATCAAAAGTTGCTTTATAATATTCTTTCAAATCTTTTTTAGTTGTGTTATCATATTTATGTTTATTAGCAGATAACATTGATAATTTTACGATTTGATTAATTAAAGATAATATTAAATCTTTCATCCACCAATTTATTGGAGAAATATATTCGAAATAATGACTTTTAATAATCGAAATTAATTCATTTTGATATTTATCAGAAATTGTTGAAATATTTATAATTTTTTTACAAATTATATTAGATTTTCTAAAAGAATATGGATTATCAATAGATGAAGTTCCAGATTTGAATGTTTCTAAATATTTCGCCATTTCTAAACGATCATTATTATTTTTTATAATATTTTGAATATCAGATAATTTATATAAATTATAATCTTGTATTGTAATATTATTAGGTAATTGTGTATAAAGATTAATTGAATTTAACTCTAGGAAACATAATTTTACACTTTCATAATCACCTTCATTTAATTTTTTTTTAAAGAAATCAATAAGTTGATTTATTTTAAAACCATGATATGTATAGATATTATGTGGGTAATTATGATCATCATATACGTTTTTTTTTGTAAGATCTTGTTCTAACATTATATTAACTATTTGTGTTTTACATTATTATTTAAATATTTTTTTAAAATCAATTTTTTATATTTAATAATTCGTAAATATTTACTTTTTCGTATTTTTTTTAGTGGTTTTTTTATGTTTTTTAAAGTTTTTTGATTATTTTTGAATATAAAATGATTATTATCATGTTGGAAATAAATAAAAAAAATTGATTTGATAAAATAATATCTTAAGAATAGAGTAAAACTTTGTAAATAATTAAAATGAGTAAAAATAATAAAAATCAATTGGATATTCCATTATTAGATGAAGTTAATGAAAATACAAATTCAAAAACAATGTTTGTTATTAAAAGAGATGGACAACGTGAAGAAGTTGATTTAAATAAAATAACACAAAGAATGAAATATTTATCAAAAGGATTATCATTAAACCCACTTGAAATTTCTCTTAAAGTAGTTAATCAAATTTATGATGGTGTTAAAACATCAGAATTGGATGAATTAGCTTCTGAAATTTGTGCCCGTATGGTAACCAATCATTATGATTATGGAATTCTAGCATCTAGAATCATTATTTCAAATCATCATAAAAATACATCTCCTTCATTTTCCGAAACAATTGAAATGTTATATCAATCAATTGATATTTTAGGAAATCATTCACCAATTATTAATAAAGAAATGTATGATATTGTTCAAAAACATAAAAGTAAATTTAATAATGTTATTAATCATGAACGTGATTATTTAATTGATTATTTCGGTTTTAAAACCCTTGAACAAAGTTATCTTCTTAAAATTAATGGAAAATGTGTTGAACGTCCTCAATATTTGTTTATGCGTGTGGCTATCGGAATTCATCGTGAAGATTATAAAGAAGCTATTAATACATATAATTTAATGTCTCAAAAATATTTTATTCATGCTACACCAACATTATTTAACATGGGAACACAAAGAGAACAGGGTAGTTCATGTTTCTTATTATGGATGAATGATGATAGTATTAAAGGTATTTATGAAACACTTGCGGAATGTGCTGAAATATCTAAAAATGCTGGTGGTATCGGTATTGGTATTCATAATATTCGAGGTTTAGGAAGTAGTATTAAAGGGACAAATGGTGTTAGTAATGGAATTGCCCCGATGTTAAGAGTTTTTAATTCAACCGCCCAATATGTAGACCAATGTTTTCATCCAGATACATATTTATATACATCTAATGGTGCTAAAAAAATAAGTCAAATACAAGAAGGAGACCAAATTATAAATTGTTTGGGACAATTACAATATGTAAATAAAGTTTTGGAACATTCATATAAAGGAAACGTTTATAAAATAAAAACTAATTTTAGTAAAAATCCAATTATAGTAACCCCAGAACATCCAATTTATTCCAAATTAAACAATGGTAATCAACTATTTGAATGGAATGAAGTTAAAAAATTACGATTTTCATCCAAAACCGAAATCTTCATGCCTCAAATTAAATATGAAGAAGACATTTCATATTTAACACAAGATGATTGTTATTTCTATGGTATTTTTATGGCAGGTGGTTCAACTAGTAAAAATCACACACATTGGAAATTAAATATATATTATCAAAAAAATAATAATAAATTCTCCTCATTTATTGAAGAAATACCATATAATATTTCTTATAATGAATTATTAATTAAATTTGTTAAAGAATATTTTGATAAGAATTTAATTAAATATCAAATTACAGAAAAATGGGATGATGATCAAATAACTACGACTACATTTACATGGCAGAAATCAGTAATTTTTCCCTTTAAATTAGCTGATTATTACAACACTACATCAAATGATTTATTTAAAGAATTTAATCCGAAATTTTTAAATTTACCGGTTAACAAATCAAATAAAATTCTAGAAGGATTTATTAAAAATTATTATAATACGTGTTTTGATAAACATGTTCCTTTAGATGAATATGTGTCATGTGATTCAAATGGATATAAAGTTTATGAATCATATTTACGACTTTTTGATTTATATAATCAAGAATTACAAATAAATAAAGATTCTAATTTTATTCAATCATTAATATATTTATTTGCTAAAAACAAAATTTATCAATCGAATATATTTGATAACGATGAAAAGTTAGAAAAAAATCAAAATAAAAATAAACATAATCAATATAATTTGGAATTTAAAATAAGTCTAGAATTAGTTCAAATTCTAAATTTATCTAAAAGATCCGAAATAACAAATGATTTAAAACAATTCACCTACAAAATTGATAAAGATAATTCAAAAAATATAATTACTTCAATTGAACATATTGATAATTATACTGGAACTTTATACGACTTAGAAATGGATAGTGTAAATGAACATAATTATTTTACTGAAATTGGTATTGTTCATAATGGAGGAGGTAAAAGAAAAGGTTCATTTGCTATGTATTTAGAACCATGGCATATCGACATAATTGATTTTCTTCATCTTAAAAGAGCACAAGGTTCATCAGATATTCGAGCATTAGATTTATTTTATGGATTATGGATTCCCGACTTATTTATGAAACGTGTTGAAGAAGAAGGAGATTGGACTTTAATGTGTCCAAGTGAATGTCCAGATTTGTATAATACATATGGAGATAAATTTGAAGAATTATATCTTAAATATGAACGTGAAGGTAGAGGTAGAAAAACAATTAAAGCACTTGATTTATGGTTTATGATATTAGAATCTGAAATTGAAACAGGAACACCATATCATTTATATAAAGATGCTTGTAATTTGAAATCTAATCAAAAAAATTTAGGAACCATTAAATCAAGTAATTTATGTACTGAAATTATTGAATATACAGATTCAAATGAAACCGCCGTATGTAATTTAGCTTCAATCGGATTACCTCGTTTTGTTGAATTTGATCAAGAAACTAATAGTCCACGATTTAATTTTGAAATGTTAGAGGAGGTCACCAAAGTGGTCACTCAAAATCTTAATAAAATTATTGATAACAATTATTATCCTTCGGAACGTGCCCAAAGATCTAATAAAAAACACCGTCCAATTGGTATTGGTGTTCAAGGATTAGCTGATACATACGCTTTATTTAAATATCCATTTGATAGTCAAGAAGCCTCTGAATTAAATATATTAATTTTTGAACATATGTATTATGCTTCACTTGAAGCTTCAATGGAAATAGCAAAGAAACGTGAAGAACAAATAAAACGATTAAATCAAATTAATGAGGATAAAAAGAAAAAGAAAATTACATCTGGAGGAAAATCTATATCTGATAAAATAGGAGATAAAAATAATAAATCAGATGACAATAATGATTTAACTAATGAGATTGAAAAAGATAATCTAAAACAACATAAAAATGAATACTTATCTCTAAATAAAGAACGAAGAGAATTGGAAAAATCTCTAAAATTAATACCTGAAGAAGCCGAATTAACAGAATATATTGGAGCATATTCTAGTTTTATTGGTTCTCCCGCACATCAAGGAATTTTACAATATGATATGTGGAATCATCAACCAACACCTAAAAATAAAGAACGGTTTGATAAACTCAAAATTGAAATTAAAAAATATGGACTCCGTAATAGTTTATTATTAGCACCAATGCCTACCGCATCAACATCACAAATTTTAGGAAATAATGAATGTTTTGAACCTTATACTTCAGTAATTGGTAAAAGAACAACTTTAGCAGGTGAATTCATTATTGTTAATACATTATTAATTAAAGATTTAATTAATTTAGGTATCTGGAATGAATCATTAAAAGAAAAAATTATTGAAAATGACGGGTCAATTGTTGGTATTCCTGAAATACCAGATGATTTACAAAGAATTTATGCTACAGCATGGGATATTAGTCAAAAAGCTATTATTGACCAAGCGAGAGATAGAGGTAGATACATTTGTCAATCACAAAGTATGAATTTATTCATTGGAGAACCAAGTTTTAAAAAATTATCTTCAATGCACTTTTATGCTTGGAAACAAGGATTAAAAACTGGTCAATATTATTTACGTACCAAACGTAAAGCTATAGCACAACAATTTACAATTGATCCGAAAAATCAAAATGGAAATGAAAAACCAGAAGAATGTTTAATGTGTAGTGCATAATTTTTAGATATGATTTTTATATTTTATTTTTTAATTATTGGTTTAAGATTAAATTAGATATTTATTAATAAATAAATATACACATTATGATGAATCAAATAGAAAATACTAGAGAAGATAAATATATAGTAAGAGAAATAGAAAAATTTGAAGAACTGAATTTAAAGGATGACCTTTTAAGAGGTATTTATGCCAATGGTTTTGAATACCCAAGCACGATCCAAAAAAAAGCTATACTTCCAATTATTGAAGGTAGAGATGTAATCGGTCAAGCCCAATCGGGTATGGGTAAAACTGGAACATATAGTATCGGATTATTACAATTAATAAATCCGAAATTAAAATCTCCACAAGGTATTATATTAGCACATACAAAGGAATTAGCAAAACAAATTGGTAATGTAGTTAATAATTTATCAAAATATCTTAAAATTAATATTTGTATGTGTGTTGGTGGGACTGATACGCGAACAAATATTAGTCAATTACGAAAGAATCCACAAGTTATTATAGGAACCCCCGGAAGAATTTTGGATATGATTGGGCGGGGTGAATTAAAAACAAATTATATTAAATTATTAGTTATTGATGAAGCGGATGAAATGTTATCAAAGGGATTTTTAGAACAAGTTAAAAATATATTTATTACATTACCAAGTAATGTTCAAGCAACTCTTTTTAGTGCGACAATGCCTCCTGAATTTTTAGATATTACACGTGAATTTATGAGAAATCCAGTTGAAATATTAGTTAAACAAGAAGAATTAACATTGGAAGGGATTAAACAATTTTATATTAATGTTGAAAAAAATGAATATAAATTTGAAACTTTATGTGATATTTATGATATTTTAACCATTGCCCAATCAATGATATATTGTTATTCTAGACAAGTTGTTGAAGAATTATCTGAAAAATTAATTGCTAATAATTTTTCTGTTATATCAATACATGGAGATATGACATCACATGAAAGGGATTCAAGAATAGAAGCCTTTAAAAAAGGAACATGTCGTGTTTTAGTTTCAACCGATATGTTAGCTCGTGGTATTGATATTCAACAAGTTTCTGTTGTTATTTGTTATGATTTACCTAAAGATATTAAAAATTATTTACATCGAATTGGTCGAAGTGGAAGATTTGGAAGAAAAGGGGTAGCTATAAATTTTGTTACATATAATGATTATAAAATACTTAAAGATATTGAACGATATTATTCAATTGAAATTGAAGAAATGCCTCGGGATTTACAATCAATCAGTAAATATCTATAATTATTTTAGTTTTTTCTTTAGTTTTTTCTTTAGTTTTTTCATTAAGTTTTTCATTAAATTTTTTCATTATAAATGAATATTTTATAATTTTTGTCTAAAAAATGTTTCCTAAAAAATGTTTCCTAAAAAAAATTGAATTGATAAAATTAACAAGTAAAAAATATTAACAAGTAAAAAATATTAACAAGTAAAAAATATGTTTAATAATTTAATATGGATATATCATTTAATTGTACCAATATGTGTATGTGTTATTAGTTATTATGTA
>Ga0172372_10009257_pt1 | contig 12838 bp, 7 predicted proteins | sample LakKiv5m_2_FD_114544 | JGI IMG/M metagenome (GOLD analysis project Ga0172372, IMG submission 114544) | Freshwater microbial communities from Kabuno Bay, South-Kivu, Congo - kab_092012_9.5m | ecosystem: Environmental > Aquatic > Freshwater > Lake | place: Democratic Republic of the Congo...
GGTATACCTGGATATACAGGCCAAAATACTTCTCCTCCCCCCAACCGCTTTCTACAAGGTAGCGGTGAGCAAGGAGGACTGGATTCCTATTTTAGTGCAGGCATGCATTGGAATACCCATGTTTACTGCGTGCCTGATGAGATTGTACAACAACAGGCCCAACTTTCTAATCTTGGTGTTGTCATACGCAATTGCAATTTATAAAAATTACATTTCACTAAATATTTTTTCTAATTCAAGTAGATAATGACTTTTCATTTCGGGACCATTCTTTTTCGTCGAATTTATTTTTTGCAATCTTGCTTTTTCAATGGAGGCAAATTGGTACAAGATTCTTTTTGCAACTTCGGGAGGTAAAACCGCTTTCACTTCTTTGGCCAAATTAATAAATTGAATTTCATGTTGCTCTTCAAAGTTGCTTAACTCCTCGCCTGAATTAATGCCTAAAATGGCCCGATCCCAAAGCTGGAAGTAGTCTGTTGGATTTTGATTTAACTTAATCTTTAAATTATCTTCAGTTAAGGTGACTAATTTAATGCTCGAGAGATAACTACCCTTGCTTAACTCATCGTATTGCTGGCCACTTTCAACTAACCAACCGAGATGGGAATTTTGATTAATGATTTCCTTGGAATCAAAGACAAATGTAGGAATCAAAGTTAGCATAAATTTCTCTTTGATATCCTTCATTATTGAACTGGTAATGAGATAATCATCACCGCTTAATTTTTGCCAATTCCAAAGGTTTAAAGGGCCTTTTTCATTTTGTAGCAGTTCATAAAATGCCTTTTGAATTTCAATGGCCCCTTCTGGAAATGGGCCAAAATTTATTAGTGCTTCGAAACCTTTATTGGCCTCAAAGCTAATCGCCTTTTCTATAATAAACTGTCCCTTCTCCTCAGCATTATTCAATGACAATATCTTCCCTACTGATTTTTGATACCAACCGCTCAATGTTTGGGAATGTAAAATGGCACGCCTTAAAAATTCTATCTTGGATCTCATTTCTCCATTTTGATTAAGAACAATCTCACTAAGGGCCTTATTTTTTTTATCAAAAATACATAATACTGGTAGGGCCCAAGACAATCCTGGCCTTGGACATGGAAAAGCAAAGTAAGTTTCAGCAGAAGGAATGAGCATTTCCAAACCCAACGAACTCATTTCAATGAGCTGGCCTGAACTATACTCATTTTGGTCTAGGTTAATTTTTTCCATAACTGGCAGTCGACGTGCCTGCCCAATCAATTCTTCATTCGATTCAGACCACCAGATGGCGGCGGGTGAAAGAACGAGTAAAAGTATTAAAAGAAAACACAGTAAAATATTTAATTTGGAAACTCGTCTATGCTCCCAGTTTGGAATGAACAACACCGCTGGTAAACAAAAGGTCATTGCCAGCTTAAAAATCCCAATAAATCTTTGGCCCAAACTAGCATAGGCAAGGCGACCAACTGCTAATTCTCCCAAGGTACGACCAAGAATGAGGACAAAAATCTGGGCCAATAGAAATGACGTAAAATAGGCCCACAGTAAAAATCCCCACACCACAAATTGATCAATATTAAAAAAATTGAATTCTATCAGGGCCCAAAACTCGACTATTTCAGGTGGAAGTTTATTAATGACTATTCTCGAGATAAATAGGCCTAAACAACCGTCAAGTAGAAAAGCGGTCAATCTGCGTAGGATATCGACTAGGTTCCTCATAAAGGCCCTCAACTGCCAACAAAATTGGTCGCCGTCACTAATTGTCTATTCCTAGGGAGATTAGAGACGGCCTAAATCAGCGTGTGTAGTCTCAATATGTTAGCATGTTTTCTTGGCCAATTTGGGCCTGGCCAAAAAATACCTCAAATGTTCTTAGGTGAGCTTAATGGTCTGATTTTACAATAGTATAAAGGCCTTTAAAACGATGGGAGGCCCGGACTTGGGCCTTAAGAGCTAAGGCCAACCTCCCGATAAGAATAGCGATTTAGGCCTAAAATAAGGGTAAGCCATGAAAACGAACGACAAAAAATTTAAACAACTTGGAAAGTATTTCCATGTCTTGGTGCTGGTGCAAGCGCTGTGGGTAACATCGATTCCGTTGCCTGTTATCGCACAAAGCACTCCACCTGCCGACACATCATCGGGAACGCGCGCCATTATGGGAGCACTTGATGGATTTGGAAATAGTTTCATGCAGATGGCGTCGCAGTTTGGAGCGCAACAACGGGCAGCTGCAATGATGCAGGCCCTTACTCCAAGAATTATTCCAGCGCGCTTTTTTCCACAGTGTCGCTTACCTCAAGCCGATTCAAATTTTCCAGCGAATGCTTGTAGCAATGTTCAAGATCCGACGACCCTACAGTTAGCAGACGCCCTTGTTGGACTGGCCACCAATTATGATCAGTTCTACACACAGATGCTTTCAGAAGCACAGAATACACCGTTTCCTGCTGGGGTTCAGTGCTTGGAAGAATCAAGAAAGCAAGTTGATTCCCAAATTAACGATAAGATCAATTCTTTAACAGCGATTATCTCTCGTATCAAAAAAGAGTCTCAGGCGTTCCGCGATGCCAATCGCAGTCTTACGGAAGATATGCGCAACATCAAAGAAGAACTTGATGGAGGAAGCTCGAGAACTCTTGATAGCAAGAATGCCAAAACCAACATCCGCGATCAATTCAAAGATCCAGCTTGTAATGAAGTTTTAAGCGACGAGCTTTTGGCCACGGCCAATGGCGGACTTCGCAATGTGCGAGAACTTTTTAATAATCCGCAAGAAGGTGGCCAGGGTTTAAGAACTGCCGCCGGAAATCTTCAGCGTGATGTTCCAGTTTTAAAACAACACTTAGATACACAAATGGAAAGAATGCGCGCGGATATTAACAGCATCGGAATTGAAGATTGGGTAGGCCAATCTTCAGGCCGGCTTAATACCATTCGCCGCGGTGGTCTGACTGCGTTTAAAGGCATGGATCAGGCCATGGGTGATGAAATCACTAATTTCAATACTGAATTGAATCGTATCAAAAGTGAATTGCAACAAGTGGTCGGTGGTGATTTTTCTATCCCAAAAATGGACCGCCATTTTCAAGAAAACATCCAGGGCTTCAGTAACGGCGCTAAACAATTCTTTAGAAAAAGATTTATTAATTCATGCGTGGACGGCTCTAATAAAACAGGGGTCACTCTTTCTACCGAGCAAATTCTTAGTGGTTTGCGCATGAACAATAATGAAGCTGGTACAACTCTAAATGACTTTAAAATTGCCTTAACCAATATTCTAGCAACAGATGCCTTCATCCAAGATAAAATGGCCCAAATCCGTGCCCTTGAACAACAATACGGTGGCCAAATTACCGTGGAATTCGTCGATGCCGGTGCGCGAGTGACGCGGCAATCCCCTTTTGAACTTTATAAAACTCAAATTTCTTCTTGTGAGCAATTGTTCGAACAGGACCAAACTTTTTCCGGCACAGGCGGCGGCATGGGACTCTCTGCCCTCTCTCAAAAAGATAAAATTGATCGTGCTGAACGTTATCTTCAAGATGCCAAGAAATTAGAACAAAGTTTTATTGAACGCCTAACAGGGACCATCAAAGATAAAATTTTAAACTGTGGAGACAACAGCAACACCAGGGCCGGACAATGTAATATGAAGGCCATGGATTCAGGCGATGAAAACTTCTGTATCAATACGGCCGTTCGCTGCTCGTCCAATATTCAAGCTTGTTATGCCAAAATAGAAACAAAAGTAAAAGAAAAGGAAGGCCAACTTAAGGCCAAGGCCGACGTGTACAATAGAAACATCCGTGGACTAATTGCCCGCCAAGAGCAAGTCCTCAATGGTTTAAAACGCCAAGTTTTACAAGACCAAGAGTTCTTAAAGCGTTTCTTCCCAGGCGCCAACTACACTTTCCCAGGAGACGTTTTTGTTGATATGCCAAAAATGGAAGATTCTGAATTTGGCCTTCAGCTAGTTGGTGGCAAGGATCTCGATTTAAATTTCCTCATGGAAACTCTGCCAGGCAAATTAGAAACCATGAAACAATCATTAGCAGAGCAACGCGGTAAAGTGAATGAAGAAATTAATCGTTATAAGGAACAACAAAAGGCGGCCATGCAAAAAAATAAACAAGATTGGGCGCAACTAAAAACAACTTGCGAAAGCGCAGCTCGTACCATGCGCCAAAATGTTGCACAACAAAACCAGCAAGGGGCGCAAAGACAACAGGAGCAAGATCAAAAGGTGGCGGAATTTTGTGGTAAATATGATGCTCTTCGACACTCAAACCCAGGCCCAGGTTGCGAAGGTGATTTTTCTCCTCGCTCGCTTCACTCTGAGGCCATTCGCATCTCTACCCTGCTTGATGCTTCAGTCACGGCCAATCTTAACGAATATAACAATCTTTGTGCACGAGTGAATAATGAATCAAACTCCACAAGCACCACCGGCTCCGGTTCTGGCGATGGCTTTCCTCTCCGTTCTGCCTGCAGTGGTGGATCATGGAATTCAGCTTTCACAACATTATCAAATACACTCCTAAGTAATATGCCTTCAACAGCGACTGCCCATCGCGAAGGAATCCTTAACTTTTTGAGAACAGGGGAAGGAAACCTTAGTGATATGGGAGTTTCAGGCGGATTTAGAACCGCCGTTGAGAGAATGCGCGCTTTAAGAAGCTCCACGATATCAGCATCAGCTTCGTCTTCGTCCTCAAGCACAGGCGGTGGAACGGCGAGTGGGGATGCCAATAGTGGAACGGCAAGGGACCCTGAAATTGAAAGGATAAGAAGAGGAATGAATAATGTTAAAGAGAAATTAACGGGCCTACCCTCGTCACCCAACGCTGGAGAATTAGGATCTGGTGTCGCTGGCTGTATAAATACTTTAAATCCGGGTACCCACACAGATATATTTACGTCTCAAAATGCTGCACTTAATGCAATGGCACCATCAAACCCTCTCAATGATACCAATCTCGCCGAGCGAGTAGAAACTGCTAGAAGTGCGATGGCCGGACAAGGCCCTTCTATAACAGCTTACAAAGCATGTCTTGAAGGTTTGCCACGCAACGCCGCTCCATATGGTACAGCAACTGCTCCATGCGACGTAAGCCAGGGGGCGGATATAGGTAGTTTAAATGCAAAATGCCGGGAACTGCGCGGTAAACTATTGGATGCTGGGTTAATGGCTACAGGAATGGAAACCCTTAATCGTGAATTACCACTATTAAAGTCACGGGTTGCAGCACGGACCACCCCAGCAGCGGCTCCTGTCGCCAGCTCACCAACAAGCACAACTGATGTGTGCGAGGCCATCGATGTAGGAGTACAAAATACAGTGACTTCTGAATGTGGTACAAGACCTGCTTCTGTCGCATCAGAAATATCTGCCTTTAATACTTGCAAAACTGGCGTTGAGACGAGGTTGGCTTCCCGGTTGCCATCTTCGCCTGCTCGTTTGAATGCAATAAATTCTGAACTAATGGAAATATTTGAGCAAGGAAGAACAAGTAACGTTGGCAATACGGCCCAATTATGGTCGAGAATCGGCGAACGCTCGAGCGGAGCATGTGCTGCTGCCGGCAACAGTTCTAGACCTGGAAACGCTTTTGCAGAATTTTTACAACGCTTTGATTCGGCCACTATTGGTAGTGGGCCAGGATCAACTTTAAGATAAAGGAAACGAATGAATTTGCTTCAAGCAAATCTATTCAAAAAAACAAAAACGCCAGAAGGAAACCTTCTTCTGATTGTTGCTTTTTGTTTTTTACTTTCCAGCTGTATTCAAGGCAGTGCTCGCAGTGGACGTAGTGAATCGGCCGCTGTGGTGAATTCTCCAAGCACCGTCTCCGTAGGTTATGGCAGAGTGCTTGAAGATAATCCCATGGCCCTAACTGGCAACACTGCTCTCGATGAATTTTTTGATATCAGCTCACTCATTAAAGGCAAAGGCCAATTTATAACATTTAATGATCGTCTGTATGAAGGCTGTCTCGGGCTGAACTCTTCGGGCGACATCAGCTCTTGTTTTGAAGTAAGAAGTGATCGCGGCACCACAAACGCGTTGGCCGCCGTCCAACAGAAATGGGCCTTTGACCCAAAGAGTTCTGAATTCGCGCAAGTTATGGCCTTTTACCACCTTAAAAAGTGGTTTGATAAATATCTCGAGCTCCTGAGAGACCTCTATCAAAATAAATCTAATCCCTCTGTGGCACCTCCCTTTAATTATTTAACTTCAATTCCCAATGAATTATTTAGTTCCAAAGCCTACTGGTATGGTGGTTCCAGACCAATCGTGGCCTATGCCGACTGTGCTCTTGATGGAAACGCCTCCTTCGATTTTTCAGATATGACTTATTGTTTTGGAAGGATGATTGATTCCAATCATTATCACCGAATGGTCCACGATCCAACGGTTGTTTATCACGAGACTGGACATGCTTTAACTCAAGTGATGATGAATATGCGAAATGTATCCAACTCTCTCGTCGATCGCGCTGATATTAAATATGGATTTTATGATGAAAGTGGCGCCATTCAAGAAGGCGTGGCCGATTACTGGAGTCATGCAATTAACGGACGTTCTCACTTTGGAGAATGGGGTTTGGGAAAATTTGGTAGTTCTTCCCGTCCTGTGGATGAAGATGATCCTCTGCATGCACCAGGAATATCGAGAAGGGAAGACGAACGTTTACAATACCCAGTCCACCTCAATTACGATGTGAACGATCCTGCCTTTCAAGAAGAAGAAGTTCACAATGCAGGAATGATTGCCTCCCATTTCCTCACTGCTTTTACAAGGGACCTCATGAGTACCTGTAGTATGAGTTTTTCTGATGCCTCAACTCACGTTTTATGGTTTATTACAGAAGCCTATGCAGAATTGGGTGACCTCACTACATCGGCCAGTGACCACTCTGGTGGTTCCAATATTAAAAAATCAACCATCAATCACATAAGTAATATTGATGCTCGCGGTAATCGCGTTTCACTTGATTGGGTTACCAAAGTTACTCCCATCACCTACCGAAGTTTTTTCCAAAAGTTTTCCAAGTATGTTTATCAAGTTCTTAGCAAAAACAGCAGTACTCGTTGCAATGGCGTCAATTATCCAATAGACCAATTAGAAAAATTACTTGATACCTATGGGTTGCTGCTTTTTAAAAATTATAATGAAAATGGTAACAATAGTACTTCAGGCCACACTGGAATAAGCAGGCAAGTTCCAAGCAACAACCGCTTGCGCACAGTTCTAGTACCTAAAACACATCTAAAACCAGACCCTCGCCCCGAGGCTTCCAAGTTTTTCGTTTTTGATAAGAGAGCTGATGTTCTCTCCTTAGTGGGGGGGCTGCAACAGCTAGGTAGAATAAAACAAATTTCTAGTAAAATTCCCAGCCAACTCGATTACAACAATAACAACGGTCAATTAAGTCCTGGCGAAGTGGCGGGTGTGGCCATCAATCTTTATAATGACTCCAATTCAACCATCTCTGGGGTTCAAATTCTTGCCAATGACTGGGACCATGCGAAGAAAGATAGTGGCATATATAAGCCTTGCGGTAATTTTGAAGATGCTTGGCCAATATCAACTGAAGGAGCAGCTTCAGTGGATGTGGGATCAGGTCAGGGTAATTGTAATTATATCACGAAGGTCAATGGATTGGGCCTCACTGAGCCTGACGAATCCCTTCAACCGGTTTGCTTTGTTCAATTATCAGAAAATGGGGCCACGCGCTGGGCGAGCCAAAAAGATTTAATGTCCAAGGTTCCTATTCAAGACAAAGATTGCTTAGGCGCTGGGGAAACAACAGTTACAAATACCAAAGATTGCTTTGTAAGGGCCGTCCACGGCGCGGACTTCGCTTGGTATGAAAAAATTGCTCCCAAAAAGAATTGGGGGCAGACTTTCCCTGGGGAAAATGGTCAACCAAACTTTAATGGAAGTAACGTATTCCTGTTTGAAGTAAATCCAAATACTCCACCTGGAACGACGTTTGATTGCCGTTTAAGAGCACGATATACCAACTGCTCCGACTGCTTTAGTGATCCAAACGATGTGAATGGGGACGATTTCTTGGATTATGAATTCTCAGGAAATAAACCTTTCAAAATAATCCACTTTAAATTTACTGTTATTGATTAAGAGGAATTTCGACATGCCACCAGAGAAGAAGAAAACGTCTCCAGCAAATCCTCCCGAATTCACTCGCTCCACTCCCCTTATGTTGTTGGGAATAGGAATAATGGCCGTCGCTGTGAGCTTTCTTTTTTATATTTTTGGGCCAACACAAACACCCATTTCAACTCAAACTTCCATTGACCAACCTAATCCATCTAAAAATCAACAGCAGCAAGATTCTAGCGCCAGAAACCCTTCTTCATTGGGCCCAAAACAAAATTTTGAGCTCTCGCCCAATGCCGTAGCTCTTCAAAAAACCAATCCTGGCGAAAATAAAATTGAGCGATATGGCCGAAAACTTATTGGGGATAATTGGAATATTTATAGAGACCCAGGAATTGATTTGCCAACCATTAACAGACCAGATCCAAATTGGGAAAAGCAAATGTTTGGCAATATTTCTCGCTTTCAGCCTCAAAATGTAAAGGTTGATTATACCCATGAAGAATCCTATCTCGAAGTGGCCTTAGGCCAAGGACGTTTTGTAGAACAAGTTAAAGTTACCTATAAAAATCCAGATGGCATTTCCCACAGCTGGCGCGGATTGGTGGATAGTGAAACAGGGACAATACTCCGAGTATGGGATCGCACGCACGTTGAATACGTTCGCCCTCAAAAGCTATCAATAGACCCAGAAAATCTTCAGCGAAGCTCTGCCGGCACCATTCATTAATAAAATTTAAATTCGAAATTTCTCAAATTCTCCTAAGCACTCTGGATTTGCCACCGCTTCCAAATTGTCAGGATTTTTCCCGGCCAAAATTCGTGATACGGCCAGCTCCATTTTTTTACCACTTCGCGTGTAGGGAATATCAGTCACCACATAGATAAACGAAGGAACATGCCTAGGCGTCGTTCCCCTTTTAATACAATCTTTAATTTTTAGAACACGTTCCTCATTTAAAGATTCGCCTTCCTTCATTTTTACAAATAAAAGAACTTCTACATCACCGTCTTTTGGCCTTCCTACGGCCAAAGAGTCGAGCAAGAACTCGAAATTCTCAGTTTGACAGTAAATTTCCGCCGTACCAATTCTTACCCCACCAGGATTCAGGGTTGCATCAGAACGACCGAAGACTTTAACTCCACCACCAGAGGATAAGGTCACAAAGTCACCATGATGCCAAATTCCAGGATATTTAGCGAAATAGGCCTGAGTGATTTTTTCATTATTGGGATCGTTTAAAAAACCTATGGGCCTAGAAGGAAAGGTCTGCCTGCAAACTAATTCACCTTCCTTATCCAAGACGGGCCGACCGCCCTCATCAAATGAGGCGACATCCATTCCCAAACCAAGACATTGGATTTCTCCCCTCCGAACAGGCAGCATGGGGCTTGCTAACATAAAACAACCAATGATATCAGTTCCACCACTTATACTACCAAGTAGAACATCTTCTTTAAATTTGGAATAAACAAAATCATATTGCTCTGGCAATAGAGGCGAGCCAGTAGAAAGAAGGGTTTCTAAATTATTAAATTGAACATTTTTATTATACCCAGAATCGGCCAGGGCCTTTAAAAATTTGGGCGAAGTTCCCAATATACTTACATTCTCATTAGCTAACTTTTGCAGAAATGAATTAAAACTTGGATAAGCTGGCGCACCGTCGTACAAAGTAATCGTACCGCCGAAAAATAAGGCCGAGGTAAGCCAATTCCACATCATCCAACCGCAAGTGGTAAAAAAGAACATATTTTTATCAGCATTGAAATCACCATGAAGCCCAATTTCCTTAATATGCTGGAGTAATGTACCACCTTGGCCGTGCACAATGCATTTTGGCTTGCCTGTGGTTCCACTGCTATACATGATATAAAGGGGAGCTCCAAAAGACCTTTTTATAAACTTCTGGTCATTTTTAAACTGAGCGGAATCATTTAATACAAGATTCAAATTGCGAACATCGGCATGAGTTAAGGAACTCTTGATTTTCGCAAAATCACCTTTGTTAAAAAAATCAATTAAGTAAACTCTTTTTAAGGAAGGCAATTTTTTTATAATTTCTTGTAATTTAAATGTTTGGTCAAAATATTTTCCATTATATGTATATCCAACAGCAGCAACCAAGACAGTGGGATTTGATTGTTGGAATCGATCGACAACACCTTCTATTCCAAAATCCGAGCTCGTTGAAGTAAATATCCCTCCCAAGCTATTGGTGGCACCCATGGAAATAATCGTTTCAGGGATATTGGGCATATAGGCGGCACAGACATCCTCAGGACCTAAAACATCTTTTAAGTCCTGCGCAAGTATTCCAATTTTTTGTTTTAGCTGCTTGTAGGTGATTTTTTGGGCCAAATCACTTTCATGTACAAATTTAATTGCAATGGCCTCATCTTTGCCATGTTGTAATAAATTTTCAATGAAGCTCAACTTCACATGAGGAAACCAAGAGTAGGTTGTAAAGTTGTCATGGAGTAATGTTGGTTCGAGGGCGCCATCATATTTAAGTTTAAAAAATTCAAACAAGTGGCGCCAAAAAATTTCTTTATGAGAAACAGACCAGTGATGTAATTGATTATAATTGGCAAACTTTGTTTTTTCTTTTTCTTCAATATAATTTTTAAATTTTAAAATTTGAGAGGACTGAATTCTCTCTTTAGAAGGATTCCACATTAGTTCATTGCTCTTTTCCACTAATGTTCCAGAATTTGCCATGACTTAGTTTTCCTTAAACTAATGATGTGATTTTTGGGATTTTAGAATTTCATCAAACTTTTGCTGACTCGTTTCTAATACATTTTTGTGCAAGGAATTTCCGTGGGAATCAATCGTTACGACTACCGGAAAATCCTCAACAGTTAGCTCCCAAATAGCTTCAGGAGGCCCAAATTGTTCTAAGTGAACACCATCTACGGATTTAATTTTTTCGGCCAAAACTTGAGCCGCACCGCCAACGGCATGGAAATAAACACAACCATACTCCTGACAGGCCTTGAGGGTTTTTGGACCCATCCCGCCCTTACCAATAACTCCGACAATTCCATGATCGCGAATGACCTGCCACTGATAAGGCTCCTCGCGACTTGAAGTGGTAGGACCCGCGGCCACAACACGATACTTGCTCGTCTTTTCATCTTTTAAAACCACAGGGCCACAATGGTAAATAATTTGATTTTTAAGTTGCACAGGAGAAGGATTACCTTCATGTAAATATTTATGAACGGCATCACGACCAGTAAACAATTTTCCGGAAATACTGACCATATCTCCAACTTTCAAGGATCGAACTTGTTCTACGCTAAAAGGATAGGTTAATTTTTTCACGTGCATCCCCTCAAATTAATAAAGCCAATTTTTTATACTATTATTGCTTCCAAGACTTATTCCCTGGCGTCGGAAGGCCCAACACATGTAACTAATACTGACGAAAAAGCTAGCGGGAACGCGATGTTGATAACTCACCTTACACCCTAGCAAGGTAGTCTTTCCTCCGAATCCCATGGGCCCAATCCCAAGCTTGTTACAAGTTGCGACGATGTCTGCTTCCATTGTGGCCAAAACAGGATCGGGGTTTTTATCATGCAGCTTTCTCAAAAGTTGTTCTTTGCTTTCAACATAGCCACTTCCTCGATCGCCGCCGATGCAAATACCTAATACACCTGGCCCACAACCCTGCCCTTGGGCCTTCACAACCGCATCTAGAATAACTTTGCGAACTCCATCCATGTCTCGACCAGCTTCAATCGGAGCATAAGGAAGGGAATACTGCGCGCCAACATTTTCACAACCACCACCCTTCAACATCAACTTCACTTCGACATGATTTTTTTTATGTTGGTGAAAGTGGATAACTGGATGACCAGGGCCCAAATTTGTCGGCTCTGATTTTCCCGTCACAGAATTAACGCTATTCTGTCTCAAGTAACCCTTTTTAGTCGCGGCCGTAATGGCCTTTTTAAAAGTCTCGCTGAATCCAAGTTGATCAAAATTTTGTGGATGGGAAACATACACAAGAACAGTCCCGGTATCTTGGCATAGTGGCTGGGACTTTTTCTTGGCCAATTCAATGTTGGCCTTAATGATAGTCATGGCATATTCAGCAGTCGTATTTTTTTCTTCCCTTTCAAGTGCCTCCAAAATAACTTTTTGTACATCATCTGGAATCTCAGCACTCGTGCGACGGATAAGTTCTAATAGGGATTCAAATAAAAATGAACCGCCCTTTTTGGACGCCCCTTTTTTAGAACTTTTAGCAGTCCCCATTTTACTTGTTCGACTTTTTTTCTTTATCGTGGCCTTCGTTTGAACTTTGGCCAATTTACGCGACATTGTTTTTGCTTTTTTCTTGGTCATACCCAAATCCCCAATATTTTTTTGGATAATTTACCACGGTAACTAAAGAAAATCACTGGGAGAGATCAATGACGCTTCGCAGTCATTGTCTTTAAAAAAATGAGTTATAGACTTGTGCAAAAGCCGCTATGATGGTGCTTCCCAACCAATTTTCTCATGAGGATTTAGCCTGTGATCATTTCTCTGGCCGGACTCAATCGACCACAAAGACAAGCTGCCGAGACGGTAGAAGGGCCAGTTCTCATTTTGGCCGGCGCGGGTAGCGGAAAAACGAGAACCATTACCTACCGCATGGCCCATATGGTGGCCAACCTGAAAATTAATCCCAAGCAAATCCTTGCCGTCACCTTTACTAATAA
>Ga0172372_10009258_pt1 | contig 12838 bp, 18 predicted proteins | sample LakKiv5m_2_FD_114544 | JGI IMG/M metagenome (GOLD analysis project Ga0172372, IMG submission 114544) | Freshwater microbial communities from Kabuno Bay, South-Kivu, Congo - kab_092012_9.5m | ecosystem: Environmental > Aquatic > Freshwater > Lake | place: Democratic Republic of the Congo...
ACCAGCTTGGCCTCTGGTGCCGCAATCATCGTTGTGCGTAATCTAGCGGGTACTACGTCACCTGAAGATGTGTTAGTTCTTAACTTCGCCATCATCCACTGCGTGTAACATGGCCAAGAAGGGCGTCTCTCTGTCCGTTGGACGCGGGGAGAAGCTCCCCGTCAGCAAGGGCGCGGGCCTGACGGCGGCTGGGCGTAAGGCTTACAACGCTGCCACTGGCTCCAAGCTGAAGCCGCCCGCGCCCAACCCCAGAACGGCGGCCGACAAGGGCCGCAAGGCGTCGTTTTGCGCCAGAATGAGTGGCGTGGTCGCCAAATCGAAGAACGCGGAGCGCGCCAAAGCCTCCATGAGACGGTGGAAATGCTGACATGGCCTCAAAGCCCGGACTTTACGCCAATATCAACGCCAAACGCGCCCGCATCGCCGCCGGATCGGGCGAAAAGATGCGCAAACCGGGCGCAAAGGGCGCGCCGACCGCTGCTGCGTTCAAGAAATCAGCCAAAACACGGAAAAAGTGACATGCCCCTCGTGAAATCGGCCTCCAAGGGCGCGTTCCGCAAGAACATCAAGACCGAAATGGCTGCCGGAAAGCCAAAAAAGCAAAGTCTGGCCATCGCATACAACGTCAGGCGCAAGGCGCAGGGCAAGAAGGGCAAGTAATGGCCGACAACGGCATCTCGACGGCAGCGACGGTCGCCAACGGCGGTACGGACAAGTCCGACATGCTGGCGCTCATGCGCTCGCGCTTTACCATGGCGCTGTCGGCCTACAGCGAGAGCCGCGAGGACGAACTGGACGACCTGCGCTTCATGGCGGGCTCGCCCGACAATCAGTGGCAGTGGCCTGCCGACGTGCTGGCAACGCGCGGCTCGGTGCAGGGCCAGACCATCAACGCGCGGCCTTGCCTGACCATCAACAAGCTGCCACAGCACGTCCGGCAGGTCACCAACCAGCAGCGCCAGAACCGGCCCAGCGGCAAGGTCATCCCGGCCGACGACAACGCCGACGTGGCCGTAGCCGAGGTGTTCGACGGCATCATCCGCCATATTGAGTATATGTCCGACGCCGACGTGGCCTACGACACCGCGTGCGACAACCAGGTGACCTACGGCGAAGGCTACATCCGCGTGCTGACCGAGTACGCCCGCGAGGACAGCTTCGATCAGGATTTGCGCATCGGGCGCGTGCGGAACTCGTTCAGCGTCTACATGGACCCCGCCATCCAGGACCCCTGCGGATCGGACGCGCAGTGGTGCTTCATCACCGAAGACCTGCTGAAAGCCGACTACGAGCGCATGTTCCCCGACGCCGCGCCTGTGTCGTCCATTCTGGCGCGCGGCATCGGCGACCAGTCAATGAGCATGTGGATCAGCGAGAACACGATCCGCATCGCGGAGTACTTCTACATTGACCACGAAAAGGCGACGCTGAACCTTTACCCCGGCAACGTCACGGCGTTCAAGGGCTCGCCGCAGGACGCGCAGCTCAAGGCCATGTTCGAAAAGCCGGTGCGCACCCGCACCGTGGACCGCCGCAAGGTCATGTGGCTCAAGACCAACGGCTACGAGGTGCTGGACGAGCGCGAGTGGCTGGGCAAGTACATTCCGGTCGTGCGGGTCGTCGGCAACGAGTTTGAGGTGGACGGGCGCCTGTTCGTGTCCGGCCTTGTGCGCAACGCCAAGGACGCGCAGCGCATGTACAACTACTGGACCAGCCAGGAGGCCGAGATGCTGGCCTTGGCGCCCAAGGCGCCCTTCATTGGCTACGGCGGCCAGTTCGAAGGCTACGAGATGCAGTGGAAGACGGCCAACACGACGAACTGGCCGTACCTCGAAGTGAACCCGGATGTGACCGACGGCGCGGGAAATGTCCTGCCTCTCCCGCAGCGTTCTCAGCCGCCGATGGCGCAGACGGGCCTCATACAGGCCAAGATGGGCGCGTCCGAGGACATCAAGTCCACGACCGGACAGTACAACGCCAGCCTCGGCCAGCAGGGCAACGAACGTTCCGGCAAAGCCATCCTTGCGCGCGTGCAGGAGGGCGACACAGGCACTTACCACTACGTTGACAATCTGGGCCGCGCCATCCGCCACATCACGCGCCAGCTTGTCGATCTGATCCCCAAGGTCTACGACACCGAGCGCATCGCGCGCATCATCGGCGTTGACGGCGAGGTCGGCATGGCCAGGATCAACCCGCAGCAGCCGGAGGCCGTGCGGGCCATTCAGGACGCTGCTGGCAACGTCATTGAGAAGATTTACAACCCGACGGTCGGCACTTACGATGTCGTGATCACGACCGGCCCAAGCTATCTGACCAAGCGCCAGGAAGCAGTGGAGGCCATGGCCAACATCCTCCAGACCAGCCCGCAGTTGTGGCAGGTGGCGGGCGACCTGTTCATCAAGAACATGGACTGGCCGGGGGCGCAGGAGATGGCGGACCGCTTCCGCAAGATACTGGACCCGAAGGTGCTGGCTGAAGACGACAAGTCGCCGGAACTGCAATCGGCCCAGCAGATGATCGAGGCGCTGACCCAGCAGTTGAACCAGACCATGGGCTTGATCGAGAACATCCAGAACTCGATGGAAGCGCAGGAGATGCAGATCAAGGCGTATGACGCCGAGACGAAGCGCATTTCGGCGGTCCAGAACGCCATGACGCCCGACCAGATACAGGACATTGTCATGGGCACCATCGCGGCGGCCATTGAGACGGGCGACATCTCGAACGGCCGCCCGACCATGCCGCAGCCGTCCGAACGCCAGATGCCGCTGCCGCCTGAAATGCCGACCGAAGGAGCCCCTGTATGAGCAGTTGCGACAAGTTTCTCGGCATGCTGTTCCTCGCGCGCGACGTTGCGCACTCGGCGCACCTCAACACGCGGTCGTTTGCCAAGCACCAGGCGCTGGGCGGCTTCTACGACGAGATCATTGATCTGGCCGACAAGTTCGCGGAGATGTACCAGGGCAAGTACGGCCTGATCGGGCCGGTCATGCTGATGTCGGCCGACAAGTCGAACAATGTTCTGGAATTTTTGGAGCGGCAGGCGACAGAAATCGAAGAAATCCGGTATAAGGTGGTAGACAAGGACTGCACGCCGCTCCAGAACGTGATTGATGAAATTGTCGGCTTGTACTATACCAACATCTACAAGTTGAAGTTCCTCGCATAAGGACGCGCATCATGGGTTTGAAATACACCACTGTTTGTCTGGGCTATCAGCAGATCACCAGTCTGTCGGCGGCAGCCAGCCTGACCATCCCGGCGGGCGCAACACGGGCGTTGATCGCGCCGCTGACGCAGACCGTGCGCTGGCGTGATGATGGCACGGCTCCGACGGCCAGCGTGGGGATGCCGATTGCTGCTGGCACTTATCTGAGCTACGACGGCGACTTGAACCGCATCCGCTTCATTGAGGCTTTGGCGTCAGCGGAACTTAACGTCACCTATTACGCTTAAGAGGACCGCTGCCATGACATTCTCTACTCTTGCAAGCCCCGGCGTCAGCCTTCAAGGTGGAGGAGGCAGCGGCGGGCCGGGAGGCTCCGACACTCAGGTCCAGTTTAACGACGGCGGGGCGTTTGGCGGCGACAGCGGGCTGACGTTCAACAAGACGACCGACACGCTTACTATCGCCAGCGCAGGGCAGTTGGCGTTTTCAACTGATCTGCTGCTCACCCGCCGTGGAGCCGCCAACCTTCGCCTTGGCGCTGCTGATGCTGCCGCACCCGTACCGCAGACGCTCTCCGTCCAGTCCGTTGTCGCAGGCACCAATAACACCGCTGGCGCGAACCTGACGATCACAGGCTCTCAGGGTACTGGCACCGGAGCGGGCGGGTCCATCATCTTCCAAGTCGCCCCGGCGGGATCGTCGGGATCGGCGCAGAATGCGCTGGAGACGGCGCTGACGATTGATAGTTCCAAGAATTTAGTGCTGGCTGGCCAAATCCAAGGCCCAAATGCCGATTTTGTATTTAGAAATATTTCTACAAATAATATTGACTTCTATCAAAATAATTCGCTCGTTTTTAGAATGAGTTACTACAATTTCAAGCTAGCAGGAGATTATTCTTTATCTTGGACGAGTTCATCCGTCAACGCTGGTGCGGCTAGTGATTTAACGCTTGCGCGCGACGCCGCCAACACCCTCGCGCAGCGGAACGGGGCGAACGCGCAGGAGTTCCGGGTTTACAACACCTTCACCGACGCCAGCAATTATGAGCGCGGGTTCATGCGCTGGGTTTCAAACCTGTTGGAAATTGGCAGCGAAAAGGGCGGAACTGGAACCGCGCGGAACGTTCGCGTGCTGTCTAGTGGTTCCGTCTTTGATGTGTATATCGCTGGCAACAGGCAGCTTTATGTCGGCGCATATTACGCCCAGATTGACTCCGGTCGCTTGGATTTAGGGTCCAGCCCAGCCAGGATCAACTTCGGCGGCACCAACAACAACTTCCCCGCCCTCAAGCAATCCAGCGCCACGCTTCAGGTCAGGCTTGCGGATGACACTGCCTACACCACCATCGACGCGCAGCACCGCCTGCAAGGCACGGCCCCTGCTGCAAACAACAGCACGGGCACCGCTGGCGACATTCGCTATGACGCTGACTACATCTATGTCTGCACCGCGACTGACACTTGGAAGCGCGTTGCGATTGCAACTTGGTAATCGGAGAACCCATGAACACCGTCATCCTCACGCTCAATCAGGACGAAGTACAGGCACTCGGTGCGCTTCTGGACGCCGCAGTCAAGGCGACAGGCATTCAAGGTGCCAAGGCGGCTGTGCCGCTCTACGCCAAGCTGGAAGCCGCCGTCGCCGCCGCCAACGCACCGAAGCCCGAACAGGAGACTGAATAATGGCCCTGGTCAACTACGGGGTTGTCAGCCCCAGTCTTACACTCACGGTACAGATGGAACTGTCCGACGCTGACAGCGAGCGCATTGTGGCGTATCTCATGGCTGCAACGCCCTATGGCAGCGTGACGGAGAATGTCATCAGCGACATTCCAAACCCCGCATGGTCGCCGGATCAGCCCGATCCAAATGACCCGCCTGAGTTCATCCAGCAGCAGGCATGGATCACGCGCCCCGCCACGCCGGAAGAGGCCATCACCGCTTACGCTGAGAGCGTGATGAACGCCATCCTTCAGCAGGCTTATCAGTGGGACCAGTCTCAGGCTGCGGCTGATGCGGCTGCTCATGTTCCGCCGATCACGCCGATCAAGCCGCCTGCTCCGGTTCCGCCCGCACCTTGACATTACAACCGGAACGTAAGATATTGCCTGAAACCCGACTGGCCGGATGCCAGGAACCGAAAGGTAAGTGAATGTCCGAGAACGAACGAGCGGTTGCGACCGCGCCGGAACAGGCCCCCACGGCGGCGCCTGAGTCCGAAACAGACAATTCATCGCCGGAACCGACGCCCACGGAAGCGCCCAAGACCTTCTCACAGGAAGAACTGGACGCCATCGTCGGCAAACGTCTCGCAAGAGAGCAACGGAAATGGGATCGCGAGCAAGCGCGGAAGCAGACAGCCCAGCCTCCGGCACCACTGCCGGAACCGCTGAAGCCCGATGACTTCACCAACGCGCAAGCCTACGCGGAGGCCATCGCTGAACGCAAGGCGGCAGAAATGCTGGCCCAGCGCGAAGCCGAAGCCGAACGCACGGCAACGCTCGAAGCCTATCAGGACCGTGAAGAGGAAGCCCGAGGCAAGTACGACGACTTTGAACAGGTCGCCTACAACCCGAAGCTCTCCATCACGGAAACGATGGCGCAGACCATTCAGGCTTCCGAGATCGGTCCCGATGTAATCTATCATCTGGGCTCGAACCCGAAGGAAGCCGAACGGATTGCGCGTCTCGCCCCGCTCTTGCAGGCACGGGAAATCGGGAAGATCGAGGCCAGACTGGCTTCATCTCCTCCGGCCAAGAAGACCTCAACCGCCCCGGCTCCTATCGCTCCGGTCACGGCCCGCACCTCCGGTGCGCCTGCATACGACACCACCGACCCGCGCTCTGTGAAGAGCATGTCAACGTCGGAATGGATTGACGCAGAACGCCAGCGCCAGATCAAGAAGTACGAGGCACAACGCAGACGCTAACTAAACAACGAAAGGACCATTTAGGTCATGGCCAATTCACTTCTTACAATTGACATGATCACCCGGAAGGCTCTGGAGATTAACTTTTAGGTCTCCCTTGGGGGTAACCCCTCGAAAAATAACTGTGTGAATTCGGTGGACCTCATGTTACGATTGTTACATGAAAACACCGAGCCAAGACAAAGATGAGAACAATTCCGACCTGACACCGGAAGAACTTCTCCGAAAGAAGAACAGAGAAGCCTCCCAACGTTATCGGGACCGCGATCCTGAAAGGCACCGCCGCCGCATGAGAGAGTGGCGCGAGGCCAATCGGGAGCGGTCCCGAGAACTTTCTAGGGAGTGGCGTAACCGCAAGCTGGCGTTCTCTCCCGAGGAAGAGGCGCGTATGCGCCAGCAAGAACGCGATAAGACCAAACGATACCAAAACAAAATGCGCGACGATGTGTTTGGCGCTTATGGCGGGTATGTTTGCGCCTGCTGCGGCGAAACCGAACCTAAGTTTTTGTCCATAGACCACATCCATAACAATGGTGGCCAAGAACGCCGCAGCGGCCTTTACAATAGCAGCGGCACAGCGTTCTATTTGTGGCTGCGAAAAAATGCTTTTCCTTCCGGTTATCAGGTGCTATGTATGAATTGTCAGGTCGGGAAGCATCGCAACGGCGGTGTTTGTCCTCATCAATGTAAGGTGTAACGACTATCCCGAAAGGGAGTAGGGCCAAGCGGCCCAAAGCGCACAGCCCCTCGATGGAGGGTGAAGAGATAGTCTGCTCTGCATGGTGACATGCAGCAGTTCCGAAAGGAACGGATTAGGCGTAGCGAACCTGATTGAACATGTGGCCTTGAGAACAACCTGGTGATCACCCGCAACGTCAACCGCGCTTACGACGACAGCTTCGCCGTCGAGGGCGCAAAGATCGGCTCCACCCTCCGCATCCGTCTGCCCGACCGTGCGCTGGTGACCGACGGCGCGGCGCTTCAGGTGCAGGACGACAACGAGCAGTACACCACGCTCACCGTCTCCAGCCAGAAGCACATCGGCGTCAACTTCACGTCCGCCGAACTCACCATGCAGCTCGACGACTTCGCCGAACGTGTGCTCAAGCCGCGTATCTCGCAGCTTGCGTCCTCCATCGACGCGGACGTTGCCAACGCCTACAAGTCGATCTTCGCCTCTGTCGGCACTCCCGGCACGACCCCGGCCACTTCGCTCGTCCTGCTTCAGGCCCAGCAGAAGCTGAACGAGTCCGCCGCCATGATGCCGAACCGCTACGCCACGGTGAACCCGGCGGCCAATGCGGGTCTGGTCGAAGGCATGAAGGGCCTCTTTAACCCCGTGGACACGATCTCCCGCCAGTTCAAGAACGGCATGATGGGAGAGGGCGTCCTCGGCTACGAGGAGATCAACATGTCCCAGTCGATCAAGCAGCACACGACTGGCTCGCGTGCGGCGACGGGCGCCACGGTCAACGGCAACGCAACCGAAGGCGCTGCGACCATCACGCTTGCTTCCGCTGGCAACACGCTCACCTTCGCGGTGGGCGACGTGTTCACGGTGGCCGACTGCTTTGCCGTCAACCCGCAGACCCGCGAAAGCACGGGTGCGCTTCAGCAGTTCGTCGTGACCGCTGCCGCGACCTCGACCTCTGGCGGTGCTGTCACCCTCAGCGTTTCCCCGGCGCTCTACTCGCCCACCAACGCTCTGGCGACCGTCAGCACGCTGACGATCACCGGCAAGGCCGTGACCTTCATCGGCGCTGCCTCGACGTCGTACCCGCAGAACCTTGTGTACCACAAGGACGCCATCTCGTTCGCCACGGCTGACCTTCTCATGCCGAGCGGCGTGGACATGGCTTCCCGCCAGGTTCACAACGGCATCTCGATGCGTATCGTGCGCCAGTACGATATCAACAACGACCGCCTGCCGTGCCGTATCGACGTGCTGTACGGCTACTCGACCATCCGTCCGCAGATGGCCACGCGCATCTGGGGCTAACAGGCAGAGACAGGAGATACACACATGGCAATCCCTAGCGTAGGCAATGGCTACCAGTCCAACGACGGTAACCTGAACGAGGTCAAGATCAGCGTTGCGCCGGTCCCGACCACCGCTGTTGATACCGCGACCCTGACGGCCGCTCAGATCACCAACGGCATCATTCTGGGCTCCCCCACGACGACGGCGTCCTACACGCTGCCGACCGTGGCCAATCTGGAACTGATCCTCGATAACGCGAAGGCGGGCGTCACGTTCGACTTCCGCATCATCAACGTCACGGGCTCCGGTGTCATCACCGTGGTCACCAACACGGGCTGGTCCATCGGCACCAGCGGCTCGCAGGGTCTGATGACCATTGCGGCCACCGCTGGCACGGTCCGCGCGTTCCGCGCCCGCAAGTCGGGCGACGCCGCCTGGGCGCTCTACGCCATCTCGTAACCAACAGGCGGGCGGTCTTCGGACCGCCCGCCCCTTATCTGGAGGACACATGGCTTGTATCTACCTGTCCCATCCCAAGCACGGCGTGAAGATCGCCACAATGGAAATGGAAGCGCAGTACGACGAGATGCACGGGTGGACACGTTTCGACCCCGACGCGCAGCAGTTGCCTGACGAGCCGGTCGAGGCTAATGTGCTGGCCGAACCGCGCCGCCGGGGGCGGCCCCGCGTAACGCAGGACGACTGACATGACGACGGCTGGCGACCTGATCAACGGATCTCTGAGGCTTCTGGGCGTGCTGGCGGAAGGCGAAACGCCTTCGTCCGAAACGTCGCAAGACGCGCTGGCCGCCATGAACCAGATGATCCAGTCGTGGAACACTGAGCGTCTCGCCGTCTTCTCGACACAGGACCAGGATGTCACCTGGCCGTCAAACCAGCGGTCCCGCACATTTGGGCCGACTGGCGACATCGTCGCCAACCGCCCGGTCAGCATCGACGACAGCACCTATTTCCGCGACCCGGCCAACGGCATCTCGTTTGGCCTCAAGCTGATCAACCAGCAGCAGTACAACGGCATCGCGGTCAAGACGGTCACCTCGACCTACCCGCAGGTGCTTTGGGTCAACATGACCTATCCCGACATCGAGATGTACGTCTACCCGGTGCCGACCAAGGTGCTGGAGTTCCATGTCGTCTCGATTGAGGAACTGACCCAGCCCGCCAATCTGGCGACCGATCTGGCCTTCCCGCCCGGCTACCTGCGCTGCTTCCGCTACAACCTTGCCTGCGAACTGGCTCCTGAGTTCGGCACCGAACCGTCCCGGCAGGTGCAGCGCATCGCCATGACATCGAAGCGCAACTTAAAGCGCATCAACAACCCCGACGACATCATGGCGCTGCCCTACAGCATCGTCGGCACGCGCCAACGCTACTCCATTTACGCGGGGAATTTCTGATGCAGACGCCGATCCTTGGATCAGCGTATATCGCCCGCAGCGTCAACGCTGCGGACAGCCGCATGGTCAATCTGTTCCCCGAGGTGGTGCCGGAAGGCGGCAAGCAGCCTGCTTTTCTCAACCGTGCGCCGGGCTTGCGCATGCTTGCCACCATCGGCACCGGCCCGATCCGGGGGCTGTGGTCGCCGCAGATCACGGGCTCCGACGGCTACGTCGTGTCCGGTCAAGGCCTGTACAAGATCGACACGTCCTACAACACGACGTTTCTTGGCACCATCAACGGTTCCGGGCCGGTGTCCATCGCGGACAACGGCACGCAAATCTTCATCGCGTCCGACCCGGACGGCTACATCTACAACATGACCACGGGCGCGTTCGCGCCCATAGGCGACCCTGACTTCCCCGGCGCGTCCACGGTCGGCTATCTGGACGGCTACTTTGTGTTCAACGAGCCGAACAGCCAGAAGGTCTGGGTGACCAGCCTGCTGGACGGCACCAGTGTCGATCCGCTGGACTTCGCCAGCGCGGAGGGTGCGCCGGACCAGTTGATCTCCGTCAACGTCGATCACCGCGAGGCGTGGCTGTTTGGCACGGGCACAACCGAAGTCTGGTACAACGCGGGCACCGCCGATTTCCCGCTCCAGCGCATCCAGGGCGCGTTCAACGAACTGGGCTGCGCTGCCGTCTATTCGGTCGCCAAGCTGGACAACACGCTGTTCTGGCTGGGCGCCGACGCGCGCGGCCGAGGCATCGTCTATCAGGCGACCGGCTATCGTGGCGAGCGCATCTCGACCCATGCGGTCGAGTTCGCCATCCAGAACTACAGCACCATCTCGGACGCCGTGGCCTACTCCTACCAGCAGGAGGGCCACAAGTTCTACGTCCTGACCTTCCCCACCGCCAACGCAACGTGGGCTTATGACACGATCACGGGCGCATGGCATGAGCGGGCGGGGCTGACCAACGGCCAGTTCACGCGGCACAGGTCGAACTGCCAGATGAACTTCAACAACGAAACCATCGTGGGCGACTACGAGGATGGCCGGATCTACGCCTTCGATCTCGACGTGTTCGCTGACGATGACCAGCCGCAGAAGTGGTTGCGGTCCTGGCGGGCGCTGCCGGTCGGCACCAACAATCTTCGCCGCACGGCGCACCACACGATGCAGCTCGACTGCGAGAGCGGCGTAGGCATCAACAACGGGCAGGGCAGCGACCCGCAGGCCATGCTGCGCTGGTCCGACGATGCAGGCCACACCTGGTCGCGCGAGCACTGGACCAGCCTCGGCGCCATAGGTCGCTATGGCCAGCGCGTCTTCTGGCGGCGGCTTGGCATGACGCAGAAGCTGCGCGACCGCGTCTACGAGGTGTCGGGCACTGACCCGACCAAGATCGTCATCATGGGCGCGGAGTTGATCCTCGATGGCACTTCAACCTAACGCCAGCCAGATACCGGCCCAGCGCGTGGCCATCAACGAACGCTCGCGGATTGGCGTGACCCCCGGCCGTAACGCCGATCCCCCGCCGCCGCCGGTTTTTGTCTCGCGGGAATGGTATCGCTTTTTTGACACGATCCATACCTACCTGCCGACCCCGACGGTTTTCACCCCTGTTTTCACCCCCGTCACCAACGTGACCACCGTGACGGCGGGCGCCAGCTTCGCCAACCAGATGGGCACGGTCATTGCGCTGACGGGCACGTTCACGCTCGACCCCATCGCGGCGGGCAATACCGTCTTCCAGATGACGCCTCCGGTTCTGGACGATCTGTCCTTGTCCACGGCGGCAGGCGTGTTTGTCACCACGGCCAGCGGCGTCACCGCCGTAGGCTCTGTCGTTGCTGCCGGACCTTTGCTGGAGTTTCGCCTGGACGCGCCGTCGGGCGCAGCGGCTACCTACGCCTACAACGTCAACTACCAGATTGCCTGACAACCCGTTTTACGCTAGGTTCGCACCATGACCGTCAACCTGTCACCCTTCGCCAACCCCGGCGCGCAGTTCTTCGACGACAACGGCGATCCGCTGTCGGGCGGCAAGATCTTCACCTATGCGGCAGGCACGACCACGCCGAAGGCGACCTACACCGACTACACGGGCGGCACGGCGCACGCCAACCCGATCATCCTTGACGCTGCGGGCCGCCCGCCGGACGAGGTCTGGCTGACCTATGGCGACGCCTACAAGTTCATCCTCAAGGACAGCCTTGACACGCTGATCGGCACGTTCGACCACATTGATGGCATCCCGCCCGTTAACATTAACCTTGTCCGGCTGTACGGGTCTACCTCCGGTTACATTGACCTCGTCGCTCCGGCGGTGGCAGGGGCCAACACAGTCACCTTCCCGGCGGCCACTGGCACGGTCGCGCTGACGGCCAGCCCGACGTTCACGGGCACTACGGCGGTTGCCACGCTGACGGCGTCCGAGAACATCACGGGGTCCAAGACCATCAGCGGACGGCTGCTGTCGGCCTCGCAGACGGTCAGCATCGACCAGTACCTCTACATGGGCGGCACCGGCCAGGCCAAGTTGCCGGTCGGCTCGACGGTTCAGCGCGCAGGCGCGTTCAGCGGTACGGGCCAGATCAGCGGCACGACGCTGACCATCACCAACGTCACCAGCGGCGCGCTCTACATCGGAGCCACGATCACGGGCACGGGCGTCACGGCGGGCACCCGCGTCACCGACTTCCTGACGGGCGCGGGCGGCGTCGGCACCTACACGGTCAGCGTCTCGCAGACCGTCGCAGCGGGCACGGCCATCGCTGACGAACCCATCGTCGGCATGATCCGCTACAACAGCACGACCAGCGCCTTTGAAGGCTACGGCGCGTCTGGCTGGGCGGGCATCGGCGGCGGTGCGACGGGTGCTGGCGGCGACGAGGTGTTCATTCTCAACAGCCAGATCATCACCACGTCCTACGCCATCCCGTCCGGCAAGAACGCATCTTCCACCGGCCCGCTGACCGTCAACGGCAGCGTCACCATCACCATTCCATCCGGCTCGCGCTGGGTGATCCTGTAACGGAGCGACCATGTCTCAAATCACCCTTACCAGCGACCCGCTCGGCAGCGCGACGACTGGCACGTTCGAGTTTGAAAACCCCGCGTTCTTCATGACGGGCGCCACGTCCCAGCGCGGCGTCGTGCTGGCCGATCAGTTCATTCTGCTGCAAGCCACGAACACGCTGACCAGCCAGACGGCGGCGCAGGCGCTGTTCGACGTGACGGGCAGCGGTCAGGTGACGCTGGTGGCGGGCACCTACGAGTTCGGGTGTCAGTTCTCGCTGTCCAGCATGAGCGGTTCGTCCGGTTCGTTCGGCTTCGCACTGGGCGG
>Ga0172372_10009259_pt1 | contig 12837 bp, 11 predicted proteins | sample LakKiv5m_2_FD_114544 | JGI IMG/M metagenome (GOLD analysis project Ga0172372, IMG submission 114544) | Freshwater microbial communities from Kabuno Bay, South-Kivu, Congo - kab_092012_9.5m | ecosystem: Environmental > Aquatic > Freshwater > Lake | place: Democratic Republic of the Congo...
CGGGCCGCCGCGGCCGGGCCGCCGCGCCAGAGGGGTCCCAGGCCGGGGTTTTGCCGCCAACGGTTCAGCGGCCGGAGCGGCTGAGCGGGTGGCGCTGCCAGGCCTGCTCGGCGGCGCCGATCGCCGCGGCCGGCCCCACCAGGCTCAGCTGCGGCTGCGGCAGCCACTGACGGGCCGCCGCCAGCAGATCCAGGGCCTGCAACTGCCCGACCCGCTCCAGATCGCGCTCGAACTGGTCGACGGGCAGGCCATGACTGAGCAGCAGCGCCCGACGATCGGCGATCTGGGAGCAGGTCTGGCGGGCCATCGCCTCCTGCCCGCGGTGCTTGGCCCGCGCCAGCTCCAGTTCGTCGGGGCTGAGCGGCTGGCTGAGCACCCGCAGCCACTCCTCCAGCAGGCAGGTGCAGGCCTCAGCGGCCCGTTCCGCCGAGGTGGAGAGATGCAGCACGAACGGGGCCGCCGCGCAGCGGGCCGGCAGGTGCACCCCCACGTCGTAGGCCAGGCCGTGCTGCTCGCGCAGGGTCACGAACAGCCGGCTCGACATCCCCACCCCCAGATGGGCCTGCAACAGCCGCAGGGCTAGCGTGTCGGGATGCCCGAGGGGCAGGGTGGCGCAGCCGAGCATCAGCACCAGCTGCTCGGTGTCCTGCTCCAGGCAGGCCAGGCCGGGGGGCTGCCGCAGCACCGGTGCCGCCGGCGCCTGTTCGGCGGCCTCGGCGGCCCCGGGGGTCGCCACCGGCCAGGGCTCTCGGTTCAGGCCGCGCTCCAGCAGGGCGACGGGATCGGCGGGCAGGTCACCGCAGAGCACCAGCACGGCCCCTCGCTGCCCCAGGCCGGCCACCAGGGGCGGCAGATCGGCGCGGCCGATCACCTCCAGGTCCTGCTCGACGCCGAGCGGATCGTGGCCGTAGGGGCCGTCGCCATAGAGGAGGCGACGCAGCTGGTCATGGGCCAGCTGAAACGGATCCTCCCGCTGCCGCTGCAGGGCCTGGAGGTTGAGCTGGCGCTCCAGCTCCAGCTGGTCGGGTTCGAGCCGTGGCTGCCGCACCATCTGCAGCAGCAGGGGCAGGAGCTGGTGGCTGTCCTCGGCGGCGCATTTGAGGCCCAGCACCAGCGAATCCTCGCCGGCATCAGCCCGCAGGCCCGCCCCTGCCCCCTCCACCAGATCGGCGAGGGCCTCCGCATCGAGAGCCCCGCAGCCGCGGGTCATCAGACCGGCCAGCAACTGGTGGGCGCCGCGCCGACCGATCGGATCGGCGCCACTGCCACCGCGGATCACCAGCCGGGCGGAGAGGATCGCCGGACCCGGTCGCGCCTGCAGATCCAGCGGCAGGCCGCCCGCCAGGATCGATCCGGCGGCGCTGGCCGTGGCGCTGCCCGCCGGCCTGCGGCTGTCCGGGCCACGGCCGCCGGCCCCGGGGCTGTCCGGGGCAACGCCGCTGGATGTAGGGCTGTGGGAGGCACGGCCGCGAGGGGGGGAGGCGCTCATGCCGGCACCGCCTCGAGCACGCAGGCCCGCTCCGGATCGAGCTGGGGCAGGGCGGTGCTGCGCAACCGCTCCGGTGTCCAGCGCTCCAGCAGCTGCAGGGGGTGATCCAGGGGCTGGCGCCGGCCCCACAGCGTGCTGTTGCCGATCAGGCCCGCCAGGGCGCCGGCCGATTCCAGGCCGAAGCGATAGGCGTTGGCCACCAGGCGCCGCACCCGCCCCCATTCCGCCTCCCCGATCGGCTCGGCCATCACCTCCTGCCACACCTGGCGGATCACCTGCCGCACCCGGGGCAGGTCGGCGGCTTCGCAGACCGCCTCCAGCAGCACCAGGCTGCCGCATTCCATCGGATGCAGATCGAGATCCACGCTCTCGACGAGGCGCAGCTGTTCACGCAGGCGCTCCACCAGCCGGCTGCGGCGCCCCTCGGCCAGCAGGCTGGTGGCCAGATCGGCTCCCATCACGGCGTCGAGATCGCTGGCGGCAGGCTGAGGCCAGGCCATCAGCAGCCGGGCCGCCTCAAGCCGGGGCAGGGCCAGCCGTTCCTCGCCAGAGCGCACCTGCAGCGGCGGCGCGGCCGCGGCTTCCGCGCCGGCGGGCAGGGCCGCCAGCGGGCCCGCCGCCGCCCGCTCCAGCAGGGAGTCGTCCGCGAGGGCGCCGCAGAGGGCCAGCACACAGCGGTTGCCCCCGTAGAGGCGCTGATGGAACGAGGCCATGGCGGCGGGTTGATGGCGCAACAGCTCCGGCCGCCGTCCCAGGATCGGCAGGCCGTAGGGGTGATCGGGACAGGCCAGGCTCAGCAGGCGCTGCATCGCCACCTCCTCCGGCTGATCCTCGCTCTGGGCCAGCTCCTCAAGCACCACCTGCCGCTCCAGGCGAAACGCCTGCGGCTCCAGCCGGGGATGGAGCACCAGATCGAGCAGCAGATCCAGGGCCTGCGCCGCCGCCTGCGGCGGGATCAGGACGTGGTAATGCACGTCATCAAAGCCGGTGGCGGCATTGCTGCTGCCCCCGAGGGCTTCAATGCGCCGGTCGAACTCGCCCGCCGCCAGGCTGCGGCTGCCCTTGAACACCATGTGTTCGAGAAAGTGGGCCAGACCGCTTTCCGCCTCGCTCTCCCAGACGCTGCCCGCCCGGCACCAGAAGTCGAGGCAGACGAGCGGCGCCTCCGGCAGGGGCAGGCTGACCAGCTCGGCGCCGCTCGCGAGGCGCTGGTGGTGGGGTTCGGCCAGGCCCGGCAGCAACGACCGGCGATGCAGTTCGATTTCGCTCACGGATGCATGGCAGGATCGACATTCTGCTGGCTGCAGGGCCGTCATGATTCAGGGCTCTCCCCGGGGCGATGCGCCCTCCGCTGACGACGGTCAGCCCCGGGGCCCGGCCCAGCCCGCGGGCAGGAACCAGCCCACGGGCAGGAACCAGCCCGCAGCGGCCACGCCGCAGGGGGATGCCACGCCACACGGGGAGGCAACGCCACCTGGCGAGGCAGCCCGGACGGCGGCCGGCCCACTGGCCGAGAGCGCAAGTGGCGGGATCCATCCGCTGGTGGATGCCCTGGCGGAGCGCATCCGCGCCTGCCGCGCCACCCTGCCGGGGCTGGAGCCCCTGGCGATCGCCCCGGACCTGGAGGCGATCAGCGGCAGCCTCGATGGCGATGCGCTGTTCATCCGCAACGAGGTGCATCGCAGCCACGGCCTGCGCAAGCTCCACCTGGAGACCGCCCGGCTGGGGGCCGGCCTGCAGATCCTTCACTGCGTATTCTTCCCCGATCCGCGCTGCGATCTGCCGGTGTTCGGTGCCGACATCGTCGTCGGTCGCGCCGGGGTGTCGGCCGCGATCGTCGATCTTTCGCCGGTGCTGGAAACGGGCCTGCCGACGGGGATCCGGGCGGCGCTGCAGCGGCGATCGCGGCCTGCGTTCGCCCAGGTGCGTGAACTGCCCCCCTGGGGGGCGATCTTCTCGCCTGAGGTGCTGTTCGTGCGACCGGAGGGTTCCCGGGAGGAGACCTGGTTCGTCGATGAGGTGGAGGCCTTCCTCAGCGTGCTGGCGCAGGCCGCCGCCGAGGCCGAACTTCAACCGGCCGAGGCAGAGGCTACGGTGGCACGATGGCACGGCCAGCTCCGCTATTGCAGGCAACAGAAGCAAAACGACAAGACGCGACGGGTGCTCGAGAAGGCGTTCAATCCCCACTGGGCGAATCGCTACATCGAGGAGCTTCTGTTCGACGATCCCCCCGCACCTTGCTGATCGGCCTGGGGCTGGTGCTGCTGGTCGGCGGCGGCATCGCCCTGTGGCGCCAGGGCGCCGCCAGCGGCACGCGTCGTGCGGTTGTGGCGCCGCCACGGCCGGCCTTGCCGGAGGCGGTTGCCTCGCTCGGGCGGCTGGTGCCCGCCGGCGATGTGCGCGTGCTGGCGGCACCGATCAGCGGCATCGGCGGCAGTCCGCGGCTGACCCAGCTGCTGGTGACGGAGGGGCAGGCGGTGCAGGCCGACCAGCTGCTGGCCCGTTTCGATACGGAACCGGCCCAGTCGGCCCAGGTGCAGCTGCTGCGCATCCGCGGCGCCAATCTGAGCCGGCGGCTCAACCTGGAATCACGCGAGCTGAAGCGCTACCGCCGCCTCGCCACAGCCGGAGCCGTGGCCGCCGCTGAACTCGATCGCCGCGAGCAGGAGCTGCTGATTCTGTCGGGCCTGCTGCAGGAGGCGCGGGCGGAGCTCGTCAAGGCCGAGGCCGATCTGCGCCAGACGGTGCTGCGGGCCCCGCTGAGCGGCCTGGTGCTCAAGGTTCACTCGCGGGTGGGCGAACGCCCGGGCGACAAGGGGGTGCTCGAGCTCGGTGCCAGCGATCGCATGGAGGCTCAGCTCGAGGTGTACGAGAGTGACATCAATCGCGTCAGGCTCGGCCAGCAGGTGCGTCTCAGCAGCGAAAACGGCGGCTTCAGCGGCACGCTCAACGGCGTGGTCAGCCGCATCCATCCCCAGGTGCGCCAACGCGAGGTGCTCTCCACCGATCCCACCGGCGATGCCGATGCCCGCGTGGTGGAGGTGCGCGTCAGGCTCGCTGCGGCCGCTGCGGCCCGGGTGCGCCGCCTGGCGGGCCTCAAGCTGATCGCGCGCCTGCAGCCGTGAGGCATCCCTGGCAGGGTCGACGCATTCCCCTGGCCTGGCTGTTGCTGACCCGTCAGCCGGCCCGCCTGGCGGTGGCCCTGGCCGGCATCGCCTTCGCCGGGATCCTGATGTTCATGCAGCTCGGCTTCCGCGACGGGTTGTTTGATGCCAGCGTCACGATCCACAAGCAGTTCGATGCCGATCTGGTGCTGATCAGCCCGCGCACGATGAGCTCGATCGGCATGGCTGGCTTTCCGCAACGGCGGCTGGTGCAGGCGATGGCAGATGCGGATGTGATCGGCATCACGCCGGTGCACTGGAACCTGTTGTTGTGGCGCAATCCCCAGACGCGCATGACCCGCTCGATTCTCACGCTCGGGTTCGAGCCCGCCGATCGATTGTTCCGCGATCCCGCCCTGGTCCGCAGCGCCCACAGCCTCACGCAGCGGGGTCGGGTGCTGTTCGATCAGCTGTCTCGGCCCGAGTTCGGCCCGGTGGCCAGCTGGTTCCGCCAGGGCCGCGTGGTGGAGACCGAGGTGGCCGGCAAGCGGCTGCGGGTCGCCGGTCTGGTGTCACTCGGCCCCTCCTTCGGCGCCGACGGCAACATGCTCGTCAGCCGCGAGACCTTCCTGGAGCTGATGCCCGGCACGCCCCCCGGCAGCATCGAACTGGGGTTGATCCGCCTGCGCCAGGGGGCCGATCCGGCCACGGTGATCTCCCGCCTGCGCCAGCGACTGCCGGCCGATGTGCGCATTCTCACCAAGAAAGGGTTTGAGGAGTTCGAAAAGGAATACTGGCGTTCGAGCACCGCCATCGGTTTCATCTTCACCCTCGGGGCGGCGATGGGCTTCGTGGTGGGCTGTGTGATCGTCTACCAGATTCTCTATTCTGATGTTAGTGATCACCTGCCGGAATATGCCACATTGATGGCGATGGGCTATCCGCTGCGCTCCCTGCTCGGCGTCGTGGGGCGCGAGGGCCTGCTGCTGGCCATTCTCGGCTTCCTGCCCGCCTGGCTGGCCGGTCAGGGTCTCTATGCCCTGGTGCGCGCCGGCACCAGACTGCCGGTGTTCATGGAGGCGCAGCGCTCGCAGCTGGTGTTCGCCATGATCCTTTCGATGTGCATGGCCTCCGCCGCGTTGGCGATGCGCAAGCTCGCCGATGCCGATCCGGCCGAGATCTTCTGACCATCAGCGGCATCGAACCGCCCCTCTCCCGCCCCTCTCCCGTCGCTCTCCCTCCCTGGCCTGAAGTCCGGGGGTTTCTCGCGAGGTTCCTGATGACCCCGACCCCCTCCCCGTCCGGCCTGAGCGCGCCGTTGCCGTTGCCGGATGCGGCGCCGCTGGCGGTGCGGATCCAGGGGCTGAGCCACTGGTATGGGCACGGCTCCACGCGCCGCCAGGTGCTGCAGGGGGTGGATCTCAGCCTCCAGGCCGGTGAGGTGGTGCTGCTCACGGGGCCCTCGGGTTGCGGCAAGACCACCCTGCTCACCCTGGTGGGCGCCCTGCGCCAGGTGATCGCCGGGTCGGTGCAGGTGCTGGGTCAGGAGCTGGCCGGATCCAGCCGTCGCCAGCGGCAGCAGCTGCGCCGCTCGATCGGCATGATCTTCCAGGGCCACAACCTGCTGCGCTGCCTCAGCGCCGAGCAGAACGTGCAGATGGGCGCCGATCTGCTGCCGCAGCTGAGCTACCGGGCGCGGCGCGATCGCGCCCGCCAGTGGTTGCGGGCGGTGGGGCTGGCGGAGCAGCTCGATCAGCTGCCCCATGATCTCTCCGGTGGCCAGAAGCAGCGGGTGGCGATCGCCCGGGCCCTGGCCGCCGAGCCGCGGCTGTTGCTGGCCGATGAGCCCACCGCCGCCCTCGACAGCCGCACCGGGCGTGAGATCGTCGATCTGCTGCGCGGCCTGGCCCGCGGCCAGGGCTGTGCCGTGCTGATGGTCACCCATGATCCGCGCATCCTCGACATCGCCGACCGGGTGCTGCGCATGGAGGATGGTCAGCTGGTCGAATCAGCCGCTGAGCGGCGGGTCTGAGCCGGCCGGCGGCTGGGCGGCGGCTGGGCGGCGATGATTCGGTAGGGTGGTTGTTTGCCCCATCCAAGAGCAGCTGCACGCATGGCCAAACGCAGGAATCTGAAGAAAGAAAAGCAGGAGCGCAATCGCGCCTACGCCCGCAAGTTCAAGAAGCGCAAGCTGCGCAATGACGGACGCGGCGAAGGGGCCGGCAACGGTGTCACCGGTACGGCCAACAACGGCGGCGCCGCCGACTGAGCAGCGGCAGGATCTGCCGAGCGGCCGGCGCTGAGGCGGCCGGGCCAGGGGGGGGGTCTGACGACCCCCCTTTTTGTGGCCATTGCCCCCGAGGGCTGCCCCGGGCTCGAGAGCTCAGCGCCCGCTGGCACCGAAACAGGGCACCGAAACAGGCCCTGAACGAGGCCCTGAACGAGCTGTGGGCACTGGCTCAGGCACTGGCTCAGGCGCTGGCGAGGCCCGACCGCGAGGGCGGGCCGCCTGTGCGGTGGGGCCTGCCGGCCGCCCTGGAACACAGCGGGCACCCCGGCACCCGGGCTTAGGAGTTCGCTGAAAAACTCGGACAATGCCTGATCCCGAGCACCCACCATGGCACTGGAACCAGGCTGTGCCTGGGTTCTCGACGCCTGCCCAAAGGCTGAATCGGGCCGCAAGCGGGTTTTTCAGCGAACTCTTAGGCGCCGCCGGCCGCGCCGGCCGCCGCGGCCGGCGCATCGGGGCCGGGCATCGAGCCGGCGCCTGGTGTCGAAGGGCAATGGCTGCCGGCGAGGGGTTGCACGGCCCGCATCCGCCGGGCGCTGGCGGCAGCAGCCGGCCTGCCGTCATGATCGGGAGATCGCTGCCCGGCCCGGCCCGGCCAGACCGGCCCAGCCCGCTCCTTCGCTCACCGCTCACCGCTCACCGCTCCCCGCTCCTTCGCTCCTTCGCTCCTTCGCTCCTTCGCTGCGGCTGCCCCCGACGACCTCCATGTTCCTCAGCGTTGTCATCCCCACCTACAACCGCCTGCCGATCCTGCAGAAGTGCCTGCTGGCCCTGGAGCAGCAGCGGCTGGAGAGTCCGGTGCAGGGCTATGAGGTGGTGCTCGTCGATGACGGTTCCACCGATGACACGGTGCCCTGGCTGGAGCGCCACGCCGGTGACTTCCCCCATCTGCGCCTGATCCGCCAGCAGCATGGCGGTCCGGCCGAGGGGCGCAATCGTGGTGTCGAGCACGCCCACGGCGATGTGATCGTGTTCATCGACAGCGATCTGGTGGTCACCCCCAGCTTCCTGGTGCAGCACGGCCGCGCCCTGGAGCGGCACTGGCGGCAGCGCGGCGATCGCCTCTGTTTCACCTATGGCGCGGTGATCAATACCGCCAACTTCGACGACCCCAGCTCCGAACCCCACAAGCCCACGGATCTGTCCTGGGCGTACTTCGCCACCGGCAACGTCGCCATCGACCGGCAGGTGCTGGAGCAGGCGGGCCTGTTCGATCTCGCTTTCCGGCTGTATGGCTGGGAGGATCTGGAGCTGGGAGAGCGTCTGCGGCGGATGGGTGTGCGTCTGGTGCGCTGTCCTGAGGCGGTGGGCTATCACTGGCATCCGCCCCTGAGCCTGGCGCAGATTCCCGATCTGATCCGGGTGGAGCGGGAGCGGGCACGGATGGGGCTGGTGTTCTACCGCAAGCACCCCACCTGGCGGGTGCGATTCATCATCCAGTACACCTGGCTGCACCGCCTGCTCTGGGAGCTGCTCACCCTGGGCGGGCTGCTGAACGAACGCTCGCTGCGACCGCTGCTGGCCTGGTTGATCCGCCGCGGCCAGCCGGCCCTGGCGATGGAGCTGCTGCGGCTGCCGCTGAATCGCTTCGGCGTGCGGGCCCTGTTCGCGGAGGCCCGTCAGGCCCGTGGTGGCGGGCCGGCCCCGCTTTGATACATTGGCAAAGTCCCCCATTCCGCACACCTGCGCGTTTCGGGTGACCCGCATCGCCATCCCGGCAGCACCACTGCAGTCCGATCACACCTGCAGCCATTCCACTGCAGTCGCATCACTGCAGCAGTGCCATCACGGAGTCGCGCCCTCCCGGCCGCGCTTCACGGCACTGCCTCTCAGCCACTGCTTCTCAGCCACGCTCTCTCGGCCACGTGCCCACCAGCCCCTGCCCCTGAATCCTGTCCGTCAGGTATTGCTGATCAGCCATTGCCGCCCAGGCCGTATCTGGCAGGTCAACATCCAGACAGGCAATTCCAGCCAGGCGGTGGCCAGCTGAGCCGTGTCGAGCAAGCCAGTGTCTGCGAGTGCTGTCCAGCGGCCACTGCCCGCATGGGATCGCCCGTCAGGCGGCATCGAAGTCGGTAGCGCCAGCGGTGGCGCCGAATCGGTACCCGCCCGGCTGGCCCCAGCGATCCGCCAGCGCCCCTGCGGCAGCGCCATCACGGCGTTCTGCCCCGGCGGCGGCGGCATCGCCGGCAACTCCCCTGCGGTGCGATGCCCCCAGCGGCACTGGTGCCGCAGCGGCGAACGGGTCCCTGGCAGGTGGAGGCAGAACCCGAAACCCCCCTCTGCATCATGGCTGTTGTCACTCTCGCTGAGATGATGGAAGCTGGCGCCCATTTTGGGCACCAGACTCGCCGCTGGAACCCCAAGATGTCGCGCTACATCTATTGCGCGCGCAATGGTGTTCATATTATTGACCTCGTGCAGACCGCCGTCTGCATGAACAATGCCTACAAGTGGGTGCGCAGCGCCGCTCGCAGTGGCAAGCGTTTTCTGTTTGTGGGCACCAAGAAGCAGGCGTCCGAGGTGATCGCCCAGGAGGCCGCCCGCTGTGGTGCCGCCTATGTGAACCAGCGCTGGCTGGGGGGCATGCTCACCAACTGGACCACGATGCGCGCCCGCATCGATCGCCTCAAGGATCTGGAGCGGATGGAGTCCTCCGGTGCCATCGCCATGCGCCCCAAGAAAGAGGCGGCCGTCTTGCGTCGTGAGCTGGATCGACTGCAGAAATACCTCGGCGGCCTGAAGTCGATGCGGCGGCTGCCGGATGTGGTGATCCTGGTCGACCAGCGCCGCGAGACCAACGCCGTGCTCGAGGCCCGCAAGCTGGATATCCCCCTGGTGTCGATGCTCGACACCAACTGCGATCCCGATCTCTGCGACGTGCCCATCCCCTGCAACGATGACGCGGTGCGCTCGGTGCAGCTGGTGCTGGGCCGCCTGGCCGATGCGATCAATGAAGGTCGCCACGGGGCCCAGGATCGCGGCGGCGACGACGAGGGCTGATCCGCCTCCCGCCCCCTGTCCCCGCGCTGGATCCCCGGGGCCGCGGCCGGCGGCCCCGGGTCGCGGCCGGATCCCGGAGGCTGCCCCTGCGGACCTCTGCCGCCGCCAGACACTCTTCTCCCCCTCCACCCCCTCTCCCCCCCCCCATGGCTGAAATCTCCGCCAAGCTCGTCAAGGAACTGCGCGATAAAACCGGCGCGGGCATGATGGATTGCAAGAAGGCCCTGGCCGAAGCCGCGGGCGCCACCGACAAGGCGGTCGAGTGGCTGCGCAAGAAGGGCATCGCCAGCGCTGAGAAGAAGGCCGGCCGCGCCGCGGCCGAGGGCGCCATCGGCAGCTACATCCACACCGGCGCTCGCGTCGGCGTGCTGGTGGAGGTGAACTGCGAAACCGACTTCGTCGCCCGCGGTGAGCTGTTCCAGGAATTGGTGCGCAATGTGGCGATGCAGATCGCCGCCTGCCCCAATGTGGAGTATGTCAGCACCGATCAGATCCCCCAGGATGTGGTCGAGCGTGAGAAGTCGATCGAGATGGGCCGCGATGATCTGGCTGGCAAGAAGGAGGAAATGAAGGCCCGAATCGTCGAGGGACGCATCGGCAAGCGCCTCAAGGAGCTGGCCCTGCTCGATCAGGCCTTCATCCGCGACAACACAATCAGCGTCGGTGAGATGGTCAAGCAGGCCACCGCCAAGACCGGCGAGAACATCCAGGTGCGGCGCTTCACCCGCTACACCCTCGGGGAGGGCATCACGATCGAGAAACTCGATTTCGCCGCCGAGGTGGCCGCAATGGGCAAGGCCGCCTGAACCCCATCCCCCGCCACGACATGGCCCAGGCGGCTGCCGCTGGCCCGGATCTGCCCACCAGCCTGGAGGGGATCCGGGAGGCCATGGCGGCCGCCAATCCGCAGCTCTATCGGCATGTCGCCCTGTATCTGCAGGTATTGAGGGCCGTTCTGCCCGATCGGGTGCGCCAGGCCTGTTTTCATCTGGCCACCCAGGTGCATGCCCAGCGCTATCTGCGCCTGTCCGCTGCCGAACGGCTGGCGCTGCACCGCCGTCTGGAACAGCGGGTGGCCCGCTGCTCCTCGCTGCTGACGGTCGAGCAGCTCAATGTGCTGGCCGCCGAGCTGGCCCGGGAGGAACAGCAGCGCCAGCAGCAACGCCAGCAGGAGCTGCTGCAGGAGCTGCTGCAGCGCGCTGAAACCGGCGACAGCGAGGATCAGGAGCCGGACGACACCGCTTCCGGCCCGGCCCCATCCGGGCTGGCGCCCGATGGCGAAACCGGGGCCGATCTGCCGCCCGGTTCGGTGCGGCTGGCATCCTCCCCGCCCCTGACGGGTGGCAGCTTCGCCTGGCCGATGCCGCCGCGGCCGGCCCCCAGCCGCGCCGATCTGCTGCTGGAGGATCTCCTCCAGGCCGCCGCCGACAGCACCGCCGACAGCACCGGCGCCAGGCACAGTGCCGACAGTGATGAAAGCGATCAATACGCCGACAGCGCCGACAGCGCCGACAGCGGCGCTGACACGGACGGCCCCCGGGCCAGGGACAAGCAGGCCAGGGACAAGCAATACGACGAGCAATACGACGAGCATGACAACGACCGGTACGACGAGCGGTACGACGAGTACGGCGCCACCGATCCCGATCCCGGCGCCGCCCCTGCCCCTCAGCCCGGCGAGCCGGCGGCGGCCGATGCCGCCCGATCCCGGCCGGGGCAAGGGCTGGATGCCGCCGCCGCGGCAGATGATCAGGCAGGCGATGCCGACCGGCTGCAGGAGGCACTGGCCGAGGCGGGTGGCATGGCGGCCCTGCTCGATCCCGCCGCCCTCGCCGCCCTGATCGCCGCCGCCCACCCGGCAGCGGGCGCCACCGCCACCGCCCGGCTGGGCTCAGCGCCGCCGGCGGCCAGCCCCGACCCCGGGGCTTCGCCGCCCCTGGAGCGAGCGCAACCGGCCGACAGCCCGGGATTGCTGCCCCGCGATCCGCTGCTGCTGCTGCAGTGGCTCGATGGGGTGGAGCGGGCCCTGACGCGGCGGCTGCGCAATCTCTCCCAGGCGATCAACGGCGATCTGCTGCGCTGCGGGCTCAGCCGCGGCCTGCTGCCGGTGAGCCTGCTGGAGGCGGTGCTGCACGGCCAGGTCGAGACCCTGGCCTCGCCCGCCAATGTGCTGCGGCTGCAGCTGCCCTTCGGGCTCAAGCCCGGGGCACCGCCGCTGCAGGCCCTGGCGATCCTGCTGCGGCGGGTGGATCTGGAAATGGAGGAGCCACGGCTGCGCACCTGCCGCCGCCGGCTGCAGCAGCACCGCCAGGAGGTGCGCAGAATGGCACATCAGTACCGTCGCCTGCAACGGCGACTCCAGGCGCACGAGGCCGAACGCTTGTGGCTGCAGGACATCCAGCGGATTCGCGCCACGCCGGACTGACCCCAGCCGCCGCGCCCCCCGAGCCGCCGCACCAGGAACCGATCGATCTGGAGGCATGGTGCCTGCGCCTGCAACAGGCGGCTCAGCTCGAGAGCGAGCGCGGTTACGGCGACCTGCAGGGTCGGCAGGAGCGATTCAGCGCCTTCATCAGCCGTTCGCTCGCCGAGGCGATCCGGGCTCCGCTGGCCCCACCCCCGACCGATGGCCTCCAGCAGCTGGCCCGCGCTTTCCTCGCCTATGGCGAGCAGCAACCGGCCCGCCGCCGCCAGCTGGTGGCCCAGCTGCGCCGTGAGCTGCATGGCTGGCGCAACCGGGCGCGCACGGCACCAGCGCCGGCGCCGCCTCGTCTGCGCCTGGCCAGTCCACCCCCCAACACCGGCCCCAGCGCCGGCCAGGCGCTGCTGCTTCCCGATACGCCGCTGCTGCAGCTGAGCGGAGTGGGCCCACGCACGGCGACGCTGCTGGCCGGGCTGGGGCTGCTGGTGGCGCGTGATCTGCTGGCCCACTACCCCCGCGACTACCTCGA
>Ga0172372_10009266_pt1 | contig 12833 bp, 17 predicted proteins | sample LakKiv5m_2_FD_114544 | JGI IMG/M metagenome (GOLD analysis project Ga0172372, IMG submission 114544) | Freshwater microbial communities from Kabuno Bay, South-Kivu, Congo - kab_092012_9.5m | ecosystem: Environmental > Aquatic > Freshwater > Lake | place: Democratic Republic of the Congo...
CGCATGATGGAAATCCGCCGATGATCCCGGCCGACGGTACGGCCCTCGACCTCGCCGTGCGCCGTCTGGAGCGCGCGGTGAGCCAACTTGAGCAACGCCTGGCGGCCAAGGCCGCCGAGACCAAGCGCGCTCTGGCCGCCGCCGGCGCCGCCGCGGGCGGAAGCGCCGCCGCGCCCGGTCTGTTCGAAGAGGACGAGAAGGCCCAGCTGGTCGCCGACCTGGAAGCCGCCCGCGAGCGCGAGAAGGCGCTGGAGGAAGCCGGCGAGCAGGCCTCGGTCGCGCTGGGCCGCGCCATCGCCGAGATCCGCGCCGCCCTGGGCGAGGATGGCGTCGCCAACGACCTGCATTCGCCCAATGACGATGACGACCTGTTCGAAGATTCCGAGGAGGCCTGACGCATGGCCCAGGTGACGATCCAGGTGAACGGCCGGCCCTATATCGTCGGCTGCGAGGACGGCCAGGAGCCGCACCTGACCGAGCTGGCGCGCCTGTTCGACCGCCAGGTCCGCCAGGTCAGCGCCGATGTCGGCCAGCTGGGCGAGACGCGGCTCTTCCTGATGGGCGCCCTGCTGCTGGCCGACGAACTGTCGGACATGAAGCTGCGCCTGGCCCACGCCCAGAGCGAGATCGCCCGCATGCAGCAAGAGGGCACCAAGGCCGAGATCGCCGCCATCCGCGCCCTCGACGCCGCCGCCGAGAAGATCGAGAAGCTCGCGGCGGAGTAAGTCATCCGCTTCCTTGATGGTTAAGGTTGTGTTCCGCGCGGAGCTTCGCCTATCGTCCTTCTGAGTTGGGGGATGAGGGGTTCGATGAAACTGAGCGCGACGTTTGCTCTGGCCGGGCTTTGCTTTTCTGGCTTGGGCGGGGGCGCCCTGGCGGCCGATGGGACCGCCGCCGCGGCGTTCGGCGTGCGGGAATATGTCCACCAGATCAGCCTGTCGCCGGACGGCAAGCAGGCGGCGATGGTCACGCCCTCGGCGGGACGGGGTTACCATCTGGTGGTCCTGGACCTGACCGGCGAAAAGGCGCCGCGCGCGATCCTGACGTCCAGCGGCGATCCCGAGCGTCTGACGCGGTGCAGCTGGTCCACCGAGACCCGTCTCGTCTGCCAGATCTATGTGGTGCTGAAGGGCGCGCAGGGGCGGCTGGGCTTCACGCGGCTGATCGCCATTAACAACGACGGCGGTCCGCTGAAGGTCCTCAGCGCCGAAACCAACGAGCGCTCCTTGCGAATGTCGCAGAACGGCGGCGCCATCATCGACTGGGCGACCGACTATGCGCCCGGCGGCGTCCTGATGACCCGCGACTATGTTCCCGAACGGAGCACGGGCACGCACCTGGCCAATGAGGAGGACGGCCTCGGCGTGGACCGCGTCGACACCGTCACCCTGGCCCGTCGGCCGGTCGAGCGACCCAATCCGAACGCGGTGGAATATATCGGCGATGGTCGCGGCGTCATCCGGATCATGGGCGTTCGGCCCAAGCGCTCCACGGGCTACGCCAGCGACACCATCCAGTACTATTACCGAGCCGCGGACAAGAGAGACTGGCGACCGCTTGGCCAGCTGATGGTCGGCTCCAACGGCTATAGCGGCTTTGATCCCTACGCGGTCGATCCGCAGCTGAACGTCGTCTACGGCTTCGACGGACAGGACGGGCGGCGGGCGCTGTTCAAGGTGGCGCTGGACGACACCCTGAAGCGGGAGCTGGTGCTGGCGCGGCCCGACGTGGATGTCGCCGGGGTCGTGCGCATCGGCCGGCAGCGGCGCGTGGTCGGCGCGTCCTTCGTCACCGACCGGCGCGAGACCGAATTCTTCGATCCGGAGCTGCGCAAGCTGGGGACGGCGCTGGGCAAGGCCCTGCCGGGGCGGCTCGTGACCTTCGTCGACGCCTCGGTCGACGAGTCCAAGCTGCTGCTGTTCGCCGGCAGCGACAGCGATCCGGGTATCTACTACCTGTTCGACAAGAAGACGCGCCGGATGGAGGAGCTGATCCCCGCGCGTCCGCAGTTGCAGGGGTTCAAGCTGGCGACCGTGAAGGCGGTCACCTATCCCGCCGCCGACGGGACCCAAATCCCAGCCTACCTGACCCTGCCGGTGGGTAGCGACGGCAAGAACCTGCCGGCGATCGTCATGCCGCATGGCGGACCCAGCGCCCGCGACGAGTGGGGCTTCGACTGGTTGGCGCAGTTCTTCGCCCATCAGGGCTACGCGGTGCTGCAGCCCAACTATCGCGGCTCGGCGGGCTATGGGGCCGACTGGTTCCAGAAGAACGGCTTCCAGTCCTGGCGCACGGCGATCGGCGACGTCAATGACGGCGGTCGCTGGCTGCAGGCGCAAGGCGTCGCCAAGCCCGGCAAGCTGGCCATCGTCGGCTGGTCCTATGGCGGCTATGCGGCCCTGCAGTCCTCCGTCCTGGATCCGGACCTCTTCAAGGCCGTGGTCGCGATCGCGCCTGTCACCGACCTTGAGACGCTGCGGTCCGAGCATCTGGACTTCGTCGACTACCCGCAGGTCAGCGCCTTCATCGGCAAGGGTCCTCACGTGACCGAGGGCTCGCCGGCCCAGAACGCCGCGGCCATCAAGGCGCCGGTGCTGCTGTTCCACGGCGATCTCGACGCCAATGTCGGGATCGGCGAGTCCCGGCTGATGGAGCGCAAGCTGAAGGCGGCGGGGCGCTCGGTGGAGTTCATCGAGTTCAAGGGGCTGGATCACCAGCTGGCCGACGACGCCGCGCGGACCCAGATGCTGGGCAAGGCCGATGCGTTCCTGAAGACCGCCCTGGGGCTCTGAGGGCCCGCGTCACGGCGCCGCTGGCGTTTCCGGGGGCGAGCGCCTATCTATGTCCCCGGCGGGTCTTGCTGCGGTTCGCGTCGGGGACTTCACATCCCGGGGACCTTAATCGACTCTCTTGGGAGCTGTGCCTTTCCGTGGCCGTGGCCGCGGAAATACGGCGCCCACCTGGCATGCCAGGTCCGAGTGGATTGAAATTGTCGCCCACGGTTCTTCGCGGCGCCGCCACCCTTTTCTCCCGGTTCGGCGCGGCCTTGCGGCCGCTGGACCGGGATGACAGCTTTCACGGTATGACCATCGCCGACCCCGTCGCGGCCAAGACGGCCCTGCGCGTCTTCCTGCGCAACCAGCGCAAGCAGCTGGCCCGCGAGCATCCGCAAGCCGACTGGATGGTCGCCGAGGTCGGCCGCGAGCCCTTGGCGCGCCTGTTCCCCGAGCCCGCGGGCAAGGTGGCGGCGCTCTATCACGGCCTCGGCTCGGAGCTTTCACCGCTCCTGTTGGGCGATCATCTGCGCGAGGCCGGCTGGACGCTGGCGTTGCCGGCGGTGATCGACGCCGACGCGCATCGCATGGTGTTCCGTCTGTGGAAGCCGGGCGAGCCTCTGGTCCACGACAAGATCGGCCTGCGCGCCCCCAGCGCGAAGAACCCCGTCGTCGAACCCGATCTGGTCGTCACGCCGCTGCTGGCCTTCCAGCGCGACGGCGTGCGTCTGGGGCAGGGCGGCGGCTATTACGACCGGGCGCTGGCGGCGTTGCGGGCGCGCAAGTCGGTCCTCGTGATGGGCGTCGCCTACAGCGGTCAGCAGACGGAGAATTTGCCGCACGAACCGCACGATCAAAGGTTGGACGCCATTCTCACCGAAAAAGAGTATATCGCGGTCAAAGCCTGAGCCCCCGAGGGGCTCGATCCATACAGTTTCTTGGGACTCTCGATGCGTTTCGCCTTTTTCGGCGATGTCGTCGGCAAGTCGGGCCGGGATGGCCTGGCCGACCATCTGCCCGACCTTCGCCGCCGGCTCGGCCTGGAGTTCGTGATCATCAACGCCGAGAACGCGGCCGCGGGTTTCGGCATCACCGAGAACACCGCGCGCGAGCTGTTCGAGGCCGGCGCCGACTGCCTGACCCTGGGCAATCACAGCTGGGACCAGCGCGAGGCCCTGACCTATATCGTGCGCGAGCCGCGCCTGATCCGCCCGGCCAACTATCCGATCCTGTCGGACGCGCCGGGGCGGGGCAGCCACCTGTTCCAGACGGACAGCGGCAAGACGATCTTCGTCGTCAACCTCTTGGGCCGGGTCCACATGGACGCCATGGACGACCCGTTCGCCGCCGCCGATCGCGAACTCGACAAGGCCCCGCTGGGCCAGGTCGCCGATGCGGTGATCGTCGACATGCACTGCGAGGCGACCTCGGAGAAGATGGCCATGGGCCACTATTGCGACGGCCGCGCCTCGCTGGTGGTGGGCACCCACACCCACGTGCCGACCGCCGACTGCCAGATCCTGCCCGGCGGCACGGCCTATCAGACCGACGCCGGCGCCTGCGCCGACTATGACAGCGTGATCGGCAACCAGAAGGAAGAGCCGCTGCGGCGCTTCACCACCAAGATCAGCGGCGGCCGCTACCAGCCGGCCAGCGGCCCGGCCACGGTCTGCGGCGTGTTCGTCGAGACCGACGACCGCACGGGCCTGGCCACGCGCGTCGAGCCGATCCGGGTGGGCGGGCGGCTGAGCCCGCACATCCCGGAGCTTTAGCGCCCAGGCTCAGCTTGCGGCTGCCACGATAGCGGTCTCAGATGCGGCTCCCCCCCCCAAAAAAAAGGGAGCCTCTCATGACCGACGCCATCTACACCGCTCACGCCCACGCCATCGGCGGCCGCAACGGCACGGCCAAGTCCGATGACGGCCATCTGGATGTGAAGCTGGCCTATCCGAAGTCGATGGGCGGCGACGGGAGCGGGACCAATCCCGAGCAGCTGTTCGCGGCCGGCTACAGCGCCTGCTTCCTGGGCGCGCTCGGGCTGGTCGCCCGCAACCAGGGCGTCAAGCTGGGCGAGCACAGCCTGGACGCTGAGGTCGACCTGATCAAGGACGAGACCAGCTTCCACGTCGGCGTGCGCCTGAAGCTGAACGCGCCCGAGTTGGACCGCGAGACCGCCGAGACGCTGCTGCGCGCCGCCCACGAGGTCTGCCCCTATTCGAAGGCCACGCGCGGCAACGTCCAGGTCGATCTGGAAGTCGCCTAAGGGCCTTTGAGGCCGGCTTTCGGCCGGGCGGGGTGACAAGGCCCCGCCTCAGGCGCTAAAAGCCCCGCCTCCAATCGTATCAGAAGCAGAGCCTCCGAATGGCCGGCCACTCGAAATTCAAGAACATCATGCACCGCAAGGGCCGCGCGGACGCCGCGCGGTCCAAGCTGTTCTCCAAGCTGTCGCGGGAAATCACGGTCGCGGCGAAGTCGGGCCTGCCGGATCCGGCCATGAACCCGCGCCTGCGCCTGGCCGTGAACAACGCCAAGGCCGAAAGCCTGCCCAAGGACGTCATCGACCGCGCGATCAAGAAGTCGCAGATGGGCGACGCGGCCGACTACACCGAAATCCGCTACGAAGGCGTGGCCGCCGGCGGCGTCGGGATCATCGTCGAGGTGATGACCGACAACAAGAACCGCGCCGCCGCCAATGTCCGCTCCTACTTCACCAAGATGGGCGGCAACATGGGGGCCACCGGCTCGGTGACCTTCAACTTCGATCGCGTCGGCCAGATCAGCTATCCGGCCAAGACCGCGTCGGAAGACGACATGATGGAAGCCGCCATCGAGGCCGGCGCCGACGACGTCACCTCGGACATGGACGAGGAAGGCGAGGGCCACACGATCTACACCGCCTTCGAAGACCTGAACGAGGTCGCCGCGGCCCTGGAAGCCAAGTTCGGCGCGGCCGCCAACACCAAGATCGCCTGGCGTCCCAAGATGCAGGTGCCGGTCACCGGCGACAGCGTCGCCACCCTGATGAAGCTGCTCGACATGCTGGACGAGGACGACGACGTCCAGGCCGTCTACTCGAACGAAGACATCAGCGAAGAAGACTTGGCCAAGCTGGGCTGATCCCCCTTCTCCCCTTGCGGGAGAAGGTGTCAGCGAAGCTGACGGATGAGGGATTGAACATCCTGAACGCCGCGACCGGCTGGACCGCCGTCGCGGCGTTTTCCGTTCGAGCAACCCCTCACCCGACCCTTCGGGCCACCCTCTCCCGCAAGGGGAGAGGGATCACGAACCGCCGCCGCCCGTTACAGCGGGCATGGCCTGGCTTTCCCCTTCCGACTTCCTTCCGATCGCCGGCGCGCTGGTCGCCGGCGGCGTGATTGGGTTCGAGCGCGAGTACCGCGCCCGGCCGGCGGGGCTGCGCACCCACATGCTGGTCAGCCTGGCGTCGGCCCTGCTGATGCTGGCCGCCGTCCACCAGGTGCGGTGGATGAGCGACACCCCGGGGGACATTCTGCGCATCGACCCGGTCCGCATGGCCCACGGCGTGTTGACCGGTGTCGGCTTCCTGTGCGGCGGGGTGATCTTCCAGCAGGGCTTTTCGGTGCATGGGCTGACGACCGCCGCTTCCCTGTGGATAACCTCGGCGATCGGCACGCTGTTCGGCGTTGGCCTTTACGGTCTGGCCACGGTCGGAACGGTTCTGGCGGTCGTCACCCTCAGCGCGGCCCGCTGGCTGGACCGCAGCCTGCCGCAGACGAACTACACCGAGATCATCGTCCGCTCGCGCCGCGAGACCCCGCTGGACGAGGAGGAGCTGCGCCGTCTGCTGACCGACTACGACCTGAAGGGCCAGCGTCTGAACCATCGCCTACGCGACGGCGGCGCTGTGTTCGAATTGGCGGGGCCCTTCTCCGGCAACGGCGCGCTACGGCTGCGCGAGGTGGCTCATCGGCTGCGGTCCGATCCGCGCGTCGTCGAGTTCGACATTCTGCCGCGCAAGGATTGAGCCGCCGCGTCGTCTTCTCCCCGTGATCCCTCCCGGCTAGAGTGGCGGGATGGTCCTGCGGGTTCACATCGACACCGATTGCGGCGTGGACGACGCCCTGGCGCTGGCCCTGCTGGCGCGCGCCAGACAGGCGGTCGAGGTGGTGTCGGTCTCGGCCGTGTTCGGCAACACCTATGTCGACCAGGCCGCCGCCAATGCGCGCGGCGTGCTGCGCTTGGCCGGCTGCGGCGCCGAGGTCTATATCGGCGCGGGCTCGGGCCTCGCCAAGCGCCGGGTCGAACGGATGCGGCCCGCCCACGGCGTCGACGGCCTGAACGGCGCGGGCTTCTCGCAGCGCTGGAAGCTGCCGGAGCTGGAGCGCGGCCATTCGGCGAACTTCCTGGCCTTCGCCGCGCGCCGCAAGGTGCGGGGTCTGTTCCTGGGGCCGCTGACCAATCTGGCCAAGAGCCTGCTGGAAGACCCGGCCGCCTTCCGTGACTGGCGTCCGACGATCACCGCCGGCGCCTTCGCCGTCGAGGGCAAGGCCGCGGGCGGCGCGGACTTCAACAGCTGGAGCGATCCCGAAGCGCTGCAACGCACCCTGGAAGCCGGGGTCATGCCGCGCCTGACGCCGTTGGACGTCAGTCGCCTGGTCGAGGTCACCGCCGAAGACCTCTCGCGCGGCGCCGATTGCTGCGGCTCGCCTCTGTCGGCGCGCCTGACCAAGGCGGCGGTCGGCTATATCGCCTTCCACAAGAGCGTCTGGGGCGGCGACGGCTGCCGTCCGCACGACGCGGTGGCGGCCGCCAGCCTGATCGCGCCCGAACTCTTCACGTTCGAGCCGGCGCGCCTGCGCGTGGCGGTCGACGGGCCGCGCCTGGGCCGGGTCGAGCGAATCGACGGGACCCCGAACGCCGAGGTCTGCGTGGGCCTGGACGCCGAGGGCGTAAAGCGGCTGATCGTTGGCGGACTGTTCGGCGTGAAAGCGGTCGAGGCGGCTTAGGCCGGCGGATTCTGCTCGAATTGCAGCGCGCCCTCGTGCGGCTGATGCCAGGGCGGCGCGCTGGCCATCCACATATCGGCCTGGACCTTGAAGTCCGACGCGTCGTCCAGCCCGCCGACCTTGACCGCCACCATCCCGCGGTTCTTGTCAGGCCTTGAGAAGACGTGGACCCCGCAGGTCCCGCAGAAATAGCTGCCGCCGCTGGTCCTGCTGGCCTTGAAGACGCGAGCCTCGCCACGCGTGACCGTCAAGGAGGCGGCGGGAAACACCATGGTCAGGTTCGGCGAGCCGCCCGCCACGTATTGGCAGTCCCGGCAGTGGCAGGCGATGTGGAACATCGGGGCGGCCGACACTTCGTAGCGGATCTCGCCGCAGCGGCAGCCGCCTGTTCGCGTCGTCATGCTGATCTCCCTCGCCGGAAGATTGGCGCGGAGCGATGCGCGACGGCAAGGGCTAGTGCGGCTGGCCCCACTGCGCCGCGCGCTCGCGGACCAGGTCGCGCATGAACTGGTCGAGATCGGCGAGGCGCTGGTCCATTTCCGAAACCGACACGCCGTTCCAGACCGCGTGGTCGTAGGCCGAGCGCGCCTCTTGCAGGTTCTCGCCCGCGCGGTACCGCTCGACGATATGGAGGGTCTCCAGCAGCTTGGTGGGACGGTCGACCTTCTCGTGCTTCATCGACCAGTAGCTGACCATGTACTCGGCCAGGATCCCTTCATCCGACGTGCTGACCATCGGCGTCTCCCTCGTGCTGGCCGCTAGATAGGGAGCCCGTCGCGCGTCGCCAGGGTTTGGATCAAATTCCGCCGGCGGCCTTCCACTCGTCTTCGAACATCGCCGCGGTGATTGGCGTCAGCGTCAGGCGCTGGCCCTCGTGCTCGGCGACATGACCTTCCAGCAGGTTGGCGGCCATGTCGCGAAAGGAGCCCTCGACCAGGCTGCCGCCGAACTCGGCCTCGGCGCAGGCGCGGCGGCCGTCGGCGAAGACGTCGATCAGGCGCGGCACGCCGCCCCGCCCATCCACCTCGTAGAAGATGGCTACGGGCTCGTCGCTCGGCGGATGGGTCCAGTCGCAGCGGAAGTGGGAGACGATCATGGAGGCGTTTTCGACCCGACCGGCTCCCGGCGCAAGAGTGAGCGGCGTTTACGAGTCGTTAGGGAAGTCAGGGCTTTTCCTCGGGGGCGGAAGCGAGGAAAGTGCGAGAACACATGATGAACGCGAATCGCACGCCCATCCGCATCCTCGGCCTCGACCCGGGCCTTCGCCGCACCGGCTGGGGCGTGCTGACGATCGACGGCGCGCGCATGAGCCACGTCGCTCACGGGGTCATCGTCCCCGACGAGAAGGCCGACTTCGCCCAGCGGCTGCTGAGCCTTTTCGAGGGGCTCACCGCCGTGATCGATGAGCATCGCCCGGACGAGGCGGCGGTCGAGGAGGTGTTCCTGAACACCAACGCCCAGTCGACGCTGAAGCTGGGCCACGCCCGCGCCGCCGCCCTGATCGCGCCCGCTCGCGCCGGCCTGCCGGTGGCGGAGTACTCCACGCGCCTGGTCAAGAAGGCGGTGGTCGGCACCGGCGCCGCCGACAAGGCCCAGATCGGCTTCATGATCGCCCGCCTGCTGCCGACGGCGGGCAAGACCACGGCCGACTGCGCCGACGCCCTGGCCGTCGCCATCACCCACGCCAACCTGCGCGCCGCCCACCGGAGGGTCGCATGATCGGTCGCCTGAGGGGGGCCGTCGCCGAGGTCGGCGAGGAAGAGGCCCTGATCGACGTCATGGGCGTTGGCTATGTCGTGCGCTGCGGTCACCGCACGCTCCAGCGCCTGCCCGCCCTGGGCGAGGAGACCCTGCTGCATATCGAAAGCCAGTGGAGCGAGAGCGCGGGTCTGCGGCTCTATGGCTTCGCCACGCGCGAGGACCGCAAGGCCTTCGTGCTGCTGCAGGCGATCCAGGGCGTGGGGCCCAAGGCCGCCATGGCGGTGCTGGACGTGCTGTCGCCGGCCGAGCTGGCCTCCGCTGTCGCCCGCGAGGACAAGGCCGCCGTCGGCCGCGCCAATGGCGTCGGCCCCAAGCTCGCCCTGCGCATCGTCACCGAGTTGAAGGACAAGCCGATCACCGATGGGCCGGTGCTGATGACCGCGCCCGCGGCCAGCGCCGCGTCCTCCGCGCCGGCCAAGCCCGCGCCGACCGGCGACGCCGTCGCGGCCCTGATGGGGCTGGGCGTGGCCGAGGTGAACGCCCGCCGCGTCGTCGAGGCCGCCGCCGATCGTCTCGGCGAGGAAGCGACCGTCCAGGCCCTGATCAAGGCCGGCTTGCAGGAGCTTGGCCGATGAGTTTGGCTCGGCGGCTCCCCTCACCTTACCGCTTCGCGGTCGTCCGCCCCCAAGGGCGGGCGGAAGGCGCCACATCCTTCTTCCCCCTCAGGGGGAGGAGCGCCGAAGGCGCGGAGGGGGCAAGTCAATGACCCGCATCATCTCCGGCGAGCCGCAGCTGGGCGATCAGGTCGCCACCGCCGACCGCGCCCTGCGGCCGCAGACCCTGGCCGAGTTCGTCGGCCAGGAGCAGGCCAAGGGCAATCTCCGCGTTTTCATCGAAGCGGCCAAGGGCCGGGGCGAGGCCCTGGACCACGTGCTGCTGTTCGGCCCGCCGGGCCTGGGCAAGACCACCTTGGCCCAGATCGTCGCCCGCGAGCTGGGCGTGAACTTCCGCGCCACCTCGGGCCCGGTGCTGAACAAGCCCGGCGACCTGGCGGCGATCCTGACCAATCTCGAGCCGAACGACGTCCTGTTCATCGACGAGATCCATCGCCTGTCCTCGAACGTCGAGGAGATCCTCTATCCGGCGATGGAGGACCATGTGCTGGATCTGGTGATCGGCGAGGGGCCCTCGGCGCGCTCGATCCGCATTGATCTGGCCCCCTTCACCCTGGTCGCCGCGACGACACGGGCGGGCATGCTGGCGACGCCCCTGCGCGACCGCTTTGGCATTCCGGTGCGGCTGGAGTTCTACACCCCGGCCGAGCTGCGCCACGTGCTGCAGCACGCCGCCCGCAAGATGGGCGCGCCACTGTCGGATGACGGCGCCGACGAGATCGCCAAGCGGGCCCGGGGCACCCCGCGCGTCGCCGGGCGTCTGCTGCGCCGGGTGCGGGACTTCGCCACCGCCGACGGCGCGACGATCATCGACCGCAAGGCCGCGGGCCTGGCGCTTGCCCGGTTGGAGGTCGACGAGAGCGGCCTCGACAGCCTGGACCGTCGCTACCTGCGGGCCATGATCGAGCATTATGGCGGCGGCCCCGTGGGCGTGGAGACCATCGCCTACGCCATCGCCGAGGCCCGCGACGCGGTCGAGGACGTGATCGAGCCCTATCTGATGCAGCAAGGCTTCATCCAGCGCACGCCGCGCGGCCGCATGGCCTGCGGCAAGGCCTATCTGCACCTGGGCCTGACCCCGCCCGCCGCCCCGCCGGGGCAGGCTCAGGGAGGTCTGTTCGATGAAGGCTAGCGACCTGGGCGCTATCCGATTGTTCACGGCCGGTCTGGCCGCCGTGAGCGTCGCCGTCTCCCTGGCCGCCATCGGCGTGGCGGGCGGGCCGCGCAACGCCTTGATCGTCCAGGGGCTCTCCGCCGTGCTCGCCCTCGGTCTGGCCCTGCTGGTCGGGCGCTTCTGGAGACGGGCTCGCTGGCGGCTTTGGGTTCTGATGGCCGCCTGCGCCCTGGCCGTGGTCCTGACGCTGATGAACGGCGTCTCGCTGGAGGGCGCCAAGCGGTGGCTGGCGCTGGGGCCGGTTCAGCTGCACACGGCGTCGATGGTGCTGCCGTTCGCGGCCTGGGCCTTCGCCAAGGGCTTCGACGACCGTCGCGTGGCGCCGATCGCGGGCCTGGTCGCTCTCCTTCTGCTGTACCAGCACGACGCGGCCTCCTCGCTGGCCTTTGCCTTGGCGCTCGCGGCGGCGACGCTGGTGGAGCGCCCGCGTCAGCTGACGCCCTGGGCGTGCGCGGTGATCGGCGGACTCCTGGCCTATGCCGCCTGGGTCGAGCCCGACACCCTGCCCGCGGTGCCCTATGTCGAGGGGCTGCTCGCCAACACGATGAAGGCCAATCCGGCGCTGGGCGTCGTGACAGGCGTCTTGATGATCGGCCTGCCCGCGCCATTCCTGGCGGTTGCCCAAGCCCGGCCCGAGCGTCGCGCCGAGGCGCTGGCGCTGGCGGCCCTATGGACCGGCTGGATCGCCGGCAACCTGTTTGGAAACTATCCCGCGCCCGTTCTAGGCTATGGCGCCGCGCCGATCCTGGCCTGGGGCCTGTCCTTGGGTCTAGTGCTCGGGGCTTCCGTCAACCAGGACCCGTCCGCGTCATGATCGAACCGACCGCCGGCGTCTTCGAAGGCCGCGAGCATCAGTTGCCCGTGCGCATCTATTACGAGGACACCGACTTCACCGGCATCGTCTACCACGCCAACTACCTGCGCTATCTGGAGCGGGGGCGGAGCGACTTCTTCCGGGCGGTCGGGATCTCGCACACGGAGCTCGCCCAGCAGGACACCGGCTTCGCGGTCATCCGCATGGAGCTGGACTTCAAGCGCGCCGCCAAGATCGACGACGCCCTGGTGGTGCGCACCCTGTACGAGCGGGTCGAGGGCGTGCGGTTGCATGTCAGCCAGCGGATCACACGCGGCGACGAGACCCTCCTGGAAGCCAAGGCGGTCGCCGTCTGCATCAGCCTTTCGGGACGTCCGCGTCGACCGACGGCGGAGATGACCGCCAAGCTGGCGCCCTGGCTGGCGCCGCCGAACGAGGCTTAGAGCCGCGTCCCCATTTTTTCGGATCGATCGACCCTCGTCATAGTTTCACCCAAGCGCCGCTTCATGCCATACGGCGCACACCTGTCCTGATCAGACGCCCCAACGGAGCCCTATCCCGCATGGACGCCTCGGCCGCCGCCCCCAATTTCTCGTTCTTCGCCCTGTTCATGCAGGCCGACTGGGTCGTCAAAGGCGTGATGATCGGCCTGATCCTGGCCTCGCTGGGATCCTGGGCCGTGATCCTGGACAAGCTGTTCCGCTTCCAGTC
>Ga0172372_10009267_pt1 | contig 12830 bp, 11 predicted proteins | sample LakKiv5m_2_FD_114544 | JGI IMG/M metagenome (GOLD analysis project Ga0172372, IMG submission 114544) | Freshwater microbial communities from Kabuno Bay, South-Kivu, Congo - kab_092012_9.5m | ecosystem: Environmental > Aquatic > Freshwater > Lake | place: Democratic Republic of the Congo...
CATATTCCTCTTCAAGTGATGATGATCATTCTTCAACAGTCTCTCAACCGACTTCTTCTCGTTCCGTAAGTGATGTTGATGATGATCATTCTTCAACAGTCTCTCAACCGACTTCTTCTCGTTCCGTAAGTGATGATGATGATGATGATGTTGATGATGATCATTCTTCAACAGTCTCTCAACCGACTTCTTCTCGTTCCGTAAGTGATGATGATGATGATGATGATGATGATGATGATGATGATTCTTCGACAACAACAAAACCGATGACAACAAGTTCAACATATACGGATGAATTGACTTGTCCAGATACACCTCCAAATGAATTACTTTTTAGATGTACATCTTTACAATGGAGACTACATTGTCTTCCATCGAGGAGTGTTTGCTATGGTCAAAATATGTTTGGTCATTGTTATGGAACGGAGATGTCAATTCCGGCGAGATGGGTTTGTTCTGGAAGTAAGGTAAATGGAAATTGTCTCCAAGCTAATGACTATTGGAATACATTTGGACGATGTGATTTAGTTCGTGTTCGAGGTCAAGTTGGTCGTCCATGTGATATTTTCGATTTAGTTGATGGTGTTGGAAAGAGAACTGGATGTTTTTCTGATGTTAATAATGTCTGGTCATCTACTGAATGTGGAGGACAACATAATTTACGTGGTCAATGGACATATAATCAAGAACGAGATACATATTCATGTGCTTCGAAATTTGATTCAACAGTAAATGGAAAATGTTGTTTAGTTTTCCCTCTTGAAAACTGGTAGATAATATATATGATATTTAACATATGATAATCTTTAATTTTTTTTATAATATTTTAGAAATGTGAAGATGGGTGAAAGAAAATTGAATTAATAATCTTGAGAATAAAATATTGGAGATGAATTTAGACACAAAAAATAAAAAATTAAAACTGATGATGATAAATTAAAGAAAACGACGATTGATAATATAAAATATAATTTTATTGAAGTCTGTGCTGGTGGTGGTGGACTAAGTTGTGGTTTAATAAAAGCTGGTTTTACACCAATATTATTAAATGATAATAATAATGATTGTTGTAAAACATTAAAAAAGAATCATCAAAATACAAATATTCTATGTGAATCGATGGATAAAATTGATTATTCTAAATATATTGGTAAAGTAGATTTATTAACAGGTGGTGTTCCATGTCAATCATTTTCACAAGCTGGATCAAGAAAGGGTCTAAATGACCCTAGAGGTGATTTAATGATGAAATTTATAGATATAATAAATTTAGTAAATCCAAAGTTATTTATGATTGAAAATGTAAAGGGATTATTGAGTCATGATAAGGGAAAAACAATAAAAAAAATAATTGATGACTTAAACAAAAATAATTTATATAATATTACATATAAATGTTTAGATGCGTCAAAATATGATGTTCCACAAAAGAGAGAAAGAGTTTTTATTGTGGGTGTTTTGAAAAGTTTAAATAGAACATTTGAGTTTCCAAAAGAAAGTGTAAATAAAAAAGTATTGAAAGATGTATTATTAAATGTACCATTATCAGATGGATTAAAATATAATCTAGAAAAACAAAAATTATTCAAAATGATACCACAAGGTGGATGTTGGATTAATCTACCTGAAAATTTACAGAAACAATATTTAGGTAAAAGTTATTATTCAGGTGGTGGGAAAAGAGGGATATTATATCGTTTGTCAATGGAAAAACCATCATTAATCTTATTATGTTCGCCATCTCAAAAACAAACTGAAAGATGTCATCCATTAGAAGAAAGACCATTAACAATAAGAGAATATGCGAGAATTCAAACATTTGATGATAATTATGAATTTGTTGGAAGTATTAATTCTCAATACAAACAAATTGGTAATGCTGTTCCTGTTGAATTAGCAAAACATATAGGGAAATCATTAATAAAAACATTGAAATAAGTTTTTATTTTTTTTATTAATTAGAATTATTAATTTAGTTTTTCAAAAAATTTGAGGCGTTTTTCGCGAATAAATTCTAAAGGACCCAATAATAAAGTAATATCTTTAGTATTTTCTTCTTGTGTTGTATTATTTGAAACTATTTGTTCTAGAGATTGAGCTTCAGACATTAAAAACCAATCATAAAATTTAAGATTTTTGAGATTTCCATAACATATACTAATATCTTTATTATTTTTTTTACCAATATGTCTAACATAATCAAGATTTGTCATAACAATGTGATTAACATAGGGACCCGTGCGATATACAAGAGCATAAAATGTGCTTAATTCTTTCCAAGAAACACCTTGAAGTTTTTTATTTGGTTGTCGTCTTCGATATTTACATTGAATTGCGACATATTCGTTATTTGTATCAATACCGATTAAATCAATTCCATAATCTTTTTTATCAAGTGATAAATGATTCCGGATTTCATCTGGTAATTCAGACATAAGCCAAATATTTTTATATTTTTTGATATGTTTGAAATATAATTTTGTGAATGCTTCAAAATAATCTCCAATTTTCTTAGTATTATTTTTTAAATTTAATTGACTAATTGTATGTGCTGGTTCGGATGTTTCCTTACGGCAAAAATCAACAAATTTATCAAATGTAATATCAGATATATTTTGTTGAATCCATTTTTTTAGTTTATTTTCAATACTAATAAGTTCAGTATTATTATTATAATCAACCATTTATCAATAGATTTTTTCTTTAGTAAATTTTCTTTAGTAAATTTTCTTTATTAATTATTTTCAAAAAATCTCTATATTTAGTTTTTTAAATTTCAATTTTATTTTTAAATTTTATATTTTTTAGAATTATTTATTAATATCATTCTAGATGTAAATTTTTTTTTTTCTATTATTATGAATTTATTAAAGTTTATTAAATGAATTATTTTTATTTGAATGTAATTTTGTGAGTATAATTTTGTGGGTATAATTTTGTGGATATAATTTTATGGATATAATTTTGTGGGTATAATTTTGTGGGTATAATTTTGTGGGTATAATTTTGTGGGTATAATTTTGTGGGTATAATTTTGTGGGTATAATTTTGTGGGTATAATTTTATAGTTGCCTTCGGCACTAAACATCCCACCCACCGGAACCATAGGGAATATATTTTAAGAAGTGTTAATTAAATCATTTGTGATAAGTGATTAGAACTATATAATATAATTTTCTCATATATATAATAAATGTGTATTGACTAATTATATGACTTATAAAAATATCAACTTATATAATACATATTAACTTTATGTAGTTGTAATTAGATTTATTATGTTAAATATTCATTATTTGAATAATTTTTAATCCATTCGGTCGCGGTGGGTGGGATTTTTAGTGTAATTATTTTTGTCGATACTTTTTTTAAAAAAGTATGAAGGCAACTATAAAATTATGCCCACGAAATACAATTCAAATAAAAATAATTCATTTGATAAACTTTAATAAATTCATAAAAAAAATATAAAAATTTACATCTAGAATATAATTTTAAAAAATTATTCTAAAAAATTATTCTAAAAAATTATTCTAAAAAATTATTCTAAAACATAATTCTAGATAAAATGTTTACATGTATTTATTTCTAAAAAGTATTTGGAAAATATCCTGATAAAAAAACTATTGTTGTGTTCGTTTTTGTATTATTATGGTTATCATGTTCAACTGTTTCATCATTTTCATTAATCAAATTATCAGACATTTTACCGAATAGAAATTGAAATTGTCTAGATTCTGGTATATATTGGAAAATTAAATATGTATCATTATTTATTATAAATTTAACTCTATATTGGTTCATTTTTGATGAAACATCATAAAATTTTTTATCTTCATCATTGTGTTCTGTTTTATACAATTTACATCTATTTCCAAAACAAACATTTGATATTTGATTATTATTATTATCCATTATTTCAATATAAAATGGATTATTTAATGTTATAAATTCATGATCATCATTTGGTTCTGGAATATGAGCACATCCAATCGGATAAACTTTTTTGATAAATGTTAGAGGTTCAATATTTTTACATAATTCCAAATCCGGAATTTTTATGTTATCTGGAAGTGTAAATAAGACATCATTATGTATAGGTATTAAATCATAGATTTTAGTGTTATCAGATGACAAAATATTGGATTTATTTCTTCTAATACAGTGTTTAATAACATTATCACCAAATTGAACCATTAAATTTATATTATCTGATTCATAATTTTTAGTTTCATATGTTAATATTTTTTTATTAAATTCATCATCTATATTTTTATTAACATCAATATCTGTTTTAATATTTATGTCAGATTCAGTATTTATGTATCCATTCATATATTCTTCTTGTGTTTTATTTTTCAAATTATTATCTAATTGTTCTCTTTCAATTAATATTTTTTGATAATTAGTTATAGTTTCTTTTTTTCCTTCCAATGTCATTATGTCATAATAATTTAGAGGTTTTGACAGTTGATTATCAATATTTTGAACCATATTAATAAGTAATTTATCTTCATCATTATCTCGATTTTGATTATCTTCATCTAGTATATTTATATGAGGTAATGATGATTTTTTAAATTCCTGATCTTGTGATTCTCTTTGAGTCATTAATTTTAAATAATCTTTTTTAGAAACTTTAATTATGTCGTCCTCTTTAATTTGTGAAATTAATGTTCCAATGTAGTCTTTTTCCATATTTATTCTGAATAATATTTAATCTTTAAATATTTTTAAATCAATTTTTTTTTACTAAATTTAAAAAATGATTAAAGATTATATTATTAAATGAATAATCTAGAAAATATTAATAAAATATTTACAATTAAAGAAAATTATGGAAGATTAGGAAATAATATTTTTCAATTAATCTGTTGTTTACATCTATTTTCTCTAGAATCAAATCAAAATAAAATATTAGATTTATTTCATCAAAAATCTAAATTTAATCTATTTTTATTCGATTTCAATAAAATAGAATCAATCACAAATAATAATAATAATAATAATAATAATAATAATAATAATAATTTTGAATTGATTCTAGAGAATTTTTTTCAAGATCATATTGATTGTCCTTCATTTTCAATAGTTTCAGATATTGTTGATAAATATTTAAAACCATCTATTAAATGGGATTATTTAAAATATAAACCTAATTTTTCAATAATTGATTGGACACAAACATTATTAATTCATTTTCGAAGTGGTGATATATTTCATCCGAATTCTATTGGTTTATCACATCCATACTATTCACAACCACCATGGGGATTTTATCTAAAAATATTTGAAGATTATTATCATCAATTTCCAATTTTTCTTTTAATGGCTGAAGATAAAGCAAACCCATTAATTAATAAAATACTTGAATTGAATGAATCTAATTACTGGAAAAATAGAAATACTAAATTCATTTATTATTCAAATGATTTACAAACTGATATACGAACATTTCTAGATGCCCCTCAATTAGTTATTTCAAATAGCACATTTTCATATAGTTTAATGTCATTAAAACCAAACTTAAAAAATAATTTAATTATCGCATGTTATCAAACAACTTTTTTATTACATGATTGTCCATATATTTTATATTATGAATTAATTGATGATTACCCTTCATTTAATCAATGGAAATATACAATAGAACAAAAAAATTTAATGTTAAATTACCCTTCGGAAAAAGTTCATTTAAAAAATAAATAATTATTTAGTTGATTCAAATAAGTGATTCGCATTTATATTATCAAAACCATCACGTCTTTGATTAGTATTCGGGTCAATTTTACGATTAACAAATTCAATATATGCTTTTGGAATATTATTTATACTATCCGATATTGTAGATGATTGTTCTAAAAGTCCATCTTGACTACAAATTATGTATGGATTTGATTTTGAATCTGATGATGGATATATATTCATTTTAAGATTTAAATCTTTAACCATTTCATTAATAATTATTTCAAATGAATCCGGATATAAACTAAGGTCAAAAGCAATATGATTTATACTTTTACCCCAAATAACTGTCCATGCTAAATATTGGTCAATCTCTTTTAATTGATTATATTTTTCTAAATCACTTAATGATTCATTTTCAATAATTTTTTTTATTTCTAAATTATACTGACAATCAATTTTAATATAACTTGAAAATAATCTAGAATATATTGGATGTTTATACCAATATGCTTTTTTATAAAATTTATCTGTTGTTTTTAAGGGAAAATCGAGTGAATCGATTAATAAATAATCATTATCTAAAATTTCATCAAAATCCATAGCATCTTTCAGTGATAAACTACGAAATGCGATATGGTCAATTTGGGGCATTATGTATGGATATTTTTTTTTAAGATAATTAAGACATTTTTTAGCTGTTGGTGTTTCTTTATAATATGTATGAATTTTACGTGTTAATTCTGTTCTGAATCTATTTGAACGTAATTGTTTTTTTAAACTAATATCCGTTTCAAAAGATTGTTTATTATTCACAGAACTAATATAACTTGAAGGCATTATTAATTAAATATATATCCTTAGACGGATTTATTATTTTTTACTGATGTATTATATATGATTGTTTTTATTTATATACAAATATAATATTTTTTGATAAATTATGATAAATTATAATATTATACATTCTTTTTTTTGGTTATCATTATTATCTTGACTGTCATTTGATGTTCTAGAATTTAATATTATTTGTTGAACCATTGAATTATAATCATAGTTCAAAAAGAAACTTGGTTTTATTATTTTATCCGGAAATACATTATTTATATTTCCTATTCCAATATCTATTACATATGGCTCACTATGTTCAATATCTTTAAAATTATTATTATACATATAATTATTATATATTGGGTCATATTTTGATATTGACATTATTTGATAATAACGATTTTGATTTTTATTTAAATCAATAATCTCTCCAATTTCAAATAGATGTGGTATTATTTCTTTTGAATGTGTTGAATATGATGACATCATACCAGATAACATTATATTATATATTTTAATATCTTTATTAATACCAGAATATCCAATATTTCTTTCAGAAGTTCCCCATATAACTATATATTGTCCTTCTGAATCAAAATTCGAATAAATTTTTCTTTGACGACATTTAGCAAATCCAAAATTATTCCATGTCCATTGACAATCTTTAGGATGATTGATATTATCTGGAAATTTATCAAGAAGTAATATATAAAATCTTTCTAGAATCATCTCTGTTCTAAAATATCTAATTAAACAATTATCATTTAATAATGATATTTTATCTGTTAAATTCCTACTTATATCATCACCTTTTAATAAGTTAAATTCATCAATTAATAAATTATGTAAGCCAAATAAACTTCTTAAATTAGTTAAATTTGATGCTAGAAATACTTTAATTTCTTCATTAATTAGTGGTGTTGAATAAAATTCATTCGCAATTTGATTTATTATATTAATTCCCTTTGAACTTTTTAATTTATTAAACCAACATTCAACATCTTTATTTGCTTGAATCGCTAATTTTGAAATATTTTTCGGTTCTAATTCTTCTTTTTGATTAATCAAATTATTATTTTTGTTATTATTTTCATCTTGTTTGATTTTTTTATATGTTGGAAAATTTAAAAATGACATTCTAGAACAATTTTATTGAAATAATTACATTATCATAATATTAAATCAATTTTTATTGTGCTAGATGAGAATATTTTTCTCTAAAATATTTTGGTAATCTTGCCTGACATTCTAATAAATATCTCCAATTTACTTTATCTTTCATTTCAACAATAAAATCTGGATTTAATTTTTGATATTGTGAAACTAAATTCCAATCCAAACGATCTTTATGTTTTCTCATTTGTTCTTCACTTAATGAATGATATTGTGAAACTAAATTCCAATCTAGATAATCCACAAATTTTTCAATATCTTCAAATTGAATTTTTTTATTACGGGAAATCCAATACCAATCTAACTTATCCTTATGTTTATCTATAAATTTATGACTTAATACTTGGAAACCAGAAACAACTTTATGATCCATTTGATCCCATAAAGCATCAATTATATCCTCTGGTAAAGAACCTAATCTAGATAATCCAGCCCAATTAACTCTTTTTGACGCAAATTCCCATAAACGTTTCATTTCTTCATACTTTTCATTTAATTTTACATATTTTTCTTTCAAATCATAATAATCCTCATCTTCTTCTATATCTAGATTATTTTTATCTTTATCTAGATTATTATTTTCTATATTTTTATCTTTATTATTTTCCATATTTTTTATAATTATTCTATTATTTTTTTTTCCTAAATTATACATACCAAATAAAAAAATTGATTTTAAAAGAAAAATATAATATTAAAGAATAACTTCTAAAAATCTATCATGGAAAACATATCTATTCAATTAGAATTAAATAATTTCAATAACGAAAACACATTACTAAAATATTTAATTGAACATAATATTAAACCTAATTATTGTTCATTGTGTTATCAAAAACCAAAACATAATGATAAATTCCTTAGATTATGGGTTGATAGAATTAATTTAGATATATATGATTTATCAATTGATAATTTACGATTAATTTGTCCAAATTGTTATAGTCAAGAATATAAATTTAATCCTATACAAGAAAGACGACAACAAGAAGAAGAAAGACGACGACAAGAAGAAGAAAGACAACAACAAGAAGAAGAAAGACAACAACAAGAAGAAGAAAGACGACAACAAGAAGAAGAAAGACGACAACAAGAAGAAGAAAGACAACAAGAAGAAGAAAGACGACAACAAGAAGAAGAAAGTAAAAATAAAAAATTATATAAAATTGTGGAATGTAATTTCTGTCATCAGAAATTAAAAGAACCAGCAATACTAAGTAAATTAGAACCTGTATTTTGTAAAAAATGTAGATCATGTGAATATCAATTTGATATGAATTTTGGATATGAAATGGTTGAAAGAATTAAAAAAAATAAAATTATAGATGATAGTAAAAATCAAACATTATTAAAAGATGAAAAAATACAAAATGAGATTTCTAAAAAAATGATACAATCTAGACAAAATATTGAAAATAAATTAAAAAAAGAACAAGAAAATCGATTTAAACCAATTAAAAAATATCAACCACAATTTCAAAATAAATTGACTTATGATATTAATTACAAAGAAATTGACTCAAAAGATGAACAAAAAGAAAAACTTAAATACATTTCTGAATATAAAAAAGAAAATCAAAAAATGCGTGAAAATATCAAAAAACAAAAGAATGAACTTTTAAATAGCAGTATTGGTCATAAACTTTATCCAACTGATGAAACACAAGCGAAAATTTTTGATAGAGAATTATCTAAAATACAATATAAAAAACAACAAGAACCAGACTTTATTGATGAATCAGATGATGATAATCTAGAATATGAAATCCATGAAAATAAAAATAAAAAAATATTAGATGACAAAATCATCGAAACCGAATTTGAATGTTGAGTTTATTTATTTATGATTTATGAATATATCCAGATACAATACATTGTCTGTGATATTTTTTTTCTTGACTTTGATAATTTTCAAAAGTTGGAATTGGTACATCCTGATAAATTAGATGACCGCTAATAACTCGATAATAATCATTTGAGGCTGTTGCTATAATTTCAAAAATATGTGTATTTGTATCATAACTAATTTTAATATCAAACTCTTCCGGACAATATTTACCATATGGCATGTCCCGATAGATATAATTAAACAATGGGATTTGTGATGTAGAAATAATAATATCTTCATCAACTGTTTTGTTAAGATTAAAGTTTATGTGTATTCCGTCGATATTTTCTATACCAGGGTAATAGTTACGTCGGAAATTCTCATTAAATTCATCAAATACATATGGATTATAATAAAATATTTCAAATTCAAGATTATTTGATTTGTGTTCTAGAAGAACAAATTTTTTATTGTGAATAGATCCTTTGTGATAATGATTTGGTTTAACATTTTCTTCTTTAGAATATTCATTCCGATTAATCATTTTAATCTTTCCTTCAAATTCAACATTCATTTTAAATATTCAAATGTGTAAATATTTGATTGTAATATACTTTCTTGATAGTTAATTTTTTATCTTACCTTATTTAAAATCAATTTTTTTGATTGAATTTCAACCAAAAAATACCAATAAAATAAATAAAAATATTAATAAAATAAAATTGAAATATATTTATTAAATATATTATTAATTGTAATGTTAAAACTAAATAATGATCAAGAAATTGTCTATAAACAAATTATTGATTTTATTAATTCAGATAAAAAATATTTCTTATTAACTGGGTCAGCAGGAACTGGAAAAACAACTTTAATAACTAGATGTTTATCATATCCTAAATTAGAAAATTATAAAGTTGCTTTAACTGGTTGTACCAATCAAGCTGTTAATGTTCTTGAAAAATGTTTTATGAAATTATATGAAAAATCAAATAATATAGAAAATTTACAAAAACCAGAAGAAATTTCATGTTTAACAATTCATAAATTATTGAAAATAAAACGCAAAATTGATTTTAAAGGAAACGAAATTTTCCAAAGTAATTTAGGTGATGAAAATACTAAGGTTAAATCCAAATCAATTTATTATTACAATTTAATTATAATTGATGAGGTTTCAATGTTAAATCAAGAATTAACACTAAAATTACTTGAATTAAAAAATAAAATTAGTGGTAAAATTATTTTCGTTGGAGACCAAGCACAATTACCACCAGTAAATGAAAAAAACAGTTATATTTTTCAAATCGCAGGTAAGGAAATACCACATGGTCATTTATCAGAAGTTATGAGGTCTGATAATTTAATAACAAAATTTACAAATTCTGTTCGAAAATTAGCTTTAGAAGAAAGCAATAAATTATCATTTAAAAATTATGGTAATGAAAGGGTGATTTTTTACAAAAATCAAGATGATTGGATAAATGAATATTTAAAAAATATTAAAGAAGAACAAGAAATAAATCAAGATACAACATCTATTTTATTATCATATACAAATCGTGAAATTAATAATTTTAATAGAATAATTCGTAATAAATTATTTAATAATCCAATTGATATATATACACATGGAGAGAAAATTGTATTTTTAAATCATTATAATAGTATTACAAATCATACATATTTTTCAAGTGAAACGGCTATAATTGAAACTATTGAAGATTCAGAAATTAGATTTTCAAATATTTTCATTTATGATTTATTTAATTATAATTGTGAAGTTAAAGATTTAGAATCCAAAAAAGAAAAATTTGGACTTAATCAATTATTTAATTTAATTCGAAAATCTAAAATTAAAACGAATTCTGATAATCAAGATATTTCAGATGATGAAAATATTTCAGATAATCAAGATAAAAATGTAAAATTAAAAGTAAATCTAGATAATTTTTGTCAAATTTGTTATTTAGATTTAGAAAATAATAATACAAAGGGAAAAGTATGTAATTTAAATTCTAAACATATCTATTGTCCAATGTGTTATAAAAATTGGATTATTACTCTTCATTTGTGTCCATTATGTTATGTTAAAATTAATGATGATGGATTAATTATATTTCCAGAAAATGATATTTTATCATCTGAACTTCAAAATTTTCAAAAAGAATTTAATAATGTTAATTATAAAATTTGGCTTATGATGTTAAACAATCAGGGAGTTATTAAAGTTATTCATAAAGATAATGAAAAAATATATCTAGATGGATTAAGTAAATGTCGTACTAGTCTAGAAAATATAAGTTTATATTTAGAAAAAATTAAAATATATAATTCTGACCAATCTACAAATCCACGTTTGAAAGTATTTTTTCAACAATTATTACAACGTTTATGGGATTTATTTTATTACCATTATATTGACCAATTCGCATCAATTTCTTATGGATATGCTATCACAACTCATCGAAGTCAAGGTTCAACATATGATAATATTTTCATCTATTTAAAAGATATTATCATGAATAATCGTAATCAATTAGAAGCATATCATTGTTTTTATACCGCCTCCACACGAGCAAGTAAAAAATTACATTTATTATATTAAAACCAAAAATTAATGGTATTTTATATTGGGGTATATATTGAAAAAAATTGAATTCATATATCCTTTTACTATGTAATATTATTCAATATAACTTATTCAATATAACTTTTTATAATATGTCTGAAATTATCTTTCATGGAAGTCGTTCAGATGAAGATATGATTGTATATGTTAGATATCATGGAGAACCGTGGATTAAAGAACATTGCTATTTTGTTAAATATGGTGATGATATCCCTTCTGTTATTCCAGAATATGAAAATGTTTCCTATTTGGGTATTATTTACAGTTCCCTAACTAAATTACCTAAACTTCCATCTAAGCTTCAATGGCTTTATTGTCCTATTAATAAGTTAGTTTCATTGCCTAAACTTCCAGATACACTTCTTCGCATTGATTGTTCGAATAATCAGCTTACTGAACTACCAAAAAAGCTACCTCCAAATCTTGAATATCTTTATTGTCCAAATAATCAAATTACCTCAATTCCTAAGCTTCCAGACTCAGTTAAAACAATTTGTTTTGAAAGAAATAATGTATCTAATTTTCCTAATGTTCCGCAAAATATTAGTATGATTACATGTCATCATAATAAGATTAAATATTTTCCAGTATTCTTTCCAAATACACTTACATACTTGTATACTGATTATTATGAATATTCTAAATACTAAAATATATTATTTTTTTTGTAAATCTTGATAA
>Ga0172372_10009269_pt1 | contig 12828 bp, 19 predicted proteins | sample LakKiv5m_2_FD_114544 | JGI IMG/M metagenome (GOLD analysis project Ga0172372, IMG submission 114544) | Freshwater microbial communities from Kabuno Bay, South-Kivu, Congo - kab_092012_9.5m | ecosystem: Environmental > Aquatic > Freshwater > Lake | place: Democratic Republic of the Congo...
CTGTGTACTCCATACCTACCTTTACATTCCTAAAATTGTAGATTTTTTTTCTGTTTCTTTTTTTTCCTTTAATGAAAAGCATGGTAGTGATTTGTTGGGTGTCTGTCAACAGTTCACACCACCACCCCAGCATCCCCAACCACACCAGCTCCACCGCATTCTGCAGACTCCCCGCCCTCCACTCCAGACACGTCGCATTCAACCCCAACAGCAGCATGAACACCCCCGACGCCACGCACAGCGCGATCGTGGCTGCTGTGATCGACTGCAGCGCCATGGCGAGCGTAAACGCCACAAAGAGCACCAGAAACGCAATGTGCGTGTTGAGATGCGTATCGGCATCAAAGCACACGACCCCTTGCGCGGAAACCCAGCAGCAGTACGCCAGGGGGTTGCCCGTCGCGTGCAGCACGATAAAGAGCAGCCACACGGCGCACCCGGCCACAAAGCGGCTCAGGGGGCGGTGCTGGGCGATGAGGTGGGAGACGGAGATCAGCGTCGAGGTTTTCAGGTCGCAGGATGTCCATGGGGTGGCTAGGATTAGCAGGATGTATAGGGAGAGTAAGACTATCTGGGGCCAGGAGTACATGGGTGGTGGGGTGGGTGTGTGGGGTGTTAAGTGCATAAATTTGGTCTTTGTTTTGTTGGAAGGGTGTACATAAATGATGTCATTGTGTGTGTGATGGGGAGGGTTGATCTGCATTTTTTGGAGGCTTTAGTCGACAGATTGGCTTTCTTGGGTACAAAACTTTCACCTGCTAACATTATTGGATATATTAATGAAGCGTGTTCCAACGTAGGTATTATGGCTACGCCAATTAGTGTGTTCAGTGATCCTAAAATGTATATATTTGGGAGAGGGCAGTTTGTTTTGACTGATACCAACGGTCAAAGGAGATATGGTTATGTGCAAGAGGCTGATGATGATGATGGAACTCACATTGGTTACAACATTTTCTGCGTGAAAAACGAATCAGATAGGTCTGCATATGTATTTGTTCCTGTTCTTGACAATGGTAATGATCATACAAAAGCCATTGCTGGTATGTTTATGAGATCTTTTGGCATTGAAAATAAAGAGTCTCCCAAAGGTCCTGTAGGAAAGAAAGGTGAGTGAATTTCTCTTTGAAGCCTGGACTAACACTGTGGACAGCGTTAATAATGATCCAAGTACATAAATCCCATACAAATTCTTTGGATGGGCAAGGCTGATCTACAATTTCTGGAGGCATTGGTGGACAGGATGACTTTCTTGGGAAGTCTCTTGAGCATCAGTGATATTGATACAGTGTTTAGAAAGGCTTGTGAGACTGCTGGTGTGGGTGTTTGGAGGACTGGCTGGTGGTATTCGCGGAGGTATTATACGCTGACTTGCAATTCAAATACCATCGACGTGTCAATTCAGTCTTTGAAAAAATGGAATGGCGTGGATATCTTTTACATTGGGTTTCAAATTAGGGGTACTGGTGTGGATAATAAAGAGGAAATCTTAAGATCACAGACAAGTGACGAGATATATACTCAGTTGCTATCCATGATTAAAAATTATACCAAATAAATATAATCACCCCAACGCCTCCACCAACACCGCCGCAGCACATGCAGCACACAACAGCACTACCATGCTCCCCGCCACTGTGTGCATGCGCCCAATAAACGTGGCTATACCAATGAGCGTGCCCTCGAGCCAGTACGAAGACACAGCATCTTGCCAATGATCCACAGGATCCAGCGCGGTAATAAGGCGCATCCACGACCACTGGAGAACCAAACACCCGAGGAGCACGCTGGCTGTGTCGTTGTTTTTGTCGTCGTCGTCGACCCACAGGCTCAAGTGCAGGTCCGCGAGGGGTTTGAGTCTTCCTGTCCCTACGTATATGAGGATCCCCACCCCCGTGATGATATCCCATATGGCGTTGGCGAAGAGGATACGCTCTGCCCACATTATTGCGTCTTTTATTATTGAATGGATATACCTTGACGCGTTGATAAAATCGCATGCGCGTTGATCTGAAGCCCCGCCACGTCGATCCTGTTGAAGAATGTGAGCTTGTGCGTCTCGTTTGCGAATACGATCCGAAACGAAGCGCCGCCCACGAGTCTGGTGGTGTGGATGGCGAATTCGCCGCCCAGTGTGTTTTGGACAAACGGGAGCAGGTACTTTGCAAAGGACTCCACCGCCCTTGTGTCTTGCAAATATCTGAATGCTGCCCATTCGTTTGAATCTGGGCCCAAACAGTATTCCGTGCTGTCGTCAGACCCCTGTGTTTTCAATCCTCTCCCCCATCGCGTCAGCACCTCGCCTACGTTGGGGGGTATCTGTTGCATCGTGATTGGGCCAAAGGCGTGCTTTTATGGCTGTTATGTGCTTTTCGTATTTTGGGGCGGCGTCCGAGCCCAAACGCATGGATCCGCTGATCGCTGTCGCTCTGTTGCTGGTTGGAATCGGGCTGCTGCTGCACCATGGTTGGAAGCATCATTACGAGGAGGAGCCCAGTTCGGCGCGAGAGGGGAGTTGTGTGTGGGTGTGCTACTTCCAGCCCAAGGACATCGCGCATTATGAAACGTGGAGCGTGATCTGCCTTACGAACGCGTTTTGGTGTGTCGCCGATGCGGAGGTCGATGAGCACCGTTCGTTGTTGGCGGCGTTCTTTTTTGTCGTGGGCATTCTGCTCCTGTTTCTGGGCTGCATCCGGTGCTCGGATTCTCAGCCTTCGTTTGGATGGGTGCTGCACAACCTGTGCAATCACGAGACGTGGATTCTGGTGTGCTTTACGGGCGCTGTTAATGTGCTGTGGTTGATTTAGACCATTTTGTGTTGTAAAATTTTAGTTTTTTTTTATTCAGCAATGGAAAAAAATAAAACAGACATGTTGGGTGCGATGACCATCGAGCAATTGAGACATCATCGCATGCCCATTGAAACAAAGAAAACAGAGCGTTTGGAGGAGAAACCGTTAAATGAGCATGAGATGAAATTAAAGCTTGTCTTTGCCAGGGAACAGCCTCTTCTTGTGGAGCAGATTCAACGGGCTCAGATCGAGCGCATCAAGGAGGTCGAAGGACAGCTGGAGACACTGCAGGAAAAATGGAGGGATTCTGATCAAGGCTGGCGTGCCACGACGGAGGAAAACAATGCGCTGAAATTTCGTCTCCGGGTGTTGGCCGAGGAGAATGTGGCGCTCCATGCCAAATTGGCCGCCGCGACTTTGGAGGCCGCCGCTCTTCGCGAGGATCCACACTACAGACAGCTGATCGCCGCCTATGAACTTCGGATGAAAACCATGGAGGCTGAATTCAACGCTCGTCTCAGGGCCGAGGTCGACTGCGTCGCGGCGAGTCTGTATGAGCAGATCAAGGCCCTCAAAGGGCGGCGCTAGTGCTGGCATAATGGTCGGTGATACAGCACCACGTGAAAGAGCGTGGCCAGCTCCTTTTTCTTGATGTTCACGCCGGGGGTGTCGATCCAGGTGATGATGCGCTCATACACTATGGCCAGGGGGCACCCGACGCTGCTGCCTATAGACCGAAAGAGGCATTCGGTCCCTGTCGTTATGACTAGGTCCTCGTGCATGGATTGGTATGTGTATAGATAAACCGACGTGTGCCACCCGGTGTGCGCCGTGGGAAACGCCATGGTGTTCATGAGTCCGATGAGCGCGGACGCCATGGAGAATGTGACGATCTTCTCCCAGTACCTTACTGTGTTGTCGCTGGGGTTGGCGGCCTCCATGTCGTCCCATCGCAGCCAGCGCCAGATGTGTATGTGGGCAGTGATGAAAAAGAGCGCTGCGAAGCAGTCCTCGGCGAACCACCACGCGCCCTGTATGCGTGCTGTGCAGTCGGAGTTCAGCAGGCTGGTGTTGCGTATGTGGAAGGCGGCGGTTGTGTTCCAACAGGAGCCTGGCCGTAGATGCATTGCTCTCATTCCCCATGCTGAATTGTGTATGAATTCGTGCCCTATAAAATTGTTGTGATCCGATCGCATGGCTGCGGCCGCTATGGCTGCGAGCAGTTGGGCTGTTATGAGCATCCCCCAGTATTGGAGGTCTGTCTTCCAGTCTGCTTTATCAAACCTCGGCATCCCGCTCACGTTGGCCTTTTTCCAATCGCCCTTGCTTCCGCACGCGAGCGTGGTGACGAGCGGGTTGATGAGCGGCCGCCTGAAGACGATGTTGACGTAGAGGGTGACCACCGGCCCTGCGATGAAGAGATCGCCGCCCAGTCTGGTGGACAACAAAAAGAACGCAAGCGTCGAGAGAAATTCGCGGGAGGCTAATGAGATCCAGACTAGGTTGATCTGGCTGTCTGTGAGATGGGCATGTCCTCCTTGGTACTTTGGATCGTGGATGGCGTCTGAATTCAGGAAACTTAAAGAGATTGAAGGAGGCGGGGAGCCGTCTTGATTCTGCAACATAGGAATCTTTATGCTGCGCATGGCCATCGATAGAGGATGGCGTGTGCGTGCTTTATGTATGGCTTTGAGGCCTGTGGGTGTCCCAAAAACGGCAATTCAATTCATCCGAGTATACACCGCCCATCCCGCTGCGTCCACTCCGCTGCTTAATTTTCGCCACCGCGTGTCAGTAGACAGGAGCTCCTCAACGCGTCTCGTTTTGAGTGTGCCTGTGTCGTGGAGCGCCAGATAGCGCGGATGGCAGTCGCGGTCGACGATTTGAAATTCGGCCAGGCCGGTGTATTCGTTACCGTCTATGAGCACGAGGTCAAAGTCGTACGCGCTGCAGAGGGTGCGCAGCATAGGAACCGACGTCTTGGCCAGCGCGATGTCCCTGTCGTAATACAGCCTGTAGTGCTCGCTTGCGCGGTCCTCGGCCGTCATTTGCTCTGGTTTCATATATTCGTCCACGCCCACCGTCCCTGCAAGCATGCAGGTGACCGGCATGTTTCGGAGGGTTTCGGCGGCATACCGCCAGGCGTCCTCAAACATCTCCATGGTGATCAGCCACTTGCCAGGACCCAGTCCTTGCGCTATACACCAGCTGCTGCCACCGCCGTACCATGTGCCGATCTCGAGCACCAGGCGCACGTCGGGCAGTTGGGCGAGCCGGTTCAGTTCCTGTCCGAACGACGTGGCCATCGTGACCTGGCCTCTCAGTTCCACCCCGCGTGCTTGGTTTTCCGTGGGAGGAGCCGAGGGCATCAGCAGGGGCATGCGGCGGCTGGATCTGATCACGGTGGTGGGGAGCGGCATGGGCGCCTGCCATTTCCGCTGGGCGTGCACCTGCTTGGGCTGTGGCTGTTGTTGCAGGGGGGTGGTGGCTTGTGGCTGCTGCCGTGGGGTGGTGGCTTGTGGCTGCTGCCGTGGGGTGGTGTGCAACGGTTGTTGTCGTGGAATGGCGGGTCGCTGTTGTGGCCGTGGGATGTCGGGCTGGTGGAGGTGTGCTGCAAGGATGGTCAAGACTATTACAAGACACGAGAGTACAAGCAAGGCATACAGACGCATTTCTGCAGGGGGTCCTTGATATTTATGTATTCGGGTAATACGGCTGCAGCGGCAGCATGCCAAAAAGGATAAATCTACCCTATCTGGGATTTGAACCCAGAATTTTCGGCTCATACGACCGACGCCATAACCCGTTTGGCCAATAGGGCGTGCGAAAACGTCTCATTGTTCAGCGCATTTAAGGCGCTTGGTCGCGGCCTTGGTGGAAGATGTTTGGTCGTCCTTGCTTATGTCGCACTGGTGCTCAATTTTCCGTTTCAGGCTCGGGTGCTTGAAAATCAGCTGGCGGAAAAACGCAACCCAGTCATCCCACGAGGTAATGATGTCTGGATATGTAGCCACCAGCCCTTGGCAGGCGTACTTGACCAGGAAGTGGTTTCTGCTGTTGACTTGGATGAAGACGTCCTCGCGATCAGTGCGGTCTTCTTTGGAGCGATTCAGGTGGTAGTATTTTTTCTTTTCGTTTGGCTGTGATACTATGACAAATCCTATCCTTTCAAGCCGAGACAGCGCTGAGTCGATGTCCAATTCGTTCAACAGGCGGTCGAGGATGGAGTCATCGTCCTGGTTCATCGTGGGTGTTTTTTTAAAAATTAAAACCACTGCGACTGGTCTTGAGACAAGAGGGGTATTTTTTAATTTTAGGGAAGTAATCTTCGGATGGGGTGTGACATTTTCCCGTTTACATGTGTGTTTGTATTTAGGCGTTGTTGCAGGCCCGTGTACCATGGGGCGGCTCACCGGATACTTCATTCGCTTTTGGCGGTGGGTGTTTAAGCGCAAGCGGACTGATACTGCCTCCGAGCTGTCGCAACGATTGGTTTTAGGTGGCGATTTGAGTTTCGAATTCATCCCCGCACCTGCCTTTCTCGAGCGGCTTGGGGGTAATGTGCAGTTTTTGGTGACCAACCCCTTGGACTTGCTCCTCCAGGAGCGTGGTCTTATGGCCGAGGCGCTGGTGGTGGAGGCGAGTATCGGCGACAGGCGGTCGGTGCTGTGGTTTCGGTACAATGCAGTGGACCTTGCTGCGCGCGGGGAGTCGAGCTGTACGTTGTTTGCTGACGATGCGGACCGGGTGTTTGATGGAGTATGTGGGAAGATTTGCAGCGCCAAACGGATTTGAATTTTAAAATTTTTGGATGGATTTGATCTGGATTAAAAAAATGTTTGTAACGGTCGTTGAAAAAAAAATCCTTAATAAAACCTAGACCACATTTGTTTAGATGTGTTGGAAGCTTCCATGGTCCAATTGTCGGGACCGCTCCTTGCGCTGAACATCTTGGCTGTGGTTGTGTGCCTGTGCACGCTCTATTCATTTGGCCCTGAGTCCAAAGAGATAGTGAGGGCATGGCTTGTGGAGCAGTACCTTTCACTTGCCGCCTTCACTGTTGTTGTGCTTGCGGGAGAGAGGTTTGCAATGGCGACGTTTGTCTATCTCGACCGACTGTCTGAGTTCAAGATCAAGCCGCGTGAGTATATTTACAAAATCATCAACGATGCTATTGGTAATGGGTATGTATTCAATGTGAGTGAGTTGATGTGTGGTGCTCCTGCTGAGATGACCAAGGGAATCAAGGCGGAATTGAGCGAAAATTCTGGGATCCTTCGGAAGGTAGACAAAGACACTGCCATCGATGAGCCAGTACTTATTTCCAACGAGACTTCACAGAGCGGCACCCCTGTGTTTGAGGAATCGTCTTGCAAAGATGAGGAATCTCCTTCCGCCCACAACGACGACGCGTGCTCTGCTGCCACTACGATGTAATGTGGTGTTTTATTAAAGGATTTGTTCCGAATAATGGGCTCAGCAGGTCACGTGTGGGATATCGATGCCAGTGACACCCATTAATGACATTTCGACCGGCACAGCGTCGTAGGGGAATGCGCGCATGACGTTGTCCGATAGGAAATTGCCCGGATCGCAGATGCACATGTCCACATTGCTTGAGCGCGTGGGAGAGGTGGCGTCGGGTGGGCACTGGAGGCAGGCATTTGGGGCAGTTGCGCGTACCGTCACGGAAAAGGTATCTGCCACGCAATCCGTGCAGACGGAGGATGAGGCGTAGGACCAGGCGCCGGTGGTGCAAGGGATGCAAGTGGAGGGGTCGGACGCTCCGACGGCTGTGGATGCTGTGCCTGCCGGACAGGGGACACACGTCTGTGCAGCGGTGGCGCTGGTTTTTTGTGAGTAAGTGCCGGGCTGACACTGCTGGGCGGTGAGTTGGGTTTCGTCGGTTTTCACAACGCTGACGATGCCAGTGGCGCCTTGAGCAGCAGCCTCTTGACCAAGATTTGAGAGGTCCCCGATGGTTTGGCCTGAAGTCGGTTGAATGGACCAATCCACCTGAATCTGAGCAGTGGTAATCGTGATGAAAGAGCACAGGAGCAGACGGATGGCTGTGGTGTGCATTCTAAATGACTTTGAGTGGGTCTTTTATACATCACTGATTTGGGACGAGACTTAATTCGGCTGGGCCTTTGTCTTTGGATTTTTTTTTCTCGTTTTTTAAACTCAACAAACGATGCCGAAGAAGAAGGCACCATTGGCGCCCAAGCAGATTCCGACCAAGGATTCCTTCTTCCAATCTAAGAGGACTATGGTGGAAGTCAAAACACCTTCTGCTCCCGTTGAGACCCCAAAACCAGTCCCCATGCGACCGCGGCGCTTTTTGTTCGAAGAGGGCACTGGGGAGGCGTATGCCGAGGTGGTGGACAATGCTGCGATTTGCCTTGAGACGGGGAATGAGCTCTTTCGGTTCGGGGATTGGGATCCTGAGGAGAATCATCAGCCATCTGGATTTCAGCGGCCGTTTGATTTCTCTCCGCCTGGAGGAAAGCGTCATCCAGGCGAAAGGTTTGTGGATGTGCTGAATTTGGTGAAGGCAGGGATCATCTCGGAGAAGGATGTGGCGAGCCAGAGGGCGTTTACGGATGAGGAGCTTATGCATGCCATGGATAGGCTCGAAAACTATCGCCGCGAGATGGAGCGCCTGTGTGGGATTGTGGGCGAATAAACTTCATTTTCGAATTATGCGTGCGTAGTACTGCATCAGACGCTTGAAGCAGGTGGGTTTGACTTCGGGCGCGGCGCAAATGGGGTTTTTGCCCCAGTGTTCGTCGTCCTTGTTGGGAGGAGGGATGTCGAGGAGTGGGAGCGTGGGGTTTTCCTTGGCCAATCTACGCCATCTGAACGCGGTGGTTTCAGAGATGTGGATGCCTGTGTTGGCCAGCGCGGTTTGTGTTTCGTCTACTGTGACGAGGTTGAGATGGGAGAGGACTGTTTTCAACTCGACGTCACTCTTGGCTTTGTTCATGTTGGTGAACGGGGGGAATGGCATTTTGTAGTGATTTGATTTAAAATGGTCTTTTTATTTTTTTTAAGGCGATGGAGGTTTCTGTGGTTCAGGAGCCTTCGTCTTCTGAGCAGGACCCTGAACTGAAGGCAGCATTGGCCGTGATTGAGAGTCAGAAGGCTCAGTTGCGTTTTTTAATGGAGACCTATTCTAACCAGATTCATTGGGCAGCTGAATGGCGCATTCAGTGTCATGACAATATTCGTCTGCGGGCCATACTGAAATCCAAGGAGGAGGGCACAGAGGTTATGGATCTCAAGCGCATACTGGTCGACAAGACGGCCGAGTTGGCCAGCTTCCGCGCGGCGTATCATCAGCGCGGGATACTGCTCTCGAACGCTTTGCATGAGATCCAACTCATGACCGCTGAGCTTCGGCGATTGAGAGGGGCCGGTCCGTGAGCGCCTGGCTGTGTGAATAGCCGTTTTTGATATAAAGCCATTGTGCTTTTCTCAGTAAATGCAGGGCTTGTTTCGCAAACGGTGTGATGATTTGGTGAATGCGTATGTCAAGGCGTCTTTGAAGCGCGAGTACACGGCGCAGGAGATATGTGTAATTTTGGAGAAACAGATACGCTCGGACCGGCGTTTGTTTCGGAAGCGAATTGCTGTGTTGGAGAGGGAGAAGAAAAACACTGATAGGTCGATCGAGGATTTGGCCTGGGAGATTGAACAGTTGAATTTCAGACTAAAGAGCATGGGGGTGTGCTTGACACATGAAGTAAAATCCCGACTAGAGGCTGTAGAAGCGCGGTTGTTCGAGGAAGATAATGCCCAGACGATCGGTTGCGAGGAGGCGATGTGTTTGCAGAAAAATGAGACCAACATACTCCCCACTGACGAACTGGGATGGACCCGAATTTAGATTTTTTTATTTTTTTTAAATCTACATTAAATGGAGACATCACACACCCTTTCTCGGCACCAAATGGAAGTCCTTTCAGATTTAGTGCAGTACATCTCGTGTGATGTTACAGAGCAGTTGACTGGCTCCACCAAAGGCGGTGAACATATTTTCAAATTGCGTTTAGAGTCTGCCGAGACAAGGTACAATCGCATGAAGGCGTTAGTGTGCGCTTCGCTCGAAAAGCAGGCGCGGTTGCAGCAAGAGTGTGAGGAACTCAGACTTTCAACAATGGCTGAGAGCATAGGCGTCAGTGCGAGTGATAGCGTAACAATGATGCAGAACATGCTCAATGAGCTTAAGGCGGTTAGAGATGAGAATTCCAGGCTGATAGAAATGAATCGATGCCTCCGTCACAGCACGCCAGTGGTCTTGCAGTCAATGGATGCGAAAGACAACAAGGCTGCAGTGGAAGGCGATCTCAGGGTAGCGCGTCAGCAGATCAGCGCGTTGGAGTTGGAGCTCGTGCGCACGGCCGATCAGCAGTTTGAAATGGAGGAACGGCTCAGGGAGTATGAGGATGTGTTTGATCGTCTTCTGGGCAGGGAGCATGTTGCCATTGATCCTGTGCATCCACGCTTTCATCCAATCAGCACCTGCTTGTCGCCTGCGTGCCAAAGCTACGCAAACCGGTTGCGAAACGGGCTGCGACGGGAGATGGCTGACGCCTACGTGCGCGATCGCAATGTGCGCATCAATGGATACTTCCAGAGGGTTGTCAGACCGTTGGAGGCGCTTCGTGACGAAAAGGACCAGAGAATCGACGAATTACTGTTGCGCATCGCGCGCCTGGTTTGTGCCACGGTTAGGAGCGCAGATGATGTGGACGAGGAGATGGTGCGCGTGGTGTATGGGATCGAGAAGCTAAAATCGGATGCAGAGGCATTAGGTGAGGAGATCAAGACTCTTGAGAACACCAGGCTTTCTTTGGTTTCGGAGCTCGGTGGTCTGCAGCAGGAGATTCAAGAGGCCAGCGGTGCTTTGGATGAGCTGACGGAGACACGCGGTCTGTGTAGGGCTGAGATGCATTGCTTGGACGAGGAGCGCAAGCGTGTGGAGGCGGAATGGGAGCGGGTGCAGTGCTTTTTGAATGGCCAGATGGGGGTGGAGTATGATCGGATGCTGAAGGACTACCAGATGTTGCAGCGTAAACTGAAAGCAGCACAGCAAGAGGACGTGAGGAATGACGAGACTGCTGATGCAATGCAACAGGATGACGCTCCCGTCAAACGGATTGGAAAGACGATTTTCATTGCATGTCGATGTGGCGTGAGCGTTCCAGTCGATGACATTGGCAGCCACATCATCAAGATCCATGGTGCGAAGGAAGGCGAGAAGATTTTTCCGTGTCCAGAAGGGTGTGGCTTTTTTGCTGACACTGGGAAGGAAATGGTCGAGCATGTCCGCGGGAGCGAATGCGGGGAGCGACTGAGCGTCATCAAACGTCTCAGAGAGTCGGCCAAATGTGTATAAGAGCTTGGCTCTGTTGCTTGGTATTGATGCGGAAAATGTTGGCGGAGATTCTATCGCTGATCGTGATCCCGTGGCTCAGATTACTTCGCACTATGTGGATGTAGCGACTGGTTTGTCATGTAACGCCTGTTCTTGCTTTGCTCTTGCGTAATGTGCAATGAAACTGCCCAGACAAATGGAAGTGAACAGAATTCCAAGTAAATACAGGTGTGCCTGGGTGTCTGTTCGGAAGGATGGCATGAATGAGAATATGTATAGCAGCACGAATAACACTATATCGGCCCCTATGAATAGCAGCTTGATGTACTGCCAGCATTGATCTTGGAGGAACGACATGCCCCATAGTGTGAAAAACAGCTTCTGAATCACTCGCGTACTGATGAGAAACAGGTACGTGGCCACGTACGGCGTCTCGTTAGTCTGATAATACCTGGAGGACACAAGCATCATGCAGCCTATGATGATGTTGATGGTGTTGCGGTTCTCTATGTGGTATGCAGAATATCCGGCAATGTAGGCTATTGTGTACCAATACAGCACGATGTCGTTGTATGTGGCCCAGAACCCATCGGGGGTGTTGGATATGATGATGGCCATGAGCGCTATGCATAGGACCACTGTGTTGTGATTGTGCGGGACTGAGCCCTTGACTTCCAGAATCAGTGCAATACATTCGCCGAGGTTGACTATGAGCCACAGCATGATGAGGAGGACGAACAGGTTGGCCCAGTAGCCCAGGTCGAGGTCATATTGCACCGAGACTTCACCGTTGGCCCACACGATGGACGTGCCGTGGCGCAGGTCGCATGGCATGACGTCGAAGTCGAACATGCTCAGACCCTTTGCACACTTTGCTTCCGCCTTCCAGAAAAAATCAAAAGGCGCTTGAGCGTCCGTAACGGAGGTCCGCGGGGTTTGTGTGCACGGCAGGAAGGTGTAGTTGTTATGTTGACAGAGGCCGTTCAGTATGCGCGGGCACGGGTAGCTGGTGGCCGAGGGCATGTAGACTGGGGTGTCAAAGAACAGGAACCCGTTCTGGTTGATCCTCACGCCGTCTGATACGCTTAGCCAATACATGCTGTGGTCGTCAAAGCACGGACGATTGGTGAGGAGCATTTGCAGGAGGGTTTGTCCGTGCTTTATACGTTGGTATGATGTGTGTGGCGAAATGATTCTGTGGTGTACTTAAACTGAGGTGCTGCTGCCGTGCAAATGGCCACTCCTGCGATGGTACTGTCGTGTGTGATCAAGCTTATGGTGGTGAGTGTCGGTGTGTTTTGGGTGGTGTCGTTTTGCGTGTCGAGGGTGTTTGTGTTTTATGAGGCCTACAGCTCCTTCTTGCGCATCCTCAAGGACGAGGAGTGGCTGCGGCAGCAGTGTGCACTTCCGGAATTTTATTCCAATCTGCGGCAGCACACGGATCTGTGCAACGCGGTGCGGCTGAATGCGGAGCGCAGCCCCGTCTTGATCGCGCTGAATGAGGTGGCCAACACGGCCCATCTGTGTGGTCGCTACAGCTGCATGGAGGCCCTTAGCATGCTTTCGGCGGCTGGATGGCCGGCCATCGTGGCGGTTGTCGTTACGTTGCTGATGGCTCCATCGATTTTGGGTCGAATAGTGCGGGGGGTGGTGCAC
>Ga0172372_10009270_pt1 | contig 12823 bp, 5 predicted proteins | sample LakKiv5m_2_FD_114544 | JGI IMG/M metagenome (GOLD analysis project Ga0172372, IMG submission 114544) | Freshwater microbial communities from Kabuno Bay, South-Kivu, Congo - kab_092012_9.5m | ecosystem: Environmental > Aquatic > Freshwater > Lake | place: Democratic Republic of the Congo...
ATCGCGGCTTGCGTCGCGGATCGAGGCGGTGGTGGAGTGGGTGTCCCGAGCTGCTTCCTTCGCGATTTCCGGCGTCGAACGACGCGGCGAGTTGAGCTCGCGGTAGCCGGAGATGAACTGCATGCCGAGCCAGCGGAAGATGTAGTCGACGAGGCTCTTCGCGAACGGAATATCGGCGTTCGTGGTCATACCCATCGGCTCGAACCGCTGGTGCGCGAACTTGGTGACGAGGCTCTCGACGGGCACGCCGTACTGGAGCGCCACCGAGATCGCGGTGCCGAGCGAATCCATCAGGCCGCCGATCGTCGAGCCTTCCTTCGCCATGGTGATGAAGAGTTCGCCCGGACGACCGTCCTCGTAGAGGCCGACGATGAGGTAGCCCTCGTGACCGGCGACGTTGAACTTGTGCGTGACCGAGTCGCGCGTATCGGCGAGACGACGGCGCATCGGACGCTCAATGATCCGCTCCACGACGCGTTCGACGACGATCTCGCGGACATCCGCGACCACCGGCTCGCCCGCGAGGGCCATGTCGGTGAGCGTCGCGGTGGCGGCTTCGGCCACCAGCTCCGCCTGTTCGGCGACGGTGGTCACAGGCGTCTCTGCCGCCGCGACGGCGGAGACCTTGCTGTCGTCCTTCTTGTCGTCTTCCTCACTCTTGTCACTCTTCGTCGAGAGCGGCTGCGAGAGTTTGCAGCCGTCGCGGTAGAGCGCGTTCGCCTTGAGGCCGAGCTCCCAGCTGAGCCGGTAGCACGCGCCGATGTCCTCAACCGAGGCGTCGGAGGGGAGGTTGATCGTCTTCGAGATCGCGCCGGTGATGAACGGCTGCGAAGCCGCCATCATGCGAATGTGGCCCTCGGGCTTGATGAAGCGCTCGCTGAGTGGGCCGCAACGGTTGGCGCAGTCGAAGACGGGCAGGTGCTCGTCCTTGAGGTGCGGGGCGCCCTCGATCGTCTGCGTGCCGCAGATGGTGCGGTTGAGGACGTCGATCTGCTTGCGGGTGATGCCGAGCGCACGGAGACCGTTGAACGACATGTCGCTCTTTGCGGCCACGGCGTCGACGCCGCAGTTCGCAAGGACGTTCTCCGGCATCGACCAGGCCGAGAAGGCGAAGGCGAGCTCGAACACGGTCGGGAGGTTGTTCTCGACCGAGAGGAGCTGCTCGTGGGTGAAGCCCTTCGCAAGGAGGAAATCGCGGAAGGTCTGCGACTTGCCGGAGACCGCAGAGCCGTCAACCGCGGGCATCGCCACGTCGAGGCTGAGGGTGCCCATGACGTAGGTCACCATGTCATCGGCTTGGTCGGCCGAGTAGCCGAGCGCGCGGATTGCCGGACGCAGCGACTGGTTGGCGATCTTGAAGTAACCGCCACCCGCGAGCTTCTTGAACTTGACGAGTGCGAAATCAGGCTCGACGCCCGTCGTGTCGCAGTCCATCAGGAGTCCGATCGTCCCGGTCGGCGCGATGACGGTCGTCTGCGCGTTGCGGTAGCCGAACTTCTCGCCGTAGCCGAGGGCGTCATCCCAGCAGGCGACCGAGCGATCGAGGAGATCGGCGGCGTTCGTCAGGTTGATGCGGTTGCCAGCGACGAGCGAGTGGTCGATCGGAACCGGGCGAATGCGGAGGTCTTCGTACTCGTCGCTTGTGCGCGAGACACCCATCGCCGCGCGGCGGTGGTTGCGGACGACGCGCAGCATGGTGTCGCGGTTCTCACCGTAGCCCGCGAAGGGGCCGTGCTCGGCGGCGAGCAGCGCGCTCTGCGCATACGAGCGGCCGGTGAGGATCGAGGTGAGCATGCCGCACACCGCGCGTCCTTCCTCGCTGTCGTACGGGATGCCGGCCTGCATGAGCATGGCGCCAAGATTGGCGTAGCCGAGGCCGAGCGTGCGGTAGCGCCACGAGAGATCGGCGATCTCCTTCGACGGGAACGCAGCCATGAGCACCGAGACCTCGAGCACGATCGTCCAGAGGCTGATCGCGTGCTCATAGCCCTCGAGGTCGAAGCGACGCGACTGCGCGTCGTAGAACTTCATGAGGTTGATCGACGCGAGGTTGCAGGCCGTGTTGTCGAGGAACATGTACTCGGAGCACGGATTGCTGGCGTTGATGCGCCCGCCTGCGGGGCAGGTGTGCCACGCGTTGATCGTCGAGTCGTACTGGACACCGGGATCGGCGCAGCGCCAGGCGGCGAAGTTGATCTCGGTCCAGAGTTCCTTCGCCTTTACCGTCTTCGCGACCTTGCCGTCGGTGCGGCGAGTGAGATTCCAGTCGGCATCGGCATCGAGTGCGTCGAAGAACGCATCAGGGATGCGGACCGAGTTGTTCGAGTTCTGGCCGCTGACGGTGTAGTACGCCTCGCCGTTGAAGTCGTAGTCGAGCTTGAGGTCGTACTTCTTCGCGAGCTCCTTCTGATCCTCGCTCAGGACCTTGAGGCCTTCGACGAGGGCGGCGACCTTGATCTCCTCGCGCGCCTTCCAACGGACGAAGGAAACGACGTCGGGGTGATCGAGGTCGAGGCAGACCATCTTGGCCGCGCGGCGGGTGGTGCCGCCCGACTTGATCGCGCCCGCGGCGCGGTCGCCGATCTTGAGGAAGCTCATGAGTCCCGAGCTCTTGCCGCCGCCCGAGAGGGGCTCGTTCTCACCGCGGCACTGGGAGAAGTTCGTGCCGGTGCCGGAGCCGTACTTGAAGAGACGCGCCTCGCGCGTCCAGAGGTCCATGATGCCGCCCTCGCCGACGAGGTCGTCCTTCACCGCTTGAATGAAGCACGCGTGTGGCTGCGGGTGGGTGTACGCATCTGCTGCGAGCTTGGTCGTGCCGGTGCGGTGATCGGCGAGCCAGTGGCCCTGCGCAGGGCCCTGGATGCCGTAGGCCCAGTTGAGGCCGGTGTTGAACCACTGCGGGCTGTTCGGCGCCGCCATCTGCGTGAGCAGCATGTACGCGAGCTCGTCGTAGAACGCCTCGGCGTCGCGCTTCGTCGAGAAGTAGCCATACTTCTCACCCCAGTGCGTCCAGCAACCAGCGAGGCGGTGCACGACCTGACGCACCGAGCGCTCAGGCCCGAGGACGGGCTTGCCGGCGTCATCGACGATCGGCGTTCCGTCGGCGTGGATCTGCGGCACACCGGCCTTGCGGAAGTACTTGCTGACGACGATGTCCGTCGCCAGCTGGCTCCAGAACGCCGGGATTTCGGCGTCCTTCATCTCGAAAACGGTCGAGCCGTCGGAGTTGCCGATGCGACTTGAGCGCTTGGTCCACTCGACGGTGTCGTAGACGTTTTGGCCGGCCTTGGTGAAGCGTCGCGAGATCTTCATTGTCTGGTACTTCCTGCGCGATCAAACGGGCTGAAAGGGTGTCGGAGAGGGAGTCGGAGTAAGAACTGAGTTATTCGGGGTCGTGCTACTGGGAAGCGGGGCCGGACGTGTGCGGAAACAGACAGACGTCGTCGCGGCGGGGGGCCGGTCGGGGCGCGGGCCGCGTGGCGGCGTCAGGCGGATCCGACCGGCGTGCGTTGCGAGACGTGCATGCCGGCAGTTGAGGCGTATTCGCTACTCCCCGGCGAAGCATGTGCGGCAGGAATGCCGTCGACCATCGGGAGCGTGAGCCCCGTCTGATCCTGATACTTGCCCTGCTTGTCGGCGTAGCTCGTGGCGCACACGCGATCTGCCTTCAGGAAGACCATCTGGGCGATGCCTTCGTTGGCGTAGATCTTGGCCGGCAGCGGCGTGGTATTTGAGATCTCGATCGTGACCTTGCCGCGCCACTCGGGTTCGAGCGGAGTGACGTTGACGATGATGCCGCAGCGGGCGTAGGTCGACTTGCCGACGCAGATCGCGAGGACGTCGCGCGGGACGTGAATCGTCTCGACGGTTTCCGCAAGCGCGAAGGAGTTCGGTGGAATAATGATGTGGTCGCGACCGGTCTCGGCGGTGTCGATCGTTACGAAGAGATCATTCGTGAAGTTCTTGGGATCGACGACCGCGGTGCCGCCCGAGGTGGCGTTGGTGAAGATCTTGAAACGGGTTCCGACGCGAACGTCGTAGCCATAACTCGAAACACCGAAGCTGACGGTGCCCGGCCGTTTCTCGTTGGACGCGAATGGCTCGATGTGAACCAACTCGCGGATCTGGGTATCGCTCAACACAGGCATAGAACGCACCGGACGCAGACCCCACCGGTCTGCACGGTCCCCGGTCCGCGCGCCACCATGCGCAGGACCAGAGTGTTCACTCGTGGTTGTTCGTACGACCGTCGTCCTGACGGTGCGCACACTGTTTGCTCAGAGTTGTCTCTGGGCTTTCTCACGCTCTCGCAGGGCTATCTCAGGCTTTCAAACAGGCTTCAAACAGGCTTCAAACAGGCTTTCAAACAGGCTTTCAAACAGGCTTTCAAGGTCAGTCGCGTCCACGCCTGATCGCATCTTCAACGTGCTCAAGCGAGCTCCAAGACAGGGGTTGATTTCCGGAAGGGGTGTCACAGTCGGCTGGATGGCCGGTCGCGTCAGTGCGAACGGTCAGTCAGCTTCCCGATCTTGCGAGGCGCACGGCGCCCGCGCGCTTCCTTTCCGGTCACATATTGTCTGGAACGCCCGAGAACTCCAAAGCTCCGGCGCGACCGGATCCTACCCCAACATGTTGGGGTCGCAAGTGAGAAGTACCACAACCAATCGTTCTTTTCGAAGTTTTTTTGGAATAGGTAAGGAACCGGAGGATGTTGTGTGTGGCGAGTGCATGAAACGCCCGTCTTGGCTGGAACGAGAGGAGTTCCAGAGATCGGACCGCGCCGCACGCTAACGCTGATTCCGAAACGACAGAAGTGACCCCGATCTGCGTGGACAACTTGTGTCGCCCGTCCCTCGCTGCGCCTCCTGCCTGTCTGCAACGCACTGACGCTCCCAGCTCTCGCCGTTACAGTACCAAACAAAGTCCAAACATCAAGTGGTATGTGTGCACGATGTCGTGGCGCAATACGGCGCACGACCGCATCGCGAGTGGGGCTGTCCCGATGCCGGAGGAGTTGAGAGGAGTGCAGCGCGCGAACGGTGACGAAGTTGCGCAAAGCCTGCCGCGGACTTCGTAGGATCGAGGATCGGTGCGTGTGCGCCGCAGTTCATTCGACCAAGCGTGGAGTGAGGACTTGAACCCGCGATGCAGCACGAATCTGACGCCAACTCTGACGCCGACGCTGATGCCGGTCTTCGCAGGCTTGCGCGCGACATGAGCGCCGCCGAGCTGCACGTTGAGATGGACGCCATGGGGCGCGAACAGTTGCATCACGAGCCGCCCGATGCATCGCGCGACGCATCGCGCGACGCAGCGCCCGACGCAGCGCCCGACGAGTTCGCCGACGATCCGCTCTTTCGCGACCTCACTGCGGCGCAGCGGAAGGCCGCGTCTCACGCGGTGGGGCCGGCGCTCGTACTCGCGGGCCCGGGATCGGGCAAGACGCGCGTCATCACGCGGCGCATCGCGGCGCTGATCGCGCGCGGCGTGCCGCCGTGGAAGATCCTTGCGCTCACCTTCACGAACAAGGCCGCCGGCGAGATGCGCGAGCGCGTGTCCCAACTCGTCGCACGCGAGGACGGCACGCGCACCGGGCTCGTCGTGTCGACGTTTCACTCGCACTGCGCTGCCATCCTGCGCCGCTTCGGCGACCGCGTGGGACTGCAGGCGGGGTTTTCGATCTACGACTCGGGCGACCAGAAGGACGCGATCAAGACCGCGATCGAGGAGACGGGCCTTTCGAGCACGCAGTGGACCCCCGCGAGCGTCCTCTCCGAGATTAGCGATGCGAAGAACCGGTTGCTCGATGCGAAGGCGTATCTCGCAGAGGCCAACGACTTCTGGTCGCGCTCAGTGGCGAAGGCGTACGCCGCCTACGAGTCCGTGCTGACACGATCGAACGCCGTCGACTTCGACGACCTTCTCCTCAAGGTTGCGCTCCTGCTCCGTCAGGATGGCGAAGTGCGCGAACTGCTGCAGCGAAGGCACGAGTGGATCCTCGTCGACGAGTACCAGGACACCAATCATGCGCAGTTCGTGATCGCGCATGCGCTGGCGGAGCGGTCGCGCAATCTTTTCGTCGTTGGTGATCCCGACCAGTCGATCTACGGCTGGCGCGGCGCCGACATCTCGAACATCCTCGAGTTCGAGGAGCAGTTCCCTGGCGCGGCCGTGATCCCGCTCGGCGAGAACTTCCGATCCACGCGCCACATCGTGTCGGCGTCCGCGGGTCTGATCGCGCACAACCGGCGTCGCAAGCACAAGGACCTCACGACGTCGCTCGGTGACGGAGCGCCGGTGCGGCTGCTGAAGGCGAACGACGAGTATGAGGAGGCCGACCGCGTGGCCGAGTTCCTCGAGGAGCGTTCGCGCACGGGCGTGCCTTGGCGCTCGATGGCCGTGCTCTACCGGATGAACGCGCTCTCACGCGTGGTGGAGGACGCGCTGCGGCGACGGATGATCCCCGCGACGATCGCGCGCGGTACCGCGTTCTACGACCGCAAGGAGATCAAGGACGCGATCGCGTACCTGCGCGTCTGCGCGAATCCGCGCGACGAGGTGTCGCTCAAGCGGATCGTGAACTTCCCCGCGCGCGGCATCGGCGACGTGACCGTGCGCAAGATTGAGGCGTACGCCGTGTCGAACGGGTTGCCGCTGATCGCGGCATTTGCGAAGGCGCCGTCGGCCGGGGTGGTGACTGGAAAAACGGCGAAGGCCGTCGAAGGCTTCGTCGTGCTCGTGCGTGACTTCGCAAAGAGCCTCGATGAGCGTTTGCCGGGTGATCTTGCGTCGTTCGTGAGCGATGTGCTCGAGCAGAGCGGGCTTGATCGGATCGACGATCATTCGACGACCGAGGAGCGTGAGCGCGTGGCGAACCTCGAGGAACTGGTGTCGGCCGCGGCGGACTTCCGCCTTCCCGAAAGCGACCCGGCGGCTGATGTTCCGGTCGAGGCGGGCTACGAAGCCACCGTGCCGCTACCGGCGCAACCCACGCTCGGCGATGCGCTTCGGCTGTGGCTTGAGAGCGTGTCGCTAGTTGCGGATGCCGACGCGGTGGACCCCGAGCAGGGGAGCGTGACGCTGATGACGCTGCACGCGGCGAAGGGACTTGAGTTTGACTCGGTTGCGGTGATCGGTGTCGAGAATGGCATCCTTCCGCATAGTCGGGCAAGCGAGGGCGAGGATGCGATCGAGGAGGAGCGGAGGCTGCTCTTCGTTGGCATGACGCGCGCCGAGCGCGCACTGATGGTCAGTTCCGCGGCTGTGCGCACGGTGCGCGGCGTGCGACAGGCGTCGATCGAGAGCGAGTTTGTGCGGGATATTCCAACCGAACACGTCCAGCGGACGGATCTTGTGGAGCGGATGTCGGGACCGCGGGTCGAGTACGACGATCCGGATGCGTTCGGCGATGCGGATGTGACGGAGATGTTCCCGATCGGGTCGATGGTGCGGCATCCGATCTTCGGTGTCGGCAAGGTCGAGTTTCTCGCGCGTGGCTTTGGTGGAACGCGGGCGCGGATCGCGTTCCGATCGGTCGGGCTGAAGACGCTGATCGTGGAGCACGCGAAGCTGAGCAGGGCGTAGGGGGATTCTGCAGTGGAGGGAGTTGATCGCGGGGGAGTGGCTGCGGGTGTCATCCGCGCGCTGATCCAAACCGTGCCGGGTAGTTGGCGGGTACAAGCGGGTGCGAGCGGGTATGTGCCCGGCACCGAGGGCCGACGGCGGAACTGGTCGTGCCATCGCGACTTCTGTTGTGAGGGCTCGGTGCCGGGAACGTCGCGGGTACGAGCGTGTACAAGCGGGTTGCTGCGCGGCACGGTTCCTAGCACGGAGCCTATGCCGCGCGCTGCGCCGCCGGCGCCGCCAGTTCCGAAAGCGCGTCGAATGCCGCCGCCTTGTAGAGCTCGGTCAGCGACGGGTAGTTGAAGCACGTCTCGACCAGATGCTGAATCCCGTGGCCGCTCGCGATCGCCAGTTGTCCGAAGTGGACAAGTTCCGTTGCGTCCTCGCCGACGACCGACACGCCGAGCAGTGCGCGCGTGCGCCGGTCGAACACCGCCTTGAGGAGTCCCCGATCGTCGCCAAGCATGCGGCCCCGTGCGTTGCCGCGGTAGTGACCGCGTCCAACCACGATCTCGCGACCTCCCGCGAGCGCCTCCTCTTCGGTCAGCCCCACCGAGCCAATCGCGGGGATCGTGTAGATCCCCATCGGCACCGTGTCGGCAAGCCGCGTGAGGAATGGGATCCCGAACATGTGACATGCCGCGATGCGGCCCTGCTCCATGCTGGTCGATGCGAGCGCCGGAAAGCCGATGACGTCTCCCGCGGCGAAGACGCTGTGACACGTCGTGCGGTAGTGCGTATCGACCTTGATGTTGCCGCGCTCGTCAGGCACCACGCCGACCGCCTCAAGGCCAAGCCCTCGCGAGTTTCCGCTGCGGCCGAGCGACCAGAGTACGCAGTCCGAGTCAAGGGTCTCGCCGTCCACAAGCGTCGTGCGTGCGCGTCCGTCGGCGAGTCCCTCGACGCGGGCGACGCCGCGGCCGAAGCGAAGGCGAATGCCCACGTCTTCCATGCCGCGCTGCAGGATCCCGCGGATTTCGCCATCGAGGAATCGCATGAGCGTGCTGCGGGGCTCGACGAGCGTCACGTCGACGCCAAGCTCGCCGAAGATGCTCGCGTACTCGCTGCCGATCACGCCAGCGCCAACGATCACAAGCGACCGTGGCATGGTCTCAAGCTCGAGGATGCCGTCCGCATCGACGACGGCCGGGTGCAGGAAGTCCACGTGCTTCGCGCGCGCGGGCGAGGAGCCCGTCGCGATGAGGATGTATTCGGTGGTGATGAGTTCGCGCGTGCCGTCCTCGCGCATCACTGCGACGGTGTGCGCATCGACGATCTCGCCACGCCCGCGAATGATGTCGACGCCCGCGGTCTCGAGTGATCCCTCGATGCGGTCGTGTTCCTCCATCTGGACCAGCGTGCGACGCGCCATGAAGCGCTGCATCGAGAGTCCCTGCGGGACGGCGGCGTCGTAGCCAGGGATCGGTCGCCGGCGCATCGCGCTCGCGACAAGCGCCGTCTCGCGCAACGCCTTGGAGGCGACCGTCCCGGTATTCACCATCGCGCCGCCGGGACGCGCCGCCATCTCGACGATCGCCGCGCGGCGGCCGAACTTGGCGGCAACGAGCGCGGCCTTCTCGCCTGCGGGCCCGGAACCGATCGAGATGAGGTCGTACGACGGCACGCTTCGGCCATCGGCATGGCCTGCGCGCGACTTCAGCCGGAGCGCTGATTCCCGGCCCCGGCTGCGCGGGATGGAGCAAAAACCGCGCCCCGCGGCGGTCCCGCGGGGCGCGTGTCATCACTGGGCGCGAACTCGTGGTGCGCGGGCGATCGCCCGCAGGACCGTCACCGGCAGCAGCCGGTCTGCCACATGAGGAACGACCACTGGTCGACCTCGTCCTCGATCCGCTTCGCAAGCGGCTTGCCCTGGCCATGGCCTGCATCGCGATCGACCCACAGCATGATCGGCTTCGCAGCAACGTCGTTGGCTGCGCGCTCCTGAACTCGCGCGACGAACTTGCGCGCGTGCAGCGGATGGACGCGCGAGTCGTTCTCGCCCGCAGTCACGAGCAGCGCTGGGAACTTCGTCCCCTTGCGCACGTTGTGGTAGGGCGAGTAGGCGTAGAGCCACTGGAACTCCTCCGCGTGCTCGCTCGAGCCGTATTCTGGCGTCCAGTAGCGCGCGATCAGGAAGTCCTGAAAGCGGATCATGTCGAGAAGCGGCACCGCGACGATCGCCGCGGCGAAGAGCTCGGGCCGCTGCATGCTCGCGACGCCGGTCAGCAGGCCGCCGTTCGATCCGCCCTCAATCGCGAGGTGCGCCGGATTGGTATAGCGCTCGGCAATCAGCCACTCCGCGCAGGCGTAGAAATCGTCGAAGACGTTCTGCTTGCTGCCTCGCATGCCCGCGCGATGCCAGTCCTCGCCGTACTCGCCGCCGCCGCGCAGGTTGGCGACGGCGTACACGCCACCTGCGTCGAGCCACGGCACGATCGAGGGGTTGAATGTAGGCGTCAACGATACGTTGAAGCCGCCGTAGCCGTAGAGCAGCGTCGGATTTGTGCCGTCGCGCGTGATGTCCGTTCGGCGCACGATGAACATCGGCACCTTGGTTCCATCCTTCGAGGTCGCGCGTACCTGTTCGACCATGTACTTCGACAAATCGCCCGGCACCGTTGTCTCGGCCCAAACGCGCATTTTGGGATGAAGCACGTGGGTTTGGTAAATCGTGCGCGGCGCGTCGTAGCTGGTGTACGTCACAAACGCCTCGTGTCGGCGGTGGTCGGTCGAGATGCCCGCGGTGCCAAGTCCGGGGAGCGGGATCTCGCCGAGGATCTTGCCCTCGAAGTCCATCACCTCGAAGCGCGAGCAGACGTCCTTCGACCAGCTGGTCACGAAGCAGTCCTTCGCCATCGATACGCCCTCAAGCACCATGTCGGCGCGCTCGGGCAGGATCGTCCTCCACGCGTCGCGTGCGGGCCACGCGAGGTCGATCGCCACGACGCTTCCTCGCGGTGTACCGAAGCTCGTCGTGATGTAGAGCGTGTTTCCGATCACGTCGATCGGGTCGAAGCGTCCATCAAGCCTCTCCGCGAGCATCGTCTTCCTGATCTCGCCCCTTTCGAGCCACGGTCCCATCGGCGCGATCCAGAGATCGTTCGCCTGCCAGCCGCGCGAAAGGCTGCCAATCAGCCACTTTCCGTCGGTCGACGGGCCAGCGCCCGGGATCTCGCTCGGGTTGGTCTGCTTGACGACGATCGGATCCTGCGCAGAAAGGCGGCCGACGAGGTGGTGCCGCGTCTCGCGCGAGTAGGGGTCCTTTACGTCGCTCAGCGCCGAGTAGAAGAAGCTCTTTCCGTCGGGCATCCAACCGGAGAAGCTCACTTTGCCGGGGATCATGTCCGGCAGCCACTTGCCCGTTGCGACGTCGAGGATGTGCAGTTCGCTCATCTCGCTGCCCTTCTGCGACGTGCCGAAGGCCATCAGCGTGCCTTGCTCGTTCGGGCGCCACCAGTCAAGACTGGTCAGGCCCTTCGCGTCGAGCGTGTTCACGTCGAGCAGCGTGCGCGATGGGCCGTCGACCGTCGCGCGGAAGCGCACGACGGACTGGTTCTGCGTGCCACTTCGCTCGGAGTGGAAGTAGCCGGCATCGGTCATCGTGGGTGCGCCGATCGCATCGAGCGTCATCCACGGCTCGAGCGCCTTCGCGAGCTGCTCGCGGCACGGCATCGCGTCGAGCACCGCGCGCGTGTAGCCGTTCTGCGCCGTCGTCCAGGCCTCGACCTCGGGCGAGTCCTTCTCAAGCGGCTCAAGCCAGCGGTAGTCGTCGGTGATCTTAACACCGTGGATCGTTTCGACCTTGGGAATCGACTTCGTTGCGGGCGGTTTCGCCATGGTGCGGATTGGCTGGTCGTGCGCGCAGCCAGCGAGAAATGCGGCAGCGAGCAGGGTGGCGGTGGTGTCGAACTTCATGTGGATCGGTGAGGTCAGGGGTTTGGAAGTACGCGACGCACAGCGGCGTTTAGCCGACAATCTCAGGCAGATCGAAGAGTCCTTGCGTGAGGTTCACAGGGCCCTGCGCGGTGACGAGGACGTCGGCCTCGTAGTGCACGCTCATCGAGCCGTCGGCGGTGTAGACGGGCCACTCGCGTCCGCGTGAACGAGTCTCCGAGGTCGATACGGCGATCATCGGTTCGACCGCGACGAGCAGGCCCGGCTTGATCTCCTTCCACGCCTCCGGCCACTCGCCGGGGTAGGAGGGAACCACGTTCGAGACGAACGGTGGTCCGTGCAGCTCGCGTCCGTAGCCGTGTCCGCCGAGGCCGCGCACAAGCGCGAACTTGCACTCGCGCTCGACGTGTCCCTGCACCACCTTCGCGAAGTCGATGAGCGGTCGCCCCGGCTTCAGCGCGGCCACGCCTCGGCGCAGGCTCTCGACGCCGCACTTCATCAGCGCCTCGCCGAGCCGATCGCGCTCGTGAATCGCGTAGGTCCACGCGGCGTCGCCGATCCAGCCACAGTGTCGGACGCCGATGTCGATCGAGAGGAGATCGCCCGGTCGGAGCGGCGAGGCATCCATGTCGTGCGTGCCGTGGACGACGCAACTGTTGACGCTGAGGCACGCGTGCGATGGGAAGGGCGGATGCCCGCGAATTTTGTAGCCAACGAAGCAGCTCGGGGCGTCGAGTTCGGCGAGCGTACGGCCAACGAAGGCATCGATCTCGGCAAGCGTCTGGCCCACGCGGAGGAACTCGACGAGGCGCTCGTGTGTCTTCACGACGCACGCTGCGGCGTTCGTTGCTCCCTCAATGTCCTCGGGCTTGGTGACGAGCATGGGGGCGACATGGTAGCCGTTCGGTCGGCCATTTCGGGAGGGCGCCGCTCACCCGGGATCGCGCCGGAACTCACACGGGCGCCGGGCAGAAGCGCCCAAAAATGACACCGCCTCGGAAGGATCCGGGCGGCGTCGCGTGGTGGATGCTCTGTGTTGTTCGGCTCAGGCGACGGTGCGGACCTTCATGGTCGGCGCGCAGTTCGTCGTGGTGCCGCAGGTGCCGGTCTGCGCTCCGGTGGTCGGAGTACCGTTGAAGCCGTCGGTCGGATTCGCGAACGGGTTCGTCCCGGTCGGGCCGTTCCAGTTGCCGCCGTTCCAGTTCGTGTTGCCGTTCGTGTTCCAGTTGTTGTTCCAGTTGTTGTTCCAGCCGTTCCACGGCGTGGTGTTGTTCCAGCCAGTGAAGCTCGGGAAGTTGTTCCAGCC
>Ga0172372_10009272_pt1 | contig 12822 bp, 10 predicted proteins | sample LakKiv5m_2_FD_114544 | JGI IMG/M metagenome (GOLD analysis project Ga0172372, IMG submission 114544) | Freshwater microbial communities from Kabuno Bay, South-Kivu, Congo - kab_092012_9.5m | ecosystem: Environmental > Aquatic > Freshwater > Lake | place: Democratic Republic of the Congo...
TCCAGGGAGGCGAGCGCAGGGAGTCCGGCCAGCAGTGTTTCGGGATTCCAGCCAAACTTGGTGGATTCGCCGGCGACATTGACCTCTGCGAGGATCGCGAGCCTGCGGGACTGCTTCTGCGCCTGTTTCTGCAGTTCCCGCGCGAGTTCAAGGGAGTCGACACCTTGAACCATTTCAAAAAGCGCGACGGCATCGCGGGCCTTGTTGGACTGCAGATGTCCGATGAAGTGCCAACGCGCTGCTTGTGGGCTGAGTGGGATCTTGGCCCGGGCTTCCTGGATGCGGTTTTCGCCGAAGAGGCTGAGGCCGAGTTGGACGGCTTCGGTGACCGCCTCCGGGGGGTGGTTCTTGGAGACGCCCATCAGTTCCACGCTCTCGGTTGGGCGTCCCGAGCGTTCGCAGGCGGAAGCGATCCGCTGGCGGATGAACTGGAGGCGTTCTGCGAGGGCTGACATGGCGGGTCAGGGTTCCTCTCGGAGCCGGATGCGGCGGTACTCCATCTGCCCCGAATCGCCCTCGAGCCCGATGGGGCCGGTCGGGGGCACGGGAAGGGCAGCTTCGAGAACCTCGCCATTGCAGGTGCAGTGAGCGGTGCCGTTCCGGACGACGATGACGACTTCGTTCCAATCCTGAGGCTTGTAGTTCTTGAGCGACTTGTACGGCCCGGCAAGGGGGTAATCCCGGCACTGGAGTTGGGGTTGCCGGATGAAGATGCCGCTGTCGGCCGTGGGCGTGGCCCGGAACTCCAGCTTGAGCGTGAAATTCTTCGGGAACTCACGGGTGGTCCAGATCTGCTGGACGCGGCGGCCTTCGGTCGGGGTGGTGACGATCATGCGTCCATGTCTGGCATGGTAACGGCCGTCGATGCTCTGGGTCAGGCCGTCGAAGCTGTTGGTCTTGAATCCCCACCCGGTGAGGTCGCGCCCGTTGAACAGGCTGGTGAAGCCGGGTTCCGGGGTGAAGGTGTCGTCCTGCGTCTCCAGGAATCCCAGCGTGGCGAGCAGGGGACGCAAGGCGGCGGCCCACTTCGCATAGCCAATGGCATTCGGGTGGAGGAGGTCGGGGAATTCCGCGGCCTTGGCGTCGCCGTTGGCGTCCGCGAAGAGAGCCCAGGTCTCGGCGCGGGTGACCTGCGGGCGTCCCTTGGCAATTCCAGCGTAGAGTTGGTTCAGTTTCCGGATCTTGTCGGCGGGCCGCCGCATGGAAGCGGAGCTGGGAAACACCTCGCAGAGGATGACCGGAAGGTGCGGGTCGTGTTGGCGCAGGAGGTTGAGGATCTGTTCAACATTCGAGGCGATGGTCTCGGGGGAGGCATTCTCCTCCAGGTCATTGGTGCCGATCAAGAGCACCACGGTCGTGGGCTTGAGGGCGAGGACGTCCTCGGAGAGTCGGATGAGGACGCCGCGGGAGGTGTCTCCGGAGATGCCCCGATTGGAGACCTTGATGCCCGCGAACGCATCACCCATCCGATCGCCCCAGCCTTGGGTGATGGAGTCTCCCAGGAAGACGACGGAGTGACGGTCACGGTCGGCATTCGCGGCCCAATCGGTGCGGCGCTGGAGCCAGAGTTTCTGGAACCAGTCCTGCCGGCGGATGGGGCCGGCACCCGGAAGGCCGTCATCGGATGCCGGGATCGAGAGCCGGGAGGGGCTCTGGCCCATGACGTCGGGCGACGTGAGCGTGGCGGCGAGCATCAGGCTGGCTGCGAATCCAGCGCGGACAATGGACGATAGTTCTCTCCTCATGGGTGGGGCGAAAGGATGGGCGCACCGGGGCGGCGCTTCCAAGATTCAAGTGGGCCAATGTGCGACTGGGAGTGATCCACTGAAGGCATGAAAAAGGGGCGGCCGGTAATCCGGCCGCCCCGTGCGTTGGAAGTGTCAGACCGAGCGGAGGTCAGTTGTAACGAACCACCAGTTTGCCACCCACGACCTCGACGCTGACGATGGTCTTGCGCGGCGAGATGCTCAGGTAGCCCTGATCGCCGTTGACCGGGAGGTCGGCGGTGATGGTCTTGGTGGCCTCGTTGATGACAATGTTCGTCAACGTAGCCCCGGGGAGTCCAGCGGGCGCGACACCGCTCACGGTGAGGGGCCGCGGGGTAACGGCGCGGAAGGTCTTCAACGCGGCGGCATCGTCCGCCTTGTTGAGCAACACCTCGGAGCCGTCGGGCTTCACGACCGTCCACTCCATGGAGTAATCGCCGCCGCCATTGCCGCTGACGAAACGGAACGGGTAGATGGCGGGTTGATCGACGAACACGGAGTAGGTCCAGCCACCGAAGTAGCCATCATTTGGGATGAGGGCCTGCTGTTCCGGGTTGTCCTGGAGGCTGACGGTGATCGGCCCCTTGGCGAGTTCCCCGAGGAGGTTGGTGCCGTCGCGGTGATTGATGAAGAGGCAGGGGATGTCCACGCCCTCGGCGGTGCCACCCATGAAGATCGGGGGGCGGTTCGCGCGATCACCGGAGCCGTCATTGAAGATGATGACGGCCTTGGCGCCGGCGGCCTTGGCTTGAACGGCCTTCAGGCCGAAGGCGACGGCGCCGCGTTGGATGAGGACCGCGGCATCCTTGGCTTCGGCGGCGTTCGCGAGCGCCGTGTTGGCCAGGATGGGGTTGGCGGCCACGAGGTTCAGGACCAGAGGTTCATCGGTGGGCAGGTCGACGCCGAATCCGGAACCGATCGAGGTACGGGTGGCAGACATGCCGATGCGCTTGCCGGCCAAGGAAGGCGGCGAGGTGATGACGACGCAGCCGAATTGGAAGGACTGTTCCTCCTGTTGCATGATGCGCGGAGAGTCGTCGGAGTGGACCGAGAGCTGGTAGAGGCCCGCCGTCGGCATTTCGATGTAGGTGATGGCTTCGGCCGCGTAGTGATCCATGCGGCCGGACTTGCCGGGCAGACCGGGGAGCTTCTGGTCGTCCTGGATCGAGCCTTGGGTTCCAGGCCCGAAGTTGATCGTATCCACCTGCCACCATTCACCGTCGCGCGGATAGGTGGTGTCGGTGAAGTCGACGTCATTGGCACCCGGGAGGAGGCCAGCCAGCATGGCTTCGGACTTCGTTACGGAACCGTTCTCACCGGAAACGAACGCGATGGGCAATTGCCATGTGCGGACCTTGAAGCCGCGGCTGTTGGCAACCTGGGAGCCGAGCGGGTAAGACCGTGCGGTGTCAGGAATGAAGGCTTCAACGACCTCGAAGTCCCACTCGTTGGTGACGGTTGTTCCCGCGCTGTCGGTGTACACGAGAGTCGCGGTGTGGGAAGTGGAGGGCAGGAAGTCCTGCGTGCGTGTGAAGGTGACGGTGGTGACCTTGCCGTTCTTGACCGCGGTGGAGGTGCCGGCTCCGTCGACCTTCAAGCTGACGTTGGCGGGCGAAACGGTGGTGCCGTCATCGACGATGTTCGCTGACACGGTCGCGTTGGGGAGGACATCGGTGATGGTGAACTCCTGCATGCCGGCGATGTTCACGCCGGGTGTCACGTTGCGGACGTAGGCCGGGAACGAGGCGGGCGGTTGGTACGCCTGGATGCCACCCGGGGTATTGATGAGCTTGAGGTTCGATCCATCGGCGTTGGCCGAGAAGAACTCGAGGTCGCCCTGACGGATGCCGATGTTGTGAATCAGGCGCACGGGGTAATAGCCCGCCGTCGGGACGAAGAACGAGAAGAGGTAATTCTCGGTGATGTCGCCGTCGAAGTCTCCGAGGACCGTGGCGAACAGGTCCTTGGGTCCGCGTTTGCCGTCACCGATCGCGACGGAGAAGGAGTCGATGCCGAAGATGCCGAGGGTGTAGCTGCCGGCCGACGGGAAGTGCAGGACGGTCATGATCTCGGTTGCGAGATTGTCCGCGGTCCAGTCGAGGCCGCCGTTGCCGGGGGTACCCGGGAAGGCCAGGTCGGCAAAGCCATTCGTCGTGGTGAAATTACCCTTTTCGACGACCTCGTAGAAGTTGTTGAGGTTGATGACGCTGTTCGCCGGGGTGTTGAACAGGAAGTACCCGTTGGCGTCCGCGGAGGAAAGGTCCGCCAGGTTCTCGCCTTCGAGGCCCTCGAGCTGGTTCCGGATGTTGTCCAGGGACGCGCCGTTGTCGAACTCAGCCCCGTCGGCTTGATGGACGAACAAGCGGAAGCCGGTCTTGGTCTTGTCGACCTGGGCCTCGGGAATGGCCGCAGCGGCCTCGATGGCTGCCGTGCTGACGCGGAAGGACCACGTGTTGGTGCGCGCCAAGGGCGGCGTGCCGGCGTCGGAGAACTTGAGCGTGACGTTGTAGAGGGCACCGACTTCCAAGGCCGCGGACGGGGTGAACGTGGCCGTCGTCTGCGTGCCCACCTTGTTGAGCGTGAAGGCTCCGGCAACTGCCGCGCCGCCATCATCCGCAGCCACGGTGATCGAGACGGAGGATCCGTTGACCGCAATGGAGTCATCGCGGAGGTTGGCCACCACGGCGGCGGTGGGAGAGACACCGACGGCGCCGGACTCGGGGAAGATGTTGGCGACGAACGGGCGGAGTGGGCCCGAGTAGTACGACTTGACGGTGTTGGTCGGGTTGCCGATCGCGACGCGGTTTCCTGCGCCGTCGAAGAGGAACCATTCCCAGCCGCTCGCGCCGAGGCGATTGGCCCAGAGGCAGCGGAACGGGTAGATGCCGGGTTCGGTGACGTTGACCAAGATGACCCGGGTTTCCGTCATCGCCCGTTCACCGGTGAACTGGCGTAGAACGGTGGCGAAGCGATCCCGGGGATTGACCCCGAAGGTGAGCTTGAAGGCGTCATCGGAGGACACGCCGAACTCGTACGTCCCGGCTGTGGGGAAATCGAGGAAGGCGATGGCTTCGGCAGCGGCCTGCTCCGAGGAACCGGTGGTTCCGGGGAGGCCGGGGATCAGCGCGTCCGGAAAATCAGGGCCAACGAACACGCCGTTGTCAGCGTCGATGCCGGCGTCGTGGCGGAAATTCAGGCTCTGGTTGACGATGAAGAACCCGAGGCTGGCATTGAAGGTGTAGTTGGGATCGGTGACATTGGCGATGTTCGCGCCGAGATCCCCGTTGAGGAGACGTTCGGAAGTGGCGACAGACCCTCCATGGTCGATGCCCTCCACTTGCGCTGTCCGAACCAGGAATCCTGGTTTGGTGGTATCCACGCCTGATGTGAGGCGTAGCGATGCGGGTAGCGTGGTCTGGGCGAAGCTCCCGGTGACCAAACCGGGGACCAGACCACTGAAGAGGGCGGCGATGCCACCCAGTTTGATCAGTGGTTTCATGCTCTGAGGATTTTGGAGGCGTGTGGTGCCTCCGACGTCCCAAGGGCGTAGGCCAGATGGGGACGCGGGTAAAGGCATTTCCTCGTCGCTGATGCAAGGATGTGGCGACGAATGGGGCGAGTTGTGGTCAATCTGCCAAAGAATGGCCATTTGCGGCCAACTTCACGCAGCGAGACGCATGTAGAAGAGCAGCGTGGTGCCCACGCCCAGCAGGAGCGCGCTGATGAGGGCCGCCGCCACGTCATCCATGACAATCCCCAGTCCACCGTGAAGGTTCTGGAGACGTCGGATCGGCCATGGCTTCCAGATGTCGAAGATGCGGAAGAGGACAAAGGCCATCACGAGCGCCGGCCACCATTGGCCAATGCCTTCAAGACGCGGGCTTGCTCCAACGGCCCACCAATGGGCGGCATATCCGGAGAAAGCGATCGGCACAGCGACGATCTCGTCGAGGACAACCGAACCTGGGTCCGTTTCGCCCAGTGCCCGCTCTGCGGTGGAACAGATGGGGACGGAGGCCGCCACCAGGATCAGGACGCTGGCGAGGTAGAACACCGGGTTGGGAACCAGAAGAAGGGCTGCGGTGAGCAGGAGGCCGCCAAGGCTGCCCCAGGTACCGGGTCCGGGACGCAGGCGGCCGAGCCCTAGCCCTTGCGCGAGCAGCAAAAGGCCTCGGTTGGCGGGAGGGCTCATACCTCGGTGAGGTAGAGTTGGCGGTTTCGCCACAGGTAGATGCTGCCGCTGAGGACCGTCAGGGCCACAGCCACCCACTGGGAGATCGGGGTGAACCACGTTATCCAAGGCTTACCCGCGATGGACCATCCGAAGATCGCCGGGCCGACGGGCCCCCATTGCTGGTAGCTGAGGAGGACGAGGACCGCGACGATGGCAACGATCTGGGAGATGGTCTTGTGCTTGCCGAAACCTTCGGCGGCGAGAACCACGTTCTTCGAGGCGGCCAGAAGTCGCAGTCCAGTGATGGCGAGTTCGCGTCCGACGATGACGACCACCATCCAGGCCTCGATCTGGCGGAGTTCAACGAAGGCGATGAAGGCCGAGCAGGTCAGGATCTTGTCAGCCAACGGATCCATGAGGATGCCGAAGTTGGTGATCAATCCGCGCGAGCGGGCGATGCGTCCGTCCAGGGCGTCGGTGATGCCCGCGGCGGTGAACAGGGCGAGTGCGACGGTCTCGTTCCCGGGAAAGCGGGCGAAGATGACTGCCAGGAAAAGTCCGGTCAGGGCGAACCGCGAAACGGTCAGTTTGTTGGGAAGATTCACCGGGGAGGAAAGGCGCGACTGCCTCAGCGTGCGCTGGTGGCGGACTGGGTTTGGGGCGATGGAGCGGTGGGTTGGAGCCTGTAGGCGCGGCCTGCGAGGAGGACTCCGGCAAGCGCGACGAGGATGCCACCATGGAGAAACATCCGGCGATTGGTGAGCAGGGTGAGGGAGCAGAAGACGACGGCCACCTGCAACAGGATCTCAGCAGTTCCGAACGCGTCATTCCGCTTTCCGGAGATCTCCGCGGCGGCAGCGTCGCGTTCGGCGCCGAGGCGGATGGCATCATTCTCCGCGCGATACTCCCGGTTCTTGGACTTGAGATCGGTGACGAAGGATTCGAGTGCCGCGCGACGTTCGGAGGATGGGTTGTCCGCCAGTTCTATGGCGAGGCGGCGCAGTTCGAGGTCGTTGATGTATTCACGCTGTCTTTTGGCCTGGTACCAGGCGAACCCGTTGGAGGATTTCACCTCGCCCACGATCATGTCGTCTGCCGCGTTGTTGCCCAGCGAGCCGACCAAGGCCATCAGTACGGCGATCACCGCGATGATGATTCCGACCTGTGTCTCGTCCTTGCGTCCCTGAGGGGAGGGTATCTCGATGTCCGGCATGGCTACGGGCCGGTAAGTTAGGGAGAAGTCCTGACAAGCCAAGGTGTAACCTGACCGGGGCGGTCTAAAACCACCAGTATCCCGCCGTCATGGCGGCAAGGAGCACGACGGCGGTGATCCACCAAAGGGTCTTTCGATCGAATTGGAGTGGGGCGGGTTCCTGTTGGAACTCGCGGCGAACAAAGGATTGGTAGTCGAAATCCTCATCCGGCAAGTCGAGGCCCTCGGTTTCGCTGTCCTCACGCCATCCGTCGTCCGCAGTGGCGCCGCAGTGGGGACATGAAACACGGCGTGCGGGAACATGATCGTGGCACGCAGGGCAGGGGCCTGGAGGGCGGAAGGAAGCCATGACCGTTGCCCGTCAGGCCGTGGCCATCTCGGCGGCCCGGGCGGTGTTGGCCAGGAGCATGGCGATCGTCATGGGACCCACGCCGCCCGGGTTCGGTGTGATCTTTCCGGCGATGGGCTGGACCTCATCGAACGCGACGTCGCCAACCAACCGGGTACCACCCGCGGCTGTCGGATCGGGGATGCGGTTGACACCGACGTCGATCACGACAGCTCCGGGCCTTAGGAAGTTGGCTGTGACAAACCGTGGAACACCCATGGCGGCGATGAGGATGTCGGCGCGGCGGCAATGCTCCACGACATCCCGACTCGCTGAATGGCAGACCGTCACCGTGGCGTTGGCGGTGCGTCCCTTCTGCATGAGGATTGCCGCCATCGGTTTGCCGACAATGTTGCCGCGCCCAAGGATCACGACATTGGCGCCGGGGATGGGTACCTCCGACCGGATCAGCAGTTCATGCACGCCCGCAGGGGTACAGGGCACGAATCCACCCGAGTCGCCGAGCAGCAGTCGGCCGACGTTCAAGGGGTGGAATCCGTCGACGTCCTTCCGCGGGTCCACGGCCGCGAAAATGGTGGCCGAGTCGATCTGTGAGGGGAGAGGCGCCTGGACAAGGATGCCGTGCCATGTCGGGTCGGCATTGAGTCGATGGATGACGGCGAGAAGCTCCGTCTGGGTGGTTGAGTCGGGCAGGACGATGGTTTCCGAGTGGATTCCGAGCTCCCGGGATTTCCGTTCCTTCATCCCGACGTAGACCTGGGAAGCTGGATCTTCTCCTACCCGGACGAAGACGAGCCCGGGGCGGCAGCCCCGTTGCAGCAACGCGGACACCCGTTGGGAGGTTTCGGCGTGGATCTGGGACGCGATGGCCCGGCCGTCGATGAGGTTCTGCATGGTGGGAGAAGCCGCGGGGCGATGGGGTCAGGAAGTGAGCTTGGATCGGAAGTAGGCGATGGTGGGAACGAGTCCCTCGGCGAGGGGGATGGTGGGTTCCCAGCCCAGGAGTTTCCGGGCTCGGGTGATGTCCGGGCGACGTTGCTTGGGATCATCCTGCGGGAGGGGCTTATGGATGATCCGGGACTTGGATCCGGTGGCCTGGATGATCTCCTGAGCGAACTGGAGCATCGTCAATTCGTGGGGATTGCCGATGTTGCACGGGTCGCTGGCGGTGGCCTTGGTGCACATCATGAGGCGGTAGATGCCTTCGATGAGGTCGGAGGCGAAGCAGAAGCTGCGCGTCTGGGTTCCGTCGCCGAAGACGGTGATGGGTTTGCCGCGGAGGGCTTGGCTGACGAACGCGGGGACGACCCGGCCATCCTCGACCCGCATCCGTGGTCCGTAGGTGTTGAAGATCCGGACAATGCGCGTGTCGACGCCGTGTTCCCGGTGGTACGCCATGGTCAAGGCCTCGGCGAAGCGCTTGGATTCGTCATAGCACCCGCGCGGACCCACCGGATTGACGTTGCCCCAGTAGGACTCGGTCTGGGGGTGGACGAGGGGATCCCCGTAGACTTCGGAGGTGGACGTGATCAGGAAACGGGCGCCCTTGGTCATGGCGAGGCCAAGGGCCTTGTGGGTCCCCAGCGAGCCGACCTTCAGGGTCTGGATGGGAAGTTCGAGGTAGTCGATCGGGCTGGCCGGGGAGGCAAAGTGCCAGAGAAAATCGACCGGCCCGTCCAGGTAGAGGTATTCAGTGACGTCTTGCTTGATGAAGCGGAAGTCAGGATTGCCTACGAGGTGCTGGATGTTGTCCGTGGATCCCGTGATCAGGTTGTCGATCACGATCACACGGTGACCGCGGGAAAGGAGGAGGTCGGACAGGTGCGATCCCAGGAAACCGGCGCCGCCGGTGACGACGGAGACGGGCTTGTCACCCGATCGACGGCGGGTTGGCCTGTGGAGGGAACGGGGTTTGGATGCGGCCTTCCGGGGGGATGAGGATGGAGGCATGGGGGATGGGGGTGGTTGCTTATTTGGCACCCGCGCCGGTGAAGACGGCGGGGATCGTCATGAGCAGGATCTTGAGGTCGAGCCAGAGCGACCAGTTGTCGATGTACTCCAGGTCGAGCCGGACCCACTCCTTGAAGTCGGACACATTGTTCCGGCCGCGGACCTGCCAGATGCAGGTCAGGCCGGGCCGCACGGAGAGGCGACGGCGGTGGGCGAGGTCATCGAAGCGGGCGACTTCATCGACCGGGAGCGGACGCGGCCCGACGAGGGACATCTCTCCGCGGAGGACATTGAAAAGTTGGGGGAGTTCGTCGATGGACCATTTGCGAAGGAACCGGCCGGTGGCCGTCACGCGAGGATCATTGGTGACCTTGAAGACCGGGCCGGACATCTCGTTCAGCGCGGCGAGTTCCTGCTTCAGTTGTTCGGCGTTGGTCACCATCGAGCGGAACTTCAGCATGGTGAAGGGGCGTCCATTGAGGCCCGCCCTCTGCTGGCGGAAGAACACGGGGCCTGGTGAGGTCAACCGGACGGCCACGGCCGCGGCCACCATGAGCGGGGAGAGCAGCAGGATCAGGGTCAGGGAACCGACAAAATCGATCGCGCTCTTGCCCATGGCCTGCCACGAGACGTCGGGGCCGGATCGGAACACCAGCATCGGGTGGCCGTGGAGGTCGTCGACGGTTGTCTGCGAGATCCGTGTCTGGAAGAAGTCCGCCAGAAGCCAGACTTCGACGCCCTCCAGTTCGCACAACTGGATGGTCCGCTCGATGTTCCCGAAGAGGGTTTGCCGTGGGGCGATGAGTACGGAGTTGGCGGAGTGGGTGTGGAGCAGGTCGGCGAGTTCCTCGATGGGACGTTCATTGAGGTCGATCCGGCCGACGATCTCGATGTCCGGGAACTGGTCCAGACGGAGAGCCTTCTCCAGACGGGTGGCGTCTGTTCCGCCGCCGACGATGATGACGCGGCTGCGCGCGATCTCCCGCCCGTGCCGGTGGAGGGACCATGCGCGCAGGAGTTCATCCTTCGCCCACATGAGGAGGACGGCGACGGGGATGTAGAGGGCGAAGATGAGCCGTGCGCCCTCGGTCTTGCGGAAGAACAGCACGGCGATCGCTGCGAGGCTGACCCAGGCCGCGGTCCGGGCAAGGATCCAGAGGGACTGGCGGCGTGAGCCAAGGACCGAACGGAGGTAATATCCCTGGAGTTCGAGGATCGGGGTGGAGAGGGGGACAACGACCAGAAGCAGCCAGGCGTAGGTGCTGAAGTCCTGGATGAGCTCCCCGCGGTCGAAGATGTCGAGGGACCTCAGGGCATGGGTGATCCAGAACGCCAGGCCAAAAAGCGCGGCATCAAAGATCTTGCTGACCTTGGTGAAAAGCTGGCGGCGACGGCGCAGCATGGAATCCGAACCCTCCGACCCGCGGAGGGGTCATTGCCTAGACCATTTCAGGGAGTGGCCCCCGTGGTCAACTGGAACTCCGGTACCGTGGATGCGGCAATATGCCCGATGCGCTGGAAGGTGACGTCTTCCTGTCCGGGCGCGCAGTCGGCGAAGTAGGAGATGTAGGCCCACCGTTGCAGCGTTTGCTTCGTGAGGAGGTTGAGGATCAGCGACCATTGACGTTCAAAGTGGCTGGCGGTCGTCTGGCCCTCGGTCACGAACCAGAAGACAAACACACCGGACCGGACGGCAGGGCGGCCGTTGACCTCGCCCTGAAACGTGAGGTCGTAACGCTGCACCGGGAGTGTGAAGGGCTTGGTCCCGCCGATCTGGATGTTGGTGACGGTCTGGCGGACGATGTTCCAGCCTTGGCCTGTCAGGCAGTATTCCGGACGGTGGATGCTGGTCCGGTCGGTTCCCATCAGGACCGCGCTGGCCTGCACGGCGAACTGCTCTGCGGGGAGTGTATAGAGTCGGCGGGCGTAGGTGGTGTCGGGGGGGAGGTAATCCAGTTCGAGGCGCGTGATGGAGGCAAGGCGTCCGTCGAATCCTGGAACGTTGACCGGCAGGGCGACCGAGTTGGTCCGAGCGACCTTGTTGTGCTCGTCGAGGACGGGGATGGAGCTGAGCTTGACGCCCGGATTACCGAGGCGTACGGCGGCCCGCAAGGTCCGGAGTCCGGTGGCACTGACCCCGATGATCAGCAGGGTGACGAGGGCCAGCAGTCGAGGTTTGGCGATCATGGGCGGGCAGCGGGGTCTGTTCGGGGGAGAGGCTCCGGTTCCGGTTCCGGCTCCGTATTCGAGTCCGGAGGAGCGGGCGGCGCGTCACTGAGGACGCGGCCCAGGGCGAAAACACCGGCCAGGGCGACGGCGAAGGTGATGAAGCCCGCCTTGGTTTCGACCTTGGAGGCTGCCGCCTGTCCCCAGATGTCCGCGACGCAGAAGGTGGTGATCAGGCGGACGGTATTGCCGAGGAGTGCCAGTGGGACGGCGGCGAGGATCATGACCAGACGCCTCCAGGGGCTCCGCAGGTTGAGCCAGGCGAAGGCGAGCGTCAGCAGGAGGACGATGGTGAGGCTGCGGATGCCGCTGCATGCGGCGGCGACGTCGAACTGGAAACCCGGATCCTTCGCGGTGGCGTCCTTGTAGACCATGGTACCGATCCGCTTGATCTGGATGCTGAGGACCGATTTGCAGAACCACGTCGAGAACCAGGTGGAGAAGAGCCGGAGCTTGAACGTGGGCGCGTCGAGGTACGCGGTTACGGGCAGTGTGAAACCGAGGAGGAAGTACGGGAAGAACACTGTCCGGAGCCAGCCCGGTCCCCACAGCAAACCCATGATGCCGTAGAGGCCAACGAAGAACGCGACGATCGATACGCGTGTCTGCTGCACGAGGAATCCGGCGGCGTGGAGCAGGAGGGCCAGCACGACAATCGCGACCCCCGGGACCCAGGAACGCTTGGCGGCTTCGGTGAGTTCCTGTCTCCGGACGATCAGGAGCACCAGGACCAGCAGTGGGACGTAACGTCCGAAGGCATCATCCGTGTCCGCCTTCTCGGCGCTTTCGTGCAGCGCATTGAGCCAGGTGAACATCGACGCGGTGTCCACGTACCCCAGCGTGGAATTCCCGAGGAAATGGAACAGGAGGACCCACGCCGCGAGGAGCACGGCGAACTCTGCCTTGTTCGGCAGACCCTCCCATAGTTGGCGCAGTTCTTTTCCCATCGTGATGAGTCCGGTGAAGAAGCCAGTCCACAGGATGACATGCAAGTCGGAGATGGGGGAAGTTCGGGCGCGGATGCCCGGGAGTCGGAAACGAAAAAGCCCACGCCGGCTGGGGCGTGGGCCTGGAGGACGTCGGGATCCGGTTCGGGAACCGCTCAGGAGGTGAGCTTCTGGTAGCGCTCCTCGATGTATTCCCA
>Ga0172372_10009276_pt1 | contig 12817 bp, 13 predicted proteins | sample LakKiv5m_2_FD_114544 | JGI IMG/M metagenome (GOLD analysis project Ga0172372, IMG submission 114544) | Freshwater microbial communities from Kabuno Bay, South-Kivu, Congo - kab_092012_9.5m | ecosystem: Environmental > Aquatic > Freshwater > Lake | place: Democratic Republic of the Congo...
AAAGCTTCAGTTCCACGACATTGAATGACGCGCTGTTTCTCGGCAAACAGGTCATGCAACGGATCATCCGGCGCGACATGCTCTGTGTGTCCGTGACCTTCCTTGATGAGTTGGCGTCATTCAGCGAAAACACCGTGAGCATGGTCAGCGCGGTGGTTCCCGAGGATCCGGCGCTGCGGACATTCAGGATCGTCAGAAGGCCTGCCGACGGGCTTGCGTACGCCATGGCGATCGCGGAGAAGTACCGCCTCACCTACGAGAGCGTGAAGGAGCGCATCGCGTCGTGAAGGTTTTTCTGATGTACATGGATCGGGATTTTGACCAGGGAGGCGATGTATCCCCGGGCGCAATGGAATTGACGCAAGACCTGGAGCTGGACACGCTGTTCGGCGCGATGGCCGTCGGGGACAAATTCCTGCTCGATGTAGTGAAGAAGGGTGCCTTGGCGAGCCTCGATGAACCGGAGGCGATCCTCTACCGCCAGCACATCCTTGCCGATTGCCTGGAACGGCCCGCCATCGTCAGGGAGATGTATTCCATTGCCGTGGACGCAATCGAACGCGAGAAGAAGGTCTGGGGATGGGGCCACTACGCCGAAGGGATGCTGCATCGGTCCGTCGAGGTGATCAAGCAGATGATGGATCTGCTCAAGAGGCTCAGGCACATTGCCGATGCGCATGGCGCCGGATTCCGCTCCGAAGGCTTTACGACGCTCTTCCGCATGTTTTCCAGGGAGCTTGACGATGAATACCTGAGCAGCGTCGAGGACCATCTGCGACGACTTGAATTCCGGGACGGCATCCTGATGAGTGCCGAATTGGATGAAGGCAATAAAGGTACCCGCTACGTACTTCGCAAACCCTGGGAACCAGAACAGAGCTGGATGGAGCGGCTTCAGGCCTGGGGCGAGCGGCTTATCCTCGGAGACCGTTCCGATTACGTGTATCAACTCGCTGACCGCGATGAAAGCGGCTTCAGGGCGTTGACGGAACTGAGGGGCCGGGGAATCAGCCTTGTCGCCGGCGCGCTCGGTCAGTCGACCGATCATCTTCTGAGCTTCTTCCGCATGTTGCGATCGGAGCTGGGCTTTTACGTCGGCTGCTTGAACCTGCGGGACCGGCTGGCCGGGAAGCGGGAGCCGATCTGCTTTCCCGAGCCCTTCGCGGTGGGCAAAGCCATCCTCTCCGGCCGGGGACTATACGATCTCTGCCTGAGTCTGAGCGTGGAGGAGAGGGTCGTCGGCAACGACGTGACCGCCGATGATAAATTGCTCGTGATGATCACCGGCGCCAACCGGGGCGGAAAGTCGACGTTCCTGCGAGGCATCGGGCTTGCTCAGCTGATGATGCAGTGCGGCATGTTCGTGCCGGCGGAGTCTTTCCGTGCCAATGTCTGCGATGGCATCTTTACGCACTACAAGCGGGAAGAAGACAGCAGCATGAAGAGCGGGAAGCTGGACGAAGAGCTGAGCAGAATGAGCGCAATCGTCGACCAGATGACCTCGAACAGCATCGTTCTGCTCAACGAGTCGTTCGCCTCGACGAACGAGAGAGAAGGGTCGGAGATCGCGAGGCAAATTGTCCGAGCCCTGTTGGAAACCGGCATCAAGGTGGTCTACGTAACCCACCTGTTCGATCTGGCGCAGGGGTTTCACCTCGCGGGGATGGACGCCGCCCTGTTCCTTCGTGCGGAACGGCTGGCCGACGGGCGGCGAACGTTTCGACTCGTCGAAGGCGAACCGTTGCCGGCGAGCTACGGCGAAGACTTGTACCGGCGGATCTTCGGCACGATGTGAACTGGCATCCGAAGTTGACCAACATCGGTTCGAGTCCCTCCTTCGGCACCATCGTAAAACTAAAAGGGAATTGGCTGCACGCAAAGATCCCTTTTTTCGTAAAAAGGGGCCGAGTGGCTAATTTTGGGCTCGCGAGCCTGATCTCCGCAACTGATACTAGGATAGGATATCTTCTGTGGTGAATACCCCCCAAGCACCTTTAGCTTTCTCTCATCGTTCGCAGATTGACGCAAAGAGACTCGGAAAATGCGCACATGCAAGTAAATTCGAAGAGATAGCGCTTGGTAGTCAAATCTCCGCACTTTTCTGGCGGTGCCTCGAGTTTCCAAAGGAGCTTCTGTGCCGTTTTGTAAATTGGGAAATGTGGAGCACGGCAGAGAGGATAGGGCAAACAAAGGAGCAAGCGTATGCATGACACGAATGATCTGCCGCCGTCCGTAGCGGAGATCTTCGCCGCCTTTCTGCGCCTCGGAATCAGTGCGTTCGGCGGTCCGGCCATGGTGGCTTACATTCGTGATCTTGCCGTCGACAGGAAACACTGGCTGACTGATGTATCTTTTCGTAACGGCGTTGCACTTTGCCAGTCGCTGCCAGGAGCCACAGCCATGCAGACGGCTGCCTATGCGGGGCTGCGGGCGAGGGGTTTGAAGGGCGCGGTTGCCGCATACACGGGGTTTGGCCTCCCGGCTTTCTTATTGATGGTTGGGTTTTCGGTTCTGTATCAGCGGGGTCACCATTTGCCCGCTGTAGCATCCGGGTTTCGCGGGCTCCAGGTGATCGTGGTTGCCCTGATCGCCAATGCAACTTTGAATTTTGGAAAGGTGTACCTGAAAAGCTGGCAGGACGTTCTCATGGCGATCGCGGCTGCGGTTTTTCTCGGAATCGGAGGAAGCCCAATCTTGGCAGTGGCAGGGGCGGCGGCGATCGGATTGCTACTTTATCGAGGTTCCGATGTAGGACCTGCAGATCAAGGTTCTAACGTCAAGGACAATCCATTCAGGGATTGAAGGCGGCTGCTCCAATTGGACTCTTTGCCCTGGCAGGCTTGGCGGTCGTTTTTTTCCTGGATCGCAAACTATTCGAACTTGCGGCCGTCATGTTAAAGGTGGACCTTTTTGCCTTCGGCGGTGGGTTTGCTTCGGTGCCGCTTATGCTTCACGAGGTGGTAGAGTCGAGGCACTGGCTCGGCGCTCCCACCTTCTTGGACGGGATCGCGCTTGGGCAGGTGACACCGGGTCCTATCGTCATTACAGCGACTTTCGTGGGCTACCATATTGCGGGTTTCCTTGGCGCACTAGTGTCAACCGTCGCGATTTTTACTCCCTCCCTCGTGGTCCTCGTTGCCGCAGTTCCGTATGCGGATGGGCTGCGGCAATCTCCCTTTTTTCGTCGGGCTCTCCAAGGTGTCCTCGCCTCCTTCGTCGGTTTGCTTCTGGCGGTCACCCTGCGTTTCGGGGCGAACGCCTCGTGGGGCGTCGCCACCGGCGCCATCGGCGTCCTCGCCTTCTTGTCTCTTCGGTTCGGAGTCGACGTACTTTGGGTGGTTCCCGGAGGGTGTCTGATTTCGGTCGTCCTCCTGTGAAGGTCCTTCGCCCGTGAAACGCTCCGACGAAGAACGCATGCAAGCAGTGGGGAAGGGCGATATGGAGGCATTCCGCGACCTCGTACTTGCTTACCAGCGTTCTGCATGGAGCGTTGCCTTCCGGTTCCTCCGCGACCCGGCGGAGGCCGAAGACATCGTCCAGGATGCCTTCCTCAAGATCCTTGACGCCGCGCCCTGCTACCGTCCGACGGCAAGCTTTCACACGTACCTGTACCACGTAGTCTCCCGGCTCTGTATTGACCGAGCGGAGAAAAAACACCCTGAGTACTGCGACAAGCTTCCCGAGGTCGCCGATCCTTCGCCAGGTCCCGGGGAGGTTCTCGCTGCCAGGCAGGAGGAAGACGCGATTCGAGCGGCTCTCGATTCACTGCCCGCGAACCAGAGGATTGCCGTGATTCTTAAGCACTATGAGGGGTTAAGCTACGCTGAGATCGGACTGGCGATCGGGGTTACGGCCAAGGCCGTGGAAGGGCTTCTCGGTCGCGCCCTGTCCTCCCTTCAGGCGCGTCTTGCCGTCTTGAATAAAGAATAAATCTTACGCGGGGGTTTTTCATCGCTCGCCCGTTTAATAGACAGGAGGGAAAAATGGATTGCAACCAGATCCTTGCTCGCTTGAACGCTTACTCCGACGGCGAGCTTTCCCGGTTTCAACGTCGAAGATTCGCCCGTCACCTGGAAGTATGCACCTCGTGCCGGGACAACCTTGCGGGTCTTCGCGAGGTGAACAGGATGCTCGGGGAGCTTCCCATGCCGCCCTTCCCCGAGGACCTAGCCGACCGGGTTATGGCGAAGGCGATACGAAGAGCCCCGAGGGAGGAGCACCTGTCGCCGATCGATCGTTTGTCCGAATGGCTGACGCAGGCGTTGCAAGCAATGTCGTTGCCCGTGCGCGTTGCCGCCTGCAGCACGGTCATCGCGGCTATCCTCGTCGGGATTCTCATGGCCGGATGGATTGCTCCGGCCGACGGCAGGCAAGGGGTCGGGGTTGCGGTCCGGGAACTCGACGGGTTGGAGTGGTTCGGCTCCGCGCCACCCGTCTCAGTCGCTGCTGCCTACTTGGTCGCGGATTCAGGGTCACCAGAGGCCGAGGAAGATGCGCGATGAAAAATAATCTGTTACGTCTGTCGATCCTCTTCTCCGTTGTGCTGAATGTCGCCTTCCTCGGAACCTATCTGTATAAGGCGGGGCCTCGGTGGATGAGAGGAGATCATCCTCAGGGCGAGGGACTCCCCTTTCAGGCGTTGCACCTGACGCAGGAACAGGAGAAGAAGTTCAATCCCATTCGCGTGAAATTCCATGAACGGGTGGAGGAGGTCAGCGGCGAGATTAAACGGGAGCAACTTCGGCTGGTGGACCTGCTGGCGCAGCCGGAACCGGACCTTAACTCCGTTCGTGAAACCCAGATGAGAATCCGGGACTTGCAGAGGCGCATGCAGGAGGCCGTGATCGGCCACTTAATCGAAGAGAGCGCGATCTTCACGGCGGACCAACGCACACGGTTCTTCCGCATCCTGCGAGAGCGGATCGAGGAGGCGGAACAGGTCTCCCCTCCCTGGATGAAACCCGCGGGTAAAGCCAGAAGCGTGGATTGAGAATGCCATGCAAAGGGAGACGGAAGGGATGTCCGAATTAAAGGGTCACATTTTTCGACGGAGGTTCCATGCTGTTTTCCTGTGTTTCACGTTTTTATCAACGTCATTCATCGGTATCTATGCTCATGCTGAGTCGATACAAAGCAGTGAATATCGGGCGCTGAGCCTCGATGATTGCCTGTCCCTGGCCCGAAAACATAACCCGGTCCTGAGCGGAGCAACGGAAAGGATTCGGGAGTTGACGGCGGATTATCAGGCGGCGCAATCCGGATTTTACCCCAGACTCATCTTGACTTCCCATTATGAAAGGACGAACCCCGATCGATTATCCACGGGCGGCGCGTTAACAACTCAGCCGCTGTTCAAAGAGGAAGGGCTGATCAGTATTTCGGGGAAACAGTTGTTGTTCGATGGCGGAACAACCTATTACAGCGCTCGTGCCGCCCAAAAAAACACCGAGGCACAGAATCAGGAAGTCCGACGGACCGCGGATGAAGTGACATTTTCCGTGACCGAGGCTTTCTACCGATTGGTGGAGGCCAAAGAAAATCTGATAGTGGCCCGGGAGTCCCTGCAACAACGGCGGGAGTTCGCGGCTCTCTCCGAGGCCTTATTCAACGCCGGCAAAGTGACGCGCCTCGATTCTCTACGGGCCCAATCCCGGTTTGCGGAAGCAGTGCAGGCCAACATGGAAGCGGAGAACGCCGTGATGCTTGCCAGGATCATCCTGGCAAGATCGATCGGATTAACCGAAGAGGCGCCATTGGAGATCCAAGGCCAGCTTCCGCAGGAATTTGCTCCATCCTCCGATATGGACTCGTTGTGGCGGGAAGCGCTCGAAACCAATCCCGAGATCAAGAAGCTCGATTCGGAAATAGAGCAGAGCCGAATCCGGATCAAAGCTGCCCGGGGAGCCTATTTCCCGGAGGTCAGCCTGCAAGGCGCCCTTGGGGAGCGCCATCATGACCAGGGGGGGACCCAAGGAGAATGGCTGGCAGGGGTCTTTATGGAAATTCCGTTGTTCGAGGGCGGGTTGACAAGAGCCCAGGTGGCCAAGGCATCTTCACAATATCTCCAATCACTCGAGAATAAGCGGGATCGTCTCTACGGACTCAAGGTAATTCTGGCAACCGCCTGGCAGGACCGGGAAAATGCACGCCACGGAGTGGTTGCCACCCGGCAAATCGTGGCCGCGAATGAGGAGGCATATGCCAGCGCCCGTGCCCTCTATCGCAACGGCAAGGCCATCGGCCTGGATGTTGTTCAGGCCCAGGTCGACTTGACCGCTTCCCGGTTTACCCTGATCCGGTATGAGTTAAACCTCGAGATTTCCCAAGCGCGCATCCGCCAAATCCTCGGCTCGCAGGATCTTGAGTCCTCTCGGAAAAATGATCAAGGGGGTTGGAAGAAGTGAAATTGCAGGGCGGGAAAATAGTCGCAGGCGTTGTCGTCACCGTATTCCTCATTATATTTTCCGCGTACCGATGGTTCTGGTATCGCTCGCCGGTGACGGTGATCGTGGTGAAGCGGGCGGAGATTCTGGGCAGAGTCCATGGGCCGGGCACGGTGCAATCCAGAGTGCCGGTAACGGTGAGCGCCAAGATAACAGGGATTCTGGAAAAGCTCCACGCAGACCAGGGAGACAGGGTAAGAAAGGGCCAGCTCCTTGCAGAGCTGGACTCTGTGGAATTAAAAGCAAGGGAGGCCGCATCCCATGCGGCCAAAAACCGCGCCCTTCGGGATCTGGCCCGTGCGAAGGCTGACTTACTCAAGGCCAGGGCCAACCTCGCCTTAGCGCAAAGCAATTACCAGAGGGATTCGGAGGTTTTCAAACCTGGCTATATTTCGCCGGCGGCTTTCGACATCACGAAATCCACCCTCGGGGTGGCCGAGAGCGAGGTTGCCGCCAATGAGGCCGCCGTCAATTCGATGCAAGCGACCATAGATCAGGCGGAATCAGAAAGCCGGGCGGCAAATGCGTTATTCGGGTATACGCGCATTCCGGCACCAATGGATGGCGTTATCACCATTCGCAAGGCGGAAGTGGGAAATACCGTGTCTCCCGGGACGCCAATTTTCCAAATGGTGAATGACCAGATCTGGGCCGCCTCCTGGATTGATCAGAACAAGATCGCCCAGCTTCGCGTGGGGCAGAAGGCCACGATTAAATTGCGCTCGGGGCGGGTTTTTCGGGGTGAAATTGTTCGCCTCAACAAAGAGGCGGATACCGTGACCCGGGAACTGGAAGTGGATGTGAAGTTCGAGACGTTGCCTAATCCCCTGGTGATCGGGGAGGAGACCGAGGTCGATATCGATACAGGCGGCCAAACGGCTCCAGCGATTCCTTTATCCGCCATCGTGGAAAGGAACGGGTCCAAAGGGGCAATGGTGTTCTCCAATGGCCTTGCGACTTTCCGGCCCATTGTCCTGGGATTGCAAGATGGTCAACGGGCTGCGGTCCACGAAGGCCTCAGGGAGGGCGACATGGTGATCCTTAACCCGGCGGGAATCGAGCCGGGGAAAAAAGTGCGGCCTGTGAGTCAAGTCCGATAGGTGGAGGATGGATGGACTTAGCATTTTACGACCTGAAGCAACATAAAGGGAGATTCATCGCCACGGTTGTCGGCGTGGGTCTGCTGTTTACCATCGTCCTGGCCATGAACGGCCTTTATCGCGGCAATATCTACGAAGGCCTCGCCCTCGTCAACGCGACCAATCCCGATCTCTGGGTTGTGGAAAGACATCGGGGTGGACCCTTCAACGAACAATCCACTTTACCCGAATATTACCATTACAGTGTCCAGGCGATCCCTGGCGTGGAAAAGGCCAGTCCCTTTATCTATTACACCGTGGAAAGGCCGATAAAGGGCCAAAGCCGACATTTCAGCATCATCGGCTACGATGTCTTCAGCGGGCTGGGAGGACCCAAACAAATCCATGCGGGGAGGAATATCGATCAAGCCCACTACGAAATGGTCGTTCATCCAAAACTGGGAGTCCGTCTTGGAGACAGGATCCCCTTGGGCCTCCATACCTATACGGTCGTAGGCATGACCAAGGAGGCGGTTTCTTCGGATGGTGAGGCTTTGGTTTATTTGTCGCTGCCGGATGCCCAGGAATTGCTTTATCAAAGAGACAACGAAGAGGTGCGTACCCAGCGGGAAAGGTCGCTCAGAATCTTGTCCGGACAGAGCGATTTATCACCGGCTCAGGTAGAAAAATTGCTTCCCCTGGTGCAATCCGACACGCACATCATCAATGCGGTTCTGGTTCGGTTAAAGCCCGGAGCAAATCGCTCCGAGGTGGCCGGGTCGGTCGAGAAATGGCTCTATCTTTCCGCCTTCAGCACGGAGGAAGAGATTCAATTAATGTTGAAAGGCCGGTTGGCCAGCATGACCAAACAACTTCTGCTTTTCAGAACGCTTCTGCTGATCATCTCTGTAGTCATAGTCTCCCTGGTGTCCTATACATTTACCATGGAAAAAATACGCAGCATCGCGGTCATGAAACTCATCGGCGCCCCTAACCGGGTAATCGTCCGGATGGTGATGGAACAGTCCCTCCTTCTGACCATCGGCGGTTTTTTGTTCGGAGTGGTGTTGATTCAGAACACGTACTCTCTATTTCCAAGAACCATTCTGAGAGTTCCCGGCGATGACCTCGTTGTCTTTACTGTAGCTTTTGCAGGGGGTATCCTTGCCAGCTTGTTAGGGCTTTGGGAGGCGTTGAAAACCCAGCCCGCCATGGCGCTGGGTGGATAATAATGGAAATCCTCAAGATTGAAGGCCTGTACAAGACTTTCGGGTCCGGTCGTTTGGAAGTTCGGGCTCTCGAAGATATACATCTGTCGGTTTCCAGAGGCCAACTGGTGGCATTGCTGGGACCGAGCGGGTCAGGTAAGACCACCTTGCTTCTGTGTATTAGTATGATTCTGGAGCCCACAGCGGGGAAGATCGTCTTTGACGGTCAAACGATTTTTCAGAAGAACGGCTGGGCAGGCGTGGACATACGTCGCGTCCGCCGGGAGAAAATAGGTTTCATCTTCCAGTCGCACAATCTCATTCCCTTTCTCACGGCCAGACAGAATGTGCTTTTCCCTTTGGACTTGGTGGGACTAAAAGGTGAGAAAGCCGACAGACGGGCAAGAGAGCTTCTGGAATATATGGAAATAGCGGACCGGGCCGATTTCCTGCCGGCAATCCTTTCCGGAGGCGAGCAGCAGCGTGTGGCCATCGCCCGTGCCCTGGCGAATAATGCGAAACTCATCCTGGCTGATGAACCTACCGCATCTTTGGACACCGGCAGGGGGACACGTGTCATGGAATCGCTAAAGAAGATCGCAAAAGAAAATGAGTCTGCGGTGATTGTCGTGACCCACGATGTACGGATGATCGAGGGCTTTGATCGTGTTTACCATTTAAAAGACGGGAAACTGGAGAACAATGGAGCTTAGTCCAATGCTTTCCCAACGTCTGGCCGGGGCATCCGTGAGGTCGACTGCCCACCCCGACTCCCTGCGGCGCGGACATCGGTTCCCTGATCCGCCCTTCAGTCTTCTAAGGTCAGCCCGCACGGAGGGGATCGGAATCGATGAGCGAATCATTCGAAAACAAGTCTGCAGGATGCCCGTTCTGCGATCTGCCCAAAGATCGTATCCTCGCACAGAATGAGCTCGCGTTCGTCATCAGGGACAGGTTCCCGGTGGCACCTCATCATGGAGGAAGATGCTGCCGTTGCCGGATGCAACGTTGGTGTGAATATCGGCGAGGCTGCAGGGCAAACGATTTATCACTGCCATATCCATCTTATCCCCCGGAGGCGAGGAGACGTGGAAAACCCTCGTGGCGGGGTGAGGCACCTCATTCCGGGAAAAGGGAATTATTGACGAATCCTCGGTGCGATATAATGCACCAAGAAGCAAAGCAACAGGCGATGGAGTTCGCCGGCGACCGCTTCGGCTCACGAAGCTGATGACTCCTACCACACCCGTTGGGCAGGAGTTTTTTTTATGCCGCGAACAGGTCGGCACGGGGGCCGACGTCCCGCTCTCCCGCGATGTTGAACGAATTCCAGAGAAGAGGCGTTACCGCGGTACTGCGCACCGTCGAAGAACATTTGCGCTCCATCGAGGCGATGCTGGATCAGGAGGATTACCCCGGTATTCTCTATGAGTGGAAGAACGATTTGCCGGACGACGCGAAGCCCCTGTTGTCGGCGAGAATTCTGAAGATCCGGGAAGCGGTCGAACGGACGGCCGGCCGGTTTGCCCTTGAGAAACGGGAGCGCCGGGCCAGCGATGATGCGTTCGGCAAGCTGCCGTACTGCTGGCAGATCCTCGAAGAGGCGAAAGCGGCGCGGCTTGTGCGCTACGGGGAAGTGGCGGAGGGTCTCGACAGGGAACTCGACCCCCTCATCGGAACGATGATCACCCTGGTCCTCGAGATGGAAAGCGTTCTCCAGCGGATCCGGGGTGGTTGAAACGCGGAGGCGTCCTTGCTGGAACTGGAGATCCCGGGATTTGGAGCGGTTCGAGCCGAGCACTTGGTGTCCGATTTCACGGGGACCCTGGCCGTGGACGGCAAGCTGCTGCCCGGCGTCGAAGAACGGTTGGTTGCCCTCGCGAAGTCCCTGAAAATTCATGTCGTGACCTCCGACACGCTCGGGGTGGTCCGGTCCGAAATGAACGGGATGCCGTGCGTCCTCAATATCCTTTCGGGGGCGGATCACGACCTGCAAAAAGAGGAATATGTGAAGAAACTGGGTGCCCTGACTGTGATCGCCATCGGCAACGGGAAAAACGACCGGAGGATGCTGAAGGCGGCGAGGATCGGGATCGCCGTTTCGGGAGGCGAGGGGTGCGCGGTGGATGCTTTGCTCAACGCCGATCTCCACGTGAGAAGCGCGGGTGAAGGGCTGGACCTCCTGATGCACCCGGAGCGGGTAAAGGCGACGCTGCGTTTTTAGATTTGCGCGTCGGAGTCCCCTGGAGGCTACCGCGCCTTTCCACGAATCGAGGGGAAGGAAAATGAAGAAGACGGATTCGGCGCTCAAGTTCGTCGTCCTCGTCGGGGTGGTGAGCCTCTTCGCGGACATGACGTACGAGGGGGCCCGCAGCATCAATGGGCAGTATCTCGCCCTCCTGGGAGCGAGCGCTTCCGTCGTGGGGATCGTGGCCGGGTTCGGAGAGCTGATCGGCTACGGCCTTCGCCTTCTCTCGGGGTATGTCAGCGACCGGACGGGAAGGTACTGGGCCGTCACCATCGTCGGCTACGTCGTTAACCTGGCCGCCGTTCCCCTCCTGGCCCTGGCGGGCCGGTGGGAAATCGCGGCGCTCCTGATGATCGCCGAACGGGTCGGGAAGGCCATACGCACCCCCGCCCGGGACGCGATGCTTTCCCATGCCACCAAGGAGATGGGGCGCGGATGGGGTTTCGGGGTGCACGAGGCCCTCGACCAGATCGGCGCCGTCCTGGGCCCCCTCATCGTCGTCGCCGTCTTCTATTTCCGGGGCGATTATCCGACGGGGTTCGGGATCCTGCTGATCCCGGCGGTGCTGGCCCTCGGCGTTCTCGCGACGGCCCGTCGCCTCTACCCCCATCCCCGGGACCTGGAGATCGGGACACCGGTCATGGAACCCCATGGATTTTCGAAAGGGTACTGGATCTATGTCGCGGCGACCGCCCTGATCGCCGCCGGCTTCGCGGACTTTCCGCTGATCGCCTATCACTTCAAGAAGGCTGCGCATCTTTCCGACCGCATGATTCCGGTTTTTTACTCCGTCGCAATGGGCGTGGATGCGCTGGCAGCTCTGGTCTTCGGGCGCCTGTTCGACCGGGTCGGGTTTTCCGTCCTGGTTCTCGTCTCATTCCTCACCGCGTTCTTCGCGCCCCTGGTCTTCCTTGGCGGGTTTTCGATGGCGCTGTTGGGGATGGTGCTGTGGGGCGTCGGGATGGGGGCCCAGGAGTCGATCATCCGGGCGGCGGTGGCCGGGATGGCCGCAAGGGAGAAACGGGGCACCGCCTATGGCATCTTCAATGCCGTGTACGGCGTCTCGTGGTTCCTGGGAAGCGCCTTCATGGGGTTGTTGTACGACGTCTCCCTCCACGCCGTGGTCGTCTTCGCCGTGGTGATGCAGCTTGGCTCCATCCCGCTGCTCCTGCTGGTGAGAAAAGAGGTCCATTGAGCGTGCAGTCAAACGTGATGCGCGGCGTCGCGCCTTGCTGAGCGACGAAGAAAAGCGAGCCCCTCTGCAAGGGCTCATGATCCTGGCGGGACACCGGAGAGTCGCCGCGGCCGGCACTGAAACAGAGGGTTTGTAACGGGACCGCCACAAGGATCGCGGGATGGATCCCCCAGGGAGCTGTGCGGCCGCGATTACCGGGTTGTCCTTTCCTTCTTGTCGTGTAAAATACATTCATGTAATCCGTATACTCAGGGGGGAACTTTATGGAAGGCTTCGGAAGCCGGACCGTTGGCGCTCTCACGGGTCTTTCCCTGCGTCAAATCGATTACTGGGATCGCACCCACTTCATCAAGCCATCCCTTATGGGATCTTCCGGCAAGGGCACGCGACGGTTGTATGATTTCCTGGATCTCGTCCAGTTCCGCGTCGCGGCGTCGCTTCGCTCTCAAGGGATCAGTCTTCAGAAAATCCGGAAGTGCACCACGTACCTGCGGAAACAACGGTTAAACCTCGAGCGTCCGCTGGTTTCCCTCAAGTTCCTGACGGACGGCGACTCGATATTCGTTCTGACGTCGAACCCGAAGGTCGTGATGGATACGCTGAAGGAAGGTCAGTTGGTGTTCTCTCTCGGCATCGGGGAAATC
>Ga0172372_10009277_pt1 | contig 12814 bp, 13 predicted proteins | sample LakKiv5m_2_FD_114544 | JGI IMG/M metagenome (GOLD analysis project Ga0172372, IMG submission 114544) | Freshwater microbial communities from Kabuno Bay, South-Kivu, Congo - kab_092012_9.5m | ecosystem: Environmental > Aquatic > Freshwater > Lake | place: Democratic Republic of the Congo...
GGACACAAGTTCACCTTTGTTGATGGTGAGGTCAATACCCTTTAGCACTTCCAATCGACTGTTGCCGATAGGATAGGATTTCCTGATTCCCGAAAGCTCGATCATACGTTGGCGAAGGTAACGCGATCGTACAAGGCGTATTGTCGTCAGTTGTTTTCGTTTCTTAAAAAGTGTGAATCGGAAGCTGACCTCTACCTTTGCCCCATGCGTGTGTTGGCATTTGTGACCCTCCTTTTCCTTTTGGCTTCCTGTCAGAAGGAAGTGGTCGAATGTCCTTCCATTTGGGCGTTGGACCGCCACGAAATAACGGCAAACGTTGCAGTGGATAGCGGTCAGTTGGTGCTTACGGCTTTCGCACCCAACGAACCCAATGCCATTGAGTTGATCCAGCAATGTCTGCAAGGCGATTTTTCCATTGAGTTGCAGGTTGATGGCCTGGTCTGGGACACACTCACCGAACCGCAGTTCCGTATGGAAGTGATCGGATCGGACAATACTTCTGCCAAACCGCATGGCATTGCCATCAACCGCACCACGGTTCTCACTTATTTCGATGGTGGAGATGGATTCACCGATTTCCGCCTCATTCCAAACGATCATATTGGATCAATGCAGATAACGCGGACAGCCGAGCGGGTTTTCCTCACTGCTTCGTTTGGTACCATCACTTTGGAACGTTCATCTGTTATTGGTTCTTCCAACTTGGATCTGCGATTGGTTCTTGGCAATATGGGTTCAGTTCATGGAAAGGTTGAGGTCAAATGCGCACAGTTTTTGGTGGCCGATGGTCAACCTCTTGTCACATCAGACGAATTCGACTGCCCAAGTTGGAAATGACCCGTTTCGTGTTCGTTACATTTGCTGCGTGACGCAGTCAACCTTCAAGATCGTAGCAGCAATACTGGCATTCTGTGCCTGCACGGCCTTTCTCGGTTTTGATGCCTTTGAGGTGGATGGAAGTTCAAAACCTGGATTTCCGAAGTCGTTGCGTGCCGATTCGCTTGGTCTCAATCTGAACATCAACGAGCACTTCATGGCATCGGGCAATTGCGATGGATGCCACGGCTACGATGAAACGGGCCACGCCAGTGTGGATGCCAACGGGCAAGATATCAGTCCGGTAACTACTTGGCGCGCCACTATGATGGCCAATTCGGGCCGCGATCCATTCTTCCGCGCCAAAATGAGCCACGAAGCGCAGGTCAACCCATCGCATGCCACGCAGTTGCAAGATAAATGCACCAGTTGCCACGCTCCGTTGGGCCGTTATTCCTATCATATGGATGGAGCAGGGCATTACACCTTGGCCGATCTGGAGAACGATCCGTTCGGGCAGGATGGCGTTTCGTGCATGGGCTGCCACAAACAATTGCCCGACCACAGCGGCAGCAACCACAGTGGAGAACTCTATTACGACACGCTGATGCGCGAATACGGCCCGTACGATAAGCCTTGGCAGGCACCGATGCAGGATTTTGTGCTTGTAACGCCTTTCAAAGGCGAACATGTAACGCGTTCGGGTTTCTGTGCGGGCTGCCACACGCTCATCACCGAATCGGTCGATCTGCATGGACAATCAACAGGCACCTCGTTTGTAGAACAGGCCACGTACCACGAATGGCTCAATTCAGTTTATAATGATGAACAGAACGGCATTACCTGCCAAGGATGCCATGTGCCTCGTGTTACCGAGCCTGTGGTGGTTTCGGCCAACTACCTCAGCCTTTCACCTCGAACACCTTACGGAAAACACGAGCTTGTTGGTGGAAACACCTTTATGCTGAAGTTGATGAAGGCAAACCGTGAAGCGTTGGACATCCGCGCGAACGAAGCGCATTTCGATAGCACCATTGAACGGACCATGCGCAACCTGCAGCAGCATTCGGTGCAAATGCAACTTCAATCAACCTCGCTTACAGCAGATACTGCCTTCTTCGATCTACAGTTGAAGAATCTCACAGGCCACAAGTTTCCTTCGGGTTACCCGAGTAGGCGCGCATTCGTAGAGTTCGTAGTTGTGAACACATCGGGCGATACGGTTTTCCATTCGGGCGTCATGAATGCCGATCAATCCATACAAGGCGAGGACGCAACCTACGAACCGCATTACAACATTATCAATAGCCAGTCTCAAGCACAGATCTACGAAATGGTGATGGGCGATGTGAATCTCGATCCCACAACTGTGCTCGAACGGGCTTACGTGCCGCTGAAGGATAACCGGTTGGTGCCGCGCGGATTCTCCACTTCGCATGCGGTTTACGATACCACGCTTATCGCGGGACTGGCCTTATCAGACCCCGATTTCAATTTCGATGGATTTGAAGGCAGCGGAACCGACCAAGTGCATTATCATGTTCCTGTTTCAGGTATTTCAGATACGCTGAATGTGTATGCCAAGCTCTACTATTTGGCAGCGCCAAAGAAATGGATGCAGGAAATGTTCGATCACAGCACTTCGCAGATCGATGCGTTCAAGCAAATGTTCCTGCAGGCCGACCATTCGCCCGTGCTTGTCGCCTCCGATTCCATCATCGGGCTAGGAATTACCTCTTCCATCTTGAATACACAGTCGAAACGCATTTCCGTTTACCCGAACCCAAGCAGCGGCTTTGTCAACTTCACTTTACCGAACGGTGCGCAACCTGCCACCGTGCGTATCTATTCCGCAAATGGCAAGGTGATGTCTGAAACTGTTTCCAACGGCAAGAATGTTCTTCTTCCAGCTTCTTCGGGAACCTACTATATACAAGTAACTACAAACTCAGGAACTTTCGTTTCGAAAGTGGTTAGGTTGGGAAGGTAATATTAACAGATGGAATAGTTACGAATTCCGATTCTGCGCACCCCGTTTCACATCATCGTAGAATTTGGCCATGGTCACCTGCATCCAAGGCCCTGCCCAAAGGAAACCGATACCTAACGTAAGCACGCACAGAAGGGAAATGCCAATGAACATGAATGTAAGACCCAACAACTTAATCTTATAGCCGTCCATCATCATTTTGCTTTTATCGATAGCCTCGTAGGCACCCAATTCGGGCTCATCTACCAGAATGTAAAGGGTAAGCGAATAGCTCAATGCGGCAATAATGCCTGGCACAATAAGCAAGAGCAACCAAAGCAGCACGAACACGGCTGTAAGTAGATAAGCGGCAATGGCGGTTCCCCAGTTTTTAAAACCATCGAACATCTGTTCAAGCCGAGCTTCGCGGTTACGGGCAATGTTCACAGAGAAAATGCAAAGCCCCAAAGCAAAAGGGCCCGACAGCACAAGACCCACAATGATGCCCAATGTGGGAATGGATTGCAAGGCAACCGAAAGGATCAAATAAACGACAAACGTTGCAATGGCAACGCCCCATTTACCTGTCAGCGACTTTTTTGCCTGCGATAGAAGTTCAGCGTTTGGAGTCATAAATGATGCGGTTCAGACCGCTTGAAAGTAATGGAAGCGTTTCAATTGACACAGAATGCCGATGACCAAAAGAGTCACGGAAATGGATTTCAGAGATTACGAACATCATTTATGGCACGCTACAGGCTGCGAGTCACTAGTTACAAATTCCGAGTACCCATTCAATTTGATGATTCCCTGATTCCCATTCGAAGCTTGCGGCTTGCTACTTGAAGCTGGTCATATTACCTTCCGCCCCGGAAAACAAAGGCATGACAGACGACAACGCATTAGGCAGCATAGAGCATATTTCGGTTCACCGAGTGGGTAGTAAGGCAAGGGAAGAAGGCGTAGCACTGTCAGATGCGCCCCTGGTGCTGCAATGGGAGGTTACCGAAGCGCTGCAAGCGTACTTCAAGGCACCGCTCAAAACAGAGGAGTACTACCAACTCTACCACGAAAGCAGCTTGGAACTCAACGAGGTTTACATCTACGTAAGCGCCATTTTCGACAATCCCGAGGCGCTACACCAACAGTCGGTAAAACTGGCCAAGTACCTCTTCGAGTGCAGCACACACCCCAAAATAAAGGGGGGCGAATTCTACACCGTCTATTTCAAACACTGCCTGTTGCAGAATGAATTAATTGATGCCGTAGGGCTGTTCAAATCAGAGACCAAGGACACCTTCCTCAAGGTCAATCCGGTCGGGGAGCGGTTCGTGCTTAACACCGACATGGGCACCAACATCAACAAGTTGGACAAAGGCTGCCTAATCTTCAAAACCGATAAGGCCGATGGGTATCTGGTGGCTGTGGTAGATAATACCAACCGCCAAACCGAAGCGCAGTATTGGATTGATGATTTTCTACACCTGAAGCAGCGGCAGGATGCCTATTACCAGACGCAGAATGTAATGGCATTGGCCAAAAGTTTCATTACCAAGGAACTGCCGCGCCAGTTTGATGTGGATAGGGCCGATCAGGCCGATCTGCTCAACCGCAGCATGCACTTCTTCAAAGAGCAGGAAACCTTCAACATGCACGATTTTGAGGCCGAGGTCATTGTGCATCCAGAGGTGATAGGCGCGTTCAAGCAGTTCCGAAACGACTACGAGAACGAAAGGGAAATTACGCTACAGGACGGCTTCGATATTTCAGACACGGCCGTGCAGAAACAGTCGCGCGTGTTCAAAAGCGTCATCAAATTGGATAAGAACTTCCACGTATATGTGCACGGAAACCGCGACATGATCGTGAAAGGCGAGGAGCCGGATGGGCGGAAGTACTACAAACTGTACTTCGAAGAAGAGAACTGAGACTACTTCGAGTCCTTCTTTCTGTCCTCTCCTTGGCGTGGGCGTCTGATTCGTCTTTCCGATTCAGGGATCCGGTTCTTCTTCAGAAACTCCATCCGTTGCTCAAAGGTCAACTTGTTGAAATCGTTGGATAGTTTTGACATAAACTTTCGTTGTTTGCTTCAAAATTAATCGAATTCTAACTAAGAACAATTGTTGCAGCCGATGGTTCAGATTAAAATTCGGTTTAAAAATTGCGCGGATATTCGGAACACGAACAGATACTAATTGCGAATTTCGGTGCCCTAAAACAAACAGAATGACCTACTACAGAAACGCCTTCTTGCTTTCATCCATTGTTGTACTTGCATCTTGCGGTGGTCAGCACAGCCACGAGGAAACCTCAGCTCCAGACCCTGCACAGCAAACATGCACCTACACCTACAATGCCGATTCATCCCGAGTGATCTGGACCGCCTTCAAAACCACCGAGAAGGTCGGAGTTTCGGGCACGTTCAATGAAGTGAAGGTGAACGGTACGCAGCAGGCGCAAAGCGTGGTAGAGGCCATGCAATCTGCTTCGTTCGTTATTCCAGTGGCGGGTGTCAACACCACCAACCCCGATCGCGACAAGAAGATCATGGAACATTTCTTCGGAACCATGGCCTCCACTACTGAGCTTACGGGTAGCGTTGTTTCGTTGGATGCCACCACGGCCAATGTGGCCATCAGCATGAACGGTGTGACCGATACGGTGAAAATGGATGTGGTCATCACCGATTCGAAGATCGCTCTTTCAGCCGTTATCGAACTGGGCAATTGGAGCGCACAGCCAAGCGTTGATGCCCTCAACAAGGTTTGTTTCGACCTGCACAAAGGTGCCGATGGTGTAAGCAAACTGTGGCCAGAGGTGAAGCTTGAAGTGAGCACGACACTCAACAAAGCCTGCCAGTAATTCATCCCCAAACAACCGTACTGTGAGTTCAAAACCAGCCTATTACGATTCGCTTTCGTTGCCCGTGGTGGCAGCACCCATGTTCCTCATCTCAGGCCCCGAGATCGTTATTGAATGTTGTAAGAACGGTGTGGTAGGCACCTTTCCGGCATTGAACCAACGCACCACCGAAGGTTTTGAAGAGTGGGTGGTGCAGATAAAGACCGAACTCGAAAAGTTCGAGAAGGAAACGGGCAAGAAGGCGGCACCGTTCGGGGTCAACCTCATTGTTCACTTCACCAACCCACGCGTGCAGGCCGACCTCGAGATCTGCATCAAGCACAAGGTACCCGTCATCATCACATCGTTGGGTGCCGTTTCGCAGTTGGTGGATGCCGTGCACAGCTACGGAGGTCTGGTTTACCACGATGTCATTAAGAAACGCCATGCCGAAAAGGCTGCCGAAGCAGGGGTTGACGGACTCATCCTTGTTTCTGCAGGTGCCGGTGGCCACGCAGGGTTGAACAACCCGATGCCATTTGTGCAGGAGATACGGGCGTTCTTCAAGAAGACCATTCTGCTGAGCGGTTGCATCAGCACAGGCCGCGATATTGCCTCGGCCATGCAAATGGGTGCCGATTTCGCCTACATGGGAACCCGTTTCATCAACACGGCCGAAAGCCGCGCCACAGAAGGCTACCGCGAAATGATCATGTCGTCCTCCGCCTCCGATATTGTTTACACAGCAGCCGTTTCGGGTGTTTCTGCCAACTTCCTGCGCCCCAGTCTGGAGGCCATGGGCATCACTGAGGAAATGTGGTCCAAGAAGGCCAAAATGGATTTCGGTAAGGAAATGGACGCGGCAAAGGCCGAGGCCAAGGCGTGGAAAACGCTGTGGTCGGCAGGGCAGGGAGTCAGCACCATTCACGATGTGAACCCGACCGTTGCCGAGCTGGTTTCCACGCTCAAGACCGAATTCATTGAAGCGTTGAAAGAACAGCAGGCTGTACTACAGAAGTACGCCTAAGGGTTATTTGCGTCCACCGGGGTGGTAAACCTCCGAGGCCGAACGGTACACTTCCTCCTTGTTCAGGGTCATCTTCTTCATTTCCTGATTCACAAACATCTTCATCTGTGTGGTGTAGTGCTTGCTACCGGGCTTGTTGCTGGCACCGTATGGGCTGATACTCTCTATTTCGGGTCCATCCTTGGTGAATTTCACCAGTTGCACCAATCCATCGCCAATGAACATGGCCAGTTTGCCATCATCACGCTTCTTGCAATAAACGGCCCGTATGGCATCGGGTCCGCCATTCAGCCCGAGGTCGATACCCCCACGCGATAGTACCTGTACTTTCGAAAGTGGAACGTCAATGGTGCCAAAGTGCTTCACCAACCGTTCTTTGGTGGCCTTCAGATTTTTGAGGAAGAACACTTGACGGATGCTGTCGTTGTCGCGTATGTCGTGCACGGCAAACGAGTTGTCGTCATACATTTCGTACATGGTGGTGAAGATGACCGCTGCTTCCATGCTGGTGCTGTCGGCACGGAAATTCCACTTCTGAAACTTCTCCAACACATCGGCCACTTCGGGGAAATCGGCCGGTTTCATATCGAACAGTCCCATAATGGGGTAGTTCTTCAGAAACACCATGCTGTCTGGAAACTGCACATCAAACTTCAATTTCTTCACGCCCTCGTAATCAATGTGCGAGAGTCCTTCCAGTATCTGCTTACTGCGGTTGCCGCGGTTGGTCTGCTTCTGCGCGTCATACCCAATGCTAACGGGAAAAAGGTCAGGGTCGTTGGTATAGTCGCGGCAGGTGTTGTCGTAAATGCAATTGTTGGTGTTGAACACGTAGCCACAGGCAGGGTTCAGATTCTGAGCCAGTTCGTCTGTGCGCAGGTATTCGGTCCAAAGGGTGGCAGAGGTATCGCCAGGCAGCACCTTGCTCCAATCGTAGTTGGGGTCGCGTCTTGGCACCTTTCCGTTGGCAATGAAGAAGATGGTGTCGTACCTATCGGCATAGGTTATGTTCTGCATGCAGATTCCCTGTATGTCCAGCGCCTTTCTGAATTCGGTGAAGTTCTTGGCCTTGTTCATGCGGTACCATTCTTCACCCGCGTTCATTTCAAAAATGGTCGGCATTCTGAAGGCAAACGTGCCTTGCTTGGTAATGAAGGTGGGGCCGTATTTGCTCCACCAGTACTTCTTGCCAATACTGATCTTGAAGCCCTTTTTCTTACCCAAAGCCACGCGCAACTTGGCCCGTTTGGTTTCGAGCTTGTGCCACTGGCCATCAAACCAGTATTGCTTCTTGTTCTTCGGGTTCATGCGCAGCACGTATACGTCCTGAAGGTCGAGGTCGCCAGTAGTATGTGCCCAACTCAGGTACTCATTGGTGCCGTGCAGCACCGAAACACAGCCGTGGAACAGGCCACCTGTGATGTTCCAACCTTCCTCGCTTTGCAAATGCGCCTCATACCATGATAGGATGCCATCGATGGGCTGGTGCGAGTTGATAACGTGGTATGTGTTGCCGTGGTCGGTGAGCACCGAGCTGAAGGCATAGGCATTGGACCCGATACCGTCATCATTCACCTCCTTTTTCGGAAGTTCTTTGGCGTACCGCCCATCCAGAATGCCACTGATAACGCCATCAACCCCGGCCATCAGACTCTGACCCAGCATGAACCCGATGATGACCTCCTGCGGTGTTACCGGAAACGAATGTTTTACCCACACCTCTTCGGGGTGGGCCGCGGCATAGGCGTTCACCCCTTGACAGGCAGCTTCCAATATCAGTTTATAATCATCGGCCACTCCGGCCTCGTAGTGCTGCTCAACAAATTCGTGCAGTCCCATGGCCTGTACCGCATAGTCGATCTTGGCACCCTCAACACCCAAATGCACACCGAGGTGGCACTTGGCGGCCATAAGCAGAAACTGCAGTGTTTCGAAATCATCTTCGCACGTGGCCCATTCCAAACCATAGGCCACTTCCGCATCGGTTTTGGCGAAAATGTGCGGCACACCGAACTGGTCTCGAACAATGTCGATCTTCTCTGGGTTGATGATGACCTTGGGATTGAAATCGAACTTTCGAACTTGCGCATTGGTTTGCAGCGAAAGCAAAACAAGTAGGAGGGAAGCAGTAAAACGGAGCATCGTTAAGGGTTGTTGGGAAACGGCCCGCAAAATGCAAAAACGAAACGGGTAAGAACTAAGTTCTGAACGTGAAAATTGACAAAAGTCAAGAGAAAGTGACCAGCAGCAACCCGCTGGTGACGAATGGCAAGCCGCAAGCCTGCGGCAATGAAGAATGAGCAATTGATGATTAATAATTGAAAGGGCTCCGAGTGGCGAGGCACGAGTTACGAGTTACCAGATGCGGAACACAACCAACCATGAAGGTGTGGGTCATCCTGAGTGATCTTGCTTTTGGGCAAGATCGTATCGAAGGATGCCTGTGCCTACCATGTCCCGATAGCTCCCGATAGTTATCGGAACGGGACGGTACACCGCGCCTGAAAGCGCGGCACTCACCATGACCCACGGTGGAGCTGCGAGGCATGAGTTACGGGTTACCAGATGCGGAACACGACCAACCATGAAAGTGTGGGTCATCCTGAGTGTCCGCTGTAAGCGGATGTATCGAAGGATGCCTGTGCCCACCATGGTTCGGTACACCGCGCCCGAAAGCGCGGCACTCACCATGACCTCAAGCGCAGTGGCTTATTCCATCCCCAGCGTGGGTCATCCTGAGTGATCTTGCTTTTGGGCAAGATCGTATCGAAGGATGAATGGAAGGAAACGCTGCACTGCGCCACCACCATGTCCCGATAGTTATCGGAACGGGACGGTACACCGCGCCCGAAAGCGCGGCACTCACCTCCTTGGAGTGCCTGTGCTGATGGTTTTTTTCACGCAGAGCAAATGAGAACACGGAGAAATGAAGATGCTGCCAGAATGAGACCGGAAACCTGTTAGGTTTCCAAGTTGGGAATGCGGGGTGTTTTCTTTAGCTACCGGCTACGGGCATCTACCTGCTGCGCTAAGGACGCGCGCCATATGGGCGCCAGAGGGGGTTCGTTCGTTATTTCAATCGTTCCAAAACCCCTTTTCGTTTCACAATGTTCTTATAGTCCCACTGAATTTGCTTTGACTTTTCGAGCCAACGCTTCACATCACTTTTGTCAATATCAGCTGGTGTGTTGAAAAAAACAGATGCGTCTTTGAATTTTTCGCCCCTTACATTCAGTTGTTCCTCATCAAAGCCTGCACCACTCCAGAACATCAGTCTGATACCCGCTTTTTGTTTGCTATATCCTACTATCGGGTTACCGTCTAAAAACCAAACCGGGTGTGAATGCCAGATCCTATTCTCTGCTTCGGGCAGTTCATTGGCAATGATTGACACGAGCTGGTCGCAAATTTCTTTGTCCTCCAACGTTTGGTTGTCATTGTATATTCCAATGTCTTTGTTCATTTCCATCCTTATTTGGTGGTTGCCCTATATGGCAGGTAACGTTTCGGGCTTTGCATTAGGGTGGGCGCAGCAGGTAGATAAGTATGCGTTATAGATGCTCGACAGCGGAAAAAGAAACCCCCACTCGTTTGCCATGCTAACGAATAGGGGCACCTTCAATGTAGCGCTCCGTTATTGACCGCAGGTACTTGGTATCAGAGTTTTTTCATCTGACCCTCCAGTACCCACTTGGTCTTAAATAGCGTGTTGTCGTATTTGATGTGGTACTTGTTCTCTCCCACTTCAATTACCGTTGCTGGTTCTGGTACCATTCCGTATTCCACTTCTACGCGGTCGCCAACCTGGTATTTGCCGGTAGCAGCAGGTGCAGCAGGCTGCGCCAGTAATTTAATACGGTCTTTTTCCACCCATTCGTCCCAACTTTCACCATAGTCGGCATAGCTTACAAAGTATTTACCTCCCTCAATTTTCTTGATGGAACCTGCATACCACGTGCCACTGCTTTCAATCTCAATTTTCTCTCCTACGCGTTGGGCAGAAACAGAAACAACAGTAGCAATTAATAAAAGAACGGTCAGTTGAATTGTTTTCATTGTTTTTGAATAGATGGTTTGACAAAAATCAGTTGCTACCCAAATATCAATATTAGTGCCAAATAAAAGCATGCGCAACCATAGATTTAACATACCAACAAATGCAGATAGCGGGTTCTTGGTCACGCGTCACAGACGCGCGCGGGCGGGGTTATGCGCATGGCGCACTTACGCGGTTTCAGGCATTAGGTTATGGTGGGCAGTGGCAAGCGGTTGGTGGGGGCACGTGGCATAGACGCGCCATCTGGTGTTGTTTAAAGATCGGTTAGAAACTGATCGTGCTTTATTCCACACAAGTCATCCTGCGGAAGACTTGAGCGGGCGGGGGCATCATCGATAAAAAAGACCATAGGCTACTTCTTTTTTCATGCCATCTTTTAAAAAGCCTGAATTGTAAATACGAACCCAAGCACCCGTACTGAACCAGTTGACCCCAACCTTGTTCGTTAATGTGGCAATATCGGAATGTGTAATGATGAGTAGTTTTTCAAGAAGCCTTATGTTTTTCAGTGCCCACGGAACATCCACTCCGTTCTGCGTATGGTATACGTAGGTGCCAAGACAATATTGCAGACGCCATCCTTTATTGGCTTCGCGCATTTGTTGCTGTTTTGTTAAATGATCTTTTTGAGAGAGCCGCTTTTCAATAGCCTGCTTCTCGCTCATCCCAATGTAGAGTAGCTTATGATTGTCTCCTCTCGTGGCAATTATCTTGTAGAGAAAGATATGACTTTGGTCTATTTTAGAAAGTACTGACCAGTCATCATTCAAAGGAAATGGCTTGGACCATTTAATACGAACGTGGGCTATGCCCTCGTCAAATAGGCGTTTGTAATTCTCTCTCATCAATGTGTTGCTATCTATGTGTTTGCCACCGACCAATAGATCATGTCCATCACTTTCATATTGGTCAATTGGGTTGGTTCAATCTTAATTCCCATCCGTGCATCTGAATTGAAGGCTACGGCCAAACCCTCTTTTATCGCTTTTACTTTGAACTCATTCTTTCCACACCATGCTGCAAAGGCATTACTCACAATTAGCATGGCTATCGGAAAGCTTTCGTCCTGAAGGCCAAAGTGGTCTCTCATGGGATTGTCCATTGGTGTGTATAACTCTGGTTCTACCGTATGACACAACTTGGTAAAGAACGACCCCAAACTCTTGTCACGTGACCCTTTGCCGTGAGTAATCCTCTGCTTATAAAAGAACTGCCTATAAACGCCATGAATATCCCCGTCAGAGATGCGTTTGAAAATCTCTTCCTTGTTCGCGTTGAGCTTTTCCAAATATGCACTGTCCACTCCCTGCAATGAATACCGAGAACGAAACACATTGAAGTAATCCTTTCGGCTAACTGCGCTTTTATCGAAATAGAATCTCTGAAATGTTTGGAATCCAACAGTTCCACTGCGTTGCACAAACGAAATGTCAATTATCTCATCTACGTTCTTATTTCGAAGATGGTCGTCAATCTGCTGGCAAACTGCCGCAGCACAAGTCTCAATGTACTTTTCTGCACTCATATTCAAATGCTACCCCACCTCCCCATACAGCCATTTCTGAAAGCCGATGAAGGTGTTGCGGATGGTTGGGATGGGGCCGAGCTGCGCCTTGGCATCGGCCACGCTCTTGTAGCGGAGGTCGAGGAGCTGGGGCAGTTTCTGGTCGTCCAGTTCGTGGACACCTGAACGCACGTACTGCTCCAGCACGAAGTTGAGGAACTCCTGTTGCTTGGGGTCGTAGGTGGCGAAATGCACCTTGGCGCGATCTGCACGTGCCAAACGAGGCACCAGTTCACGCGCATAGGCCACGTAAGACAGCACATCATACAGGTCGCTGTCTTCACCATGCACCAATGCCTGCAACTCGGTGAGCTGGGCACCCGTGTAGCCGCGCTCTTCCAGTTCCTCCAACAGCTTCTTGCGGGTACTTGGAGTGCTCCACAGCTCGCGCAGCTTCTTCTCATCCGAAAAGAAGCTGGGCAGGTCACCGAAGAGCCGCTGCATGAACTGGTCTGCGGAAATGGGTGTGCCGCTGGCATCCCAGAAACTGGTGCGCACCATGTGGTCGAGGGTGCGCTCGGTGCCATCGGCCAGTTTCAC
>Ga0172372_10009278_pt1 | contig 12814 bp, 16 predicted proteins | sample LakKiv5m_2_FD_114544 | JGI IMG/M metagenome (GOLD analysis project Ga0172372, IMG submission 114544) | Freshwater microbial communities from Kabuno Bay, South-Kivu, Congo - kab_092012_9.5m | ecosystem: Environmental > Aquatic > Freshwater > Lake | place: Democratic Republic of the Congo...
AGCACCGTCGTCATGCTCTCGTTCCTCGCCGCAGTTCCCGTGCTGCTGTCGCTGCGACTTGCGCGTCGGGGCGCCGGGCGAGAGGAGCGTGCCCGGTGAAGGAGCGGCTTGGCGCGCGCGTCGTGATCCTCGAGACGGTCGTCGGGCCGCTCTACTGGCTGGTGCTCGCCGCGTCGGTGTGGATCCTCCTTCGCGGTCACAACGAGCCGGGTGGCGGATTCATCGGGGGTCTCGTCGCCGTCGCGGCCACGGTGCTCTGGGGCGCCGCGCGCGGGCCCGAGAGCGCGCGGCGCAAACTGCCGTTCGGCGACCCGGTGCTGCTCGCCGCCACGGGCGTCCTGGCGTCGCTCGTGTCGGGCGTGCCGGCATGGTTCGTCGGCGACAGCTACCTGACGCACCAGGCGTTCACGCTTCCGCTCGGCTTCACGGAGGTCTGGCTGTCGACGGTCATGCTGTTCGACGGCGGCGTGTATCTCTGCGTGTGGGGCGCTGTCTCGGGCTTCGGACTCGGGCTCCTGGCGATCGACGACGACGACGGCGACGACGACATGGAGGCCGTTCGATGATCTGGATGGTCGCACTCGCCATCTGGACGACGCTGCTCGTGGGCGCGCGGCTCGCGATGTCGCGCGACCTCTTCCGCGTGGTCGTCGGCCTTGCGCTCATCTCGAGCGGCATCGTGCTCATGCTCTTCTCGGCGGGCCGCATCTACACCGCCGAGCCCGCCGTGATCGAGGCGGGGCAGTCCACGCTGCCGGCGACCGCGGCCAATCCGATCCCGCAGGCGCTGGTGCTGACGGCGATCGTGATCGGCTTCGCGCTTGTCTGCTTCGCGTTCGTGCTGGTGGTGCGCGTCGTGCGCGACGGCGACACCGACAACGCCGACGACCTGCGCTTCGCCGAGCCGGCGCCGACGCATCCGGTCGAGCCTCCTGAGTCGCCCGCTGCGTGCGACCCGCCGCATCCGGACGCGGCTTTCAACGCGGCTTCCAACGCGGCCGCCCGCACCGGCCGCGGAGGGCGCCGCCCGTGACCGTGCTCGTCGCGAGCCCGATCTTCGTTCCGCTCCTGACCGCGGTGGCGGCGGCGTTCGCGTACCGCCGCCCGGCGCTCCAGCAGGCGATCAGCTTCGCGGGCATCCTCGCGCTGCTCGGATGCGCGGTGGCGCTCGTCGCAGCCGCGATGGAGGGCCGGCCGATGTCGGTCAGCTTCGGCGGATGGGAGGCGCCGTTCGGCATCGAGTTCAAGGTCGACCGTCTCGGCGCGATCATGGTCCTCCTGACCGCGATCATGGGTCTCGCGGCGCTTCTCTTCCAGGTCGGCGACCCGGAGACGAGCCCTGGTGGCACGCCGCGCAAACCCTTCGTGCTGCCCCTTCTCCACGGCATGCTGATCGGCGTCTGCGGCGCCTTCGTCACGGCCGACCTCTTCAACATGTACGTCTGGTTCGAGGTCATGCTGATCGGCGTGCTCGGGCTCTTCGCCGCGGGCGGACGCATGGACCAGCTCGAGGCGACCTTCAAGTACTTCGTGCTCAACGTCGCGGGAACGCTGCTCCTCGTGGTCGCGGTCGGCTCGGTCTACGCGGTGACGGGCCAGCTCAACTACACCGCGCTTTCCGAGGCGGCGGCGCTTCTCTCGCCGGGAATGGCGCTCGTCCTGCTCGGGTCGCTCGCGGTCGCCTTCCTCGTGAAGGCCGGTGCGTTCCCGCTCTTCGCGTGGCTGCCCGCGGCCTACCACACGCTGCCCGGCCCGGTGCTCGCGCTGGTCGCGGGCCTTCTCACCAAGGTGGGCGTCTATGCGCTCCTCCGCGTCTTCGGCGACGTGTTCGCGCCGGCGCCCGACGCGGCGCTCGACGTCGCCCGCAGCGCGCTCGGCTGGATCGCGGCCGCGACCATGCTCACGGGCGTCCTCGGGGCCGCGTACCACTGGGACATGCGCCGCATCCTCGGGTTCCACATCATCAGCCAGATCGGCTACATGCTGCTCGGGATCGCGCTCGGCAGCGACGCAGGCAACGGCGGCACGCTCTTCTACACCGCGCACCACATCATCGTGAAGGCGAACCTCTTCTTCATCGCGGCGATGGTGTGGCGGCTGACGGGTAGCTACGACCTGCGGAGGATCGGCGGCCTCGCGAACGCGCGCCCCGCGCTCGCGCTCGTCTTCGCGATCCCCGCGCTGTCGCTCGTCGGCATCCCGCCGCTCTCCGGATTCTGGGCGAAGCTGATCGTGCTCCGCGAGGCACTGGCGCTCGGGCATGTCGCCTGGACGGTGGTCGCGCTCGTCGTCAGCTTCCTCACCCTCTACTCGATGATGAAGATCTGGATGGAGGCATTCTGGAAGCCGCATCCCGATCCGTCGCGGCCGCTCGAGGCGCGCGGACTTGCGCCTGCGTGGTGCGTGACGGTCGGCCTTGCGCTCGTCACCGTGGCGATCGGGCTCTTCCCCGAGGCGCTCGCCGCCTACTGCATGGCCGCCGCGGCGGAGATCGGCGGTGTTCCGTGAGCAAGGCCTTCACCGCGCTCGTCCTGCTCGCGATCTTCCTGAAGGCGGTCGTCGTCTCGGGCCTCCAGACGATCCGGATCATCGTGGTCACCGGCGTGACGGGCCGTCGGCCGAAGGCGGGGCTCGTGCGCATGCGCTTCGCGCCGATGACGGAGAACGGCGCCACGCTCCTTGGCTGCCTGATCTCGCTGACCCCGGGAACGACGACGGTCGACATCGACATGGAGCGCGGCGAAATGCTGCTCCATCTCCTCGACGTGTCCGGCGCCGAAGAGGCGGTCGCGGGCATCCGCGCCGACTTCGAGCCGTCGATCGTCCGCCTCTTCGGAACGGAGGAGCGGTGACCGAAGCGGGAATCTCGATCCTCGCCCTTGGCGCGATCGCGGTGGCGGCGCTCGGCGTCGTCCGCATCGTGAAGGGACCGACGTCGGCGGACCGGGTGCTTGCGCTCGACCTCTTCCTGACCGCTGCGGTCGCCCTCGCGATCGCGGCAGCGATCGGCACGGGCCGCACGGTCTACCTCGACGTCGCGATCGGACTCGCGCTCCTCGGATTCGTGGGCACGATCGGATGGGCGCGCCTGATCGACCGCGCGGCCGAGCGTCGGCAGCGGGCCGAGGTCGCGTCGCGCGGATCGAAGCGCTCCGGAAGGGGGCGGCCATGACCGAGACCGTCCTCGAGGTCATCGCGCTCGTGTTCTTCGTCCTCGGGACGGTGGCGCTCCTCATCGCCGCGTGGGGCGTGCTGGTGCTGCCCGATGCGCTTGCGCGCCAGCATGCGGCGACCAAGGCGGGCACGCTCGCGGCCGCGCTCATCACCCTCGGGGCCATGGCGGCGACGGCCGACACGGGTTCGTGGGTGCGGCTGACCGTGATCCTCGTGTTCCTGTTCGCGACGCTGCCGGTGAGTTCGCACATGCTCGCGCGCGCCGCCCTGCAGGAGCAGGATCCCGACGAGTCGATCGACGAGGTGCCGCTCGCAGGCGGGGAACGCTCGCCGAACACGAAGGGGCAGGGCGCGTCGTCACGGGGCTGAGCCGCGGGTCGGCGCCGAGGGGGCGTTGCGCCGCGGTGCGCATGCGCTACACTTGCATCATGGTGCAAATACGCAAGAAACCGTCCGCCGCCCGCCGGCCGAAGACCCCGCGTCAGGCCGCCGCCTGCTGCCGTCCCGTCGACGACCTGCTCGAGCCTGTGCTCTTCAAGGCGCTCGGCGACCCGACGCGGGTCAGGCTCCTCGCATGCATCGCGAAGTGCGGACGCGCATGCGCGGTCGGCGAGGTCGCGGAGTGCTGCTCGGTCGACCTGTCGGTCGTGTCACGGCACCTGCAGGCGCTCGCGCGCGCGGGGCTCGTCGAGCCGTCGCGCAGCGGCCGCACCGTGAGCTACGAGGTCCGCTACGCGGAGGTCGTCGCGACCTTCCGCGCGCTTGCGGATGCGATTCAGGAGTGCGCGCCCGATGCCGCGAGCGCTCGAAAGGGAGGCCGCCATGGCTGCTGCTGACACGAAGCTGCGCGTCCTGTTCCTCTGCACGGGGAACTCGTGCCGAAGCCAGATGGCCGAGGGCTGGGCGCGTGCGCTCAAGTCCTCCGAGATCGAGGCCTACTCCGCGGGAACGAACCCGCACGGGCTCAATCCGCTCGCCCTGCGCGCCATGCGCGAGGCGGGCGTCGACATCTCGGGTCATGCGTCGAAGCGGGCGGAAGACATCGGTGTTCCGTTCGATGTGGTGGTGACCGTGTGCGACTCGGCGCACGAGTCGTGCCCTGTGTTCGCTGGCGCGCGCGTCGTGCATGTCGGCTTCGACGACCCGCCGCGGCTTGCGAAGGGTGCGGCGAACGACGACGAGGCGATGCCGCACTACCGCCGGGTGCGCGACGAGATCCGTGCGTTCATCGAGCGGCTGCCCGGGGCGATCGCGGCGGACGCGTCTGGAGACGCGATCGACGACGACGCGATGCGCAGCAAGGTCCGCGAGGGCTACGCAGAGATCGCGCGCGCGGGCGGCTGGAGCGCCGCGCAGATCGGCGCGACGGGCGCGTCCTGCTGCGCACCCGGCGGCGGATGCTGCGGGCCCGCGACCTTCACGCCCGACCAGCTCGCGCAGGCGATCGGGTACTCGCAGCGCGAGCTGTCGTTCGCTCCCGAGGGTGCGAACATGGGCCTCTCCTGCGGCAATCCCACGGCGATCGCCTCGCTCTGCGCTGGGGAGACCGTGCTCGATCTCGGCGCAGGCGGCGGCTTCGACTGCTTCATCGCGGGCGCCAAGGTCGGCGCGCAGGGCCGCGTGATCGGCGTCGACATGACGCCCGAGATGGTGTCGAAGGCGCGCCGCAACATCGAGGGCTATGCGAAACAGACGAAGCTCTCGAACGTCGAGTTTCGTCTCGGCGAGATCGAGAACCTGCCCGTCGCCGACGCGAGCGTCGACGTCGTGATCTCGAACTGCGTCCTCAACCTCTCGCCCGACAAGCCGCGCGTCTGGCGCGAGATCGCGCGCGTCCTGAAGCCGGGCGGCCGCGTCGCGGTGTCCGACCTTGCGCTGCTGAAGCCGCTGCCCGATGCGGTGCGTGCCGATGTCGAGGCGCTCGTCGGTTGCGTGGCGGGGGCGGTCCTCGTCGAGGAGACGCAGCGGCAGGCCGAGGCGGCGGGGCTCTCCGAGATCGTGCTGCGCTCGAAGCCCGAGTACATCGACGCGATGACGAACTGGGAGGACCCGCTCTACCGCAAGATCGTCGCGGCCTTGCCGCCGGGATCGAAGCCGAGCGACTACATCACGAGCCTCGATGTGACGGCCGTGCGCGGCAACTGACGCGAGGATCCACGCCATGCATCGGCTGCTCTCCGAGTTCCTCGGCACCTACGCGCTCGTCTTCGCGGGAACCGGCGCCATCGTGATCGACGGCGTGTCGGACGGCGCGATCACGCATGCAGGCGTCGCGCTGACCTTCGGCCTCGTCGTCATGGCGATGATCTCGACCTTCGGCGACGTGTCGGGCGCCCACTTCAATCCCGCGGTCTCCGTCGCCTTCTTCGCGGCGCGCCGGCTGCCGGGGCGCGACCTCGCGCCGTACATCGCGGCGCAGTGCGCGGGCGCCTTCGCCGCATCGCTCACGCTGCGCGGGCTCTTCCCCGACAGCGCCACGCTCGGCGCGACGCTCCCGGCCGGGTCTGCGGGCCAGTCGTTCGTGCTGGAACTGATCCTGACGGCGATCCTCATGCTCGTCATCCTCTCGGTCTCGAGCGGATCGAAGGAGAAGGGAATCACGGCGGGCATCGCGATCGGCGCGACCGTCGCGCTCGAGGCGATGTTCGCGGGTCCGATCTCGGGCGCGTCGATGAACCCGGCGCGGTCGCTTGCGCCGGCCGTGGTGTCGGGGCAGACGGCGCACCTCTGGGTCTATCTCGCGGCGCCGGTCGCCGGGGCGCTGCTCGCCGTTCCGCTTGCCCGCGCGACGGTGCTTGCGAAGCCAAAGCCTGCGTCGAACTGATCGTGCCTTTGCGCCTATCCTTGGCGCCGATGGATCCTGTCTCCCACGGCCTTCTCGGTGCGAGCGCCGCCCTCGTGGCGCTCGGTGGCCGCATCGGCCGCCGCGCGGCTGTCGCGGGGCTCGCGGGCGCACTGATCCCCGACGCAGACATCTTCCTGGCTCCCGTCTCCGACCCGGCGCTTCCCTTCGAACTTCACCGGCACTTCACGCACGCGATCGTGCTCGCGCCGCTTCTCGGCGCGATGGCGGCCGCGCCGCTTCTTCTGGTGCCGCGCTGGCGCGATACGCCGTGGCTCTTCCTCCTCGCCGGCGCGGTCGGCTGCCTGACGCACGGCGTGCTCGACCAGTTGACGAGCTACGGCACGCATCTCTGGTGGCCGTTCCTCTCCGAACGCACCGCGTGGGACGCGCTGAGCATCGTCGATCCCTTCGTCACGCTGCCGCTTCTCGTCGGACTCGCGGCGGCGCTCGCCATGAGGAAGCCGTTCGCAGCGAGGATCGCGCTTGCCTTCTTCGCTTTCTACACCGGACTTGGATTCGTGCAGCGCGAGCGGGCACTGTCGGTGCAGCGCGATCTCGCGGCCGCGCGCGGCGACACGATTCAGCACGGCCGCGCGATGCCGACCCTCGGGAACATCGTCCTCTGGCGCTCGCTCTACCGGACCCCCGACGGCGCGATGCGCGCGGACGCGGTGCGGCTTCCGCTCTGGGCTGCGCCGAGCGTGCGCGAGGGCGGCCCGGCCGAGCGCGTCGCGGATCTCACGGCGCTTGCCGAGAGGGACAGCGGCGAGTTCGCGCGGCTCGAGCGGCTCGCGGCGTTCGCCGACGGGTTCACGCTCGCGCGCGCGATCCCCGAGTCGTCCGCGATCGTCGTCTACGACGCCCGCTACTCGATGGAAACGGCGGGTTTCGAGCCGATGTGGGGCGTGCGCGTCGACCGCTACCGCGCGATCGGCGGCGACCGTCTTGCGTGGCAGTCGGGAACGGCCCAGCGCCGCGAGCGTGCTGGCGACCTTCTCGCCGAGATCCTCGGCTCCGCGCCGCCGCCGGCCGCTGCGGAGGGAACGCCATGACTCCGGTCGCGCTCACGATCGCCGGGTCCGATCCGTCGGGGGGCGCGGGGATCCAAGCCGATCTCAAGACGTTCCACCAGCACGGCGTCTACGGCGAGAGCGTCGTCACGCTCCTGACGGTGCAGAACACGCGCACGGTCGCGGGGATCGAGTTCGTCGCGCCGACGTTCGTCGGTGCGCAGATCGATGCCGTGGTGTCAGACATTCCACCTCATGCCGCGAAGACCGGCGCCCTCGGCCGCGCCGACATCATCGAGGCCGTCGCCGAGCGAGCGCGGGCATTCCGCTTCCCGCTGGTCGTCGACCCCGTGATGGTCAGCAAGCATGGGCTGCCGCTGCTCGCGGATGACGCCGTCGACGCGCTCGTCGGCAGGTTGCTGCCGCACGCAGCGCTCGTGACCCCGAATCTCCCCGAGGCGGCGCGCCTCACCGGACTTCCGGTCGAGGACGCTGCCGGCATGGAGCGGGCCGCGCGCGCGATCCACGCGATGGGCGCGCGCGCCGTGCTCGTGAAGGGCGGGCACCTCGCGGAGAGCGCGATGGACCTTCTCCTCGCCGACGGCCGCGTGACGGTGTTCCCCGGTGAACGCATCGAGTCGACCCACACCCACGGCACCGGCTGCACGCTTGCGGCTGCGATCACCGCGCGGCTCGCCCGCGGCGATTCGCCGGTCGAGGCCGTCGCGGGCGCCCGCCGCTTCGTGCGCGAGGCGATCGCGACCGCGCCGCGGCTCGGCGGTGGATGCGGGCCCGTCAACCATTTTGCACCGATCGCGTAGGCTATCGACGAATCGCGATCACTTCGGTCGTTGAAACAGAAGAGAGACCTTCCATGTACCCACCGCCGCCGCCAGAACCGATTCGCCCGACCGCCGTGCCAGCGCCGACCGCTTTCGCGGGTTCCGCCGCGACGCCGGCGCAGACCCAGATCACGATCCGCAGCAGCTTCTGGCGCGGCGCGATCGGCGCGATGACCGGAGTCCTCGCCATCGGGTTCATCTTCCTGATCGGGTTCGTGCTCGGGCTCGGGGGCGGCGTCGCGGCGATGGGCGGCGCCGTGCCGATCCAGACGACGACGATCCGCGAGGGCTTCGGCTCGACCGTGGCGATCGTCCCGGTCGAGGGCGCGATCGACGAGATGTCGGCTGCGTTCGTCGACCACTGCGTCCGTTCGATCCTCGACGACGGCGGCTTCGACGCCGTGATCCTGCGGGTCGACTCGGGCGGCGGCGGGGTCACCGCGAGCGACCAGATCTGGCACTCGGTGGGCAAGCTGAGGGCGGCGGGCATTCCGGTGGTCGCGAGCTTCGGCGGCATGGCGGCGAGCGGCGGCTACTACGTCTCGTGCGCGTCCGACGAGATCATCGCCGAGCCGACCTGCATGACGGGTTCGATCGGCGTGATCGCGCAGGTGTTCACGATGGAAGGGCTCGCCGAGAAGGTCGGCATCCGTCCTGTCACGATCGTCGCGACCGGAAGCCCCGAGAAGGCGACCGGCAACGACAACTTCCGTTCGTGGGGCGAGAAGGACCGCGCCGTCATCCAGAAGATGCTCGACGTCGCGCACGCGACCTTCGTCCAGCGCGTCTTCGACGGCCGCCAGGCGAAGCTGCAGACGATCGAGGCCGCGAAGGCGCTCGCGACCGGCGAGGTGTTCGACGCGGAGCGCGCGGTACAGCAGGGGCTCGTCGATTCGGTCGGCTATCTCGACGACGCGATCGCCGCTGCGGAGAGGCGCGGCGGCCTGCGCACCGGCTCCGCCGCCGTGGTGCGGTTCGAGCCGCCGATCAACGTCCTCGGCGGCCTGCTCGGCGCGTCGGCGTCCGGCCCCGCGATCCGCGGCGCGGCGGACATCCGCGCGCTTGCGAGCGAACTGTCGACGCCGCGCATCAAGTATCAGGTCAGCTTCTGACCGGCGCGCCGCTGGCCGCGTTCAACTCCACGCACTGAGAAGGATCGCAAGGTCCTGCGCGCCGACGCTGCCGTCGCCGTTGAGGTCGCCCGCGCCCGAGCCGCCCCACGCGCCGAGAAGCGCCGCGAGGTCCTGCGCGTTCACGGCGCCGTCGCAGTTGAGGTCCGCCTGCACGCACGGCGGGTCGTAGTAGGCGCGGAAGTCGGTTCCCACGCCCGCCACCAGCAGCGTGCCGTTTCCGGCAAGCACCGGTCCGCCTTGGTTGAGGTTGGGGACGTCGATCGACCAGCGCAGCGTGAGGTTCGGGTTGAAGGAGAAGATCTTGCCGGGGAAGCCGCCGTTTCCGTAGAAGATCTTGCCCTGCGCGTCGACGACCACATGCGGCGTCGTGAGCGTGATCGGTGCCGCGGCCACGACGTCGGTGCTGATGAAACGCAGCGCGGCTGTGACCTGGTCGCGGATCTCGAGCCTTCCCTGCGGGTTCATGAGGATCACGCCGCCGTCGTTGGTGACGGCATGCTCGCCTTGGAACACCGTCGATGGCCGCGACCAGAGCAGTTGGAAGGCAGAGCCCGTGTCGCGGAAGGCGTAGAGCCGGTCGACGGTCGGCCCGCCGCCGGGGAAGACCGGATAGAAGACGATGTCGGTCGAGCCCGCGAAGGGCTTCGTCTGCGTGAGGAAGCCGGGCACCGTCTGGCTCGAGTAGAGCCGAGCGCCGGTGGTGGCGTCGATCCGGGTGAGGCGCTGCGCGCCGCTGAAGGCCTCGTCGATGTAGATCGCGTTGCCCGCGAGCGTCGGCCCGCATGAGTTCGTCACGCTGCAGAGCCGAGGTGTGCTCCACAGCAGCTGGCCGGTCTCTGCGTCGAGCCGGCGGACCCACTGGCCTGCGGCGACGATGATGTCGCCGTCCGGCGCGAACACGGAGCCGTCGTAGAGGCCGGGTGCGCAGGTGTCGCACGCCGAGACCCACAGCAGCTTGCCCGTCGCTGCGTCGAGGCAGTGGATCGCGGAGGTGAAGACGGTGCCGTCGTCGGCGCGGCCGAGAAAGACGCGCCCGTTCTTCACGCCGTAGAGGACCGTCGTCCAGTCGCCCGGCTCCCACGGGAAGTCGTAGTTCCAGAGCTCCGCGCCGGTGTCGAGGTCGAGCGCGTAGAGGACCGAGTCGCCGGGGCCGACGACGGGGTTCTGCGCCGAACTCTGGCGGATGTTGAAGACGCGGTTCCCCTCGACGAGCGGCGTCCACGAGATGAGCGACTCGGGCGCGCCCGACCAGCGCAGGACCGGCGTCTGCGGGCCGATGGCGCTCGACAGGCCGTTGCGGCGGGGGTTTCCGCCGAGGTTCGACCAGTCGGCGAGCGACTGCGAGGAGAGGGCGAGGACCGAGACCGCGGTGGCGAGGAGGTGTGCGCGTGGCATGGTGGGTTCCGCTCGGATCGACCGCCGGCTGATGCGCGGCGTCAGGGGAAGTGTGCCGCCGCCGCCGAGCCTCGCAAGGACCACCGCGGCGAGGCGGCGCAGGAGCGTCGGGCGATACCCGAAAAAGGGTACGGAGGGGGAGCGAGGTTCGCGTGGTCGGCCGCGCGCGGCCTTGCGGGACCCTTCAGGCGAGTTCGAAACTGTGAAGCTGCGACGCCCGGCGGATTCCGAGCTTCCTGAAGATGCGCTTGCACAGCGAGCCCACGGTCAGCGGCGAGATGGCGAGCCGTCGCGCCACTTCGGCGCGCGACTGTCCGTCGCGCAGCGCCCGCGCCACCTGTCGCTCGCGCGCGGTGAGGCTCTCGTGCGCGACGCCGCGGATCGTCACGCGTTCCTTGACCGTGTTCGTCGAGACGAACTCGACATGGGGTTGCGGAAGCACATGCTCGCCGAGCGGCTCGATTCGGATCACCATGCCGTGGTTGCAGCGCTGCAGGAGCGGCGCGGTTCCGCCCGCGTGCTTGTCACCGAGAAGGCGCACGAACTCCTCCACGCGCGCGATGCGGCGCTTGAGCTCGGTGAGATCCTCTGCATCGAGCGTCATCGGGCTGCAGTGGTGGAAGTGCCAGGTGTTCGGGCCTGTCGAGCCGATCGGCTTGCGCGCCTTGAAGAGCGAGTCCGACAGCTCGCGGTTGATGTAGGTGGCGACCTCGTTCACCACGCGGCGCTGCGCCGGGTCGCTCGCGTCGATCACGATCGAGAGTTCGCGCACCGCGACCGCGTATGCGACCGTGCGGCGCGGCCCGCGCGCCTTCTTCGTCTCGACGAGCCCCGCGCGCGAGAGTTTGTCGAGCGCGGCATGCACCGACGGAAGCGCGCGCGAGGTCTGCTTCGCGAGTTCCGCCGCGGTGATCGGCCGGCGCGCGCGGCGCAGGCATTCCCAAAGGCCCATCGCCTCGATGTCCTTGATGGCGTCGAGAAGCCCGGGCTGGTGGAGTTCGATCGGATTGGACTTCATCGGTTAGCGGGAGGAGTCACTGCGCCATCAGCACGACCGCGCCGACGGAGAGGATGAAGTAGGGGACGAGCGATGCGGCGCCCGCGTAGTCCTTCGCAAGGCGCTGGCCGAAGAAGAGCATCACGATGTTCAGCGCCGCCAGCTGCGCCGCATGGAGGCCGAGCGTCTTCGATCCGTCGAACGCGAGCATCGCGGCGCCGACGGCGGCGAGCGCGCCGGCGGCCGTCTCGGTGAGCGTGATCACCGCGAGCATCGGCGCGACCTGCCCTGCGAGCGGCGACTTCGCGAAGTGGCCCTTGAGCCATGACAGGTTTCCCTTGAAGTCGATGATCTTGTCGAGGCCCGACTGGAGGAAGAGGATCGCGAGCAGGACAAGCGTCAGGAACTGCGCGGACGCGACGGGTTTGAGCAGGGATTCGAGCATGGCCATCGTGCACGGGATGGTACCGCGCGCGGCGATCGCTCGACTCGTCCGTCCGTTGCCGCCCCGCTCAGCGCGCGCGGCGACGCATCGGGGCGAGCAGCGCCGCGCCGAGCAGCGCTGCGGTCGCCGGCGTGGGGACGACGCCGAAGTCGGAGAGCGATGCGTTGCGGCTCGCGCCGAGGTCGGCCGACGCCGAGAGGGCAAGGAACACGGACGTCACTGCGGAGCCGTCGCCGCCGAACGCGGTGCCCGCCGATGAGACCAGTGCTGAAAACGCGAGTTCGAGGTAGCGGGGGCCGTTCGGAACGGTCGCGACGACGGCGGTGTACTCGATGCCGCCGCTCGTGATCCCGATCATGAGCGGTGCGTCGGCGGCGGTCACCGCGCCGAAGTTGAAGAAGAAGAAGCCGCCCTTGCCCGAGAGGTCGAACGCGCCCGAATAGACGACTCGTGCGGCCGAGGGGCTGCTTCCGCCGCCACCGAGGACGGCACCCGTCGGAACGACGAGCCCGAGCGAGAGCAATCCGCCCGACTGACCCATCGTCGCGAACACCGTCGCTGCGTCGTAGCCGGTCGAGGTCGCGTCGAAGTGGCCTTGGAACGCCTTGTTGCCCGTCGCGGCCCCGAAGCCGCTCCAGAGCGCGCCGCCGATGTTGTCGGCGCCGCCCGAGTAGGCGCCGGCCTTCGTCACGGTGTGGTTCACCGAGCCGTCGAAACGGTCGAGGACCGTCGGCGTGAACTCCGCCGATGCGGTCGTAGCCGTTGCCATGAGCGTGAGCGAAGCGATGAGCCTGCGTTGCATCGTGACTTTCCCTCTCTCTGCGAAGTTCGTCGGACGGCCCCGGTCGGGGGTTGACGCGGGGCCGGTGGATGACCGGCCGCTGCGGACCATTTCACTCTGTCATCGTCGGGCGGCGAGACAAGGTCGCTGGCCGCGAAGGCGCGCGATTGCCGCGCGCGCCGCCTGCGCCCA
>Ga0172372_10009280_pt1 | contig 12813 bp, 11 predicted proteins | sample LakKiv5m_2_FD_114544 | JGI IMG/M metagenome (GOLD analysis project Ga0172372, IMG submission 114544) | Freshwater microbial communities from Kabuno Bay, South-Kivu, Congo - kab_092012_9.5m | ecosystem: Environmental > Aquatic > Freshwater > Lake | place: Democratic Republic of the Congo...
GAACTTATCATTGGCGATCGTCAATTAGGTAAGACCGCCTTAGCGATCGACACGATTATTAACCAAAAAGGGCAGAACATGAAATGTATCTACGTTGCTATCGGTCAGAAGGAATCGAAGATTGCTAATATCGTCGCTAAATTAACTGCTGCCGGAGCGATGGATTATACGACCGTTGTTTTAGCCGGCGCCTCTACTTCCGCCTCCTTATTATATATCGCTCCTTACGCCGGTTGCGCCATGGCTGAGTATTTTTTGGATAAAGGCGAAGATGTTTTGATTATTTATGATGATTTATCCAAGCATGCCGTTTCTTATCGTGAAATATCTTTATTATTAAGAAGGCCGCCGGGCCGCGAGGCTTACCCGGGCGACGTTTTTTATTTACATTCTCGTTTACTGGAGCGCGCCTGTAAATTAAATAAGGATTTCGGCGGCGGTTCGATTACAGCTTTGCCGATTATCGAAACTCAGGCCGGCGATCTCTCGGCGTATATTCCGACTAACGTCATCTCTATTACTGACGGTCAGATCTTCTTGGAGCCGGATTTGTTTTATAAAGGTAATCGTCCGGCTGTTAATGCCGGTTTATCTGTCTCGCGCGTCGGATCGTCCGCTCAAATTAAGGCGATGAAAAAAGTAGCTGGACAGATGCGCCTGGAAGCGGCGCAGTATCGCGAGCTCGCGGCCTTCGCGCAATTTGGCTCGGATCTCGATTCGGAAACCAAAGCGAAGCTAGAACGCGGCCAACGTCTTTATGAAATCTTTAAACAAGATCAATACCAGCCGTTATCGGTCGAAAAACAGGTGCTTATCTATTATACGTTAATCAAAGGACTGATGAATGATGTGCCGGTGGAGCGGGTGCGTGAATTTGAAAATGGTTTGTATAAATATGCGGACTTAAACGATGCCGCTGTGCAAGCGATTATTGCGAAAAAAGATTTAGATCCCGAAGTGGAAGAAAAAATAAAGAAATTAGTCGAGGATTATAAAGCGACCTTGGATTATTTGAGTAAGTAACTATGGCTAAGACTAAGGAAATATCTCGTCGCATCAAATCCATCGCCAGTACCAAGAAAATAACTAAGGCGATGGAAATGGTCGCGGCGGCCAAAATGCGCAAAGCGATCGAAGCGGTTATTAAAACCCGTACTTATGCTAATTTAAGTTGGGAGACGGTTTTGCATTTGGCTGGATTAGGAGAGGCTAATCAAGAGAAAGAATTGCATCCGTTATTAAGCCCGCGGCCGGAAATAAAAAATATAGCCGTTATCCTAATTACCTCTAACCGCGGTATGTGCGGCGCTTATAATTCGGCTTTGATCCACAAAGCGGAAACCTCCGTTAAGAAACATGTTGTCGCGACTGATTTTATCTTGATTGGCAAAAAAGGCGCTAGCGTCCAACAACACGGTTATAATATCGTCGCGGAATTTGAAAAGGGCGATCTCTTGACCGATGTCAAAGACATCTATCCGATCATCAAGATGGTCTTGGGCGATTATTCGGCCGGCCGCTATGATAAAATTTTTGTGGCTTATACCGACTTCGTTAATGCGGCCAAACAGATTCCGCGAGTCAAGCAATTGCTTCCGATTGAAATCGAGAAAAATGATGAATATTTAGGAATCGTGGGCGAACAGTCCAAAGTAGCGGTCAGCCAAGAACTTTTGGCCAGCAAGGACAAAGAACATCTGGCTAAAGATGGTTTGATATTTGAATATAAATTTGAGCCAAGTCCGCGCGAAGTCTTAGATTTGATGATTCCGCGTTTACTTGAGACTCAGTTATATCAGGCCTTCCTCGAAGCAAATGCCTCTGAACACAGCGCGCGAATGACCGCGATGCATCAGGCGACAGAGGCGGCCGTCGATATGGTAAGTGAGTTGACTTTATTCTATAACAAGGCGCGCCAAGCTGGCATTACCGCGGAAATCGCGGAAATTTCCGCCGGCGCCAATGCCCAAGCCGAATAAAATAATTTAAATAATATGCAGGAACGAAAACAAAACATGGGAATTATCAAACAGGTTATTGGCGTCGTCGTCGATGTCTATTTTGAAGATAAATTACCAGAAATTTATAATGCCTTAGAAATCGATCTGTCCGGACATAAATTGACCCTGGAAGTTGAACAGCATATCGGTTCTAATATCGTCCGGACGATCGCGATGGGTTCGACTGACGGCTTGAAACGCGGCGAAGAAGTCTTGGATACCGGCGCTGCTATCAGCGTACCGGTTGGTCAAGAGACCCTGGGCCGCATCTTTGACGTCTTAGGCAATGTCGTTGATGGCGGAGTCGCTGTTAAGACAGAGAAGAAATATCCGATCCATCGTCCTGCCCCGAAATTTGTCGATCAATCTAACAATACGGAAATTTTAGAAACCGGTATTAAAGTCATTGATCTTATTTGTCCGATTGTCAAAGGCGGTAAAGTCGGCATGTTCGGCGGCGCCGGTGTCGGTAAGACCGTCGTTATTCAAGAATTAATCCATAATATTGCCTCCGAGCACGGCGGCTATTCGGTATTTGCCGGTGTCGGCGAGCGGACGCGCGAAGGTAACGACTTGTATCATGAATTTAAAGAGAGCGGCGTTTTAAGTAAAGTCTCGATGGTTTTCGGTCAGATGAACGAACCGCCAGGCTCGCGCGCTCGCGTCGCTTTGGCCGGACTATCGGTTGCGGAATATTTCCGTGACGAAAAACATCAGGATGTTTTATTTTTCGTCGATAATATTTTTCGTTTTACCCAAGCCGGTTCGGAAGTCTCCGCTTTATTAGGGCGTATGCCGTCGGCCGTCGGTTATCAGCCGACACTCGCCTCCGAAATGGGAGAATTACAGGAAAGAATTACCTCGACTAAAGATGGTTCAATTACCTCGATTCAAGCGGTTTATGTTCCGGCTGACGACTTGACTGATCCGGCCCCGGCCACGACTTTCGGCCACTTAGATTCGACCGTGGTTTTATCCCGTTCTTTATCGGAACTGGGTATCTATCCGGCTGTTGATCCGCTTGATTCCTCTTCTATTATTTTAGATCCGAAAGTGGTCGGCACCGAACACTATGAAGTTGCCCGCAGCGTGCAGAAAATTTTGCAGCGCTATAAAGATTTGCAAGATATTATCGCGATTTTGGGTATGGAAGAATTATCGGTCGAAGATAAAATCATCGTCGGTCGTGCCCGTAAAATCCAGAAATTTCTATCGCAGCCTTTCTTTGTCGCGGAAACCTTTACTGGTCGTCCCGGCAAATACGTTAAGTTAGCCGATACGGTTCGGGGCTTTAAAGAAATCTTAGACGGGTTGCATGACGATAAATCGGAAGATAGCTTCTATATGCGTGGCGGTATTGAAGAAGTCGGCCAGTCGGCTTAAAATATAAATATGTCTTTAAAGACTATAAAATTTGAAATCGTGACCCCAGAACGCGTTGTCTTAAGGCGGGAAGCTTTGCAAATCAGCGTTCCGACGACGACCGGAGAAATTACGGTTTTGCCTGATCATATTCCCCTGGTTTCTATTCTGCAGCCGGGCGTCATTGAAATTGTTCTGACGGATAAGACTAGAGAAATAATATCCGTTTCCGGCGGGTTTATTGAGGTGATGGCCGATAAAGTCGTTATCTTGGCTGATACTGCGGAAAAAGCCGAAGAACTCGATGAGGAAAAGATCAGGTTGGCGCATCAGCGAGCCGAGGAAACTAAGAAAAATACCAAGGCGATCGACGATGTTCAGTTTGCCGACGTTACGGTTCATATTGAAAAAGAATTGGCGCGACTGAGAGCGGTTAACCGCTGGCGAAAATTAAAGGGCGTCGATACTAACAAAAATTAAATTACGTTCATTCAATTAATATAAATCATTAACTGCAGGAGAGCTTATGTCTTTCAAAGAAATAATAGATTCTACACATGCTGTAGAAAACCATAGAGAAATTTTAGATGGAAAATGGGTCGCTTCGCAGGCAAATCCTTTCGTTAAATCTCTTAGAGAAAAAGATTTTAGCGAGATTGTCGCCGGTCGCGAGGATTATCGCGAGGCTTTTCTGCCTGAAGGGGAAATGTTGAAAAATTTGCGCTGTGCCGACGGACGCGAGGAAATTTCCGATCCTTTACGGGAAGGGAAATTAGCTGAGGCCGGTCAGTGCATACTATACTCGGATGAGGAACTAGATAAGTTCGTTGCCGAGAATAAAGGCAAGATCAAATCGGTCTGTAGCCATGTCGGTTGCGGCGCGGCGAAGATCAAATATGATCAAATGCTAAGTGCCGGTCTATCTTTACCGGCAGGAGTTACTACTAGCGACGAACTGGGAGTTTATTTCAGCAAACAACTGGCAGAAAGGCTCGGGGCGCAATATGGCCATACCGGCCCGGAAGAACTTCGCTCGCAAGAGCATGACGAGAGGGCGTTAATTTTAGCGCATGCTAATTTTGACGCGAGTAAGATTAAAGATTTTCCTGCTCATTTTTCTTCGCACGCCTTAACCCTGAATGACAATGTAGATTACATCAAGGCCAGCACTGAAATCTTGAGCGGTATCGCTCTGGGTAGCCATGGTTTTGGTTCCCGCTTTACGGCGAAAAATCCTTTTTACGTCGTCGTTGTCGCTCAGGATGCGGCTGAGCTCGAGAGTATTAAATCTTCATTAGCCTATCTTATTGATAAGTCAGAAGATCGGATAAAGATTACCGGTTCTATTGCCCCATCTAATTAGTTTTGACGTTTATAGTAAAAGACCAGTTTTAGAGCGGGTCTTTTTTAATTATTTTTTAAGTTCGATTTAGAATATTAGCCCGGCCATGACTATGAGTCCTAGAATAATTCGGTACCAACCGAAAGAGATAAAATTATTTTTTTGGATATAGCGAATAAAGAATTTTACGCCGATAATCGCGGTTATAAATGAAGTGCTGAAACCGATCAGCCAGACTAGAAAATCATGACCGTTTAAACCGATCAGATTTTCTCGACTTTTGATTAGATCTAAGCTGGTAGCCGCCGCCATCGTGGGGATAGCTAAGAGGAAAGAAAATTCGACTATTTCTTGTCTTTTGACGCCAAGGTTAAGCCCGCCGATAATAGTCGCTGCCGCACGCGAGACGCCGGGGATAATTGCGAGTGATTGGCAGGCGCCGATAAGTATGGCCTGTTTATAAGAAAGCTGTTTAGTCTGGTTATCGACATTAGCACCGGCGTTCGTTTCTTCTTTTCCAACCATTTTTTTAGTTTGTTTTTTTTCAAACCAAATAAGGATAATGCCGCCGATTAGCAAGGCGGCGGCGATGACATAATTATTATCCAGTAAGTAGTTTTTTATTATTTTATAAAAGATTAATCCGATAACGGCGGTCGGGATAAAGGCGGCCATAATTCTCCCGACTAGATCCCAAGAGCGCCAGATTTTTTTCCAATATAAAATAACGACGGCCAGAATCGCGCCGAGTTGAATAGAAATTTCAAAAGTTTTTAAAAAATCGGAAGCAGGAATTTTTAACCATTGCCCCACAAGGATTAAATGAGCGGTGGAAGAAATAGGCAGGAATTCAGTCAGACCTTCTATGACGCCCAGGATCAAACTATGGAAGATAGTCATATTTTTGATTAGCGATTATCACCGGAGCCATGTAAGACGCCACGTTTGAGGCGAGAATGAATTTTAGCGATATTCATTTGTGCTACTTCGTCGAAATCTATTTCTAACTCTTCGGCTAGTTGCGACAAGTACCATAAGACATCGCCGATTTCTTTGGCGATTTCTTCTTTGTCTGCGGCGTTAACCTGCTTATTCTTGTCGCGCCATATTTTTTTAATCTTATCGACAACTTCGCCCGTCTCACCGGCCAGTCCGAGGGAGGCGTAAATAAAATTATTCCCCTTGTCCGGATAAGCGGCTGTTTCCTTAGCTTTTAGCTGATATTCGCGGAATGTCATAGATTTTTATAGAGATTTTATTGATTTTTCTTCTAATATTATACTATGAAGCGTTAAAAGAAGGAAGAGAGGCATAAGAAAATCTGAAAAATTTCCTCTTTTTTAATATCTTGACAGCCATTTCTTAAAGGATTAAAATAGTAACGTAGTTAGCAGTCAAGTATTATGACTGCTAATAAAATTTATTTAATATAAGATAAAAAATATGAAACTACAACCATTATTTAACAATGTTATCATCAAGCCTTTAAAGGGCGAAGAAATGACTAAATCCGGCATAGTTTTACCCGATACTATGGATAAGGAAAAACCGGAGAAGGGCGAAGTTATCGCTATCGGTTCCGGCAAGATTCTAGATAACGGCGAGACGTTAAAGATGTCCGTCAAAGTAGGCGATCAAGTTATGTTTAAAAAATATTCGCCAGACGAGGTTAAGGTAGACGGGGAAGATTATTTGGTTTTAAGTGAGAATGATATTATTGCAATTATTAAATAATTTATAATTATATGTCTAAACAAATTATATTCGACGAAAAAGCTCGCCTCGCTTTAAAGAGGGGTGTTGATCAATTAGCTAACGCCGTTAAGGTAACGCTCGGTCCCAAAGGACGCAACGTCGTTATTTCTAAAAGTTATGGTGCACCGATTATTACCAAAGACGGCGTAACGGTCGCGAAGGAAATCGAGCTTGAAGATAAATTTGAAAATGTCGGCGCGGAAATAATTAAAGAAGTAGCGTCTAAAACTAATGATGCAGCCGGTGATGGGACGACGACCGCGACCGTTTTGGCTCAAGCGATCATTAATGTCGGTTTAAAATTGGTTTCAGCCGGTGTTAACCCGATTGAAATTCGTAAGGGGATTGAAAGGCGGGTCGGAGAAATCGTGGCTGAACTTAAAAAGATGTCGAAATCTATTTCTACCAAGGAAGAAATCGCTCAAGTTGCTTCGATTTCCGCTAATGACGAAGAAATCGGCACGGTTATTGCCGAAGCGATGGAAAGCGTCGGCAAGGAAGGCGTAATCACCGTCGAGGAGGGTCAGTCTTTCGGAATTGAAAAAGAAGTCGTCGAAGGGATGCAGTTTGATAAGGGTTATGTCTCTCCTTATATGATTACGAATCAAGATACGATGAAGGCGGAAATGGCTGAGCCCTATATTTTATTGACCGATAAGAAGATTTCGTCTATTCAGGATATTTTACCTCTTCTAGAGAAAGTCATCCAGTCTGGCAAAAAAGATTTGGTTATTATTGCCGAGGATATCGACGGTGAAGCTCTAACTACTTTTGTCCTCAATAAGTTGCGCGGGACTTTTAATGTTTTGGGCATCAAAGCGCCGGGCTTTGGCGATCGTCGGAAAGCCTTGCTAGAAGATATTGCGGTTTTAACCGGCGGTAAAGTTATTTCCGAAGAGATTGGTTTAAAATTAGATAAGACAGAAGTCAGCGACTTAGGGCAAGCGAGAAAAGTCGTCGCCGCAAAAGATAATACGACTATCGTCGAAGGTAGGGGGCAAGAGGAAAATATCAAAGCGCGGATTGAAGCGATTAGGAAGGAGAAAGAGTTAACCGACTCTGACTTTGATAAAGAAAAATTGCAGGAACGCTTAGCTAAATTAGCGGGTGGCGTAGCGGTGATTAAAGTCGGCGCGGCGACAGAAACGGAAATGAAGGAAAAGAAATATCGAATTGAGGACGCCCTGAACGCGACTAAGGCCGCTGTTGAAGAGGGGGTCGTGCCAGGCGGCGGTTTAGCTTTGGCAGTTGCTTGCTATGGTGCGAGTTTTGCTAGATTTGAGGCGGAACTAAAAGACTCTACTGGTTTGTCGGTCGGAGAAAAAATTATTAACGCGGCGATTTTAGACCCGATTAAACAGATTGCTTCTAACGCTGGCGTCGATGGCTCTTTAATCTTGCAGAAGATTATTGAAGAGAATAAAAGCGGTAAAATTATCAAGGGCTATAACGCGGCAACCGGGGAATTCGTCGATATGATCAAAGCCGGTATTGTTGATCCGACTAAGGTAGTACGTTCCGCTCTAGAAAATGCCGCTTCAGCCGCCATGATGTTTTTGACGACGGAGGCAGTTATTACCGATAAGCCGGACAAGAAAGAGGACGCTCATAATCATAGCGCAGATTATGGCGCCGGAATGGGGATGATGTAGTATTCTATATGTATTTAAGACCGCAAAAACCGCTATTTATTTAGCGGTTTTTTGGTTTTATCTTTTAGTCTTTTTTGCTATAATATAAAGGTCTAATAAAATTTAATTTTCCTTATGTCTAAACTCAGAAAAACCGCTAAGACGCCGGTTGTCGTCGTCGTTTCCGGTTATTTTAATCCGCTTCATGTTGGTCACCTAGAAATGATTAGTCGCGGTAAGAAATTGGGCGATAAATTAATCGCGATCGTCAATAATGATTATCAAGTTGCGCTGAAAGGCAGTGTTCCTTTTATGAATCAGACAGATCGTCTGAAAATCGTCAAAGCGTTGCGCGATGTTGACGAAGTTTTTTTGTCAATTGATAAAGATAAGACCGTTTGCAAATCACTCGCCAAGATTAAACCCGATATTTTTGCTAACGGTGGCGATCGTCATAGTGTCGGCGATGTGCCGGAGTATCCTATTTGCCAAAAATTGCATATTAAAATGGTTGACGGTCTTGGTCGGAAGATTCGGTCTAGCTCTAAGATCATTGCTTTAGCGGCTAAGCGACGGGCAACGGCCAAGGTTAGAATTGTTTGATTTTTTTATTGCCATGAAAAAAATAATCGGATATTTTTTGATAACAGCGGCTATTTTTTTGGTTACCGCGCTTATTGTCGGACTGGTTTTTTTACACCGGCGCCAAGAGGCGGCCAATCAGGTTATTCCTAAAGCCGAGGAAACGATTCGGGTCTTAGAAGGCTGGACTAGCCGCGATATCGGACAGTATTTCGAGCGGGCGGGGAAATGGCAGAGCGAAGAATTCCTTGAAGTAATCGGTTTTCCGCAGGTTGATTACCGTCGCAATAAGGATTTGCCGCAGCTTAGGGATCTGTCGATCGACTTCTCTTTTCTGGCCGATAAACCCAAGTATTATGGTTTAGAGGGTTATTTGTTCCCCGATACCTATCGAGTATATGCGAGCTCGACCGTGACTGATGTTATTTATAAGATGTTAAGTAATTTTGACAATAAATTGACGCCGCAGATGCGCGCCGATATTAAGGCTCAGGGCAAGACAATTTATGATATTGTGACTATGGCCTCAATCATCGAAAAAGAAGCGGCGCTTGATTATCAAAAAAATGATAATCATGATGCGCGGATAATATCGGGGATTTTTTGGCACCGCCTGAAGATCGGTCAAGCTTTGCAGTCAGACGCGACCTTGTCTTACGTCTTAAATGATAATGAGCCAAGTCATAGTGGGCGAGATTTAGACAATACTTCGCCGTATAATACTTATAAATATCGTGGCTTACCGCCCGGACCGATTTGTAATCCAGGTCGCCTGGCTATTGAGGCGGCGATTCATCCGCTTGATACCGAATATAATTATTTTTTGACGCCGAAAGACAAAGATACGATAGTTTATGCGAAGAGCTATGAGGAGCATTTGAGAAATAAATATAAATATTTACGTTAAATATATGTCTGCCGAGGAATCATTAATTTTGTCGTCAGAACTAGAAAATTCTAATTCGGCTGCCGCGCCGAGCAATCAGGGCCCAACGCGATTTTCTCGTAAGAAAATTTTATTATCGGTGGCTCTAGCGTTCGCCTTATTGCTTTTAGCGGCTATTATTTTTTTTGTAATTAAGATTTATTGGTTGACGCCAAAATCGACGGAACAGTCTAATTCTAATGGTTCCGAAGTCGTTGATTCTTCAAGTACGCCGACCAATCTTCCCAATCTTAATCCGCCGGAAGCCGCGACGACTACCGTTGCTACTTCTTCCTTCTCGAATTTAGCCATAGAATATTTAACTTTCCAGGACTTTTATGAAGCGCCGGAGAATAGTATTACCCCGAAGATTAATGATTATCTCTTGCCCCTTAATGTTAAGATCGACGTCATAAATTATTATGATATTTCCCGTAAGTTAAATTTAGACCCCGGTTTGGATAGCTTGAATAATAACGGTTTTGCTTTAATCAATAATCCCTGGCCCCAAGAAGCGTTGGATTTTTATGCGCTCTACGGTAATTTAAGTAACCGGCAGATCCCCCTGCTCATTACTTCAGATTTTATTATTTATTATTACCAGAATATTTTTAAGAAAGTTTTTAAAGACGTAGAGGAAAATGTTTTTTATGATAATCTCTGGGATATTAATAAAAAGATGTATACCATCGCCAAAAATCGTTATGAAACCCGATTGGCGGCGATCGGTGATGTTAATGACTCTATTTTAGAGGGGGAAAGACTAGAGACTGCCTTTTTCGCTGTAGCGCTGGAACTCTTAAAGCCGGGGTCAAACCAGATTGCGCCTAAAGGCGTGGGGGATACTAAAGGACTGTTTGAGGCGGCCGACGCCGATCATTTTTACTTTGTCGTTCCTCCGTATTTACGCGATGATGTTTTAGCGGAAGTAAAATTAATCCGTGAAGGGAAAGCGCAATTTAAATCGCCGGTTTTTCTTTATCGCCGTAATTACGCGGAATTTTCCGTGCCGGCCGATTATCTGGCTAATGCCAAATTAAATAATTTTTATTTGACTACGAAATGGCTCAATTCTATATTCCCCCTAAACTATCGCGGTCGGGACTGTTCGGACTGCCTTTTGGATCAGGCGGATTGGCGGATTAATCTGACCGCCGCTAGCTTGATTTCTAAAGATTTTGCCAGCTTGCCCGAACTTAAGAATAAATGGGCCAGGATTTATAAGGTCATGTCTTTTTTTAAGGGGTTACGGGAGGAATTAAATTATGTTTATTATCGCGACGCCCTTACTGCCTTATTCGGGCCTGATTATAACATTGAAGAATTATTCGATGACCAGAATAAGAAGGGCTTGGGAAATTTGGAGAAATTTCGAGCGAAATTGTCGACCTATGATTTCCCGGAGATTTCCGGAGCGCTAGTTAAGACTGACCCGACATTCAAATCTAAATTAGGCTTTCGGATGCTCGCAGAATCATATTGGCCCAATACCTATATCTTCAGCCGTTTGACCGCTCCGGCCGTGGGTGATTATAAAGGGACCAGTACGTTAAATAATGTGACATTTTGTGCCAACGCGTCGGCGAAAGCAGTATATCGTTGTAACGGCATGGCTTTGGACGTTATTAATTTAGCTTACCCGATCGGCGCTGATAGTTATTTTACGGAAAATACCAATTATAATAATTATTCGGCCGCTTCGGAAAAGTTACGTGGTGAATTGACAAAAAATTCGGTTTGGCACCTGAATAATTATTGGGCGACCTTGAGTTTGCTTAAAGCTTATTTAGGTATGGAGAAAAATAATTTGCCGCTTTTTGCCCGCTCTCCTTTATGGCAAGATCGGTCGCTACGGACGGCTGCTGCCGCCTGGATTAATCTGCAACTGCCGCTTGATAAATTTTCCGTTACTCCGGTTTTAAATAGCCAGAATCTTGATAACTTTTCCCGCTGGAATGAAAATTCCTATGTCGAACCTAATTTAAATTTGATTAATGAATTGATCGCCAATAGCAATATGCTCTTAAAGATGTTTTCCGCTCTGCAGCTGGAAGTCGATGTCCGTTTAGCCTCACAAGATATCAGGAATTTTTCCGATAGCCTGATCGCTATTCGGAAAATAGTCATTAAAGAATTAAGCGGCGAGAAACTGAATGAGAATGATAATAAATTGATCGGTGATTTTACGCAACAGTTGAAAATTTCGAATTCGTCGCGCTCGACCAAGCAGCTGACGATAAAACTACCTAATCAAAAAAGCGTCCTGCAAGAAGATTTGAGTCGTTTGCAATTATTAATCCTTATTCATCAAGAGAATGATAATAAATTCTTCTCGGTCGGACCAGTCTGGGATTATCGGGAGAGCCATTAGAAGAATTGATATTTAGAAGTTTAAGTTTGGCAACGATATTTAAAGATATAAGCCTCATTATTAATAGCCCACCAGTTGTCGGCGCTTAATTTAGCCTCGTTAATTAGGCGACCGCTTTGATACCAGTATTTATTGATAACCAAATATATTTTTTTGACGCCGGTCAAAGCGCAAGCTCCTTTAAGGTTGGCGCGGCCGGGGTTTTTGTAAACCATGTCCAGATAGTATTGGTAGAGCGGTCCGCCGGTCGGGATCGGGTAGAAATAGAGCGGACCGGCTGGCGTCTGATAGTAATGATCAAAACCAAATTCGGCCAAAGCGGCGACACTGACCTGCTGGTTGGCTAAAGTTAAATATGTTTCTGTCTTCGCGTCTTGGTCAATAGCTTTGACAGCGGCGAGATCGCTCGCACTAGTACTATAGCCGCGGCTGTTCCAATATTTGTCAAAACGCGGATATGATAGATAAAGGCTGGCGACTAAGGAACTCAGGCCGAAGATTAGCCAGATAACTTGGATAATTTTTTTTTCGCCCTGAATTTTAATAATCAATCGTTTGATGGCGATCAGTAAAAAGGGCAGGAAAAAGATAGTCATGATAATCGGGATGCGCTCTGCATAGGCGGCTTGTTCGTAGTCGATGAGCTCGGTAAAGTGGATCTGAGCGCTTAAAAGATAGGCAACCATCAGTCCGGAATTAATAAAAATTAATCCGGCCATTGTTTCTTTTTTCTCGTCACTGCCTGTTTTTTTATAAAATAATGTCAAAGAGGCGATTATCGCTAAGATCAGTAAGACGTTGTAGTTAGCGGCCAGAAAATAGACAGCATTCAACAGCCAATCTTC
>Ga0172372_10009281_pt1 | contig 12813 bp, 7 predicted proteins | sample LakKiv5m_2_FD_114544 | JGI IMG/M metagenome (GOLD analysis project Ga0172372, IMG submission 114544) | Freshwater microbial communities from Kabuno Bay, South-Kivu, Congo - kab_092012_9.5m | ecosystem: Environmental > Aquatic > Freshwater > Lake | place: Democratic Republic of the Congo...
GGGCGTCAACGGTCTGCTCGTGCGTGCCGGCGCCAGCCAGTCGACCAACAACCTCTTCGAAGCCCAGAACAGCAGCGGCACCGCCCTCGCCAGCATCTCCAGCACCGGTGCCGGCAGCTTCGCGGGGCTGACCTCGCCCTCGCTGACCAACGCCGGCACGCTCGCCCTGTCGGCTACAGGAGCCAACATCATCACCGCCAGCACCGACGGCATCGAGCGCATGCGCATCACGGGTGCGGGTCGGGTCGGCATCGGCAACGATAATCCGCAGTACGCGCTCGATGTCACCGGCGACATCAACGCCAGCGGTTCGGTGCGCGCGGCGGGCGTCGCGCTCACCTCCGACGCCCGCTTCAAGACCAATGTCCAAGCCATCACCGACGCGCTCTCGATCGTGCGCCGTCTGCAGGGCGTGTCCTACGACTGGAACCGCGCTGCCTTCCCCGAGCGCAACTTCTCCGCCCGCCCGCAGATCGGCGTGATCGCGCAGGAGGTCGAGCAGGTGCTGCCGGAGCTCGTCGACACCGACGCGCAGGGCTACAAGTCGGTCAACTACATGGGTCTCATCCCCGTGCTGATCGAGGGCATGAAGCAGCAGGCGACGCAGCTCGAGGCGCAGGATGAGCGCCTCGGCAAGGCCGAGAAGCAGTTGGGTCTCGTCGAGGAGCGGCTCTTCAAGAACGAGGAGCAGGTCGTCAAGCTCGACGAGCGCCTCGGCAAGGCCGAATCCTTCGTCGCGCGCTTCGAGCTCACCGCCGAGCCCGACACCATGGTCGTGCTGACCCCGACCTTCAAGGTGCAGAACTTCACCGCCGAGCGCGCCTACATCGCGGAGCTGCGTGCCGAGCGCATCGAGGCCGAGAAGGCGCGCTTCAAGGAGCTCGACGCCGACGGCGCCGTGATCGATCAGGTCGAGGCCGCCCGCCTGCGCGGCCGCGTGGTCAACACCGGCGGCAAGGAGCTCTTCGTGTCCTACGGCTCGATCGTGCCGCTCTTCGAGGTGGCGCAGGACGGTCACTACATGGTGTCGGTCACCGCCGAGGACGGCAGCTTCGCCACCGCGCAGGTGGTCAACGCCGGTGGTCAGGTGCGCGTGGTGCCGACCGCCTCGCAGGGCATCGATGTGGTCGCCAACGGCAACTCCGTGGGCCTCCTCGCGCCCTCGAAGAAGGTCAAGGCCAGCTGGACCCGCACGGGTTGAGCGGGCCGATCCGCGTCGCGCTCGTCGACGACCAGTCCCTGGTGCTGGAGGGGCTGCGCACGCTGCTTGAGAGCATGCCGCAGCTCGAGGTGGCCTATGCCGCCACCCAACCCCTCGAACTGATCGAGTGCCTGCGCCGCGACGCCGTCGATGTGGTCGTCTCCGACATCCGCATGCCGGGCTTCAACGGCTTCGATGTGGTCAAGCGCTTGGGCGGCTGGGCGCGTCCCATCCCGGTGATCCTGCTCACCACCTTCGATGAGGCGAACCTGCTCGATGAGACGATCGCCGTCGGCGCGAAGGGTTTCCTCCTGAAGGGCGCCTCGCCCGAGGACCTGCTCGCTGCTATCGAGACGGTGGCGACCGGCGGCCAGTGGATGAGCCCGGTGGTGACCAACTCGGTACGCCGCGCCACGCGCGCGGCCGACCGGCCGGGCGATGCGGTGTCCTTCGACACCACGCTCACCGAGCGCGAGAAGGCGGTGCTGCGGCTCGCCGCCACGGGCCTCACCAACAAGGAGATCGCGCAGACGCTCGGTCTCGTCGAAGGCACGGTCAAGAACTACATGAGCGACCTGATGATCAAGCTCGACTCGCGCGACCGCACGCAGGCGGTGATCCGCGCCATCGGCGCAGGGCTGCTCTGACCGACCGCGCTAGCCGCTCGGCGACGCCTCGTCGGCCACCGTGATCTCGAGCTCGCAGCCGGTGCCGCCCGTGGCGGCGTGGTCGATGAGGCGGTACTCGCCGTTCAGGTCCTTCACCCGCGCCGCGAGCTGGCTGCGCCCGAAACCCGCCGGCTTGCCGCGCAGGCCGCGGCCGTTGTCGATGATGCGCAGCACGAAGCGGTCGGAGATGCGCCGCAGGGCGAGCTGGATGCGGGTCGCGCCGCCGTGCCGCAGCGCGTTCGATACGCCCTCCTGGCCGGCGCGCAGCAGCAGCCGCGCCACCTCGCCGCTCTGCACGCGCAGGTCGTCCTCGAGCTCGACGGTGATCATGCCCTCGGGCAGCAGCGTCGCGAGCTTCTGCAGCGACTCGTTGAGCGCGAGGCCCTCGGCGCCGCTGATCTGGCGCACGATGACGCGCGTATCGGAGAGCAGGTCATCGGCGATCTGCGCGGAGCGGTCGACGAAATCCTTGAGCTCCGGGCTGTCCTTGACGCGCTGCTGCATGATCTGCAGGTTGATCTTGAGGGCGGTGAGCTTGTGGCCGGTGACATCGTGCAGGTCGCGCGCGATGCGCAGCCGCTCGCGGTCGCGCACGGTCTCGGACACGAACGACTGCATCGAGACGAGCTCCGCGTTGCTGCGCGCGAGCTCGCCGCGGGCGCGGTCCACCTCGACGCGCGAGGAGATGATGCTCACCGCGTAGCCCTGGAAGGCGATCAGCACCAGCGTCGGCAGCAGCGCGCCCGGCCAGGGCATGGTGATGAGGCTCACGCCCCAGAACGCGAGGCTCGCGACCACGATCAGCAGCGTCGCCACCCAGTCGCGGAACAGCGTCGCGATCTGCGTCGCGACCACGATCAGCAGCGCGGGAACCGTGTAGAGCAGGCCGGGGTAGTTGCGGAAGCGGTCGAAGGCGATCACCACGATGGTGATCTGCAGCAGGATCAGCAGCACGCGCTCGATGGTGTTGGCGCCGTATTCGATCATCAGCACGGTGGCACCGAACGCCACGGCGAAGGCGACGAGCGCGCCTACGCCGCCCCACTCGAGCATGGTCCAGTCCTTGAGCCGCCACGGCAGCTGCAGCGCGGCCACGGCGAGGATGGTGAAGATGAGGCCCGCTGCCTGCAGGTTGAGCTGCTTGCGCGTGGCCGCCGGGACGTTCTGGGTCTCTAGGTCGAAAAGCATCGGGTCACCGCGCGGGTCCGCAGCGGACAGGTTCGCACCGGATGATTATAGGCGCGCTCGGAGAGGCGCGCGGGGGGGGTCAGCGGGCGGGCGCCTTGGGGCGGCGGTGCGCGGGCGAGGCATCCGACCGCGCAGGGTTGGTCCAAATGCGCTGCGGCTGCCACGGCTGGAAGTCGCGCTCGCCGGGGATATCTTCCTCTGCGATCTCGGGCAGTTTGCGCGCGGTCACGCAGGCTTCGAGGACGGCCGCGGCCTCGTCGAAGGTGAGCGGGCTGATCACGCGCCAGCGGTTGTGCTCGCAGAGGGCGAGGGCGCTCTCGTGCTCGCAGTACAAGGCCAGACCCGCATCTGTCTCCAGATGCTTGTTCGAGTCGCCCAGGCAGTCGTCGCAGGGCGAGGTCGGGAAGGCGGTGAACTTGCGGTTCATGGCTTGAGGATGCCTCCCGGGACAGGTGCCCCGTAAGGTGCCGATAGTCACCTTCAGACAGCGTTTTTCCGGCTGTGTTCCGGCCGGATCACGGGTGGCGGCCCGGTGTTGTTTTTCGGTTATAGCCTTAGGCCCAAAAGACGGGGTTGAAGAGGTTGAGCGGACCGCCGTTTCTCGGTACTCTTGCGCGTTCCGACCACCCCCCTTTCGTTCCAAGGATTTCAAGGAGTTGTAAATGCGCAACAAACTGGTTGCCGTTTTCGTCGCCGCCGCGCTGTCGCAGGCCGCCCTCGCCCAGCAGGGCCAGCAGGCTGCCGGCGCCGAAGCGCTCGAGCAGGTCGTCATCACCGGTACGCGCGTCGCCAACCGCTCGGCGCTCGACACCGCCGTGCCCGTCGATGTGGTGCCCGCTGCGGCGCTGCAGAACCTCGGCGTCGCCGAGCTCAACCAAGCGCTCTCCGTCGCGCTGCCCTCGTTCACCTTCCCGCGCCCGGGTCTGGCCGACGGCACCGACACCGTGCGTCCTGCCTCGCTGCGCGGCCTCGCGCCCGACCAGACGCTGGTGCTCGTGAACGGCAAGCGTCGCCACACCGCCGCGCTCGTCAATGTGAACGGCACCGTCGGTCGCGGCTCGGCTGCGGTCGACCTCAATACCATCCCGAACGTCGCGGTGCGCGGCATCGAAGTGCTGCGTGACGGCGCTTCGGCGCAGTACGGCTCCGACGCCATCGCCGGCGTCATCAACCTGCGCATGCGCGAGGACAGCTCGGGCGGCGAGATCGGCGCGAGCTATGGCTGGCGCGAGACCACCTACAAGACGCTGACCGGCACGCCGCCGGGCGCCGCTGTCGCGCAGCCGCCGCTGCCCTCGACGCTGCCGACGCCGACCTGGTCGGCTCCGGCGGTGCTCAGCCGCAAGCGCAGCGACGGTGAGACGCTCACCGTGTCGGGCTGGAAGGGCTTCTCGCTCGGCGGCAACGGCTTCCTCACCATCTCGGGCGAGTACAAGACCGCGGAGCGCACCGAGCGCGGCGGCTGGGACTTCCGCGCCCAGTACCCGCGCCTCGCCAACAACAGCTGGGATCCGCGCGAGATCACCTTCGACCGCTTCAGCCAGTGGTACGGCGAGCCCGAGGTCGACCAGACCACGGTGTTCGTGAACGCCGGCATCGACATCAACGACAACGCCGAGTTCTACGCCTCGGCGAGCTATCAGGACCGCTCGGCGGTGTCGGCGGGCTTCCAGCGCCTGGCCAACGATCCCTCGGGCCGCAACATCCTGTCCATCTACCCGGACGGCTTCCTGCCGCAGATCGCACCGGATGTCACCGACTACGCGGCTTCGGCGGGCGTCCGTTGGGGCCTCGGCCAGTGGGACATGGATGCCTCGATCGGCTACGGCTTGAACGAGATGATGTTCACCATCCAGAACACCCTGAACCGCTCGCTGGGCCCCACCAGCAAGACGGTGTTCGATGCGGGCGGCTACGATCACGACCAGCTCGTGTTCAATCTCTCGGGCGTGCGCGGTGTCGAGGTCTCCGGCCTCGCGTCACCTCTCAACGTCGCGGTCGGCCTCGAGGCCCGTCGCGAGTCCTACAGCATCACCGCCGGTGAGCCGGACTCCTGGCGCAACGGCGGCGCCCGCCTGGCGCTCGGCAGCCCGGGTTGCACCGCGCCCACCGCGGCGGACACGGCAGCCGGCGGCTGCCCGACGCCCTCGGGCGCGCAGGTGTTCCCGGGCTTCCGCCCGGCCAATGTCGTCGACGAGAGCCGCAACGCGGTCGGTGCCTACATCGACCTCGAGGCCAACATCACCGAGAAGCTGCTCGCCTCCGTGGCGATCCGCGCCGAGGACTACTCGGACTTCGGCAGCAACGTCTCGGGCAAGGTCGCGGGCCGTTACGACATCGCTGACGGCTTCGCGCTGCGTGCCTCGTACTCGACGGGCTTCCGGGCTCCGTCGTTGCAGCAGCAGTACTTCGCGACCACCTCGACCAACTTCATCAACGGCGTGCCGTTCGACATCACCACCTTCCCGGCGACGGACCCGGTGGCCGCTGCGCTCGGTGCCAAGCCGCTCGACTCGGAGGACTCCACCAACTTCTCGGTCGGTGCGGTGTTCCAGTTCGACCGTGCCTCGTTGACCATCGACGCCTACCGCATCGAGCTCGACAACCGCATCGTGCTCTCGGAGAACCTCACCTCGGTGGCGGTGCGCAACTTCCTCACCGCGCAGGGCTTCATCGGCATCGGCGGCGGCCGCTTCTTCATCAACGGTGTGGACACCGTGACGAAGGGCGTGGACGTCGTGTTCAACTACCCGATCGTGACGGAGAGCGTTGGCCGCTTCGACATCCTCGCCACCGCCAACTTCAACGAGACGGTGGTGACCAAGGTCCCGGCGACGCAGCAGCTGTCGGCCCTGAGCCCGGCACCCATCCTGTTCGATCGCGGCAACCGCCTCACCTTCGAGCGCGGCACCCCGAAGGACAAGTACGCGGTGTCGGTCTCCTGGACGGTCGGCGACTTCGGTCTCACCGCCCGTGGCACGCGCTACGGCGAGGTGCTCTCGCCGCAGAACGCGCCGACGGTCTCCGCGCCGGACTTCCTGATGACCCCGAAGACGCTGGTGGACCTCGAGGCCCGCTACGCCTTCGGCGACAACCTGAAGTTCGCGCTCGGCGCCGACAACGTGTTCGACAAGTACCCGGATCCGCTGCCGCCGGGCCTCAACACCACCGGTGCGACCTCGTTCTCGAACCTCGCGCCCTTCGGTCGCTCGGGCCGCTACGTCTACGGACGTGTGACCTTCGCGTTCTGATCCGGTGAAGTCCACGCCGGTGGCCCCGGGGGTCGTGCTGCTGCACGGCTTCACGGGGCCCACCGAGGACATCGTCGCGGCGGTCGAGGTCATCTCGGCCGCCGCGTCGTTTCGGCACCTAGAAACCCCGGGCGGGCGGCCCATGTCCGCCGCCATGACCAACTGCGGCGCGCTCGGCTGGGTGAGCGACGCGCGCGGTTATCGCTACGAGCCCTGCGATCCTCTGACCGGTCGCCCCTGGCCTGCGATGCCCGATGTGCTGCGCTCGCTCGCGCAGCGTGCTGCCGCGGCCGCCGGCTGGCCCGGCTTCGACCCCGATGCCTGTCTCGTCAACCGCTATGTCCCCGGCGCGCGCATGGGCGCGCACCGCGACGCCGACGAGCGCGACTTCAGCCAACCTATCGTGTCCGTGACCTTGGGCGCGCCCGCCGTGTTCTTCTGGTACGGCGCGCGCCGCGCCGGCACGCCGCTGCGCGTGCGCCTCGAGCCCGGTGACGTGCTCGTCTGGGGCGGCGCCGCGCGCCGCGGCTACCACGGCGTGGGGCCGCCGCTGGGCCCGCCGCACGGCGCTGCGGGCACCCCGGGCAGCCCCGTGCGCATCAACCTCACCTTCCGCAAGGCGGGGTAAAAGTCGGCCATGAAGTCGGACAAAAATCGGCGTATGATGCTATGTGAGAATCGGTAACTATATGTTTTAGATGTATTTATGTCGGAGTCAACCTCGGCCTACAACTCGGACATAAGCCGTCTGGAGCCCATGCGGCTCGCCGAGTCCTCGCCGCACCGCGCGGCGTTGGTCGATCTCGTGCTGGAGCTCACGCGCCGCAGCGTCGGTCTGCGGCGCTCGCTGCCGGGTCCCCTGGGGAAGTCGCTCGCCGAGGCGCTGCGCGCGATGAACTGCTACTACAGCAACCTGATCGAGGGCCACGACACCCATCCGATCGACATCGAGCGCGCGATGCAGGCCGACTACAGCGCCGATGCGCGCAAGCGCGAGCTGCAGTTGGAGGCGCGCGCGCACATCGAGGTGCAGCGGTGGATCGACGGCGGCGGCCTCGCGGGCGCTGCGACGCGCGTCGAGGCGCTGCGCGAGATCCATCGCCGCTTCTGCGCCGCGCTGCCCGAGGGGCTGCTGCAGGTGACGGATCCGTCGAGCGGTGAGCGGCTGCGGGTGGTGCCCGGCGGTTGGCGCGACCGCGAGGTGCGGGTGGGTCGTCACATCGCGGTCGCCGCCGCGGTGCTGCCGCGTTTCCTCGAGCGCTTCGAGCAGGCTTACTCGACGCTGGGTCCCGCCGAGACGGTGCTCGCCGCCGCTGCCGCGCATCATCGGCTGGTCTGGATCCACCCCTTCCTCGACGGCAACGGCCGCGTGGCGCGCTTGATGTCGCATGCGATGCTGCTCGAGCCGCTCGGCTCCGGTGCGCTGTGGTCGGTGTCGCGCGGCTTGGCGCGCGACGCGACCGCCTACAAGGCTCATCTGGCGGCCTGCGACGAGCCGCGCCGCAACGACCTCGACGGCCGCGGCGCGCTGAGCGAGGAGAGCCTCGCGGCGTTCACGCGGCACTTCCTCGCGGTCTGCATCGACCAGGTCGGTTTCATGGAGCAGCTGATCGATCCGGCGCGCCTGCGCGCGCGCATCGGTCTCTGGGCGCGCGAGGAGATGGCGGTCGGTGCGCTGCCGCCGCGTGCCGATGCGCTGCTCGAAGCGGTGCTGGTGCACGGCGAGCTGCCGCGCGGCGAGGCCTCCGCGGCGCTCGGCACCGGGGAGCGCAACGCACGGCGCGTGGTGGCGGCGCTGGTCGACCACGGACTGTTGGTATCGGCCACGCCGCTCGGCCCGCTGCGCCTCGTGTTCAAGGCGGCGCTCGCGCCGTGCTGGCTACCCGGGCTGTTTCCCTAGCCGCGCCGCAGCCGCGCGCCGCGCATCACGCGTCGCTACACCAGGACCCGCTCGATGCCGCCGTCGTTGGCGCGCGCGACATAGTCGCGCATCCAGTGCTCGCCGAGCACATGGCGGGCGATCTCGACGACGATGTAATCGGCGTCCATCGCGGTCTCGTCCGAGTAGCGCGCGAGGCCCTGCAGGCAGGACGGACAGGAGGTGAGCACCTTCACCGGTCCGTCGAAGCCGTCGGCGCGCACCGCGGCCGCGCCCTTCTGCATCTCCTGCGCCTTGCGGAAGCGCACCTGGGTCGCGATGTCGGGCCGCGTCACCGCGAATGTGCCGGACTCGCCGCAGCAGCGCGCGTTGTCGGCGATCCGGCCGTTGGCGGCCGAGTTCATCAGCTGGTTCACCACCTTCAGCGGCTCATGCTGCTTCATCGGCGAGTGGCAGGGGTCGTGGTAGACGTAGCGCGTGCCGGTCACGCCCTCGATCTGCACGCCTTTCTCCATCAGGAACTCGTGGATGTCGACGATGCGGCAGCCGGGGAAGATCTTCTCGAACTCGTAGCCCTGCAGCTGGTCGTAGCAGGTGCCGCAGCTCACCACCACGGTCTTGATGTCGAGGTAGTTGAGGGTGTTGGCGACGCGATGGAAGAGCACGCGGTTGTCCGTGATCATCTTCTCGGCCTTGTCGAAGTCGCCCGAGCCGCGCTGCGGGTAGCCGCAGCAAAGATATCCGGGCGGCAGCACGGTCTGCACGCCGACATGCCACAGCATCGCCTGCGTCGCGAGCCCCACCTGCGAGAAGAGCCGCTCCGAGCCGCAGCCCGGGAAGTAGAACACCGCCTCGGCCTCCGCCGCGGTGGCGCGCGGATCGCGGATCACCGGGACATAGTCCTTGTCCTCGATGTCGAGCAGCGCGCGCGCGGTCTTCTTCGGCACGCCGATCGGCATGCGGCGGTTGACGAAGTGCACCACCTGTTCGCGCACCGGCGGCTTGCCGACGGTGGCGGGCGGTGCGGCGAGCTGCGGCTTGGTGAAGGCCTTGAGCAGGCCATGGCCGAGCCGCTGCGCCTTGAAGCCCCACTCGATGAGACCCTTGCGCAGCAGCGTGATCTTCTCGGGGCTGGTGGCGTTCAGGAAGGCCATCGAGGCGGCCGCGCCCGGGTTGAAGCGCTTCCTGCCCATGCGGCGCAAGAGGTCGCGCATCGCCATCGAGACCTCGCCGAAGTCGATGTCGACCGGGCAGGGCTTCTCGCACTTGTGGCACACGGTGCAGTGGTCGGCGACATCGCCGAACTCCTCCCAGTGCCGGATCGACACGCCGCGGCGCGTCTGCTCCTCGTACAGGAAGGCCTCGATCAGCAGCGAGGTGGCGAGGATCTTGTCGCGCGGGCTGTAGAAGAGGTTGGCGCGCGGCACATGGGTCGCGCACACGGGCTTGCACTTGCCGCAGCGCAGGCAGTCCTTGATGGCACCCGAGATGGTGCCGATGTCCGACTGCTGCATGATCAGCGACTCGTGGCCGAGCAGGTTGAAGCTCGGCGTGTAGGCGCGCGACAGGTCGCCGCCCGGCAGCAGCTTGCCCTTGTTGAAGCGGCCCTCGGGGTCGATGCGCTGCTTGTAGGCGCGCAGGTCGGCGGTCTCGTCCTCGGTCAGGAACTCGAGCTTGGTGATGCCGATGCCGTGCTCGCCCGAGATCACGCCGCCGAGTTCGCGCGCGATGCGCATGATGCGCACCACCGCCGCGTTCGCCTCCTGCAGCATCAGGTAGTCGTCGGAGTTGACCGGGATGTTGGTGTGCACATTGCCGTCGCCGGCGTGCATGTGCAGCGCCACCCAGACGCGGCCCTTCAGCACGCGCTGGTGGATCGCCGCCAGCTCGGCGCGGATCGGCGCGTAGGCGTCGCCGGCGAACAACGCCGCAAGCGGCTCGCGCAGCTCGCGTTTCCAGGACACGCGCAGCGTGCGGTCCTGCAGTTCGCGGAACACCGCCGGGTCGTCGAGCCGGTGCCGCAGGTCCGACCAGCGGCTGCGCACCTCGACCACCGTCTGTCGTGCGCGCTCCGGCCGGTCGCCGAGGATCTCCGCGCGCGACAGCGCGTCGAGCTCGGCATCGCCGGTCTTGCCGGGCTTGAGCGGGCCGCGCAGGAACTCCTCCAACGCGTCGCAGAGCCGCAGCTTGTTGGCGATCGAGAGCTCGATGTTGATCCGCTCGATGGCGTCGGTGTAGTCGCCGAGCCGCGGCAGCGGGATGACCACATCCTCGTTGATCTTGAAGGCGTTGGTGTGCTTGGCGATGGCCGCCGTGCGCGCGCGGTCGAGCCAGAACTTCTTGCGCGCCTCGGCGCCCACCGCGATGAAGCCCTCGCCGGCGCGCGCGTTGGCGACGCGCACGGTCTCGCTGGCGGCACGGGCGACCGCGGTCTCGTCGTCGCCGACGATATCGCCGATCAGCACCATCTTCGGCAGCAGCGCGCGCTTGCTCTTGGTGACATAGCCGACGGCCTTGAGGTAGCGCTCGTCGAGGTGCTCGAGACCCGCGAGCTTGACGCCGTCGGCGCGGTCCGCCGCCTCGAGGCGGCCGATGATCTCGACGATCGACGGGATCGCCTCGCGCGCCTCGCCGAAGAATTCGAGGCACACCGTACGGCTGTGCCGCGGCATCCGGTGCACCACCCAGCGCGCCGCGGTGATGAGGCCGTCGCAGCCTTCTTTCTGGACGCCGGGCAGGCCGCCCAGGAATTTGTCGGTGACATCCTTGCCGAGTCCGGCTTTGCGGAACGCGGCGCCCGGCATCGTCAGCGTCTCGGTGCGCAGCGTGCGTGCGGTGGCGGCGGGTGCGCGGCCGTCCTTCCAGGTGAGCCGCCAGACCACCTCGGCCGCGTCGTGGATCTTGCCGAGGTTGTGGCCGATGCGCTCGACCTCGAGCCAGTCGCCCTGCGGGTCGACCATCCGCCACCAGGCGAGGTTGTCGACCGCCGTGCCCCACAGCACGGCTTTCTTGCCGCCGGCGTTCATGGCGACGTTGCCGCCCACGCAGCAGGCGTCCATCGAGGTCGGGTCGACCGCGAACACGAAGCCTGCGCGGTCGGCGGCGTCGGCGACGCGCTTCGTCACCACGCCCGCTTCGGAATAGACCGTCGGTACGGTGCGGCCCGCGGCGATGCCCGGCAGCGCGATGTGCTCGACCTCGGTGACGCGCTCGAGCTTCTCGGTGTTGATGACCGCGGAGAGGGGCGTCAGGGGGATCGCGCCGCCCGTGTAGCCCGTGCCGCCGCCGCGCGGCACGATGCTGAGCCCGAGCTCGATGCAGGCCCGCACGAGGCCCGGGATCTCGTCCTCGGCGTCGGGGTAGAGCACGACGAAGGGGTATTCGACGCGCCAGTCGGTGGCGTCGGTGACATGCGCGACCCGCGCCGCGGCGTCGAAGCGCACCGCATCGCCGCGGACATGACGGCCGAGCAGGCGCCGTGCGCGGTCGCGCAAGCGTCGCGTGCGCTCGAAGGCGGCCCCGAAGTCCTCCACGGCCCGCCGTCCGGCGGCGAGCAGTTCGCCGACCTTCAGGTTGCGGTCGCGGTCGGCGGCGCTGCCGTCAGCCGAGCGACGCTTGTCGATCTCGCCCAAGCGGTGCTCGAGCGCTTCGATGAGCAGCCGACGACGGCGCGGGTTCTCGAGCAGATCGTCCTCGAGATAGGGGTTGCGCTGCACCGCCCAGATGTCGCCCAGCACCTCGTACAGCATGCGCGCCGAACGACCGGTGCGGCGCTCGCCGCGCAGTTCGTCGAGCAGCGCCCAGGCGTCGGCGCCGAGCAGCCGGATGACGATCTCGCGGTCCGAGTACGAGGTGTAGTTGTAGGGGATCTCGCGGATGCGCGGCGCGGCGCTCTCCGGCGGGGCGAACAACGGCAGATCGGCGGCGAGGGCGTTCATCTGGGGAGTGCGGTCAGGGCGTCCGGTCAGGGCATCGGTCTTGGGCGGCATCCTTGCCGACGCCCCATTCTCCCACCGTTCCCCTATGATTTGTGGTCATGAGCCGACCTTTACCCGTCGATTTCGATCCGCGCCACCCGCAGGCGGCGCAGATGGCCGACCCCGCGATGCTGCGCACGCTGCGTTTCCAGGCCGAAGCGACCTGGCCGCAGGAGTCCAGGCTGCTGGCGCGGTATGCGCTGCCGGCCGGGGCGCGGTTGCTCGATCTCGGCTGCGGCTCCGGCGAATTCGTCCGGAGGCTCGCAGGAGCCTTTCCGGGGGCCGAGTCCATCACCGGCGTGGATGTGCTGCCCGCGATGCTGCGCGCCGCCGAGGCGCTCTGCGGGGCTGCCGCGGACGGCGGCGCAGCAGGCGCCATCGGCGCGGCGCCGGGGCCGCGGTTGTCCTTCGAGGAGGGCGACGCAACCGGCCTGCGCTTCCCGGACGGGCATTTCGACTTCGTGGCGCTGCGCCACCTCACCCAACTGCTGCCCGACCCCGCGGCCGTGCTCGCCGAGTGCCGCCGCGTGCTGCGCCCGGGGGGCTGGTTGCATGTCGTCTCCGAAGATTACGGCATGCTGCATTTCCCGGTGCGCGACGGGGTCGACCCCGACCGCCTCTGGCACATGGATGTCGTCGCGCACACCGA
>Ga0172372_10009282_pt1 | contig 12813 bp, 10 predicted proteins | sample LakKiv5m_2_FD_114544 | JGI IMG/M metagenome (GOLD analysis project Ga0172372, IMG submission 114544) | Freshwater microbial communities from Kabuno Bay, South-Kivu, Congo - kab_092012_9.5m | ecosystem: Environmental > Aquatic > Freshwater > Lake | place: Democratic Republic of the Congo...
CATTGATTACTTATCACAAAAATTTGGGCAATATCCTTACAAGCAATTTTCTGTAGTTCAAGGAGGAGATGGGGGTATGGAATATGCAATGTCAACTTTGATCTCTGGTGAGCGTACCCTACCGAGTTTAGTAGGGGTAATGGTTCACGAATTGGCTCATAGCTGGTTTCATGGGGTATTGGCGTCCAACGAATCCTTGTATCCTTGGATGGATGAGGGCTTTACTTCCTATGCATCGAATTTGGCAATGGCATCGATTTTTCAGCCGAACCCATCCCCTCAACGTAGTTCCTATGGTGGGTATTACCGATTGGTAAAGTCAGGATTGGAAGAGCCTATGTCCACCCATGCGGATCATTACCAAACCAACTCTGCCTATGGTGCAGCAGCCTACAGCAAAGGAGCAGTTTTCTTGGCGCAGCTTGGTTATGTAATTGGAGAGGATGTTCGTGATCGAGGTATGCTGCGTTATTGGAATACCTGGAAATTTAAGCACCCAAATGTCAATGACTTGATCCGTGTGATGGAGAAGGAGAGTGGCTTGGAACTGGACTGGTACAAGGAGTATTTTGTGAATTCGACCAAGACGATTGATTACAGCGTCAAAGAGGTAAAGGCGTCTGCAGAAGGGACTTCGATTACTTTGGAGCGAGTAGGGGCCATGCCTATGCCGGTGGATCTGGTGGTAACCTACAAAGATGGAACGAAGGAGTTGGTTTACTTACCTTTGGAAATGATGCGTGGGGAGAAAAAAACAGAGGCCAATGCACCAAGTCTTGTGCTGAGCCAGGATTGGCCTTGGACACATCCCACCTATACCATTAGTTTAAAAAGAGGAGTAGATACAATCAAATCGGTAGAGATTGATCCAAGCAAGCGAATGGCTGATGTACAGCTAGAAAATAATAAAGTGGAGTTTTAGGCTCCACTTCAAAGTTGTTTAATTAAAAAAGGTGGAGATTATTTTCCACCTTTTTTTATTAGAATCAACCTGCGTTCTTTTTGTCCTGTACTTCAGTACGGATTTTTTGCGCTAGGTTTTTCAAATCTTGCATACCTTTTCTTACGCGGGTACCTGCAGCTTGATTTCCTTTGTCGTAGAACTTTTCGAAGTCAGCTTCCAAGCTCATTACTAAATTTTTTACTTCGCTAAATCTGCTCATAGTAAAAGTTTTTAAGGGTTGATGATAAGTTTATAAGGGTCTAATATATACCAAATACTTTCTATTTCAATTCAGAGGCGCTTTTTTTTATTTTTTTTTATTCTCCAAAAGAAAGTGCAAGCTCGGAATTCTTGTAAACGCCAGAAGTTAGCTTGTCTTTTACCGCAGCAAATGCCTTTACGGTCAAGTTTACATCTTCTAGGGTATGCACTGCTGTAGGAATTAACCGCAAGATAATCATGCCTTTAGGGATTACTGGATAGATCACCACGGAACAGAAAATCCCAAAATTCTCTCTCAAGTCCATGGAAAGGGCTGCAGCTTCACCTACAGTACCATTTAATACCACAGGGGTCACAGGAGAGTTTGATCTTCCAGTGCTAAATCCATTTTCTACCAGTCCTTTGCGAAGCGCGTGTACGATTTTCCAAAGGTTGTCCTTCAATTCAGGTTTACTGCGTAACATATCTAGGCGCTTCAAAGCTCCTTCTACCAATAGCATTGGCAAGGACTTTGCGAAAATCTGGGAACGCATGTTGTATCTCAAAAATAAGATCACATCTGCATCGCCAGCGATGAAGGCGCCAATAGAAGCCATGGACTTTGCGAAAGTGGAGAAATACAAATCAACCTCACCTTGAACTCCTTGCTCTTCGGCTGTTCCAGCACCTGTAGTACCCATGGTACCAAAGCCGTGTGCATCATCTACCAACAAGCGGAAATCAAATTTCTTTTTCAGTTCAACGATTTCTTTCAGCTTACCCTGATCGCCAGTCATTCCAAATACACCTTCAGTAATGACCAATATGCCGCCTCCGGTCTCTGCAGCAAGTTTGGTTGCGCGTTGCAACTGCTTCTCACAGCTTTCAATGTCGTTATGAGGGAATACATAGCGCTTGCCCAAGTGCATCCGCAAGGCATCTATGATACAGGCATGGCATTCTGAATCGTATACCACCACATCTTTTCGATCGAGCAAGGCATCGATCACAGACATAATGCCCTGGTAGCCATAGTTCAATAAGTAGGATTTTTCTTTGCCTACAAATGCAGCTAGCTCATCTTCCAACTGCTCGTGCAGGTCTGTTTGGCCAGACATCATGCGGGCACCCATAGGATAGGCTGCACCCCATTTGGCAGCAGCGTCCGCATCTGCCTTTCGGATATCAGGGTGGTTGGCCAACCCCAAGTAATTATTTAAGCTCCAGGTAAGTACTTCTTTTCCCTTAAACATCATCCTGGGAGCGATTTCACCTTCCAGTTTAGGAAATGACCAATAGCCGTCTGCAAATTCAGAGTGCTTGCCCAAAGGGCCCATATTCGTTTTTAACTTTGCAAATAAATCCAATGTCGTAAGAATTTAGAGTGTTCAAGGAAATAGGTTCGTTTTGTAAAACAGCCAAAAATAAGACTTTCCTTACTTGGAAGCAAAAATCAGTTTGTAAGTATCAAAGCTCAAAATAAATTCCGAATTTCGCTTGAGCTCTTGCGAGCAGCCCAAGTCAAACTTTAGCGTACCTATGAAAAAAATAACCAAACTTTTGGTAGCCAATCGTGGTGAGATCGCGTTACGAATCATGCGAACTGCCCGTGAGATGGGCATCGCCACTGTGGCAGTTTACTCTGAAGCTGACCGACTTTCACCCCACGTTCGCTTTGCAGATGAAGCCCGTTGCTTGGGACCAGCTCCTTCCAAGGAGTCTTATTTAGTAGGGGCTAAAATCTTAGCCGTTTGTAAAGAATTGGGAGTGGATGCCATCCATCCTGGATATGGGTTTCTATCCGAAAATGCAGCTTTTGCGAAGCAAGTCCAGGAAGCTGGAATTTTATTTGTTGGCCCTTCGCCAGAGGCTATCGAGGTGATGGGTTCCAAGCTTGCAGCAAAGCAGGCGGTATCAGCATACGGAATTCCGCTTGTACCAGGTACGGATGAAGCAATCTCTGAACTGTCTGTGGCGAAGAAGAAAGCACTAGAAATTGGCTATCCTATTCTAATTAAAGCGTCTGCTGGTGGTGGAGGTAAAGGAATGCGAATAGTTGAATCAGAAGCAGAGTTTGATGAACAAATGAATCGTGCGGTCTCTGAAGCGATCTCTTCCTTTGGTGATGGTGCCGTTTTTATTGAAAAATACATTAATTCTCCAAGACATATTGAGATTCAAATTCTTGGAGATCAGCAGGGCAACCTAGTTTATCTATTTGAACGGGAGTGCTCTATTCAACGGCGCCACCAAAAGGTAATTGAAGAAGCGCCATCTGCAGTGGTGAGCCCTGCCATGCGAAAGGCAATGGGAGAGGCCGCCATAGGTGTCGGGAAGGCTTGCAATTATTATGGTGCTGGTACGGTGGAATTTATTGTAGACGAGAATCTCAACTTCTATTTTCTTGAAATGAATACCCGCCTACAGGTGGAGCATCCGGTGACGGAGATGATCACGGGCAAGGACCTTGTTCGGGAACAAATCTGGATTGCGGAAGGAAAGTCGCTTTCCTTTGCTCAGAAGGATTTAACCATCCAAGGACAAGCAGTGGAGGTACGTGTCTATGCTGAGGATCCTAAAAATAATTTTTTACCAGACATCGGGAAGTTAATCACCTACAGTCGTCCCCAAGGCCCGGGGATTCGAGTAGATGATGGCTTTGAGGAGGGGATGGAGATTCCGATTTATTACGATCCGATGATTGCCAAATTGATTGCACATGGGGCTACACGAGAAGAGGCTATCGATCGGATGATTCGGGCGATTGACGATTACCGGATTACTGGTATTCAGACTACACTTGATTTTTGCCGATTTGCACTGGAGCACCCGGCTTTCCGCTCGGGTAATTTTGACACCAAGTTTGTGGAGCATTACTTCAGACCTGAGCTGTTGGAACCCCAATTTACTGACGAGGAAAAAACGCTGCTTGCGGCTCTTGCAGTGGAATTTTTCGAGCAAGAAGATCAGCGAGCAAATCCTCGAACTCCACTAGAGGCTAATTTGTCCACCAACTGGACCAATCGCTTAATCTGATGGCTGAACTTTTACCGTTTAAGGCATTGCGATATGCGGATGAGCTAGGAGAACAACTCGAAAAACTTACGGCTCCCCTTTTTGATGTAGTGACTTCCAAACAGCGGGATTTGTTGTATCAAAACCCGTTGAATAGCATTCATCTGTCTGTTCCACAGGGCGAAAATGGGCATCTAGCTGCGCGGAAATTACTTGCACAATGGAAGTCTCAAGGAATTCTAGTACAGGACGATGTTCCGAGTATCTATGTGTATTTTCAATATTTCCGGCTCCCTGGGGAAAAAGAAGAGCGATGCAGGAAGGGGTTTATTGCTCAAATTAAGGCAAGCGCTTGGGAGGAAAAAATTATTTTGAGGCATGAAAATACAATTGTCTCTGCCGTAAATGACCGAGTGGATTTACTTCGAGCCACCGAGATCCAAGTGAGTCCAACGCATGGCCTGTATGAAGATTTTGCTCAGGAACTGGAACCTTGGATGGATAAGGCCATGGAGCAGCCTTTGTACGAGTTGGAAGACTACCAAGGAGTTCGGGAGCTGCTCGCCCGAATTACAGATTCCACAATCATTGCCCAATTCTTAAAGACCTTATCCGATAAAAAAGTAATCTTGGCAGATGGCCACCATCGACTTGAAGCAGCCATTGAGTACCGGACAGAGCAGGAAGCCATTCAGGTGTCATCCCCTTGGAAGGCTTCAGATTACCATTTGATGTATTTGACCAATGTCATCGGAAATCACTTGGAAATTCTCCCGACGCACCGCCTTTACTATGGTGAAGTACCAGATAAAGAGGCCTTTTTTAAGGCGATCGAAGAATGGTTTGAGATCAGGCCGTTGGGGGATTCGGCCGAACTTTCAAACTATTCCTTTCAGCGGAAGCATTCTTTTGGCTTGGTTTGGGGAGATTCCGCATTTGTGATCAAATTTCGTCAAGAGAGATTTGATCAAGTGGCGCCTTCTTCGCCAGAGTTAGTACGCCAATTGGATTTAGTGCTTTTGCATGATGTTGTTTTTGATAAACTTTTGGGGCTCTCCCCAGAAGAACAACGAACTACACCGGCCTTGGCTTTTGAGCGAAATTTTTCGCGATGTGTTCAAGAAGTGCAATCTGGAAATGCAAAGTTTGCGATAATCACCCGAGAGATTGCCTTGAGCCAAGTTATTGAAGTTTGTAATTCAGGGCAGGTCATGCCTCAAAAATCCACTTATTTCTATCCCAAGGCTTTGGGAGGAATGTTATTTGCTACCGTTAATCAAGAAGAATTCGATTATGACTATACCCAGTTTTTTAACGAATCTAGCCTCTAAAAAAATTATTTTGGGATCGAATTCCCCAAGACGACAGGAGTTGCTTCGGGGATTGGAACTGGAGTTTGAGGTTCGAGTGCATCCCATAGCAGAAGACCTACCTGCCGATCTTCCTGCGCAGTATGCAGCGGCTTACCTGTCTAAATTGAAGGCAGATGCATTCCCAGGCCCACTTGATTCAAATGAGATTCTGATCACTGCCGATACTGTTGTAATTGATCGTGGAAAGGTACTTGGAAAGCCTGCCAATGAACTTGAAGCATTTGAGATGTTGAAAAGCCTATCGGGGACGACGCATACCGTCATGACCGCGGTAACGCTCAAAGATCAAAAAACCTCAGTCACTTTAGAGGATGAAACATCGGTTACTTTTCGATTTTTGGATGAGGAAGAGATTTGGTTTTACCTGAAGCAGCACCAACCCTACGATAAGGCTGGTTCCTATGGTATTCAAGAGTGGATAGGATTTGTGGGCGTAAGCACCATCACGGGTTCTTACTTTACGGTGATGGGTTTTCCTTTGCACCTAGTGTATCAACAACTCAAAAAGTGGGTGTAGAATCTCCCTACTTGAGGTAAATAAGAAAAAGTAACAAGTTGAGGTAAATAGAAAGGCGGGATGTCCCGCCTTCTTTTTTTACTTAATTACTCGCTTTCCTTCGACTGCGAAGGAATCCATCAGAGATCCGCTGACATTTTCATCGTCTTCACGCTGAATAGCCAAGTATAGATCACCGTATTCCGAAGTGAAGCTAAGTGTAAGGCTATTTTCTGACTCTGTAATGTCGTTCATCTTGGTTTCATTGCCAGATGCTGAGTCTACAAACTTTCCAACCAACTTACCATCTATACGCTCAAGTGTAAGCATGACGGTGATGGTTCCCATAGGTGTATCCTTGATAGTTACTTCCCAATCACCTACAAAGTAGTCTGTAGTTTGGGCTTGGGTAGTAAAGGAAATTAGGAAAAGTGCAAATCCGCACAGGAAGGTGGTAATAAGTTTCATGGTTCTTTTGGTTAAGGAATTGATTTGGAAAGAAATATAGAAAAAGGATTTGAATTTTTTTGAAGGGGGCTAGTGTTTTCTGTTTTTTTAAGGAATTATAGATAAGACTTATTTCCAGTTCAGAACTGGCTTAAACTCTTGGTGGTAGCAATTTGTAAAGAACTGGGGTCACAATTCTGGATAGGATGGTAGAACTGATTAACCCGCCAATAAGCACAATCGCAAGCGGAGAGATAAGCGGATTGGTGCTTAAGGCCACAGGGATCAAGCCACCTATTGCCGTAATGGTAGTCAACACGATGGGTAGGAATCGAATTTTCCCTGATTTTTGGATGGCGGTTTCGAGATCTACCCCTTCTTTTCGTAACTGATTGGTGAAATCCACCAATAGGATGGAGGTCTTCACCTCAATACCCGCCAAGGCAATGAGTCCAATGATTGCCACGAAGGAAAGTGAATTGCCCGTTATCCAGAGTGCAATCAAGGCACCTACCATCCCCAATGGAATCACAGAGAGGACAATGATCGTGCTTTTGAAGGTGCGGAAAAGTAAGATCAATACCGCAATGAAAAGGAATACAGTGATGATGATGATCGTGTTGAACCCGGCAAAGGATTCTTGTTTGGTTTCGTATTCGCCCCCTAATGTTAAGCGATAGCCCTCGGGTAAGGGAATTTGATCTAGTTTGATCATCGCTTCGCCAAGCACTCGATCCGTGAGGGAATTGGCATCCACAAACGAGGACACAGATACAGACCTATTTTTATTGTAATGGTCTATGGTCAGGGTGCTGCTTTCAAATTTGAGATCTGCGATTTGGGAAAGTGGGATACCTTTTCCTTGGTTGTTGTAGACATATATGGGTTCGAAGATTTCTAAGGTCGCTCGATCCTCTTTTGGGGTAGTTAGCAAAATCGAACGCTCATTGCCCTGAGGATCTGTAAACGATCCCAAGTTCAACCCTGCAAGCGCAAGTCGGACGGTTTGGTCGATGTCTGCAGTAGCAATACCCAATTGTCGAGCCTTATCTTTTTGAATGGCCACACGGATATCGGTCTTTAAGTTGGCTACGGGGTTATTGACATAGATGGTGCCAGGAGTTTGCTTGAGTAGGCTCTCTACTTTTCCAGCCAAACTTCGAAGCGTATCCAAATTTTCACCTACTAGTCTGATTTCGATAGGAGCAGTTACGGGTGGACCTTGTTCGAAGTTTTTAACTTCCACTTTGGCACCGACCAATTTGGCAAAACTCGCCTGAAGCGTTTGGATGATTTCTAATTTCCTTGGAGCAGAAGTTTCGGGCTCCAGTTGAACAAAGAGTTGCCCATAATCGCTGCGTTCATTTTCAGGGATCTCGTTGTAGTAGATGCGTGGATTTCCTTTTCCTACGTTGGTAGCAAAATTTCGCAATTCAGGGATTTTGGACACTTCTTGTTCCACTTGCCTGACAAGGGTATCCGTATTGCTTAAGTTGGACTGCAAGGGAGTGGTGATATTGACCAGAAATTGTGGTTTCTCTGAAGAAGGGAAAAGACTAAATCCAATGATTGGGAATAAGCCAAGGGAAAGGAAGAAGATCGCACCTGCAATGACGAGAGTAGCTACAGGTTTTTTCAAGGCTTTTTCAAGAAGAGGTGCATAGCTTGCATGAATCCCTCTTTGAAATAAATCGTAGAATCTGTTTGAATGTCCTGCTTCCTTATTTTTTAAAAACCAGGTTGAAAGAAATGGAATGATTGTGAGGGAAACTACCAAGGAGGCGAGTACGCTCATGATTACAGACATGGGTAAGCTTCGTACAAAATCCCCCGAACTCTCCGGTAAGAATACCAAAGGAAGAAAAGCAATGATCAAGGTTACCGTACAGCCAATTACAGAAATTGAAATCTGCTGGGTAGCTTTTATGGCTGCTTCTTTTTTGCTGAAGCCCTCTCGGATCCACCGCTCTATATTTTCTACTACCACAATACTATCGTCGACTAGTAAGCCGAGTGCTACCACCAGTCCGACAATGCTGAGTTGGTTGAGGCTATATCCCAATGCATTCATTAAAATCAGACCAATGGCTAGTGACAAGGGAATGGAAACCATGACAATAATTGAGGCACGGTTGCCCAAGGGGAGTAAGGTCACAAAAACCAAGGCAATGGCAATTAAAAAGTCCATTCCTAAGCCACCCAATCGTCTATTGACATAGTCGGCTTGGTCAAAAGCAACGATTAAATCGATGTTTTCAGGTAGCTTTTCAATACTAGAGGCGAGTAGGGGACTGTATTTTTCTTGTACGTTGGAGATGTTGGTGCCTTCTTTTAAGGCGGCAGTAACAAAAATGGATCGGTACCCATTGAGTCGGGTGATGTGCTTGGTATCCTCAAAGTCATCACGAATCGTCGCCACATCTTTCAACAGAATGTTTTTTCCTTGCAGAGAATACACCACGGTCTCGGCGATTTCATCAGCTGAACTGTAATTGCCGCTCGTTTTTACATTGAACGTTTTGTTGCCCGCATCCACTTGTCCTCCGGGGATGTTGCTCAGTTCACTTTTGATACTTCCAATAAGCGCAGCAAGAGGGATGTTTAAAGTCGCTACTTTATCCAGTTGCAATTCAATCTTAACCAGTTGCGCAGGTAAACCATGAATTTTGACATTTTTCAATTCCGTGATGCTCTCAAGGTCTTTCTGGAGGCGATCAGCTTCTGTTTTAAGTGATTCGCGGGAAGCATTTTCACTCACCAAAGCAATTTGAAGTATGTTGACATCCGAGGGTCGAACCTTCTTTACTTCGATGGAAAAAATTTCTTCTGGCAATTGGGGCCGAAGTGTGTTGACCTCCCGAACTAGTTCCTGGTATTTTTCATCTACATCCTCGTTGTAATTGTATTCCACGAGTAGGATTGCCGCACCATCCTTGATCTCCGTTTCAATGCGCTTGATATTTTCGAGTGCGTAGATGGTTTTTTCCAAGGGATCCACCACCAGTTCTTCCAAATCCTCGGGACTTGCACCAGGATAAATGACTACGATGGGAAAATTAGGAGAGTTGATTACCGGATCTTCACTTCGCGGCATGTTCAAAAAGGTAGTCAAACCCAAGACCACCGTCATGAGAAAGATGACCAGCGTAAACTGATAATTTTTTACCGCAAAATCAGAGATTCTCATTAGTTCTTAACTTGAATAGTGGAACCATCCGCCAGATAGGCACTTCCTGACACAATTAGGTTCTTGTAATTTTCCAAACCAGCAAGTACCTGAATGGAACTGCTGGTGATTTTTCCCAATTGAACTTTTACTTTTTTTGCTTTTTGTCCATTAACTACAAAGACATAGCCGCTGTCCCCATTGGCATCCAGAACGGATTCAAATGGAATCTCCCAGCCTTGTACCGTTTGGGAGGGCTGGATTCGAGCTTTTCCAAACATTCCAGAAGCCAAGGAAACCTCTTTGACAGATTCCGGGCTGATTTCTACCCAATAGGTACCCGTAATCGGGTCTGCTGACTGGCTTTTTTGGGTTACCTTGGCAGGTATCCAAGCAGCCGATGCCCCAGCATTGATTTCGGCTTGGTCACCAATCTGAATAGCAGTCCATTGCTGATCACTCAAGGTAACCTTTAGGATCCAAGCTCCTGAAGCAGCACCATTGATTTGTAGAATGGGACTTCCTGAGGCAACCAACTGCCCTGGGTTTATAAATTTTTTGAGGACAAATCCATTTTTGGTGGCTCGGATTTGAGATTGGGCCAAGTTGAAATTGGCCGAACTTAACTGCTGTTCCGCGATGTCTAGTGCTGTTTTGGAATTTTCAAACTGTTCGAGTGTAGCCACGCTATCGGTGTAGAGGCGAGCTGCACGTTGATGATCTCGAAGCGCTTTGTCGTAGGCGAGTTTGGATTGACGAACGCCCGCTTGAATTTCAGTCAAATCTAAGCTTGCGACGATTTGCCCAGATTTTACTGCATCGCCTTCTTCTACGAGTACTTTGGAGACAATTCCACCCAGTTTAAAGGACAGGAGTGTTTCGTCCTTGGTACTAAAGTTGCCACTTGCAGTGACTGTGGCAGCCATCTCAGAAGATTGGAGCGGAAAAAGGCTGACTGGAATGGCCTCACCTGCTTTTGTGATCTTCGTATCACTAGGTGGACTGCTGCTGCATCCCAAAAGAAAAAAGAAGGAAATTAGGGGTAAAAGTGAATAGCGCTTTTTCATGGCTTAATTGGTTTCAGTAGTGAGTTGACGTTCAAGCTGTGCCAAAGCAATTTGTAGCTTGTAAGCACTGATATTTTTGTGAAGGGCAGCTTGCGTGTATTGGTTTCTTGCGTCTATAAATTCAAGTAAAGATTGGCTTCCATCCTTGAAGCCTCTGTCTACGAGTTTGAGGTAGGCGGAGGCCGATAGAAGTTTCTTTTCCGAAGATTGGAGCGCAGCTAGTAGGGTTTTTACTTCATTTCGCTGAGTCTGGAGGCCTAGGTTCAGTTTCTGATTCACCAATTCTTTTTGCCATTGGACAGCTTGCAAGCCGAGGACATTCCGTTGGATTTGGTTTTGATTTCTTCCTCCTTGAAATACGGGCATGCTAAAGTTTAGTCCCCACATGAGGTACTTGGATTGGGAGTCAAAGCTCCAATCAAAGCCCTGTGATCCAAGATCTGCGTAGGTGGAAAGTTTGGGTACCCAATAGTACTTTCCTGATTTAAGGACCGTTTCTTGGATAGTTTCCATGCTTTGCATGGCGCGCAGTTCTGGGTTTTGTGGGTGAAGGTCTTCGAGAAGCAACTGATCCAAGCGACTGAGATCGAGAGGGATTTCCTCAAAGGCTACGAACTGATCAAGAGGTCGATTGACTAGGAAGTTGAGGTATTGAGCCGCATTGTTGGTTTTTAACTCAGCCTCTGTTAGTAAGGATTTTACTTGTTCGAGTTCGCTTTCTGCGCGCAACACTGCCGCTGGAAGTCTTTTTCCATTTTCAACTAGGGATCGGGTGTCTTTTAGGTTTTGGTCTACGAGTTGAAGGGTACTTTTTAAAATAGAAATGGAACTGTGCGCTGCACAGAAATTGAAGTAGGCTACTCGAATATCCTGAATGAGAGTAGCGCGGTAGATTTCAACTTGGTAGCTGGTCCAATTGACCTGTTCTTTTCGGATTTGCTGTTGGTAAATCAAATCCGTATTGAGTAGGGGAAGTGTGGTACGAAAGCGGGTATCGTAAAAGTTGTCAGGAAGTAATTGCTCGGATACGTTCTCGATTTGAGGAAAATTGTTGGAAGCCGTGAGTTTATTCAAGGTCGAATAGACGGGGTTGAGTAGGTCGCCAACAGGGAAGGCGATCGTTCGTCCTCCTTCTGCTAAAGTGTAGTTTGCTCCAAAATCTACAGAAGGGATAAAGAAGCTTTTTGCATCTTTCAGTGCCAATAAACTTTGTTGTAGGCTAGCATTTTTATCTTGTAGCACCAAGTTATTGGCCAAGCCTTCTTTGATGTAGGTATCCAAAACCTGCTGTGCCTGTATAGGCGTTACCAGAAAAACTAGGTATAGGAAAAACCCTAGAATTACGGTGATAATTGACCGATTGAATTGCATAGTAGCGCCTTTGATGTTCATGAGGAAAGCCGATCGAGAATGCTGAAAAATTCGTTTAATCCATCTTGAACGATGGTGTTTTGGCGCTGAGCCAAGATTACCTCGCAGCGTCGGCGAATGCGTAAGGAAACCATGCCATGTACGGTAGACCATACGAGAAAGGAAAGCGCTTCTTCCTCATGCCCACGAAAAAATCCTTTTTGGATACATTCTTGGATGGTAGCTCGTAGGAAATTGAAGGTTCCGAAGCCTTCTTTCCATTGCTCATCATTGGAATTGAAAACGTGATCCATAGGTGCTTCCTTGATAAACATCAAGTCGTACATGTCTGGATTTTCTAACGCGAATTGCACGTAGATGGATCCCATTCCTTTCAATCGTTCCATGGGATTGGATAGGGAGGCCAATACTTCCATACGGCTCATCAATTGTTGAAAGCCTCCCTGGTGGAGGACATGAAAAATCTCGTTCTTGTCCTTGAAATAATGGTAGATACTGCCCGGGCTGTATTCAATCAAATCGGCTATGTTTCGAATAGAGGTTTTTTCTACTCCTTTCTCCAGGAATAGATTCTTGGCAGCAACTAAGATGCGCTCACGCAATTCTTCCTTTTCTCGTTCTTTTCGTTCAGCGATACCCATGGTTTATTTTGAATACCTAAAAATAAATGAACACTGTTCAAAATAAAAAAAATTAATTTATTTTTTTGAAAAAAAATGGAATAGTCCAAACAA
>Ga0172372_10009283_pt1 | contig 12812 bp, 10 predicted proteins | sample LakKiv5m_2_FD_114544 | JGI IMG/M metagenome (GOLD analysis project Ga0172372, IMG submission 114544) | Freshwater microbial communities from Kabuno Bay, South-Kivu, Congo - kab_092012_9.5m | ecosystem: Environmental > Aquatic > Freshwater > Lake | place: Democratic Republic of the Congo...
AAGCACGCCTCGCCGGCGGGTGCCGCGCGGTTCACTCGTCGTTGGCGCGCCACTGGCCGCCCACGGCGCGCAGCAGGGCAACCGTCTTGAGGGCCAACTGCGTGCGCGAGCGCGCCAGCTCCTCCTCGACGAAGACCAACGAGCGCCGCGCCGCGAGCACCTCGAAGTAGTCGACCAGGCCGTTCTCGTGTCGATCACGCGCCAAGACGAGCGCGCGCGACTCGACCTCGGCTTGGGCCACCAACGCCGTCTCGCGCTCGCGTTCGCGGCGCAGCTCGACGATGGCCGCCTCGACCTCGGTCCATGCGGCGACCACGGCGGCGCGCCAGTCCTCCGCGGCGGCCTCGGCGCGCGCCAGTTGCGCATCGCGCGCGGCCTCCAACCGATCACCGGTGAAGAGCGGCGCGAGCAGCGCGCCACCGAGGCTCCATGTGCGGCTCGAGGCGTCGGCGAGCTCGCCCAAGTCGTCGGCCTGCGCGCCCAGCGCGGCGGCGATCGACAAGCGCGGCTTGGTCTCCGCCTCGGCCACGCCGAGCAACGCGGCCTGCCTCAGCACCTCGCGCCGCGCGCGCCGCAAGTCGGCGCGGTTCTCGAGCGTGTCGAGCGGCGCTCCCAGCGCCAAGGCGAGCGGAACGATCCCCGCCGGAGCATCGTCGGCTGCGAGCCGCGCGACGAGCTGCACCTCGCAAGCGGCGAGGCCCGCCAGCCGATGGCGCGACGCGTCGATGCGCGCGAGGATCGTCGGACGCGAGGCCTTGGCGGCCAGCACCTCCGCTTCGGCGCGCGCCGCGTCGAGTTCCGTCGTCAAGCCACCCGAGAGCCGCGCCCGTTCGAGCGCCAGCGCGTCCTCGAGCAGCGCCAAGCCCGCCTCGAGCGCGCGCAGTTCGCCCTGCGCCCCGCGCAGGAGCGCGCGTTCGCGCGCCAGCTCGGCCACGAGCGCGTCGGCCGCCATGCGGCTCAGCTCGATGGCGAGCTCCACCGCCTCGTCGGCGGCCGCCACCTCGGCGTCGAGGCGACCCCAGGCGTCGATCTCCCAACTGAACTCGACTCCTCCGGAGTAGAGAGGATCGACTCCGCCCAGGAAGGCGCCACCGGGACGGTTCTCGCTCGTCTGCTGCAACGCGGCTCCGGCCGTCAAGTTCGCCTGCACTTGGCGCGCGCCGGCGGCCACGCGGCGCTCCTCGCGCGCCACCTCGACGCGCAGGCGCGCGGCGCCCACGCTGGGCGACGAGGCGAAGGCGAGCTCGACCAGCGCGTCGAGCGCCGGATCCTGGAACTCCCTCCACCACGCGCCGGGCGCGGTCGCGCTCGCGCCCAGGAGTTCCTCGCGCCACGCGACCGTCGCGCGCGGCTCGATGGACTCGATCGGCGGCGGCGTCGCGCCGCAGCCGAGCATCGACGCCAGCGCGCAGATGCCCGCCACGGCGCGCCATGCGGCGCATCCGCTCACTGACCGCCTCCAGCGTCGACGAATACGTCCATCTGCATGCCCGGTCGCACCGACAAGCGCGCCGGATCGAAGGCGTAGACGACCTGCAGGACGCGCGTGTCGACCCGCTCGGTGCTCTCGCCGGTCAACGAGCGCTTTGGGAGGACGTAGGGCTCGCTGCGCACGAACTCGAGGTCGACCGAGAGCTCGCGGTTGCCGCGCACGAAGGCGCGCGCCGCGGCGCCATCCTTGAAGCGCCAAGCGTCGCTCTCGTCGATGTCGACGCGCACATGCAGGCGCGACAAGTCGCCGAGCAGCAACAGCGGCCGCGCGGCGACTCCCGCGGGCGCGTACTCGCCCGGCCGCACCTCGACCTGCAGCACCACGCCGTCGATGGGCGATCGTACGGCCGTGCGATCGAGGTCCGAGCGCGCGGCGGCGACTGAAGCCTCGCTCGCGGCGAGCCGCGCGCGAGACATGGCGAGCTCGGGCTCCCAAGCCGGCAGGGAAGCCTTGTCGAGCTGGGAACGCACCTCGAAGAGCCGCGCCTCGGCGATGGCGACGGCGCTCCTGCGGCGATCGAGTTCCTGCTGCGCGACGGCGCGCTTGTCGGCCACGCCTTCCACCAGCGACAGCTGCGTGCGCGCCTCGGCGAGCTGCGCATCGGCCACGGACACGGCCGCGCGCCAAGGCGGTAGATCCTCCGCGCGCGGCTGTGCGACGAGGCGATCCAGCTCGGCGCGCGCCACCACGACGGCGCTCTCGGCCACCTGCAACGCGGCGCGCTCCTTGCGATCGTCGACCGCGAACAACAAGTCGCCTCGCGCGACGCGCGAGCCGACCTCCACCTCGAGCCGCGCGACGACGCCGCCCACTTGCGCGCCGATGGCGATGTTGCGGCTCCGCGCCTCGACGATGCCGGCGCCCGCGATGGTGGTGGCGAAGGGCGCGCGCGCGGGCTCGGCGACGGGCCGGGCCACGGGGACCGCCTGCGAGCTGTTGGCGGCCGTGTGGATGGCGAAGGCCAGTCCGCACAGGGAGAGGACCGGCAATAGGTACTTGACCAGCATGGTGGCGGGGCTTTCGTGGGTGCGGTGGATCTTGGCGCTGCGCTTCAGCGGGATGCCGCGCTCGGCGCGTCCACGCCGACGATGGCGCCGTCGTTCATGCGCGCGATGCGATCGGCGAAGTGGTAGGTGCGGCTGTCGTGCGTGACGATGACCAAGGCGCGCCCCGGCGCCACGGCCACCTCGCGCAAGAGCTCCATCACGCGCCGGCCGGTGTCCTGGTCGAGCGCGCTGGTCGGCTCGTCGCACACGACGAGGCGGGGCGCGTGGACGAGGGCGCGCGCGATGGCGACGCGCTGCTGCTGGCCGCCCGACAATTGCGAAGGCAGCGACCGCGCGCGATCGGCCAGGCCCACGCGCTCGAGCATCGCCTCGGCGCGCTGCACGGCGAGCTTGCGCTTCTCGCCCAGCACGAGCAGCGGCACGGCCGCGTTCTCGGCGGCGGTCAGCGCCGGCAGGAGGTTGTACTGCTGGAACACGAAGCCCGTCGTGCGGCCGCGATGCAGCGCCTTGGCGCGGCCCTTGAGCGCCTTGACGTCCGCGCCATGGACCACGACCTCGCCACGGTCTTGGTCGAGGATGCCGGCGATGATCGAGATGAGCGTGGTCTTGCCGCAGCCCGACGGCCCCACCAGCATCATCAGCTCGCCCGAGCACACCTCGAGATCGACGCCGCGCAGCGCGTGCACGGACTCCTCGCCCGACCCGTAGGTCTTCCACACCCCGCGGCAGCGCACCGCCAGCGGCGCGCTGCCGGATCCTTCGAGTCCATCCATCGCGCCCTCCATCATGACTTGAACACCAGCGCCGGGTCGACCCTCAGCACGCGCCACAACGCGACGCCGCCGGCCAACGAGGCGCAGACGAGGATGGCGAGCAAGCCCACCAGCGGGACCTGCCACGGCATCTGGAAGGCGAGGCCGGTGCCCTCGGCGAAGACGCCGGTCAACGCCGCGCCTCCCGCCCCGATGCCGTAGCCGACCAGCGACACGACGCACAGCTGGACGAACACCATGCGAGCGAGGAGCGCGTCGGAGGCGCCCATCGCCTTGAGCGCCGCGTAGTGGCGCAAGTTGTCGAGCACGAACATGTAGAAGGTCTGGCCCGCCGCCAACACGCCCACGACGAAGCCGAGCAGGATGGTGAAGCCGAAGTTGACGAGGATCCCAGTCTTGTCGAGCACGTAGCTCATCGTGGCGTCCTCGAACTCCTTGGGCGTGCGCGCCTCGAGCCCGGTGCGTTGCTCGATCCTCAGCGCGACCACGGCGGGATCCTCGCCCGAGCGGCAACGCGCCAGCACGTAGCCCGTCATGCGTCGATCGGGCGGCGCCACCTGCAGGGCGCGCGAGTAGGTCGTGTACACCAGCGGATCCCAGAAGAACTCCGGCGACGAGCGGAAGGTGCCCACGACCTCCAATCCGTGGTCGCGCACGCCCACGGTGTCGCCCACGCGCAAGGGACGCGGCCCCTCGCCGTCGAGCCCTCGCTTGAGGAGCAGACCGTCGCCGACCTGGTCGGCGTGCACGATCACCGCGCGGTCGCGGCGCAGGTCCTCGAGGCGTCCTGAGACCATCTCTGGCGGCCCGCCGACCAGCGAAGCGTCGTCGAGCCCGATCAAGCGCGTCGTCACGCGCGTTCCATCCGGCAAGCGCAGGTTCAACCAGCCCTTGTACATCGGCACGGCCCACTCGACGCCGTCGACGCCGCGCACCTGGTACAGGGCGCGCTCGAGCATGGGCTTGTTGTCCTCGGTGAAGACGAGTTGCGGATCCATGACCCACAAGTCGGCCGCGCCCGTGTCGCGGATCCACGAACCGGTGCGCAGCGTGTAGCCGGCGAAGATCGAGGACTGCTGCGTCACGAGCAGCGCCGCGAAGGCGAGCCCCGCCACCAGCGCGATGTACTTGAGCCGATCCCCAAGCAGCATCTTGAGCGCGATGCCGATCACGCGCGGCTCCTACTCGCCGCCGGGCGCCGCGCCGTAGGCGCGATCCACCCGGCGAGCGCCGCGTCGACGAGCTCGCGCGCGGTGGATCCAGCCGAGCGCCACGGCACGTCCGGCGAAGGCCCGAGGATCGCGTGCAGCGCGACGACGCCATGCGCGGCGCCCCACAGCGCCTGCGCCAAGGCGTCCACCCCGCCGGGACGCCGCGTCAAGTCGCCCTGCTCCAGCGCCGCGCGCACGGATGCGCGCAGCAGCGCGTAGCACGCCAAGGCCGGGTCGTCCTCCGCGCGAGCGGCCGAGATGCGCCGCAGCTCCTCGGGTGGGATGGGTGTCAGGAACATCAGCCGGAACTGGGCTGGACGATCCAGCGCGTACTGGATGTAGGCGCGCGCCATGCCGCGCAAACGCGCCAGCGGTGCGTTCGCCCGCGCGGCGTGGCGCATGCCAGCCAAGAGCTCCGCCACGTCCTCGGCGCACAGCTGGCGCAACAAGTCCGCCTTGTCGGCGAAATGCGAGTACAGCACCGGCGCGCTGCAACCGACCTCGTCGGCGAGGCGCCGCATGGTCGCGCCCTCGACGCCATGGCGCGCGAACAGCGTCCGCGCCGCGTCCAGGATGCGGGCACGGCGCTGGGCGAGCTGGCGTTGGCGTCGTGTGGTGGTGCTGGCCATGGGCGCGCGCAATGAGCTAACAGTGTTAGGATTCCTAACGCCGTTAGCAAGCAGGCGCGCGCCTTCGCGCCCCGCTCTTCGCGGCCAGCCTGGCCGCGAGCCGCTCACTTGAACACGATCGCCGGCTCGAGCTTGATCACCTTGCGCAGGGACAGGATCGCCACCAGCGAGCAGATCACGGCCACGGCCGCCGCGGAGATCAGCAGGATCTGCCACTGCAGTCGGAAGGCGAGCTCCGAGTTGCGCGAGATGATGCCGAAGGTCGAGGCGACTCCCACGCCGAGGCCGTAGCCGACCGCGCCGACGAGCAACGCCTGCAGGAGCACCATCGACAACAGCGTCCACGCGGTGGCGCCCATGGCCTTGAGGGCCGCGAACTGCCGCAGGTTGTCGATCGTGAAGTTGTAGAAGGTCTGCCCCGCGATGGCGGTTCCCACGAGGAAGCCCAGCAGCACCGCCGTGCCGAAGTTGATCGGGATGCCGGTGTACTTGAGGTAGTAGTACACCGAGCGCCACTTGAACTCGTTCGCCGGCAGCGCAACCAGGCCCGTCTGCCGCTCGATGCGCGCGCACAGCTCCTCGAGCGCTTCGCCGGGCTTGGCGCCCGCCACGATGAACGACAAGAGCTTGCGCTCGCGTGGCGCGAAGGAGACGGCGCGCGAGTAGGTCGTGTAGACCACCGGCTGCGACTGAAAGGTGCGCCCGTTGCGGCAGATCCCGACGACGACCGCGCGATGGTCGTTGAGCTCGAGCACGTCCCCCACCTTGAGCGGGATCGGCGGGCCCCCGGCGGGATCAGGCTTGGCGAGCCGCCCGCGCGCCCCGTTCTCGTCGACGATCACGCCCTCAGCTCGGCGCAAGTCCTCGAGGCGCCCCTCGACCATCGTCGGCGGCCCGCCGACCAGGGTCGCGTCGTCGAGCCCGAACAGGTTGACCGTCTGGAACCGCCCGTCGGCCAGCCGCGCCTTGAGCAGTCCCTTGTAGAAGGGCATCGCCCAATCGACCCCCTCCACGCCACGCACCGCGTAGAGCTTCGTGTCCTGCATCGGCTTGACGTCGTCGATGTACTGGACCTTCCTGTCCATCACCCACATCTGCGGGTAGCCCGCATCCGCGACGGCGCTGAAGGTGCGGAACATGATGCCCGTGAAGACGGACATTTGCTGGGTGATGAGCAGGGAGGCGAAGGCGACGCCGAGGATGATGCCTAGGTAGCGGCCGCGGTCGCCGACGAGCATCTTCAGGGCCACGAACCACATCGCGCGCAGAGATTAGTGGATGCTGGCCCCTATGGCTGTGCGAATCCCGCGTCGTTCCGACGCGAAATTTCCGCTGTGCATGCTGCATCGGCCCCGGTCCCGATCGTCCATATTCTTCAGGTCATCTCGCACGGTCTGCACCGCCACGCGCCCCCGAAAGCCCTCACTGGCGTCGGAGACTGCTTGCGGGGCCGTGACGAGGCAAAGTCAGGCCCAGGACCCACCGCCGGGGGTGACAAAGTCGCGGAAGGGCTACGGCCTTGCGTGTTTGGAGAGGGCCGAAGCACGAGGTGGACCGCGAGCGTCTTCTCGAGGCACCGAGTTCCCTGCCGCACCCTTGCCGCTGGCCCTGCGCCAACAGCCCTCGCCCTGGCTTGCCGTAGGCGGCCCGGGTGCGCGCAGGACCGACGCAGTCCGGATCCGCCTCCAGAGCTTGGAAGTTCAACCCAAGACGCATGGCGCGGGTTCCGTGTGGCAGCCAACGCGGGGATTCCGGCGTGACATGCGACGGGAGCTCGTCCATACGCGCACAATCACCGGGGCCAGCATCCAAACCCTGCCCGCCCCCGTGCCTCCCTCCCCCCCGCGCCACTGGTCCATCCGCTTGCTGCTGCTCCCCGTCCTGGGCATGACAGCCGCCATCCTGCTCCTGCACGAATCGCCCGCCGACCGAGCCTTCCTCTCGTGGCTGTGGGACGCCAAGGCGCGCGTCTTCCCGGCCAAGCAGCACTGGTTCTTCAAGACCGTGGTGCACGAGGGGATGAAGGACGCCGTGATCGCGCTGGGGGTGGTGGCCTTGGGGATGCTGGTCGGCAGTTGGCGACTTGCGACCCTGCGGCCGTGGCGCAGGCCGCTCTTGCTGGTGGTCGTTTGCGTGGCGGTCGTGCCGGCCTTGGTGGGGTGGATGAAGTCGATTTCACCGCGGCATTGCCCGTGGGACCTCGCGCTGTACGGCGGCGCGGAGCCGTGGGCCAGCCTGTGGGAGCCGCTGCCCGCGGGTTCTCAGCCGGGCAAGTGCTTCCCCAGCGGGCACGCCTCGGGCGGGTTCTCGCTGCTGTCGTGCTGGCTGGCGCTGCGGCCGACGCGGCCGGCGCTGGCGCGCGTGGTGCTCTTGGTGGCGCTCGCCTACGGAGGCGCGATGGGACTAGCGCGTTGCGCCATGGGGGCGCACTTTCCCTCGCACGTCGTCGGCTCGCTCTGCGTGGCATGGACGGTGTGCGTGCTGGCCGCGCGTCTCGTGCTGCCGGAGGCGCTGGAAGTTCAGCCGGCCAGCGCGTGCAGGCGGGCGTAGCCGCCGTTCTTCGCCAACAGCTCGTCGTGCGTGCCGATCTCGACGATGCGGCCGGCCTCGAGCACGACGATGCGATCGGCGCGCCGGATGGTGGAGAGGCGGTGGGCCACGACGAGCACCGTCTTGCCCTGCATGAGGCGCTCGAGCGACTCCTGCACGACGCGCTCGCTCTCGTTGTCCAGCGCGCTGGTGGCCTCGTCGAGCAGCAGCAAGGGTGCTTCCTTGAGGAAGGCGCGCGCGATGGTGATGCGTTGGCGCTGGCCACCCGACAAGCGCGAACCCGCGTCGGCTACATTGGTCGCGTAGCCGTCGGGCAGCGCGGAGACGAAGTCGTGGATGCCGGCGAGGCGCGCCGCGCGCTCGACCTCCTCGCGCGTCGCGTCGGGCTTGCCGTAGCGGATGTTCTCCTCGATGCTCGCGTGGAACAGGAAGGGCTGCTGGGAGACGAGCGCGTACTGCTCCGTCCACGAGGCGAGCAGCATGTCGCGCAAGTCGCGGCCATCGACCTTGACGGCGCCCGCGGTGGGATCGACGAAGCGCGCCACCAAGTCGATCAGCGTGCTCTTGCCGGACCCGGAGCCTCCCACGAAGGCGACCGTCTCGCCGGGTTGGATGCGCAAGTCGATGCCACGCAGCTCGAAGCCGTCCTCGGCGCCGTAGCGGAAGCCGACACCTTCGAAGGCGAGGCCGGAGCCCAGGCCGGAGATCGACGCGGCGCCCGGACGATCGACCACGTCGGGCTGGTGCGCGAACAGTTCCTCGATGCGATCAGCAGCGCCCGCGGCTTCCTGCGCGCTGTTCAAGGAACGCACGAGGTCCTTGACCGCCTGGTACACCGCCGCGATCGACAGGAAGAAGGTCGTGACGCCCTTGGGATCGGAGAACTGGCCGACCTCGAAGGTCAGCCAACCCACCATCACGATCATGAAGCCGATGCCCGCGTGGCTGGCGAACATGGTCCACGCCTGCGCGATCCCCTGCGCGCGCACCATCTTCATGGTCTGGCGGGCGTACTCTTCGTTGGCACGGCGGTAGCGCTCCTGCTCGCGCCGCTCCGCGCCATAGGCCTTGACCGTGCGCACGCCCGAGAACATCTGCGTCAGCAGCTGGACGCTCTCGCCCAACTGGCCCAGCGAGCGATTGCTTCCACGGCGGATGCGGCGAGTCTGCTTCCAGAGCGGGATGGCAAGCAGCGGCAGCGCCAGCACCACCGCCAAGGTCGGCCAAGGCGCGACCACCGCCGCGACCAGCAAGGAGGCCGCGACCATCAACGGTTGCTGCACCAATTCCTTGAGCGCGCTGTTGAGGATCGCCAGCGTCGTGCTCGTGTCGGAGGACAGTCGCGACAGCAGATCGCCGAAGTGGCGCTGTCCGTGGTACGAGATCGACAGCCCCATCAAGTGACCAACGATGCGCTCGCGCAGGTCGACCACCAAGCGCAGCGCGAGCCAGCGCGACAGCACGAGGAAGGCGTACTGCGCCAAGGCCGCGACCAAGCCGGCGCCGGCCGAAAGCAAGGCGACGCGCCACAAAGACGCCATCGGCTCGTCGCCGCCAACGATCCAGCCATGGAGCGTCCCCACCGCACCGCTCCACCACATCTCCTTCGACGCACCGTCGCCTTGCGCGTAGCCCGGGAAGAGGATGTCGATGGCCGGATAGACGAGCAGCACCACCGAGCGTTGGCCCAAGGCGGAGATCCAGCCCAAGGCCACCAAGACGACGAAGGCGCCCCACTGCGCGCGGATGTGCGGCGCCAACACGCGCCAAAGAGTTCCCAGACCCATCTTAGCCGCGCATTCTGGCCTGAAGCGCGCCCGCGGGCCAAGCCTGCGCCGCGCAAATGGGCGCGGGCCGCGCGCCTCGCTTGGAGGTGCGCGGCCCGCGCGAGGATTCAAGGCGGCGAACCATCGAGGCCAGGTGGCCTTCGCGGCTCGGACCTGGACCTCCTGGTCACCCGGGTTCAGAGCCCTTCGATCTTGGCGCCCTTCGTCGACTGCACGCCGAACGCGTTGAAGGCCACGCGCGTCCAGTCGTCGGTCAGGAGCTCGATGTGCTTGGGCTCGGCGAGGTTCAGCGGGCGCGACGGCGGGGTGCGACGCTTGACGCGCGTGATGTACCAACCCTGCGGACCCTCGAACGGCCCGGCGATCGTGCCCTCGGCCTGGTCGAAGAACACGAAGTCGGTCAGCGAGAAGCCCGTGACCCACTCGCGGTAGCGCGTCTCGCCCACGAAGCCCACGAGGTCGTTCCTGTAGCGCAGGCCGAAGCGTCCCTTGTTCTTCATCGACACGTCCGAGCCGCGCTTGCCCTGGCCTTCGGGGGAAGGCGGGTCCCAGTACTCGCTGGCCTCGGCGATCAGCTCGTCCCAATACACGGCCGGGTCCTTCTCGGCGACCGGATCGGCGGCGTGGCGACGCTGCTGGTCCTCGAGCTGCTGCTTGAGCTGCTTGGCGCGCTGCTCGGCCCAATTCCAGCCGTCGTCCTTCCACTTGAAGTTGGGGATGTCGAACGCGCTCACGAGCAGCACGTCGACATCGACCTGGCCGAGGCCCATGACCTTGTTGGCGCGGTCGAGGTGGTCGCGCAGCACCTTGGCGATGTCGCCGTTCTCCTGGCGCGCCAGCTCGGACTTCTTGAAGCGCTTGAACGACTCGAGCAGGCACCAGTACTCCTGGAAGCTCTCGGCCGAGGGGAACAGGTACTCCTGCGTGGCGAGGATGTCGATGGTGAAGTAGGTCCCCTCCATCGTCTTCTTCAAGTCGCGGACGGCCTGCTGCTCCTCGTCGCGCGTCAGCAAGATGCCTTCGCCGGCGGCGCGCAACGCGTCGCGCGTGGCGATGGTGGTGGCGAACCACTCCTTGGCCTCGCGGATCTCGGTCTCCGCCAGGGTCGGCGCCACCTTGGCCCACATGTCGGTGGTGCCGACGACCAGTTCGGGCACCCCATCGCCGTCCTTGTCGCCGGTCAGGATCAGGTCCGGCGGCAAGCCGTCGAACGCCGTCTTGTAGCCGACGGTCGCGAAGCAAGCATCGCGCACGATCTGGCGCATCATCTGCGTGTAGATCGGATCCTCCTTGGACAGCGGTTCGCCGGTCTTCTCGGCGTACTCGCGGCGCATCTTGTAGCTGTCGAAGGCGTCCTGGATCATCGCATCGCCGCTGTCGGCGCGCACGGCTTCGACCGTCGTCTCGGGCCAGTTGGCCGGATCGTCCGGGAAGAACACGCGATCGAACAAGAGCGTCTGGCGCAGGTTCTCGCGGTACCAGTCGAGGTTGCGGAAGGCGCGCGCCACCTCCGCCTCGGCGTTGAGCGTCGGATAGCTCTTCACGAAGTCGTCGATGGTCTTCTGGTACTCGTTGGTGAACTCCTCTTCGGGGAGCGCCACCTGCTCGCGCACGAGCGACAGCTGCTGGTCGTACAACTTGCGGTACGCCGCCACGACCTCCTCGGTCTGGTAGAGCAGCGCCTTCTGCGCCTCGCGCTCGTCGCGCAACGCGACCACGCGCTCCTCGGCCGTGGCGTACGGCTTGTCCTTCTCGCGCGCGGCGATCGCGGCCTCGGCGGCGGCGTCGAGCCGCGCGGCATTCTGGCCGTCGATCTCCTTGAGGGCCGCGCCCTGCGCGCGACGCGCGAGTTCGTCTTCGATGATCAAGGCCACGCGCTGCATCTCCACCTGCAGGCGACCTGCGCCGTAGATGAGGAAGCGTTGGATTTCGATGTCGGGCACGCGCACGCCGTTGACGACCAGCGGTGCTCCGAAGATCGAGCCGGCGTCGCCAGCCACGGACGCGGGACCGACACCCTGCGCGGCTGCGACGGGGGCGGAGTTGGCCGCGCCGAGGACTAGCGCAAGGGCGGCGAAGTAGGATCGAGTCTGCATGGTGTCGCTTGGTGTGTGTCCGGTGCGCTGCGCCACCCGCGGCGGGTGGGCCACGCGGCAGTTGGCGGTGCGTCGGGAACGTGGATGCTCGGGAGGAGGGCGTCGAGGGCAGATGTCGCGGCACCTGCCCGCCCACCACCGCAGGCGGTTTGGGGCGCACAGGATACGGACTCCCCCCCCGGCCCGTGAGCGGCTGTTTATGGCGCTGTCCCGGCTCTGGGGGCTGATCTGGATCGGCAGCCAAGGCTTGGAGGCACTGAGATTTCGTCCCAAGCTCGGGCTCCGAGCGGCATTCCTGTTAGCAAGTTTGTAAGATCGCCAGTTAAGGCCGGTTCGATCCCAAGCACCCCTCGACCTGAGGTGCTTTCGGGGTTACACCCTGCCCAACGGACGCGACAGCCCCCCGGTTGCGCCGCACCCGAATCGTGGAGGTACCCGCATGGCTCGCTTGATGCTCTACGCCCCGCGCACGATGTCCCTGATCAGCGAGCTGCACCACGCGGCTCTGCCACACGACCCCGAAGCGTACGAGCGCCTGCACCAAAGCCTGCGTCAAGGCGCCCACAGCCCCTACTCGCATCTGCAGTTGACGCCACAAGGCGCCATCTTCGCCAACCCGCCCGAGAATGGCGGCGCGAGCCTCGCGACCTGTCTCCCGGACCGCATCGTCTTCCGCGAGGAACTGTCGAGCCTGACCCACGACGACTTCGCCGCGCGCGTGCGCGCGGTGGCGCGCCAGTTCTGCGCCTTGCGCGAACTGGGCGAGTACACCCAACAGACCGTCACCGTGCGGACCTTGGTCAATCCACAGGCCTTCGACGACTCGCGCGCCTACCTGAAGCACGCCGTGTTCGGCTTCGACGACGAGATCGAAGCCGGCTTCGGCCGCCCCGCCGCCCTCTTCGGGCTGCGCCTCGTCTTCCCGCCGACCGAAGAGAGCTCGGCCACGCACGCCTTGCGCATCGAGTCGTGCGCGGCCGATCCGCGTTCGCTGTACCTCGAGGACCACGCCACCTTCTCGGGTGCGCGCAACGACGGATTGCTGGACGCGGTCGAAGCGAACATCCTCGAGACCTACCGCTTCGTCACCGAGTCGACGATGCGCTTCCTCGCCACCTTCGACATCGTCGTGCCGCCGCCCGAGCGCGACGAGGCTGGCGAGGATCTGGACGACGGTCCCAACTGAAGGCCGCCAGCGTTCGAGACGGCTCGAATCTGCGCAGGGCGCTGAGGGGTGCATGCGTCGCGTGCGCGTGACTTGCGCGCG
>Ga0172372_10009284_pt1 | contig 12810 bp, 12 predicted proteins | sample LakKiv5m_2_FD_114544 | JGI IMG/M metagenome (GOLD analysis project Ga0172372, IMG submission 114544) | Freshwater microbial communities from Kabuno Bay, South-Kivu, Congo - kab_092012_9.5m | ecosystem: Environmental > Aquatic > Freshwater > Lake | place: Democratic Republic of the Congo...
ACACCTCCACTCGCATCAACTGCGGCAAAAACAGACTGGAGAGGGACAAGGTGAGATAGCCATGCGCGATAGTGCAACCGAACGGTCCCTCGCGAGCGCGCTCGGGATCCACATGGATCCATTGGTGGTCACCGGTTGCTTCAGCGAACGCGTTGATACGACCCTGCTCGATCTTCTCCCACGGCGTTGCACCAAGATCGCGCCCGACCGCTGCCGTCAGCGCTTCGATCGATTTGAAGACGGTCGTCATGGATGTTGACTCGATACGGACAGGACTTCACCGGTCAAGTAAGACGCCAGATCGGAAGCCAGAAAGATCATGACGTTGGCAACTTCCCACACTTCAGCCGGCCGACCAAAAGCCTCTCGCCGCGCCAACTCGCCCAACAACTCGGGTGTCGTCGTCTTAGCGAGAAACGCGTGCATCGCGATCGACGGCGCAACCGCATTGATTCTGACGCCAAACGGCGCCGCCTCGATGGCGGCGCAACGAGTCAAGGCCATCACGCCGGCCTTGGCCGCTGCGTAATGCGACTGACCCGACTGAGCACGCCATCCCAACACCGACGCGTTGTTGACGATCGCACCGCGACCGCGCGCCTGCATGTGCGGCAGGATCGCCCGCGTCATGCGCATCACGCTCGTGAGTGACACATCAATGACGCGTGACCACTCTTCATCCTTCATGTCGACGAGGTTCGCCGTACCGCCGAGTCCCGCATTGTTGATGAGTACATCGACGTGACCTAGCGTCGACACCGCAGCGCTGACCAGTGCATCGACATCACCTTGCGAGGTGACGTCGCAGGGGCGACTCCAGACGCGGTCCGGACCGATCGCTTTGAGTCGCTCGACCGTCTCGTTCAGGCGACGCTCGTGGATATCACTTACGAAGATTCGAGCGCCCTCTTCGACCGCTCGTTTGGCCGCCGCAAACCCAATACCAGTGCCCGCGGCCGCCGTGATCAATACGTTTTGGCCTGCGAGCAAATTTCGCCCTGCCGGATAGGGTGGCGGTTGCGGCAAGGACGTTGCTTCAGCGGTCACCGCGCGCCTCCTTCGGCAAGCCCAAAGCGCGCTCAGCGACGATGCTGCGCTGGATCTGATTCGTTCCGCCGTAAATGGTATCGGCGCGGGAGAAAAGATAGAGGTAGGGAAGATCCGCCAATTCGTAGCCTTCGCCAACACACAGTTCACCTGGCGCGCCGGCGACATCCATCGCGAGCTCGCCGAGCTTCTTGCGCCACGACGCCCAGTGCAGCTTGTAGGTCAACGCTTCGCCGCCGAGCGAACCGGTCGTCGCGCGCGAGAGCATGCGCAGTGCGCTATAACGCATGATTCGAAGTCCGACCCAGGCTTCAGCCATACGCTGCCGAATCAACGGATCACTTGCAGCCCCGTTACTCTTGGCCGCCTCGACAATCCGCTCAAGTTCGTTGCGGAAAGTCATCTGCTGCGCGAGCGTGGAAACCCCTCGCTCGAAGGCAAGCGTACCCATCGCTACCTTCCAGCCTTCTCCTGGCTTACCGACACAGTACTCCGCTTTGGTGCGTACCCCATCAAAGAATACTTCGTTGAACTCGGCATCCCCTGTGATCTGCCGAATCGGTTTGACCGTGACGCCCTTCTGCTTCATCGGCACCAGCAGGTAGGAAATACCCGCAGGGCCCTTCGTACCCTCTTCGGTGCGGCAAACGACAAAACACCAATCAGCGAACTGGGCAAGCGAGGTCCAAATCTTTTGACCGTCGATGACCCACTCGGGACCATTCGGGCCGTGTTCCAGACGAGCGCGAGTACGTACGTTGGACAAGTCTGATCCGGCGTTTGGCTCACTGTACCCTTGGCACCAAAACTCCTCACCTTTGGCGATCGGCAACAGAAAGCGCTCACGCTGCAGATCGTTGCCAAAGTGCAGGATCGTTGGACCAGCGAGTTCAGTGCCTAAATGCCCGACCCGACCGGGGGCACCGCTGCGGGCATACTCCTCGGCAAAGATCACCTGCTCAGCCAGCGAAGCGTCACGCCCGCCGTATTTCTCCGGCCAGCCGATGACACTCCAGCGCGCTTGACCTAATACTCGCTCCCACTCGAGCCGGCGATCGGCGCGGAAGGTCTGACTCATGATGCCGCGGATATCGGCGAACGGCCCTTCCATCTGCTGCTGCAACCAAGATGCGCAGCCCGCGCGGAAAGCCTCTTGTTCGGGCGTGAAACGGATCTTCATGCAACCTCCTTGTCGTCATCGAGACCCATCAAGCGGGCTATGTGCTCGCGATGCACCACCGGTGCGCCGAGCAGGTTGTAGGTCGCGCGGGCTCGTTTGAAAAACAACTGTGCGTCGTATTCCCAGGTGAAACCGATGCCCCCGTGCAACTGGATGGCATTACCGGCCACATCATGAAAACCAGCTGAACAATGTACTTTGACGAGCGCCGCCGCCTCGGCGAGTTCCTGCGCATGGGTCACCGGATCGGCTCGATACTCGTCGACGACGCAGGCGGCGTAGTAAACCGCGGAGCGCGCCGCCTCACAGATGACCATCATGTCGGCGAGCCGGTGCTTGATGGCCTGGAAACTGCCGATCACTCTGCCAAACTGAACGCGTTGCGACACGTAACTCGTCGTCAGATCCAGCACCGCTTGCATCGCACCGAGCTGCTCGGCCGCAACGGCAACCTGTGCGACCTGTACGCCACGCTCGATCGTGCGACCATCGACGTCAGCCGCAAGTAACACGACGTCGCGCACCGACTCAAACGTCAAACGCGCGTAGGGCCGCGTCGTGTCCATCGCCAATTTTTTCTCAACGTGCAGTCCACTGGCTGTTGTATCAATGGCGACTACCGCATAGCCCGAGCGCCCTGCGCGCTGATCCTTGGCAGCAACCACAAAGACATTAGCGACATGTCCGTTCAGTACAAAAGAGGCAACACCGTCGAGTCGTAGACCACCCTGCTCCTCCTGCAAGGTGACATCGATCGCATCGAGACACGCCAGCCCGCGATCACCGGTGATGGCGAGTGCGGCCGTCGCCTCGCCGGAAGCCAGGCGAGCCAGTACGGCGTCGCGCGCCTCGGCTGGGGGACATTCGAGCAAAATGGCACTGGCCAAACCGACCGACGCCAACAAGGGGCCACCATAGAGACAGCGCCCTTGCTCCTCGAGAACGATGGCGAGCTCGACCATACCGAGTCCACTTCCGCCAACCGATTCCGGCAAGGAGAGTCCGGCCCAGCCGAGTTCCTGCGTGATGGTCTGCCATAAACTCGGATCAAAGTTTTCAGCGCTCTCTAAGTCATGACGTAACTGCTGCGAGCCGCAGCGTTCGCTCATGAACTCGCGCGCTGAGTCACGAATCATGTTTTGGTCGTCGGTGAATGAAAACTGCATAATCAGGTTCCCCACACTTTCTTTTGAGGCGGACGTTCTGCCAGTAGCTTACCGATCACCGGGGCCAGCTCGTCTGGCCGCCAGCGAGCTCCCTTGTCGATCGTCGGACCATCATTCCATCCGTTCGCTACGGTGATCCGGCCTCCCTCAAGATCGAACACCACGCCGCTCACATCGCGCGATTGCTCACTGCCGAGCCACACGACGACGGGTGCGATGTTCGCCGGATCCTGTCGATCAAATCCGTCGCTCGGCGCTTTCATCTTTTCCGCAAAAGCCTGCTCCGTCATGCGAGTGCGCGCTGCGGGCGCCAAAGCGTTCGCGGTGATGCCATAGCGCTTGAGCTCCGCCGCTTGCACCAACGTCAAACTCGCGATCCCGCCCTTGGCCGCTGAATACACACTTTGACTGAGGCTCCCCTGCAGTCCGGCGCCGGAACTCGTGTTGATGATGCGCGCATCAACGGCACGACCGGCCTTCTGCTCGCTGCGCCAATGCGCCACGGCATGACTCGTGACGCAAAAATGCCCCCGCAAGTGCACGCGAATGACGGCATCCCACTCATCGACGCTCTGGCTAACAAACATTCGATCGCGAACGAAGCCAGCATTATTCACGACCACATCGAGACGCCCGAACTCCTGTAGAGCCGTTCGGATGATGTTCGCTGCACCATCCCAATCGGCGACATCATCTCCATTAGCAACCGCCTTACCGCCGGCGGCGCGAATTTCGTCAACGACAGCCTGCGCTGTCGACAGATCACGACCTTCGCCACCGAGAGAGGTACCCAAATCATTAACAACGACACTCGCGCCTTCGGCGGCGAATGCCAACGCGTACTCGCGGCCGAGGCCTCGTCCGGCACCGGTGACAACGACCACTCTTCCCTGACAGATTCCCGCCATAAGTGTCTCCGTACAGTGCTAGCGACGCGTCGCGCGCAAATTTTCGATTATCGTGACGTTCGCTTGTCCGCCGCCCTCGCACATCGTCAAAAGTCCGTAACGATCACCGCGACGCTCGAGTTCAGCCATCATCGAGGTCATCAAGCGTGCGCCGGTGGCACCGAGCGGATGCCCCAGCGCGATCGCGCCACCATTGACGTTCACCTTGCCCGGGTCAACTCCGAGCTCTTTCTGCCACGCCAACACTACCGAGGCGAAAGCTTCATTGATCTCAAACAGGTCTATGTCCTGCAGACCCAAGCCGCTACGCTTCAGTACGTGTCGCGTGGCCGGGATGGGCGCTGTCAACATCCACACTGGATCTGCTGCCAACACGCCAAGATGGATGACGCGCGCACGCGGTGTGAGACCGTGTTGTTGCAGTGCTCGCTCCGAAGCGACCAACAGCGAAGCCGAACAATCGGCGATTTGGCTCGCCACAGCCGCAGTCACTCGACCGCCCGGCATCAAGGGCTCGAGAGTCGCCATCTTCTGGAGTGAGGTACCGCGGCGCGGCGTCTCATCACGATGCAGTTCACCAAACGGCGCAATCTCGGTATCGAACAGACCACCATCGATTGCCGCGATAGCCTTCTCGTTACTCGCAAGGGCGAAGAGTTCCATATCCTCGCGACTGATCGTCCACTTCTCGGCGATCATTTCGGCACTACGGAATTGGGATACCTCCTGATCACCGTAACGGGCGAGCCAGCCGGGAGAGTCACGGAACGGATCTCGAAAACCGAGCGCTTGTCCTGCAATCATCGCTTGCGAGATGGGTATCGCATTCATTTGCTGCACGCCACCGGCGACGACCAGATCCTGCGTACCACTCATGACGGCCTGCGCAGCGAAGTGCAGCGCCTGCTGCGAGGAGCCACATTGTCGGTCGACCGTCGTTCCGGGGACATGTTCCGGCAAGCCGCCCACCAACCAGCAAGTACGCGCGATGTCGCCTGCTTGCGGCCCGATGGTATCGACACAGCCGAAGATCACGTCATCCACTGCAGCCGCGTCTATCCCGGTGCGCTGCACGAGAGCTTTCAAAGAATGCGCACCCAGATCGGCCGGGTGGACTGTGGCGAGGCTACCCTTCTTGCGCCCGATCGGCGTTCTTACCGCGTCGACGATATAAGCTGCACTCATCCCTCAAGCTCCTCTCGGCAGCGAACGGCCGAACAATTGATCCGGACCAAGCTCGATCCGCTGCTGCATGAGTGCTTCATGCAAACTCCTGAAATGCGCCGAACGGCCGCCGTGCAAGCCGCTCAAAGCCCAACTGCGCTTGGCATAGAACTGCAGGTCGAGCTCCCACGAGTAGCCCATCGCGCCGTGAACCTGAATCGCCGTTCGAGCGGCGAGATCCGCAGCATCGCGAGCAGCAATCGCAGCGTGCGCCACCCGCGCCTCCAGCCACCTGGCATCCATATCGGTCGGCGGTGAGAGTCCACCGCCCAACGACCCGGCCGCGGAATAGACCACCGGTCGGGCGAACTCGATCTTGATTTGGACGTTGGCGAGCTGATGCTTCACCGCTTGATTGGCACCGATCGCTTTGCCGAACTGCTTTCGCTCGAGCGAATAGGCGACGGCCAGCACATTCATTCGATCTGCAAGGCCGATCAACTGCGCTGCATCGAACACGGCAGCGTATCGACGCGCCTCGCGCCATAAGGACGGGATGCTTGCATCACGAGACACCGCAATCGGCTCAACTGCGCGAGCGCGCAACTGCGTCAAACGACGCAACGGATCAACACTCTCGCGAGCTACCAACTCGAACTGATCGACGGAATACAAAGCGAGCGAGGTCTCGCTGTCGGCAGTGAGGACAAAGTCGGAGGTATCGATCCCTACCACTAAATCACTGTCGGGCCATCGCAAGGCAATGCCGGCTCCTCCGATCGCCGCCTGCAACACCGCGTCAGCACGCGGGTCGAGAGCCGCCAATGAGGCTAACAAGGGCAGCGCGACACCGGCCGTTTCCACTAATGGCTCAGGTAACGCCGCTCGACCAGCCTCCTCCGCCAGCAACACGAGATCGACGGGGCGCAAACCCAGCCCGCCCTGCGCTTCGGGAACCAGCGCCGCATCAAACCCGAGTTCTTTGATTCGCTCTCTCCGGGTCGCACAAGCCGCCTTGAAACTCGCTGCATCGCGCGACTCGGCGGCACGACGCAGATCAGCTCCTGTGCACAGATCGTCGAGCAAATCACGCAACGACTGCGCAGCCAGTCGTTGATCCTCGTCGAAGGTGAACTGCATGGGATTAGACCTTCGGCATCCCGAGCACACGCTCGGCGATGATGTTGCGTTGAATTTCGTTGGCGCCGGCGTAGATCGGTCCTGCTAAAGAAAAAAGGAAACCATCCATCCAGCGCATCGCTTCGCGCAAGTCTTCTTGCGCCGACTCGCCCAGCCGATCACGCAACTCGGCGCGCGCACCGAGCAAACTAACCGCCGCGCGATGCATGTTCAGGTCGAGCTCAGACCAAAAAACCTTGTTCAGGCTCGCTTCGGCGCCAATGGAACCGCCAGACATTAAATGCGATGCGGTCATGTAGGTCGACAACGCATACGCTTCCGCATCCATCCAGCATTGTGTGACGCTCGCTAGCAGTCCCGGATCAGCATCGGACTGCGCACGTCGAGCCAACTCGACGAGTCGTTGCGCCGTGCGCTGGAATCGAGCGGGACTTCGCAGCATGAGCCCGCGCTCGAAGCCCGCGGTTGCCATAGCAATTGACCAGCCCTGCCCCTCGGTACCGATGAGATTCGTCACCGGGATACGCGCATCTTCGAAGAAGATCTCCGCGAAGCCCGCCTCACCGTCCAGCTGTGGAATGCCTCGCACGCGCACACCCGGTGTGTCGAGCGGGAAGACGATATAGGAGAGACCACGATGTCGCTCAGACGCCGGGTCCGTGCGAAACAAGGCAAAACCCCAATCGGCGAACACCGCACGTGTCGACCAGATCTTGTGTCCGTTGACGACGTAATGATCGCCATCACGTATGGCAGTAGATCTCAGCGCTGCGAGATCCGAACCCGCTTGTGGCTCCGACCAAACCTGGGCCCAAATGTCCTCGCCCGAGGCCAGCCGCGGGAGAAATCGCGCTTTTTGCTCGTCGGTGCCGTATTCCATTAGGGTGGGACCGAAGAGGAATACGCCATTTTGATTGACACGCCCTGGCGCATCAGCACGGTAGTACTCTTCCTCGAAGATCAACCACTCAATCAGATCGAGCCCGCGACCGCCGAACTTCTCAGGCCAAGTCACCATGCTCCAGCGACCCGAGTGCAGCGTGCGCTCCCATTGCCGATGTGCTTCGAAACCCTCCGCCGTGTCGTACGAGGCCAACGGCGTTTTCGGAACGTTCGTCTGCAACCACTCGCGCACCTCCTGCCGAAGGGCGCGTTGCTTGACCGTATATTGAAGTTCGATGGACACGGCGCTCAGAACCTCGCGGGCGCCTTGCCCTCGACGAAGGCGTCGCGCGATTTCTGGGAGTCGGGACTCATGTACATCTCGAGCGTGAAGCCCTGCTCGAAACGATATGAAAGATCGACATCGCGAGGCTCTATGCCGTTGAGCGACTCCTTCGCCAGCACGAGCGCTCGTCGACTCTTCGATGCGATGACATCGCAAAACTCGCGCGCCGTCGCGAGAAAGTCCGCGCGCGGTACCAACTTCTCGATGGCGCCGAGTCGATAGGCCTCTTCGGCGGGACAGCGCCCGCCCGTAAAAAATAGCGCCCGAACTTTATGCAGGGGCAACATCCGCGACAGATGCGAAGCGCCGCCCATCGCACCGCGGTCGATCTCCGGCAGTGAGAAAAATGCATCGTCTGCTGCGATCACGACATCACTCGCGCCGCAGATGCCGATGCCACCGCCGATGATGAAACCATGAACCGCCGACACCACCGGCACCTCGCAAGCACGAATCGCACGAAAGGTTAAGTAGTTGCCGCGGTTCACATCGACGATACGATCCGGGTGCGCCTGCAATTCTTTGATATCCACTCCCGCACAAAAACCCTTGGTCTCGGAGTAGATCATCACGCAACGTACGTCCGGGTTGCGACCGGTCTCTTCAATCGTACGAGCGAGTGCTAGCCAACCCTCTGAATCGAAGGCATTGACCGGAGGGTGCGCGAGCACAATCTCGGCGACTTTATCTCTAATATCGACCCGGATCGGCATGACCTCAACCTCCTGCAAGGCGATGCAAACGCTGCTGTGCGTCGTCGACCATGCGTGTAATCCATTCTTCGCAACTCGGCAGATCACCTAGAATGCCTGCCACCATTCCCGTCGACATCACACCCTCGGCGGGACGACCCTGGATCATCGAACGCTCGATCAGCACCGGCGAATTCGCCGCCATCAGTGCCTGACCAAACGACAGCCCGCTCTCCCGTTGCATACCGCGCGCCGCAGCCACGAGTTCGGCGACGCTCGCACCGGTGCGCTGCTTGAGTAACCAAGCATTCTTGAGCGCCGATACCAGTAACGACAGTGAACCGGCGTTCTCGACTTCTGAGAGGACCTCGTTTCGCAGCAGGCGATGCTGCAAGCCATCGAGTCGAGTCGTCAGTACGATGTCATCGAGACCCGCGCCCACGTAGCGCGACTTGGTCACCTCGGGTACCGGGCAATCTCGCGTCATCAAGAAACGCGTTCCCATCGCGACACCCGCAGCACCGTAGGCAAGCGCGGCAGCGAGACCTCGTCCGTCGAAAAACCCGCCGGCTGCGATGACCGGTACCTTCACCGCGTCTAGGACCTGCGGCAGCAAGAGCGTGGTGGGTACCGAACCCGTATGACCGCCACCTTCACCACCCTGGATGGTGATCGCGTCGACTCCGATCTCCACCATTTTCTGAGCATGTCGCAATGCACCGACGGTCGGCATACAGACGATGCCAGCGTCGCGAAAGCGACGGATGATGTTCTTATCGGGTCCACGGCCAAAACTCACTGCGCGCACTTTGGCGGCGATGATGGTATCGACGATCCGTGCGGCGCCCGGCTGAAACATGTGAAAGTTCACGCCGAAGGGTCGATCGGTGAGCTCGCGTACCCGATCGATCGATGGACCGACCTCATCAGCGGACAAGGAAGCGGCGGCGAGAAATCCGAAAGCACCCGCATTGCACGAGGCGGCGACCAACTCAGGCAGCGCCACCCACCCCATCGCTGTCTGTACGATCGGATAGCGGCAACCGAGCATCCCAACCAGCGGCGTATTGAGTGCGTCGTGAGCGGTCATCGTGATCCGCCCTCATCGCCCGACTTGTCACCGGCTTTGTTGGCGGCCGCCATCGACTTGGCGTCCATTCCACCTAGGTTGTTACCGACGGTTAGATCGCCCTGCGCATGGGCGAAATGATGCATGTGGAACACGGCATCCATCGCAGCTCGCTTACCTTGTAGATCTTCGACATGGTTGATGGCTTGTTTGGTCAGCGCAAGGCCAAGCCGCGGCATCGCCGCCACCTTCTCAGCGAGTTGAGTCGTTGCCGCTTCCAAGTCGGCGCGCGGCACGATGCGATTGACCATGCCCATCTGATAAGCGCGTTCGGCGCTCATGCGATCGCCGGTGAACAGAAATTCTTTGGCAATGCGCGGATTGAGTTCGTATGGGTGTGCAAAATATTCGACCCCCGGGATACCCATCCGTACAACAGGATCGGCGAAGTAGGCATCATCAGAAGCCACGATCAAGTCGCAAACCCACGCCAACATCAATCCGCCTGCGATACAAGCTCCGTGCACCATGGCAATCGTCGGTTTCGGTAACTCGCGCCAACGCCGACACATGCCGAGGTAGACCTCTTGCTCGCGCGCATAGAAGAACTCGGCTCCGGGCTTATTGACGTGGTCGTACCAAAGCGTGCGCCGCTCTGGCCAGGTTTTTTTGACATCGCGGCCCGGAGTGCCGATATCGTGACCACCTGAGAAATGTTTGCCAGCACCTTTGAGGACGATCACTTTCACCGCATCGTCATTAGCTGCGCGACGCAGTGCATCGTCGATCGCATAGGTCATCTGTGAGTTCTGCGAATTAGCAAACTCCGGACGGTTCATCGTGAGCCAAGCGATGGGACCCTTGACCTCATAAAGAATCGGGGTATCGGTTTCGTAATGAATCTCGCTCATTGGCCTACTCTCCCGTGATGCTCAGCGACGGTCCCCGGGCGGATCCCCCTTGAAGACCGTGGAGCGTAAACCTTTGGGGTCGAGACGCTCGCGGATCACTACGAGCTGCTCGGGCGTCGGTGGCGCCGTCTCCGGAGTTCGGGCACCCACCTCGAGCGGAAATCCGGTAGCTGCTCGTACCTGATCGACGGTGACGCCGGGATGCAGAGAGAGCAACCGAGGCGTATGGTTTGCGCCGCCGAAATCGAGCACCGCTAGATCCGTCACCACGCGACCGACCCGTAGATCAGCGGGAATGCGGCCACCCGGCCAACGCGCCGGGTTGTAACCCGCACTGCACACCATATCGACCTCACCCTCGACGAACACTCGTGGCGAGTGATTCGGCACGAACATGCTGTTGGCATGCGAGATGGAATTCCCTGCAAGACCACGCACGCCCAGAATGGCCGCCTTGGGCTTGGCGTAATCGCCAATCAGACTGATGTTCATCTGACCGAAGCGATCCACTTGCACCGGACCAACCAGTGCGTGACGGCGACCACCCCAAAGTAGATCAAAAGTACGTGAATACGGCATCCAGCCTTCGATGGCTGCATCGCGTGCCGCGCGCGGCCCGAGCGCTACTGGCTCGGACAACAAATAAGCCTCGCCGTCGGTCATCAACAAATCGGGATTGAAGGTCAGTTTTGCGAGCCCAGCGCCAAGACGCGGCAACACACCAAAACCGGTAGCGAGCACCTCACCTTCGTCGCGCCATACCTCGGCACACTGCGCAATACACAACTCGGCGAGTGAATACGTCGATGCGTTCATGTCAGTCCCGTCCCAGGTTTCAATAAACCGGCGGAGGAATGCTCGCGAGCTTTCCTCGGCCGCCGGCAACCGCGATGTAATCGTCGTGCGAATCGAGGTCTACGAAACAACGACGGTATTCCGCCCACGCTTCTGGGGACGTGGCGGCGTTGTACTGCTTCAGATGCTCGACATCGATGCCGTAGCCCGGAATGCCTGCGGTTGGATGAGCACCGAAGGGCGACTCAACCACGCCCGTGACGATGGATCGCTCGAAGGGCTGGTAGCGCGCACGCTCATGCGAGCAGATCTTCTCGGTCGCGACGATCCGCTCGCAGCTGATGAACACCTCGTTCGCAGCGCGTGCCATCAGATCATCGAAAAACGGATCGGGGCTCATGATCACGCAATTCCCGCGCGCGTCGGACTCGGTGACGTGTAGCAAGGCTGCATCCAGCTTGAGCGCAGGCATCGCCACAAATTCCTCGGCGTCGGCATAGGGCGAGCGGACGAGTTGAAGCTCGGGATTGCGCTTGAGAATATCGGTGCGGAGACCGACCGGCGTCGGTAAAAACGGAACCCGCATCGCCGCCGCGCGCAGACCCAGCTGCACCATGCCCTCGTCAAGTTCCATGACCTCGAATGCACCGGCTTGGCGCGCATTACGAAAATGCATGTCGAGCGGCAATACGTCGAGCGATACAAAACCAAAAATCAGTTTACGGATCTTGCCCGCTGCTGCGAGCAGTCCCACGTCAGGCCCACCGTAGGAGACGACGGTCAGGTCGCGTAACGGCGAGCGCAAAATTTCACGAATCAGCGCCATCGGTTTGCGCCGCGTCGCCCAACCACCGATACCGATGGTCATCCCGTCGCGCAAGCGAGCAACGATGTCGGTGGAGGTAAGTCGCTTATCCATCGGTTTCCCCTTCATGGCGATTGCCTCAACTCTCACTGCGGAGGCGGTGACCACTGGTGACCCCAGATAGATGGGATCAGGCTGCGCGTCGGCACCCAGGTGTTCCAATCCGGCGTGACACCCATGCAACCAATCTCAAGGTCAAAGCCGCCGGGCGTCGCGACATAAAATCCCAACATGCCGTCGTTCGAGTGACGACCGAGCGACGACGAAATGTGATAGCCCGCGGCAACACAACGATCGAGCGCACGACCGACGTCGTCAACCTCACGCATCTCGAGCATCGTGTGGATCAAACCAGAAGGCGCCGGCATCGGAATCAGCGCGAGACTGTGATGACGCCGGCAAGCCGCATGCAGGAATTGCAGACGCAACTCGGGTACCGCAGGATCGGGTGACATCGCCAATCGCATCTCATCGGTATCACCAAACCCCAACAAAGATTTGTAGAAGTTCGCTGTCTCGTCGAGCTGCGGCGCGGGTAACACGACATGCCCAAGACCGAGATCGCCGACGACGAATCCAGACACCCCGACGGTTGACACGAAGTTGCCGTAGGCGCGGACTCGACCCCAATACAATTCGAACGCG